>Ga0307436_1001507_pt1 | contig 10288 bp, 6 predicted proteins | sample SalMarWE160440MG_FD_202513 | JGI IMG/M metagenome (GOLD analysis project Ga0307436, IMG submission 202513) | Salt marsh sediment microbial communities from the Plum Island Ecosystem LTER, Massachusetts, United States - WE1604-40 | ecosystem: Environmental > Aquatic > Marine > Intertidal zone >...
CAGACATCGTAGATCGGATGCTCGACCGCGTGCAGGCCGGGGCTGGCCGCGAACATCCAGCCGGTGAAGATGCGCTTGATCTCGCCCTTCAGCGTCACTTCATCGACTTCGACGAAGGCATCGGTCTGCGGCGTCTCGGTCGGCGGCCGCGAATAGCACACGCGCGGCGTCACCTGCAGCGCGCCGAATTGCACGGTCTCGTTGATGGCGACGTCGAACGAGGTGATGCGGCCGGTGATCTTGTCGAGGCCGGAGAACACCGCGGTCGGATTGGCGATGCGTTGCGGCGGCGGCGCCACCACCACCTCGTTGCTGTCCGGCGGCGCGGCACTGGCCGGCTGCTGCTGTTGCCCTTGCGGCGTGCCGGGCGGCTGGCGCTGGCCGGGTTGCAGGCCGGGCAGCGTGCGCACCGCGCCGTTTTGCGGCGCGCCCGGCGGCTGATTGGCCTGCTGCGTCGGTGCCGTGCCGGGCGGCGGCGCCAGCGGCTGCGATTGGATGGTGCCTCTACCGGGCCGGCTTTGCGGCGGCAGCGCCATCGGCGCCGGCAGCGGCCGATCCGGCGGCTGGTCGGCGCGCACCGGCGGCAACGCGCGGCCGGGGTAGTAGCGCGGCGGCGGTGCGCGGCGGTCTCGCGGCGGCGCGCTCGGCACGTCGGCCGGCGGCCGCGGCGGCGGCTCGTTGAAGATCGAGCCGAATTGCGCGGCCGCGGGCGCGGCTGCCACGAGCGCGGCCAACGCAAGCAAACCGGCTGGGAGAGTGGATCGCGCCATGAAAATCGGGTGTTCCGCCTCGGCCGGCGCCCTTACGCCAGCGTCACGAGGCCACGGCCCGGTTAACACGGGGAATGCGGCGGCGGAAGGGCGGCGCTGGTTACTGGTCGCCCGGCGCCCAGGCCTTGTAATCGCCGGTCGCCTTCGGGCGGCGGCCGGCGGCGAGCGTCGAGCCCGGCGGGCGGTAGGCCGCCGGCGTGCCGGTCATATTGGGACGGTGCGGCATCTGCCACGCCCGCGGCGTGTAGGTCTCCTGCGTCGGCGGCGTATCGACCGTATGGTGCAGCCAGCCGTGCCAGGACGGCGGCACGCGCGAGGCTTCCATATAGCCGTTAAAGATCACCCAGCGCCGCTCGAAGCCGAGCCCGCGATCGATCTTGCCGCCGCGCGTGCGGTAGTAGCGGTTGCCGAATTCGTCCTCGCCAACCGCTTCGCCATACATCCAGGTCCAGAACTGGGTGCCGAAGGTCTGCGAATTCCACCAAGTGAACACTTTGATCAGGAAACTCTTCATTGGCTGGGCGCCGTCGTTCGAGGATCGCGGTTTCATGCCATCCCCGCGCCGCCATGTCCAGACGGCGGGTGCCATTGCGCGTTTCATCGAGCCCTGATGCCGATTGGTCCGCGTCAACAAAAATCGCGCAAGGAAAATTTATTGATTTACATCAATGAAACTACCCTAGCTAAACATTGAACTGCATTTCGTCTGGATCAGAGCGCGGAGGTAAATCACTAAAATTTAATTGGGGGCGACGATGAAACGGCGGCTCGTATTATGGCGAGGGCGTTTGCGCTTCGCGGAAATCCTTGCGCCAGTCCGTCAGCGACAAACGAAATCCGCGGTTAGCATCGTAGCCGCCGCCGTTGCCATCATTGTTTCCTGCGCCGCAAGTCTTGGCCCCGTTATTGCGCAGGCCGTGCCGCCGGCCGGCATTCTCACCGACGGCAATGCGGTAGTGACCGGGTTTTCCGGCACGCAGCCGCCTATCACCGTTGCGCCCGGGGTCGATCCGGCCGACAAGACCTCCATCAATCTCGCCGGTCCATCGGCGCGCGTGATCGATCTGGATGTGATGGGCGCGCCACCGCAGGCCCAGCTGATCCAGGCGACGAAGCCATTCACGGCGACCGCCGCGCAGGTCGGCCAAGTGTTCGCGATCGCGCTCGACAACGCGAGCCCGCCCAACATCTATGTTGCGGCAACTTCCGCTTATGGCTTGCCGATCGTCGTGCCTGATGCCGACGGCGATGGCCTGCCCGATCGGGTCAAGCAAGGCGCGCCCAACGCAAGCTTCATGCCCGGCCTGTTCGGACCGGCCGACCAGGGCGGCGGGCCCGGCTCGATCTGGCGGATCGATGGCGTGACGGGCGAAGTGCGCCTGTTCGCCAATGTCATGCTCGACGGTGCGCCGAATTCGGGGCCCGCGCTCGGCGGGCTCGCCTTCGATCCGACCTCGAACAGCCTGTTCGTCGCCGATCGCGAGACCGGCATGATCCACCGCTTCGATCTCACCGGAAAAGAGCTCGGGCGCTATGACCACGGCGTCCAGGGACGCACGGCCGCCGGCCTGGCGCCCGTTCCCTTCGATCCAGCCAAGCGGCTCAATATTCGCAGCCCCCAATTCCAGACCGCGAACCCGGGAACCTGGGCCTATGCGCCGAGGTCGCGACGAATTTTCGGCCTCGCGGTGCGCGACGGGCGGCTCTATTACGCCGTGGCGAAAAGCTCGCAGATCTGGTCGGTGACGATCAGTCCGGATGGGACGTTCGGCACCGATGCGCGCATCGAGACCACCGTGCCACCGGGCGCGAGCGCGAGCGAAATTTCCAAGATCACCTTCGACGACCAGGGCCGCATGCTGCTCGCCGAACGCGTCGCGCCGACGGGCGCCTTCGACTTTGGCGCGCTGACCGTGGAGGGCGGCGGCCGCGTGCTGCGCTATACGCAGGCACCGTCCGCCGCCGGGCCCGTTTGGCAGCCTGTTGCAGACGAATACGCGACCGGCTTCTCCGCGCAGGCGAGCGGCGGCAACGGCGGCGTCGCGGTCGGCTACGGCTACGATGCGAACGGCCGGCTCGACCGCAATTCGTGCAGCGGCTTCGTGTGGACGACCGGCGAGCGGCTGCGTGTCTCCGCCGATGCGGCGCTCGCGGGCCAACTCGCGCAAGGCGGGCCCGCAGGGGTCAACGGCTTGCAGGGCAGCGGCATCGACCTCGTGCGTCCCGCCAACACACCGCCGCTGCAGAGCTACTTCGTCGACTACGACGACCGCTTCGACGATGCTAATGCGCGCGGCCACGTCGGCGACGTGGCGGTGTTCCGCGCCTGCGCGCGTGTCGCGATTGCCGAGGGTCCGCCCGCGCCCGGCGGGCCCGGTGGCCCGCCGGAATCACCTTTCTCGATGGAACCGGGTTTTTCGCCACAACCCATGGGCCCGCTCGATGGTGGCCCCTGGCCGGGGCCGGGCGGTCCTTTTGGGCCAGGACCGTTTGGTCCGCCGCCGCCGCCACCAATTTGCCCGCCGGGCACACACCTCGAGACCAACGCCCTGCAATGCTGCCCGTTGAATACGATTCCGGGTGTCACCGGCGCGTGCCAGTCGCCATGCGCGAATGGCTCCATGGTTGCGGCCGATATGTTCGCCTGTTGGCGCGGATTTCAGCCCCCAGGCCCGGGCCCGGGCGCAACCTGCTGGGACGGTTCAGCGCCGTTGGCGGTGTGCGGTGGGGGCGGTTACGCCTGTAATAAATGCCCGAAGTCGCCGCTGAAGCAGTGTCCGGCGGGCTGGGACATGATCATTGCAAACCCGCCGGCGGTTCCGGTAACGCCGGCGTGGTGGTGGAGCGACCGCACCTGCGTGCCGAAGCCGGCTCAGCTGGGCTGTGCGCCCGGCGAGCAGGTCGGACTCGACGGCGCATGCCACGACCTCTGCCCCACTCCCGGCCCGCTGTTCGCCTATCCCGTCAATCGATGCTGTTTGGACGGCACGGCGCCGGATGTGAACGGCCAATGCGGCCCCGGTATTGTGGTGCCTCCGATCTGGTATCTCGATTACCTTGCGACCGGAACGGGTCCCTGCATCCCGCCGAACTGTTCCTATTACGAGTTCACCGTCACCGGGCGCCAGCGTTTCGGCCGCGGATCGTTGACCCAGCGCATCACGCTGCCGGAAGGTTCCGACTTTCCCGAGAAACCTGTCATCCGGGGCTCCAAGTATTGCCCGCCTTCGGCATGGTCGTGCTCAAAGGCCGGCAACGTGCTCACCTGCAGCGCGGAAAATTGTGGGCTGGAACCGGGCGACCAGGTGGTGTTGCGGCTGGAGGGACGAGCGGCCCCCGAGTTGACCGAACCGCCGTCGGCGCCGGTCGAGAGGACCGCCTGCGGGGTGTTGGAATGGCAGGCGATGCCCGGTCCGGGGCCCGCCGTCATCGAACGGCTGAGCGCCACCGGCAAGGCGCAGGCGCCGCCGCAGCGACCGGTCGCTGGCGTCGGCACCGATCAGTTTGGCCGCACGACCGGCAAGAAGGCCTGTTGGACCATCCGCGTGGCCGGCAAACCGCCAGCCCCGGCCTGCCCGCCCAATTACGTTGCGACCGCGGGCGGACAGTGCTGCTTGCGCAGCCAGATGACGTCGGACGGCGTGTGCTGTCCGCTGGGCCAGATGCCCGACCCCAATCGTCGCACCTGCGTGTCGACCACGCCGCAGTGTCGGACCGGACAGCACTGGAATGGCAGACGGTGCGTATCGACCACGCCGCAGTGTCGGACCGGACAGCACTGGAATGGCGAACGGTGCGTGTCGACCACGCCGCGCTGTCCGACCGGTCGGCACTGGAATGGTGAGCGGTGCGTATCGACGACGCCGCAGTGTCGGACCGGACAGCACTGGAATGGCGAGCGGTGCGTATCGACCACGCCGCAGTGCCGAACCGGTCAGCGCTGGAATGGCAGACGGTGTGTGTCGACCACGCCGCAGTGCCGAACCGGACAGCACTGGAATGGCAGACGGTGCGTATCGACCACGCCGCAGTGTCGGACCGGTCAGCGCTGGAATGGCAGACGGTGTGTGTCGACCAGGCCACGCTGTCCGAGCGGTCAGCACTGGAATGGCAGACGGTGTGTGTCGACCGAACGCGTGAAGCCGCCGTCACGACAGCAACTCAAGCTCGAGCGGTTGAGGTGAGGGCTAGGACCGCGAGGGGCCAAGCGATGAAACACGCAAAGCCACAGCTCGGCTTTTCGGTCGCTCTCGCGGCCGTCTTATGTGTCCTAACTTTTTTGGGTGCCAGTACCGCGACAGGGTCGGTCACCGCCCCAGCCACCCCCGCCACGCACTCGGGCCACGACGCCGTCTTCCCTTCCGTTCGTCTCCCGCAATCCGACCGACCGACCTTGGGCGGCCCGCCGTCGGCCGTGCGTATTGCTCTCCCTCGCCGGCCAATAGATAGATCTGGACGTGTCCGACCTCGTCCCCCTCGTTGTACTGGTGCGGGAGCGTTATGCAGCCAAAACTCTCAATGCTGTAGTCGTAACTGTCAGTACTATCCCGCTGACCCATTTCATACCCATGATCCCCCTGGCACGAAAAGATGTTACTGACGGCGATGTCTCATATCCTCCATGTAATTTAATGTCATGTTCAACTTTCATTGGCGTTATAGCGACGGACATTGGGCAGGCGGTTCAACTGAATGATTCCGCCATGTCGGCGGCGTAAGTCCCGATCGTTTCCGCAAGTGCCTGACGCTGCAGCTGCCGCCACGCTGTTCGGCCGGACGACGCTGGGACGGCAAACGCGGCGTGCCGAACCGCATGACGCCGCAACCGACACAACAACTCAAGCGGTTTCGGCTACGCCAGCGTAGGAGCTGATTGAACTGCACCCTGATCGCTTCGGCCGCGCCCACGCGCTCAGGAGCAGCATCCAGCGCCGCTCGAAGCCGAGCGCGGGATCGATCTTGCCGCCGCGCGTGCGGTAGTAGCAGTTGCCGAATTCGTCCTCGCCGACCGCTTCGCCATACAGCCAGGTCCAGAACTGGGTGCCGAAGGTCTGCGAATTCCACCACGTGAATACTTTGATGAGGAAACTTTTCATCGCGCTTGCGCATCGTTTGCCGGTTAAGGACGCGGCGTTCTGCCACCTCTAAAGCGGCCTCGCCAGCGCGCATCGCTCCCCTAAACGATGCTAAAAGGGCCGCATGGAATCCATCAGATCCGCCCTGAGCCAAATCAAGGACCTGCTCGCCTGGCTGCCCGACCCGCTGGTTGCAGCGCTGATCCTGGCGCTGGCGGCTGGCATCGCGCTGCTGCTGGACAAGTGGCTGCGCAAGCTCACGCGCCACCTGCTCGGCCGGCGCTATCCCACTTTGCGGGCGATCTTCAAGAAGACCCGAGGCCAGAGCCGGCTGGCACTGCTGATCGTCGCCATCATGATCGCCCTTCCGCTGGCGCCGATCCCGTCCGACGTCGGCCAATGGCTGTCGCGTATGCTGCTGATGGCGGTGATCGGGCTCATCGGCTGGTCGGCGATCACGGCCCTGCATATCGGCGCCAACCTCTATCTGCGCCGCTTTCGGCTCGACGTTCACGACAACCTGCTGGCGCGCAAGCACAACACGCAAGTGCGTGTGCTGCTGCGCACGATCGATGTGCTGATCGTGCTGATCACCATCGGCGCCGCGCTGATGAGCTTCCCCGCCGTGCGGCAATACGGCGTCAGCCTATTTGCTTCGGCGGGCGTCGCCGGCATCGTCGCCGGCCTGGCGGCGCGCCCGGTGCTGAGCAATCTGTTCGCCGGCGTGCAGCTGGCGATGACGCAGCCGATCCGCATCGACGACGTCGTGATCGTCGAGGGCGAATGGGGCACGATCGAGGAGATCACCACGACCTACGTGGTGGTGCGGATCTGGGACTTGCGCCGGCTGGTCGTGCCGCTGTCCTATTTCATCGAGAAGCCGTTCCAGAACTGGACGCGCGAGAATGCCGCGCTGATCGGCGTCGTCTATTTCTATCTCGATTACCGCGCGCCGATCGGTGTCATCCGCGAAAAGTTGCAGGAGTTCGTCGAGCAGTCGAAATTCTGGAATGGCAAGGCAGTCTCCGTGCAGGTCACCGATGCCAAGGAAACCACGATTGAGGTGCGCGCGATCATGAGCGCCAACGACGCCGGGCAGGCCTGGAACCTGCGCTGCGAGGTGCGCGAGAAAATGATCGACTTCCTGCAAAGGGAGTACCCGGAGGCGCTGCCGCGCCAACGTCAGGTGAATTTCCGCGGGGACGGCACGATGACGGCGCGCGCCGAGCAGGCCGCCGCGCCGGAAAAGCCCTCCGCCAAGGGCGAAAAGCCGGCCGCGGGCCGCTCCGCCGCGCCCCGCCGCGAATGACGCTTGCGCCCTGTTGCGTGAGCATCCGCGATGGCAAGCGTTTGCCTGGGACGATATGATCGGGGCTGCGCGACGCACGACCGACCACGGGAGAGCGCTTTGCCATCCAGGCTATCCGATTTGCTGCGAAAAGACGGCTGCCTGGCTTTGCCGGGTATCTATGACGGCGTTTCGGCCAAGCTGGCAGCGAACGTCGGCTTCGATGCGCTGTACATGACGGGTTACGGCGTCGTCGCCTCCGCGCTCGGCATCCCGGATGCCGGCCTCGCGACCTATTCCGAGATGCTCGACCGGGTGCGCTGCATCGCGGCCGCAACGGACTTGCCGTTCATCGCCGACGGCGACACCGGCTATGGCGGCCTGCTCAATGTCGACCGCACGGTGCGCGGTTACGCCGCGGCGGGCGCCGCAGGCGTTCAGCTGGAAGATCAGGAATTCCCCAAGAAGTGCGGACACACCGAGTACCGCCGGGTGATACCGGAGGTCGACGCGGCCGCCAAAATCCGGGTCGCCGTCGACGCGCGGCCAAGCCGCGAGTTTCTGATCGTCGCGCGCACCGACGCCCGCTATGCGGAAGGCCTCGACTCCGCGCTACGTCGCGCCGAAAGCTTCCTCGCCGCCGGCGCCGACGTTCTCTTCGTGGAGAGCCCGGAAAGTCTCGAGGAACTCCGCCGCATCGCCGAGACCTTCAAGGGCGCGGTGCTGCTGGCCAACATGGTCGAGGGCGGCCGCACGCCCTATCTGTCGACGGCCGAACCGGCCGCGCTTGGCTTCAAGCTCGCGATCTTTCCGGTCGCCGGTTTGCTGACCGCGGCCGGCGCCATGCAGCTTTGCTACAAGCATATAAAGCAGCATGGAACCGGAACGGGCAGCGTCGCCCCCATGCTGCCGTTTGCCGAGATGAACGCGCTCATGGGCTTTCCCGCCGTCCACGCGTTCGAGAAACGCTACGGACTCGAAGGCAGCCGCTCCGGCTGATGCGGGCCGTCCTTGGTTACGGCACGTCGGCGCCGATCGCCTTGAGCGCCGCGACGGCGCACTCCATGTCCTGCTTGTAGTGGCCGCCGCTCAGTCCGATGGCGCCGATCATCTCGCCCTTTTCCTTGATCGGATAGCCGCCGCCGAAAACCACCAGCCGCGGCGTGTGCACGATGCCGTGCAGCAACGGCGGATCGTCCTTGATGAAGTCGTGCCAGACATGCGTCGGCAGGCCGTAGCTGGCGCTGGTGTAGGCCTTGTCTTCAGCGATCTGGATCGAGAGCTTCGGCGCGCCGTCCATACGGTGAAAGCCCTTCAGATCGCCGGCCTCGTCGGTGACCGCGATACACATGTTCAGTCCGAGTTCCCGCGCCTTGGCGGCGGCGGCTTCGATCGCCGCCTCCGCCGTCTTGGCGTCGATGCTGCGCTTGACGATGCTGGACATGGGTTTCCTCCCAAGCTGTTGCGGGTGGTGCCGATTTGATGGGGTGTGCAGACGAAAGAAGACAGCGAAAAGCCATCGCCACCGGCCGATGACTTTTTTGCTGCGCGCTAGGCACGCTACGCTGACCGGTTCCTGCGATCAATCTGGCGCGAGTGCCGGTTCCGGGTTGCTTTCCGCTATCGGGGGCGACTATGGTGCCCACGAATTAATCAGCGCCAAGCTCGAGTCGCTAAAGAGGCGCTAATCGCGCGAATGACAGTGCCGGGAATAAAAGGCGGGCTCCCTCAGCGGGCCCGCCTTTTTCATGGGCGAAAGCGGGCGCCGGAGGCATTGCCACACCGCTCGCGCACCCGCTGAATTCACAGCGGTGTGTGAGCTTGCCCCACTGCGCCGCCGCCCTGGCGTTGGCCATAACGCACTGAAACGTTTTCGAGAATCACGGACTCTCGCGGCCGCATCGCGGTGCTTTTCCAGTGCCTGTCCCCGCCCGCCGGCGCCTCCGCCGCGAAGACAGCTTTACCAGGAAGCCCCGTTTTCCGTCATTTTTCTGTCATGGCCGGAGGCATAAAAACCTACCCCGGACGCCCAAGAAAAATACTTTTCGCGACCCGCGGATGGCTCAATACTGACCCCGGTTTCGCCACCCGTCGTCGTCGATTTTGGCCGAGTAACCACAAGATTTAGTGTTTGATTCAGATTTGACGACTATCTGTTGTTGACGCGTCGGTCGAGTCCGCTTAGCTTCCGTGCGTTCGGTGCGGGTGAGTTTTAGGTTCCCTCCGGACCCTCAAACGATGCCAAGTTGCGACGCTCGCCCGCGCCAGAAATGGCGTTTTCGGGACAGGGGTTTGCTGCGTCCGGGGGCGCCAAAACCGGGCGAAACCGGTTAGCGGGCCACTGCATGTTGGGTAGGTGTCGCGTAGAGCAAAGCACAACAGGCGGACAGGGACAGGTCCGTCAGGGATAATCGGGTGGTCGCCAGCCGCCCGCCGAATTAGGGGCAAGAACACTATGCGGATCGAACGGCGCTACACCAAGGACGGACAATCGGCCTACGCGGATATCGCGTTCCGGCTCACCACATCCGAGATCCGCAACCCGGACGGCTCGGTGGTGTTCAAGCTCGACAATGTCGAGGTGCCGGAATTCTGGTCGCAGGTCGCCTCCGACGTGCTGGCGCAAAAATATTTCCGCAAAGCCGGCGTGCCCGCCCGCCTGAAAAAGATCGAAGAAAATTCCGTACCCTCGTTCCTGTGGCGCTCGGTCGCCGACGAGGCGGCGCTTGCCGAGCTGCCCGAAAAGGAGCGCAGCGTCGGCGAGCAGACCTGCCGCCAAGTGTTCGATCGGCTGGCCGGGACCTGGACCTATTGGGGCTGGAAGGGCGGCTATTTCGATTCGGAAGACGACGCGCGCGCCTTCTTCGACGAGCTGCGCTACATGCTGGCGGCGCAGATGTGCGCGCCCAACTCGCCGCAATGGTTCAACACCGGCCTGCACTGGGCCTACGGCATCGACGGCCCGAGCCAGGGCCACTACTACGTCGATTTCCAAACCGGCAAGCTGACCCGCTCGAAGACCTCCTACGAGCATCCGCAGCCGCACGCCTGCTTCATCCAGGGCATCAACGACGATCTGGTCAACGAAGGCGGCATCATGGACCTGTGGGTGCGCGAGGCGCGCCTGTTCAAATACGGCTCCGGCACCGGCTCCA
>Ga0307436_1001508_pt1 | contig 10285 bp, 7 predicted proteins | sample SalMarWE160440MG_FD_202513 | JGI IMG/M metagenome (GOLD analysis project Ga0307436, IMG submission 202513) | Salt marsh sediment microbial communities from the Plum Island Ecosystem LTER, Massachusetts, United States - WE1604-40 | ecosystem: Environmental > Aquatic > Marine > Intertidal zone >...
ATGGATAACTATGCCACCCACAAAACCCCCAAGATCAAGGCGTGGCTCGCCCGGCGGCCGCATTATCATGTCCACTTCACGCCGACTTCGGCGTCTTGGATCAATCAGGTCGAGCGCTGGTTCGCTGAGCTCACCAGAAAACGGCTCCGGCGAGGTGTTCATACCTCCGTCAGGCAACTCGAAGCCGATATCCGCTCATTCATCGATCGGCACAACCAAAATCCCACGCCCTTCAAATGGACCAAATCTGCCGACCAGATCCTGGCCTCAGTTAAACGCTTCTGCCACAAAGCGCAGCAGACATTATGCGGCGAACTTTAGATTCACGTGACTAGGGCGTGGACGCATAAATCGGTAGCAGATATGCCGATGTGGATGCGCCGACTAGCGTCCGCTTTCAGGGGTAAGGCGCAAATTTTAGCGAAATTATTAGGAAACGGTCAGTCGCGCAATTGTATAAGCCGTCTCCAACCATCGATTAGCAATCGTCCTCCCTACCCTGGTTAGTTACATGCGTTTGCTAAAACACATCGTTGGATGCGGGGGCGTAGCGATTACGCTGGATTTTTTGCTATTTAATGGATTTTGCACCGAGACTTGCAGCCGTATGTTATCGCAAGCTGGCGACCAAATGCTCTGGGAACTGGAACTATTCAGAACTTATTTCTGACCCCCAGGCCGGCACTGGACATCCAATCGCGCTGGTGAATTTTTGTTTTCCGGCCGAGATCGGACATGGCGCAATGCCTGTTTTATGAGTCCACGCCCTTCTGTAATGGGCCCGATGAAGTCAAGTCTCCCGAGTGATCGTCGCGCCGCCGGGCTCACGCTTCTGTCCGTGGTCGACGCTGAGGTCGCCACACTATGCTGTTAGAGGGAACGGCGAGCCTATCTAGATACGCGTGGTTCTTCGGATGACGGCCACTGGGCGTGGAACGGCTTCACCAGCTCCACCGTCCCGGCGACGGGACTTCGGGCAGTAGGGCCGCTTTATTCGACCCGCTTGCGTCTCATATTCCTCCTTGATCAAGCCTGTGCCGCAATCGGCTTCGCTTCAGCCCATCGGTAAGTTGTGCCGTCAACCCACATGCGATGCAGGATCACTGCGATCTTGCGCGCGAGGGCGACTTTCGCCCGTTTTGAACCTCGCCGCTTGGCGACGTCCATTCCCCAGCGTTTGAGTTTCGAGAACCGCATTATGCGCGCCAGTAGGACATTGGCGGCCTCATAGAGCGCCGTGCGCACCATCTCGTCGCCGGCCCGCGTAATCCCGCCAGTGACATCCTTTTCACCGGACTGATACTTCTTCGGCGTCAGCCCGAACAGCGCTCCTGCCGCCTTTGACTTCGTGATGCGGCTCGGATCGTCCATCGCCGATTTGTAGGTCACCACCACCTACGGACCAATGCCCGGAACCGTCATCAGCCGCCGGCAGACCGCGTCTTCACGAACGATCGAGAGCACTGCTCTGTGCAGCTTTCCATATTCCATCTTCAAAGCTGCTCGCGCCGAAAGCATCGCACCAGCGATGCGCTCCAATGTGGCCTGGCCCGCCACTAACTCCCGAATCCTTGCCTCAAACCCCTTGCGTGTCACTGGCCCGACCTTTAGGCCAAAGCCGCGCAGGATCCCCCGGATGCTCAATTCCACGTCAGCCGTCCAAGAAGCTGCTTGCGCGCAGCCAGCAGCGCACGCACCTCCTGCGATCTCATTGATTTGGCATGCACCGGGCGGAACCAACCCATCCGCATCAGCTGAGCCAGGCCGCGCGCGTCCTTACGATCCGTCTTCACCGTCATCGCCGACAGGGCCGCCTTCACATGCCGTGTTTCCAACAGAACAGTTTCGAATCCTGCTCGCTTCAACCCCGCATGCAACCAGTGCGACAACGGTCCTGCTTCAAGTCCGATCTGCTTTAACGCAAAGCCAATCGCCTTGAAGAACGCTACCAGAGCTTCGGGCTCGCTCGCGACCTTCGCCTCTTTCACGATCTTTCCCTGCGCGTCCACAACGCACACGCTCGACAGTTCCAATGACACGTCAATTCCGGCATAATGCTCCATGGCTGTCCTCCGTCTCCAGATGCTTGGGGCCGACTCAATGTCGTGACCCCGTTTCATCATCTATCGGGGGACAGCCACATCAACTGCTCGCTCAGAGCAGCGCCCATTACGGCATCTAGTCAGCTAGACTTGGGCAGACGAAAAAACTTGCCGGTCAAGTTTTGCGCAATGCCTTTTCTCGCCACAAATTCATCAGATGGGCGAGATCGCTTTTGTTCAAGCCAAAGTCGTCAGACAACGGTGTCTTGCCAAGGCGAGTTTTTGGTCGATCATTGGCATTCGTCAATGCCGATGATTTTGTCGGCTCGTCAAACGCCACTGTGTCTGTGCGACCAATCCTGACAGGAATGAAATTCGCCGCTTCGCTCCAGCGGTATCGCCGGGACTGTCCCCACAGTCCTCTGTTGTCAAAGCCGTCTGCGTCAAGGACGAGGCGCATCGAGCCGCTGATCAGTCGTATGAATACTTTCAGAGAGTGCCAGCTAAACCGGTCGATGCAACACTTGCGTAGGCTTAGCAAACACTCGCCAAATCGCTTTCAAGATCTCCGGCTGCCAGCGACGCCAAAGCTCCATTTTCTCCGCCGCAGTGAGCCCTCGCAACACCTTTCGCTCATCTGCACACACTCCGTCTTTTCTGGTCAAGATAAAGTGTTGCGTCGACCGGTTGAGACCACCGAGCGAGGAAGTCCATTCCGATGGTCATAGGCAAGCCGGCAAGCACGGCTGTTGCGTCACCGGCACGAAAGCCGATCACGGCCAGCAGTAGGCCTACGATTGAAAACACGGTGCCGGCGGCTCTAAAGAAAGCCCATTTCCACCAGGAAGCCCAAACGATAACGGGGCGGGGAAATTCATTGAGAATTTCGATTGCTGGTTTCGGTCGGGCGTTTGTGCGTGCCATTGCAATTTGACCGCCGCCAGAATTATGCTCCGATCCAATTTGGCGTACGAAAATGAATAGAAACTTAAGGGATCGTCGCTCAGGCCGTGGGCGCCGAGTCGCGTGGTTGCTGTTCGCGGGCGCCGATGAGCGTACCGCGTGGTTGCGAAAAAACGGCCGGGGCGAACCCCGGCCGTTTCAGTTCTAGCCGGCGTTTTTTCTTTTTCGATCGACCGAACCAATTCAGGCCAGGTCGAAGCGATCGGCGTTCATCACCTTGGTCCAGGCCGCCACGAAGTCACGCACGAACCTCTGCTGCGCGTCGTCGGAGCCATAGACTTCGGCAAGGGCGCGCAGCTGGGAGTTCGAACCGAAGATCAGGTCGACACGGGTGCCGGTCCATTTCGGTTTGCCCGTTTTGCGATCGCGCCCTTCGAACACGTCCGCGTCGCCCGAAGTCGCCTTCCACTCCGTGCCCATGTCGAGCAGGTTCACGAAGAAGTCGTTGGTGAGCGTCTCCGGACGCTTGGTGAAGACGCCGTGCTGGGTTTGCCCGTGGTTCGCCCCTAGGACACGCAGGCCGCCAATGAGCACCGTCATCTCCGGCGCGGTCAGCGTCAGCAATTGCGCCTTGTCGATCAGAAGCTCCTCGGCCGTAACGGCATATTTGGCCTTTTGGTAGTTGCGGAACCCGTCTGCATACGGTTCGAGGACGGCGAAAGACTCGACATCGGTCTGCTCCTGCGACGCATCGGTGCGGCCCGGCGCGAAGGGAGCCTCCACGTTGGTACCGGCAGCCTTCGCGGCCTTCTCGATGGCTGCGCAGCCACCGAGCACGATCAGGTCGGCGAGCGAAACCTTCTTGCCGCCGGACGCGCCGTCGTTAAACGCCTTCTGGATGCCCTCAAGGGTTTTCAGCACCTTCGCCAGTTGGGCAGGCTGGTTGACCTCCCAATCCTTCTGGGGGCTGAGGCGGATGCGCGCGCCGTTTGCCCCACCGCGCTTGTCGGAGCCGCGGAAGGTTGCCGCCGACGCCCAAGCTGTCGAGACCAGTTCGGGGATCGACAGTCCCGACGCAAGAATCTTGGCCTTGAGGTCAGCGATGTCCTTGGCATCGATCAGCTTGTGATCGACCGCGGGGACGGGGTCCTGCCAGATCAGCTCTTCCGCCGGAACCTCCGGGCCGAGATAGCGCGAGCGTGGGCCCATGTCGCGGTGCACCAGCTTGAACCACGCCCGGGCGAAAGCATCCGCGAACTGATCCGGGTTCTCATAGAAGCGCCGCGAGATCTTTTCGTATTCAGGGTCGAACCGCAGGGAGAGGTCCGTGGTCAGCATGGTCGGCTTGCGACGCTTCGTCTTGTCCTGGGCATACGGGATCTGTTCCGGTGCGCCCTTTGCGACCCACTGTTGCGCGCCGGCCGGGCTCTTCTCCAGTTCCCATTCATAGCCGAACAGGTTCCAGAAGAAGTTGTTGCTCCACTTCGTCGGCGTCGTGGTCCAGGTGACTTCCGGGCCGCCGCCCATGGTGTCATCGCCCATGCCGCTGCCGAAGCTGCTCTTCCAGCCGAGGCCTTGCAATTCGAGGCCGGCGGCTTCGGGTTCAGGGCCTAGAAGCGCCGCATCGCCGGCGCCATGGGCCTTGCCGAAAGTGTGGCCGCCGGCGATGAGCGCGACGGTCTCCTCGTCGTTCATGGCCATGCGCGCAAAGGTCTCGCGGATGTCCTTGGCGGCAGCGAGTGGGTCCGGGTTGCCGTTCGGACCTTCCGGGTTCACGTAGATCAGACCCATCTGCACGGCGGCCAGGGGGTTCTCGAGATCGCGGTCGCCCGAGTAGCGCTTGTCGCCAAGCCAAGTGTCCTCGGCGCCCCAGTAGGTGTCTTCGTCAGGCTCCCAGACATCGGCGCGCCCGCCGGCAAAGCCGAAAGTCTTGAAGCCCATCGACTCGAGCGCGACGTTGCCGGCGAGGATCATCAGGTCGGCCCAAGAAATCTTGTTGCCGTATTTCTGCTTGATCGGCCAGAGCAGCCGGCGCGCCTTGTCGAGGTTCACATTGTCCGGCCAACTGTTGAGCGGCGCGAAGCGCTGCTGGCCGGCGCCGCCGCCGCCGCGACCGTCGCCGATGCGGTAGGTGCCGGCGCTGTGCCACGCCATGCGAATGAACAGCGGTCCGTAGTGGCCGAAGTCCGCCGGCCACCACTCCTGCGAGTCGGTCATCAGCGCGGTGAGGTCCTTCTTCAGCGCCTTGTAGTCGAGTTTCTTGAACGCCTCCGCGTAGTTGAACGCCGCCCCCATGGGATTGGACAAGGAAGAGTTCCGGTGGAGCATCTTGAGGTTCAACTGATTCGGCCACCAGTCCCGGTTGGATCTGACTCCAACGGTCGTGTGGTGCATGAAGGGGCACTGGCCCGCGCTCTTGTCAGTCTTTACGTCCATGAATCGTGTCCTCCACTGAGACTGCGCGCGCCAAAAAATAGGGCAAGAAACGGAAACGTGGCGGGCGCTTGCGGCTCTTATACGAAACGGTTCCGATCAGGTCTAATCGTATTGTCTAGGCCTTTCGATAAGTCTATCTTATCGACATGATCACCTTGCGCCAGTTGCGTTATCTCGCCTCGCTCGCGCGCCACAGACATTTCGGACGGGCCGCGGAAGACTGTTCAGTGACCCAGCCTGCCCTTTCCATGCAGATCCGCGACTTGGAGCGCGAGATCGGCACCGCGCTGGTGGAGCGGCGTCCGGGCGAGATCGTGCTCACCGAAATTGGTATCGACGTGGCGCAGCGGGCCGAGCGCATCCTCGCCGCCACCCACGACCTGGTCGACTTCGCCCGCCACCGCGACGTGCTCTGCGGGCAGCTTCGCCTCGGCATCATACCAACGCTGGCGCCCTATGTGCTGCCGCGCGTGCTGCCACGGCTTCAGGCGGCCTATCCGCAATTGCGCCTGGAGGTGCGCGAGACCCAGACCAAGATGCTGCTGGAGGAGCTTTCCGGCGGCGATCTCGACTGCGTGCTGTTGGCGCTGCCGGTGGACGCCGCCGACGTGGCGACCTTTCCGCTGTTCAAGGACGCCTTTCTGCTGGCGGTGCCGGCCGGTGATCCGCTGCCGGCGCGCCGACGGGTTACGGTCGATGATGTCGACCAGCGCCGGCTCATTCTGCTGGAGGAAGGCCACTGCCTGCGCGACCAGGCGCTCGCCTTCTGCGCGGCGCCGCGACGCGAAACTCCTGCTGGCCTGGCGGCCACCTCGCTCGCCACTGTGATGCAGATGGTGGCCAACGGCTATGGCGGTGACGCTGCTGCCGGAGGTGGCGGTCGATGCCGAGCTGCGCGACCAGCGCGTGAAGCTGCTGCGCTTTGCTCAGCCCGAGCCGGCGCGCACCGTGGGTCTCGCTTGGCGGCGCACTTCGCCGCGCAAGCAGGATTTCGCGGCGCTGGGCAAGATCGTCGTGCAGACGCTGCGTATTACGAATTCAAGGCACGCCTCGCGCAAGGCCAAGTGAACGCCGGTTAAATTTCGATCTCGCGTTCGAGTTTGGCGGGGTCTTCCAGGCAATAATAGCCGGACAGGCGCGTCACGATCTTGGCGCGAATCCAATCGTTCATGATGCGGCTGACATTTTCACGCGCGATGCCGGCCATGGCGGCGAGATCGCTCTGACTCACCTTCTGGCGGATGACCACGCGGGTGCCGCCGACGTTGTGGCCGAAGGCGTGGGCGAGTTCGAGCAAAGCACGCGCGACTCGCCCCTTGAGCGGCAGGAAGCTTCCCGCCGCCACGATCGCGTCGGTGTCGCGCAAGCGCGTGGCCAGCACTTTGGCAAGATACCTGTAGATCTCCGGCTTTTCGCCGGCGAAGGTCTCGAAGGCCTTGCGGCTGACAAAGCGGAGCTTGCAATCGCGTAGCGCGGTCACCGACGCCGAGCGCGGCTTGCCGTCGATGATGGCGAGGTCGCCGACGATTGCGCCGGGCCCGAGAATGGCGAGGATGCGCTCGGCGCCGGTAACGGAAGCGATGCTGACCTTGAGCAGTCCTTCGTCCAGGCGGTAGAAGCCGTCGCCCGCATCGCCGGCCAGAAACAGCGTCTCGTCTGTAGACAAGTTTCGCGGTTTGGCGCCGGCCAGCAAGCCGGAGGTCAGCCGGTCAGGAAGGTCCGACAGCAGGTTAGCGGGAGTTGCCATGCTGTTGCCCGCAACGGAAACGCGGCCGGCTGTCCTCGCCGACCGGCAGGCAATCTAGCAGAAAAGCCGCCTATCGATTTATCGCCGGCGCCGGCGGCCGGCGCGGTCCTTGGCATTGGCTGCCGGAGCGCGTCCGGCCGGGCGGCATTAATTCCAGCCGACCGTCACACTGACCGGGGACAGGGGATCCAAACCCGCCTGCGGGTGGTAGCAAACCAGATCGGCGGCCCAGAAACCGGCGAGAATGAACAAAAACGTGACGGCGGTGGTGATGGTGCTGGTCATGACGAACCCCCTTTTTCTTGCCGGGGATGGCCCGGATTGAGGCTGGAGCTGTTCGCTCTCTGTGATCATCAGCCTAGGACGCAGCTCGGCCCGCGCTGTGACCGGTGTCACAAAATGGCGCATTTTGGCGCTCCGCTAGCGATGGGGGGCGACGCGCCGGCAAAAAAGAAAAAAGCGGCCCGTGGGGGCCGCTGGGGAGTTTTTTGGAGGTTGGGTGGGTCCCCCGGCCTCTGGGGGGGAGGCCGGGGGGGCCTCTGGGGGAGGCCGGGGGTGTGGTCTCTCAGATCGCGTCGAAACTCTGCACGTTCAGGCCGTCTGCGGTTTGGACCTGGACCACCGGCGCCGCCGCCACCTTGCCGCCGATGGAACCCGTATCGACGCGGATCACGTCGGTGATCACCGTGACGACAGCGAGAACCGCGGTGGCAATGGCGAGAATAGTGGCCTTACGCATGGTCCTAACCCTCTGAACGCCCGGGAGCCTCGCTCCCGATACGTGGCAGACTAGGGGGCGGGGCCGCTGGCGCGCTGTGACCGCCATCACAAAAACGCGGATTTGGGGGTCGGCCAGCCACGTCTGGAGCGGGCAATAAAAAGGGCGGCCGCGCGGGCCGCCCTCGTCGCTTGTTCGTGTTCCGGATGCGGTGCAACACGAAGCGGTACACCGCTGTTCCGGGACCCCGGTTTAGCTTGGAGATAGCTGCGCCCGGGACGCGTAAGTCCCGTTACTCCGCCGCGCTGCCGCCGGCCGCCGGCTGCGGCTCGCGCTCGGCCTTCTGCTTGGCTTCCAGGTCCTCGCCGGTGGTCTGATCGACCACCTTCATGGACAGCCGCACCTTGCCGCGCTCGTCCATGCCCAAGAGCTTGACCTTCACCTTGTCGCCTTCCTTGACCACGTCGGTGACTTTGTTGACGCGGTGCGGGGCGAGCTGGCTGATGTGCACCAGGCCGTCCTTGGCGCCGAAGAAGTTCACGAAGGCGCCGAAGTCCATCACCTTGACCACGGTGCCGTCGTAGATCGTGCCGACCTCGGGCTCGGCTGCGATCGACTTGATCCAGTTGATCGCCGCCTTGATCGAGTCGGCATCGGCGGAGGCGACCTTCACCGAGCCGTCGTCCTCGATGTTGATCTTGGCGCCGGTCTTCTCGACGATCTCGCGGATCACCTTGCCGCCGGTGCCGATCACTTCGCGGATCTTGTCGGTCGGGATCTTGAACATCTCGATGCGCGGGGCGTACTCGCCGAGTTCGGCGCGGGCGGCCGTGAGCGCCTTGCCCATTTCACCCAAGATGTGCATGCGGCCATCCTTGGCCTGGGCGAGCGCCACCTTCATGATCTCCTCGGTGATGCCGGCGATCTTGATGTCCATCTGCAGCGAGGTGATGCCGGCCTCGGTGCCGGCGACCTTGAAGTCCATGTCGCCGAGATGATCCTCGTCGCCGAGGATGTCGGAGAGCACCGCGTAGCGTTCGCCCTCCAGGATCAGTCCCATGGCGATGCCGGCGGTCGGCCGCTTGAGCGGCACGCCGGCGTCCATCAGCGCCAGCGATGAGCCGCACACCGTGGCCATCGACGAGGAGCCGTTCGACTCCGTGATCTCGGAGACGATGCGGATGGTGTAGGGGAATTCGAGTGCGGTCGGCAGCAGCGGATGGATCGCGCGCCAGGCGAGCTTGCCATGGCCGATCTCGCGACGCTTGGTGCCGCCCATGCGGCCGGTTTCGCCGACCGAATAGGGCGGGAAGTTGTAGTGCAGCAGGAACGATTCCTTGTAGCTGCCCTGCAACGCATCGATCCACTGCTCGTCCTCGGCGGTGCCGAGCGTGGCCACCACCAGCGCCTGCGTCTCGCCGCGCGTGAACAGCGCCGAGCCGTGTGTGCGCGGCAGCACGCCGACTTCCGCAACGATCTGGCGCACGGTTGCGAGGTCGCGGCCGTCGATGCGCTTCTTGGTGTCGAGCACGTTCCAGCGCACGATCTTGGCTTCCAGCTCCTTGAACACGCCGGCAATGCGCTGCTTGTTGTAGTCGGGATTGTCGACGCCGCCGGGGAAATAGTGCTCCATCACCCTTTCCTTCGCCGCGGCGACGGCGTTCTGCCGCTGCTGCTTGGCGGCAATTGAATAGGCGGCGCGCAGGTCCTTCTCGACCAGGCCGAGGATTTCCTTCTCGAGATATTCGTTATCCGGCGCGACGAGGTCGCGCGGCTCCTTGGCCGCCTTTTCCGCCAGCTTGATGATGGCCTCAATCACCGGCTGGAAATGCCGATGGCCGAACATTACCGCGCCCAGCATGATGTCCTCGGACAGCTCCTTGGCCTCCGATTCCACCATCAGCACCGCGTCACTGGTGCCGGCGACCACCAGGTCGAGCTGACTCTCGGTCATTTCGTCGAGCTGCGGGTTGAGCACGTATTCATTGTTGATGAAGCCGACGCGGGCGGCGCCGATCGGGCCCATGAACGGCGCGCCCGACAGGGTCAGCGCCGCCGATGAGGCTACCAAGGCCAGGATATCGGGATCGTTTTCGAGATCATGCGACAGCGTGGTGACGATCACCTGCGTCTCGCAACGCCAGCCGTCGGCGAACAGCGGCCGGATCGGGCGGTCGATAAGACGCGAAACCAGCGTTTCCTTTTCGGTCGGGCGGCCTTCGCGCTTGAAATAGCCGCCGGGAATACGGCCCGCGGCGTAGTATTTTTCTTGGTAGTCGACGGTAAGCGGCAGGAAGTCGACGCCTTCGCGTGGGCTTTTGGCCGCGACCGCGGTGGCGAGCACGGTGGTCTCGCCGTAGGTGGCAAGCACGGCGCCGTCGGCCTGCCGCGCCATTCTGCCGGTTTCCAGGGTTAGCTTGCGCCCACCCCAATCGAGCT
>Ga0307436_1001509_pt1 | contig 10284 bp, 9 predicted proteins | sample SalMarWE160440MG_FD_202513 | JGI IMG/M metagenome (GOLD analysis project Ga0307436, IMG submission 202513) | Salt marsh sediment microbial communities from the Plum Island Ecosystem LTER, Massachusetts, United States - WE1604-40 | ecosystem: Environmental > Aquatic > Marine > Intertidal zone >...
GCACGGTGTAATGCCCCTGATCGGGCATCAGGGTCAGGGCGATGAGGAACTCGTTCCAGCAGAAAATGAAAATGAGGGCCGCGGCCACGGCCACCGCGGGCCTGGCCAGGGGCAGAATGACCCGTGTCAGGATCCCGGGCCGCGAGAAGCCATCGATCAGGGCGGCCTCGTCCAGCTCCTTGGGGATGCGGGTGAAGGCCGCATAGAGCATCCATATCCCGAAGGGCACATTTAAAAAGGCATAGCTGATGATCAGCCCCAGGGGGTTGTTGATCAGGCCCAGGGCCTTGATACAGATAAAGACCGGGATGACGAGCAGCGTGGGCGGTACGATGGCCCCAATCAGGATCCAGCGCTGCAGGGCCAGGGCCTTATAGGCCGGCAGATTGCGCAGCCGAAAGGCCACGGCAGAGGCGATGGCCAGGGCCAACAGCGTCCCGCCGGTGGCGACGATCACGCTGTTCATGACGTAGCGGCCAAAGGGGCGTTTGGCAAAGACATCGATGAAGTTCTCTAGAGAAAGGCTCCGTGGCAGATAGCGTATGGGGAGGGAGAAGACCTCCCCGGGGGGCTTGAAGGCGGTGATCACGGTCCACAGGAAGGGGGCAAGACAGTACAGGCCGGTGATGATCCCTATGATGAGCAAGACCCGCTTCATCGCACCCGCTCGTATCCCAGACTGGTGAGCCGCACTATCACAAAGCTCGCCCCGATGAGGGTCAGGAGAAACAGCACCGTCAAAAAGATCGCGTAGCCGATCTCGTCGTATCGAAAAGCGACGTCGTAGATATAAATCCCCAAGGTCCTGGTGCTGTCGGCAGGACCCCCCTTGGTCAGGACCCAGATGAGGTCGAAGATCCCGGCTGCGTGGATGATGCGAAAGATCAAGGCCACCCGCACAAAGGGCAAAAGGAGGGGGAAGGTGAGGTTGAAGAACCTCTCGATTGCCCCCGCCCCGTCGATGGCGATGCTCTCGGCCAACTCCCGGGGTATGGACTGCAGCCCCGCCAGCAGGATAATCACCACAAAGGGGGTGGTCTTCCACACATCGGCGGCAACGGCGGCGAACATCCCCCCGCCGGGGCTTGCGAGCCAGTCCAGGGGCGCCGACAAAATGCCTGCCTTGACGAGGAGATCATTGATCACGCCGAAGGGGTTATTGAACATCCACTGCCACGACATGGCCATCACCGCCGTGGGCAGGGCCCACGGTATGAGCACGGCAAGGCGCACCAGCGCCCTCCCCCTGAAGCGCGCATGCACGAGCAGGGCGATCAGAAGCCCCAGGAGAAACTCGATGGGCACGGAGATCCCGGTAAAGACGGCGGTATTGCGCACCGTTCTGCGCAGGTCGTAGTCGATACCCAGGCGTTTGAACAAGCCCTCTTGTTCACCCCGGACCGTCCCCTCGATGGAGCGGGCCATAATAGTGACGGCCTCATCAGGGGTCTCCACCCCTGCCAGGACCGCGCTCACGTGCTTCTGGAGGGTATCGCTGATGCGGGGGTAGTCCGGGTGCACGGGCCGGGGCCTCGCCCGCATGACGATCGCGTAGAGGTCCTTATAGTGGGGGCTTGTTCGCAGGATCTCGGGATCGGCGAAGAGGGCCTTTCTGGCAGGGACCGCGCCCCGCCTCAGGTGCAGGATCCGTTGGGCCTCAAGGGAGGTGGCAAAGGCGATAAAACGCCAGGCCGCTTCTGGATCCTCGATACCGTGAGCGATGCCCAACCCCCACCCGCCGAGGGTACCGGCTGATTCATATCCCTCCTTGTGTATAAAGGGCACGATACCGACCCGGCCCCGCAGGGGGGAGCCGGGCCTATTCAGGATGGTCCAGGCATAGGGCCAGTTGCGCATAAAGATGGCCTTCCCCTCGGCAAAGGCGCTGAGGGAGTGCTGCTCCTGATAGGTGAGGACCGCCTTGGGGGCCCACCCCTCATCAATGAGCCTGCGCATGAAGCGCAGGGCCTCACGGGCCTGGGGGGAATCGAGGACTACGTTGCCCTCGGCATCGATCACCTCCCCCCCTGCCCCCCAGAGATATTCGAGAAAGTCGCACACGAGCCCTTCGTACTGCATCCCCTGAAAGACGATGCAGGATTGGCCGGGGGAACGCGGATGTCGCCGGCAGATCCGCTCGAACTCTTTCCAGGTCCGTGGCGGCTGTGGCACCAGGTCCTTTCTATAATAGAGCATCCCCACATCCCCCCTGACCGGGACCCGGTAGCTCTTGCCCCGGTATTTGCCTGCCTCCACGGCGCCGGGGAGAAACGCCTCCTGCATCCGGGACGTGTACCACTCATCGAGGGGCATGAGCCAGCCCGCCTCGGCGAACTTGGCGGTCCAGATCACATCCATGTACACAAGCTCGATGGGGTCGCCGCTGAGAAAGGAGCGGATGTACATATTCTGCCGCTCGTCGGTGGACCAGGGGCCTGAGATGTAGTGGATGCGGATTGCGGGGTTGCGGGCCTGGAATCGCCTGATGACCTCCCCCCACGCGCCCCCCACGTCCTCCGGGCCGATCATCCGCAGGGTCGCCGCCTCGACAGGCACGGCGACCAGGAAGAGACAGAAGGTGAGCAGTGCCAGTATGCATGCACGTCTTTTTTGTCGAAACCACCTTTTGGCGACGATCTGGGCCACGGCCACCTCGTATATGAACCTTGGGAACCCCTCGCGCTATCTACCCTCATATCCTTACTAATGCAGCAGAGCGGCAAAGTCAACCCCCTCTCACTGGCCTTGATTTTTCCCTCGATCTCTGATATGGATTGATTCTCAATCAGAGCACAGTAAAGGGGAACGGATATGGAGGATCTAGAAAAACAGTTGCCGAAGATGACCGTCAAAGAGCTTCGTGCCCTGGCCAAAGAGTTGGGGGCCGAGGGCGTCAGCGGGATGAAGAAGGAGGATCTCCTGGAATTCATCCGTAAGAGCGAGGGGATCGCTGAGATACGCCCCCACAAGGTCGTCAAAAAGAAGGCGAAGAAAAAGGACCTGGGCGTCAAGGAGCTGAAAAAGATCATCTTCTCCATCAAGACCAAACGGGCGGAGGCCCTGAAAACGGGCGACAAGCGGATGGCTACCATCTACAAGCGCCAAATCAGCAGGCTGAAGAAGAAGACCAGAAAGGCCGCCCGAGTCGCTGCGGAGTCAAGCGGATGAAGCGAATAGCCCCCTCCATCCTCTCAGCGGACCTGGCCCGCCTGGCCGACGACGTCCAGGAGGTGATCGAGGCCGGGGCCGACTGGATCCACGTGGATGTGATGGACGGGCACTTCGTCCCCAACATCACCATCGGCCCGGTGGTGGTCAAGGCCCTCAAAAAGGTGGCGAGCATTCCCCTCGACGTCCACCTCATGATCGAAAACGCCGACCTGTACCTCGACGCCTTTATCGATGCAGGGGCCGATATCCTCACCGTTCAAGTGGAGGCCTGTACCCACCTGCACCGCACCGTCACTGCCATCAAAGACAAGGGCATCACCGTCGGGGCGGCGCTCAACCCGGCGACCCCCCTCGCGAGCCTCGACTACATCCTCCCCGATCTGGACCTGGTGATGATCATGACGGTGAACCCGGGTTTTGGGGGGCAGGAGTTCATCCCTGCGATGCTCCCCAAGATAGAGGAGCTGAAGCGCATCATCACCGAGCGGAAGCTGAGGGTCGATATCGAGGTGGACGGGGGGATCAAGGTGGAAAATATCGGGGAGGTGGCGCGCCGCGGAGGGGACATCTTTGTCGCGGGCTCGGGGATCTTCGGCACCCCCGATCGCGCAGAGACGATCAGAAAGATGCGGGAGGAGATCGGGACGTAACAAGAGGGGGAGGTTGACACCCCCCCTGCCCTTACATACAATAGTAACCATACCATAACAGGCGTGGCGGTGTAGCTCAGGTGGTTAGAGCATGCGGCTCATATCCGCAGTGTCCGGGGTTCAAATCCCTGCACCGCCACCAGTTTTTTGCCCCCTACCCAAGCAACAAACCGATTGTCAGTCCTCCTAAGTTTCTCTCCCCTTGCATTATCATGCTCTATACGACCAAAGTCCAATAGACGTTTGATTCTCACTATCGTATGTTTCTCAATGTTAGCGCAACGTGCTTTGCAGCCACTATTATATGGTGAGGAGAGAAACGATGGATCTTGATCAATACTTCAAAGACACACAAGGCACCGGGGTCTTGGCCACGGCGGATGGCGAGGGGCGTGTGGATGCCGCCGTCTATGCCAGGCCTCACGTCATGGATACGGAAATAGTCGCCTTTATCATGCCCGACCGGCTGACCCATCACAACCTGCAGTCCAACGATCACGCGGTCTATCTCTTTATGGAGGAGGGGGCCGGATACAAGGGCGTCAGGCTGTTTCTCACCAAGATGCAGGAGGAGACAGAAGGGGAGTTGATACAGGCCATCCGCCGGAGCAAATATGGGGCAGCGTGCGGGGAGGAGGAACACTGCTTCTTCCTCGTCTATTTTAGGGTCGCAAAGATACTGCCGCTCATCGGGGCGGAGAAGGATTTGTAACAGGTCTACCGCTATTCAAATCCAGCAAGGAGGAGCCATGAAGGTTCTGATCACCGGCGGGCTGGGGTTTGTGGGGACCCAGCTCTCCATCCGATTACTCAAAGGAGGCAATCAGGTCACCGTGGTGGACCACTCCCCCCAGCCGAGGCCGTACACGCCCTCTGAAGTCCACTACGTTGCGGCTGATACCACAAAGCCGGGGAATTGGCAGGATGCGGTCGCTGTGCAGGACGCGGTGATCAACCTGGCCGGGGCCTCGATCTTCCAGAGGTGGACAGCGGAGACCAAACGGCTCATGTACGACAGCCGCATCCTCACCACACGCAATCTAGTGGATGCCATGCTTGCGAACCCTGCAAACAAAGATACGCTCCTGTGCAGTACCTCGGCAGTAGGGTACTATGGGTTCAGCGGGGATGAGGAGTTGGTCGAGGAGGATGATCCGGGCACCGACTTCCTGGCCAGGCTCGCTGCCGACTGGGAGGGGGAGGCTCAAAAAGCTGCCGAGAAGGGCGTTCGGGTGACCATAACCCGATTCGGTCTCGTCCTGGGAAAAACAGGGGGTGTGCTAGGGCAGATGATTCCTCTATTCAAAAAATTCATCGGGGGACCCTTGGGGAGTGGCAATCAATGGTTCTCCTGGATCCACATGGAAGATCTCTTGAGCACCTTTTTGTTCGTCTTTAACAATCAAGATATCCACGGCCCGTTCAACTTCTGTTCACCGAACCCCGTGCGCAACCGGGAGCTGGCCCAGGCCCTCGGAGAGGTCCTGAAGCGGCCTGCTGTAGTGCCAACCCCTGCCTTTGTGCTGCGCCTTGTCCTCGGCGAGTTCGGATCGGTTATTCTCAAAGGCCAGCGGGTCATCCCCTCCCGCCTGCTCAGATATGGCTTTGCGTTCAAGTATCCTGAGATCAGAAAGGCCCTGAGGGAGGTAATAGGAAAATCCAGTTAGCCTGAAAGGCTCGGTGAGAATACCCTTTTTATTAGTTCACTCAAGCTAATCTTTGCCTACTGCCCGCTTTTTGCCTTCGCTTCCGAGATCGCCCACCAGATGGCATCCAACAGGGCCTGATCATCGATGGGTTTTCGGAAGAATGCCGTCGCTCCCAGTCGCCGTGCCTGTTCACGGGTCTCTGCATCATCACTGGCGGAAATCACTATGACAGGGATTCGTATTCCGCGTGCCGCCAATTCCCGCTGGAGATCAAAACCGGTTGAACCGGGCATGCGCAGATCAACGATGACACAGGCATTATCGCCTTGCCGTTTGTCACCCAAAAATTCATCAACGGAGGAGAATGCCTCTACCTCGAGGTTTGCGGATCGCAAGAGCCTTTCGAATGCCTTGCGGACCGACTCGTCATCATCGATCACATAAACCGTGCTTTGCAGAGGGGGCATGGGGAAATCCTTCCCTTTTTTGGTCGTATGTTTGCGGGAGCACTATACAGCTTGTAACACAGAATAAAGAAGACCTGCGGAGATGTCTATTGGACTTTGGTCTTATATGATAAGGAAAGTGATCAGAGGTCAGTGATCGGTAATAAGTGGCAAGTGATCGGTGAACAGTTATCAGTTGGGGGGCTTAATACCCGCCTTCTCGGCCAGGCGGACTAAATCGGCCACCGAGTCGATGCTAAGCTTCTCCATGATGCGACCACGGTGGACCTTCACCGTTTTTTCACTGATACCCAACGCGTACGCAATCTGTTTGTTCAGCATGCCGGTGATGACGTAACGAAGGATTTCATATTCGCGCGGCGTGAGCAGTTCAAGGCGCCCTCGGATGTCAAGCACTGCGGCATGTTCCGCTCTCGCCTGCGTGTCTTTTACAATTGCCTCCCGCACCGCCTGCAGGAGTTCCTCATCATCAAAGGGCTTGGCAAGGAAATCGACGGCGCCCTTTTTCACGGCCTGCACACCCATGGGGATCGTGCCGTGACCGGTAATAAAAACAACGGGCATGCTGTAATCGGCCTTGCTAAGCTCATCCTGCAGGTCTATCCCGCTTATGCCCGGCATCCGCACATCGAGGACGAGACACCCGATCCCCTCATAGTGCTCACGCTCCAGGAACAGCTCGGCGGAGGCAAACATCTCTACCGCAAACCCCGCGGAACGCAAAAGCCGCGAAAGACCCTTGCGCACCGAGGCATCATCGTCGATTATGAAAACGGTGGGACTTGATGCAGTTATCGGTGATCGGTCATCAGTCATCTGTTAATTACCAGTTATCAGTCAATTGCCAGTCATCGGTTATCAGTAAACAGTAATCAAGTGATCCGTACGTATGTGTTACTGATTATTGTCTACTGATCACTGATTACTCTTTATCAGTTAAGTATTCCGCCATTTCCTCGCGTATAACGTGATCGTCCTGCCCGCAAAAAAGATGGGCCTTGACCATCATCGAATTGAGCATCCGCCCGATTTGCATAAGTTCCCTCGTCAACTCCTCCGCCTGTTGTTGAGCCAGATATTGACAGTCTCGCGCTTCGTCGATCCAGTGTTGAGTTTCCATCTGTTCGGCATCCGCGTCTGTGAGCTTACTAATAAAGTGCTTCTCATAACGTCGCTTGGCCCAGGCTTCCGCAATCTGCGCTCCGATGGATCGGGATGCCCGCCGGATTTGATCGGTCAGGGAATAGATTTCTTCCTTCGGGAAGCCCTTGGTAAGCTCAAAGACTGTTCGTGCCACCATTTTGGCCTTCTGATAGACTGCCAGGTCGCGAAAGCTCTTTGCATGACTCAGTTCCGTCACAATCCCCCCATTCATCACTGATCACTGATTACTGACTACTGATCACTGCCTTTCAGCACTGGTATTTCAAAATAGAATGTTACCCCTTTATCCGGATTATTTGCAACCCATATGCGGCCGCCGTGGGCTTCAATGATGGAACGGCTTATTGAGAGTCCCATGCCCAAACCAGAGCGCTTCGTCGTGAAGAAGGGATCGAATATGCGATCGAGCTCTTTTTTTTCAATACCAGGGCCGAAGTCGCGCACTGCCACTTGCACCACACCGTGATCAACCGGGCGTGTCTGCAAGATGATCTTTCTGTTCTCAGGCCCACTGTGCGACATGGCCTCTGTAGCATTCATGATGAGATTGATCAACACCTGCTGTATCTGTACCGTGTCGGCCTGAACCAATGGCGAGGGGTCGGCGAGATCCATCTCAACCGCTATGTTTCTGATAACGGCTTCACTGTGGAAGAGAGAGAATATGTCACGCAGCATGTCATTGAGAGCAATCGCCTCCCGCTCCCGCTCCTCCTCCTTGAGCATAGCCCTGACGTTTCGGATGATGTCCCCTGCCCTCTTATCGTCGTTTATTATGTCCTGTAATATCTCACGCAATTCACTTGGCTCAAGCCGGTCGGACTGCAGAAAGCGGAGGGCCGCACCCGCATTGCTGAGGATCGCGGTCAGGGGCTGATTCAGTTCATGTGCCAGCGACGCCGTCAATTCTCCCATGCGTGACACCCGCTCCAGCCGCAACAGTTCCCTGCGGGCGCGATATGATTCAAGCTCGGCCCTCTTGAGCTCCGTGATATCATGAACGGTACCGATCATGTGGACCGGCTTGCCGGTTTCGTCAAAGGTCACCTCCCCACGCTCATGGACCATGCGCTCGGATCCATCCGGTCGGACCACCCGGTGTTCGATGCTATAGGGCGTGCGCGGATCGGCAAGCGATTCGTCCACTGCCTTCGTGACGGCGTCACGGTCTTCGGGATGCACTGAGGCAAGGAAGGCCTCATAGGTGGCACCGAACTCCCGCGGCTGGAGTCCAAAGATCCGATAGACCTCGTCGGACCAGCGCAGCTCATTAGTCACAATGTCCCAGTCCCAGTTTCCCACATGGGCAATTCGCTGGGCCTCGGCAAGGCTCTGCTCACTTCGTCTGAGCGCCTCCTCAACTTGCTTGCGAGGTGTGATGTCGCGGTTACTCACGCGGAGACCCCAGAATTCTTCGCCCGGACCCCGTACAGGCTGGCAGGCATGCTCGATCCACCGAATCTCCCCGTCTTTTCTGCGGATACGGAACTGAAGTTCATAAAACCTCGGCTCTCGGCGTTCGTCCTCATAGTGCCGATTCCAGATGCCCCGGTCCTCGGGAACGATGATCTCCCACCTCAAGGGGGGGTTGTCAATAAACTGCTCTTTTGTGTACCCCGTAATGCGCTCGGCGGAAGACGACATGTAGCGGATCGTTTCGTCGGGGTTCACCCAATACTCCCAATCGTAGGTGAAATCGGTTATTATCCGGTATGCAAAATCGACCTCCTCCAATTCCAAGCGCACAACCTGCTCTCGCTCGGCGGCGCCGAAAATGATGCGCAGATCTCCTTCAACGATGTGCTGGAATTCATAGAGTAAATCTTTGTAGGTCGAGGCCTGTGGGTTGTCCTTGCTATCGAGCACACAAATTGTGCCGAAGATCTCACCGTCGGGCCATGTCAGAGGGAACCCAAGGTAGTAGGTCATGCCCACCTCAATATCCGGATTGTGCTCCCACTGAGGGTCTTTGAGCGCATCGGGAACCAACAGGGGCGAGAGTTGCTTCATGACCGTTTCACAGTACAGCCCGGTATTGAGGTTCGCCCGTTCCCCTTGCTTATAGGGGTTGCCCTCGGTTGCGCTTGATATAAAGACCTCGATCTGCGGCGGATCGACCCGCATGATGAGCCCTGCCGGCACGCCTACTGTCTTAGCCATGAGGTCTACGACCCGTTGCCACTTAACGGCAAACTCATCAGGGATGGCGGGCTTTTTGGATGTCTTCTTGGCTTTGTCATGCATACGAGTATATACTCCCTACCCCCTTGTGGAGCGTGTATGGGAACCTGTTTCGGTGAGCACGAGTGTTCACCGGCACAAACCTCATGATGTCTAGAAATAGTATAATCTAACAGCGATAATAGCAAGATGAGAAAGGCAAGGCCTTTGAAAACGCTGCCTGTGCGCCCTATTCGAAGGCAAACTCCTTCTCGTAAAAGACCCGCAGACAGGCATCGACAACCACGGGATCATACAGCGTGCCCTTGTTGTGCAGGATTTCCTCCAATGCCTCCCCGATGCCATGGGCCGGTCGGTAGGGCCGGTGTGAGCCCATAGCCTCCACCACGTCGGCTACCGCCAAGATCCGCGCCTCCAACATGATCTCATCACCCGAAAGTCCCTGAGGATAGCCAGTACCATCGAGCAATTCATGGTGTTGCAGGACGATTTTGGCAATCGGCCGAGAATACTCGATCCCATATAATATATCATGACCTATTTGGGGATGGGCCTCAATGATATTGAACTCGGGTTCGCTTAATCGAGTGGGCTTGATGAGGATCTCAGTCGGGACATTTACCTTGCCGATATCATGAACAATGGCTGCCAGACGGAGCCTCTCGATCTTGCCCGGAGGAAGTCTCATTTCCCCGGCAATGGCACAGGCGAGCTTTGCCACCCTTTTTTGGTGACCGGCGGTAAAGGGATCCCGTATCTCGGTTACCGCGGCGATGGCACCGATTGTTTTTTCCAGACTCTTTTTTAATCGCTCAACACCCTTCTCGAGCTTCTTTTCCGTTTGGGAGTGCTTGGTAATTTCATCCTGCAACTGCCTGTTCGCTGTGGCAAGCTCGGCCGTGCGCATCCTCACCTGCAGTTCTAAGCTGTTATAGGCGTCCAACAATTCCTTCTCCGCCAGGCCGAGCTTTTGCGTAAGCCGCAACAGGGAATACACAATGG
>Ga0307436_1001511_pt1 | contig 10273 bp, 7 predicted proteins | sample SalMarWE160440MG_FD_202513 | JGI IMG/M metagenome (GOLD analysis project Ga0307436, IMG submission 202513) | Salt marsh sediment microbial communities from the Plum Island Ecosystem LTER, Massachusetts, United States - WE1604-40 | ecosystem: Environmental > Aquatic > Marine > Intertidal zone >...
GGATGATCTCTGAGACAGTCTTTGAGCGCATAAGCCTTATTGACCTCCTATCATGCAAATACGAAACCCTTTGGGCCGCACGTGGCCCTGACCTCCAGCCTATGCTGTTTTAACCGGACAGCAGTGGTGCCGTACCCAATTAAGTGCTCAATTAAGTGGTTAAGAAGCGTTTTCATGAAAAGTCAGACTTATTGAGACCGGACTGTCTTAGAATGGAAGCAAAGGTGCCATGCGGAATTTCTTTTCGGGGCGAAGGTACTATCACTGTTCTGTCATCTTTACGAAATTTCTTGTGGCTCCCCGTCTGGTCTATCTCAATGAAGCCTTTTTTCAGAAGTACTGAAATAATGTGCCGGGAGGAATACAGCTTAGGCACAGATCTTTGCCTCTCCGATTAATGCTTCGCCTATATCGTGAAAAGCGGAAAGCTTCTTCTTAGGCTCGTTGCGAAGATATAGCCCGACAGCATCCTTAAGGTTGTCTATAGCCTCCTGAATAGTGTCGCCACAGCTGGCAATATCTACATTCAGGCATTGAGACACGTAATATTTCCCTTCCCTGTAGATAACGTATTTAAAAGATTTCATTTGCGTCACCTCCTTCCCTGTGCATATTCATATTTTGACACATTCGGGCTTATTATGCTTTCCCCTCCACAATCGCAATCTACTCGGGCGTGAGGCAGTAAAGGATAGCAACCATTTCATCAATCTGCTTTTCAAGCTCAGCAATGTCGGCCTGGGCATTGGAGCGCCGGAGCATTAGGATTTGCTCTACGAGCGCCACAATCGGCTTCTGCTTCTCAAGCGGCACGTCAGGGATAGGCAGCTTTTTCCAGTCGTCTGGGTATAGATGGATATTGCTCCTGCGATTGGCACGGAGGAAATTACGCGCCACCGTCGAGTTCATCACCGCAAGCAGGTATTTGACCTCAAAGCGTTTGCTTGTGGCTTCCAACTCTTCGCGTTTCGGCAAATCATGGCGGAACGGCTTCTCGCTACGGTAACGGGCCGTCTTTTTCAGTGAATTATTGCGGACACCGGCGAGCATGTGCCAGGGAACAAAGCCGACACTTGCAGGGGTAAATACGAGACCTTGATCATCGTAGCAGACGACAGGGTCAGGCCCGGGGCTCCGCTGTGCTATCAGTTTTTCCGAAACTGGATAAAGCTCAGGAAATGTCGGGCGACAAAAGCGGGCCGGAGCCCTTTCCGTCCCCCATTCTATCCACAAGTGTTCGTGTGGCAGCCAGTTTGACAGATGTTTCCCCTCAACGTATGGTTTACAGTGAATTTCAGACTCTGTCTGAGAGACAAGATCAGCCGTGACAAATTCCCCTTTAGCCTCGTTTTCATCACTGTTTGGCCTCAGACCATAACTCACATAACAAATATCAGTGAGGCGAACAGTCCTTTCTCCCAAAACCTGGTGTTCTATTTGTTCAGGGAAAAACGCCCGATATGTCAGCTTTGCCTGCTCATCACTCGGCAGGTTGACAACATTACCAAACTCTTTCTTATGCGCCCGTCTTTCCGGCACATTATGAGCGCCATCGGTTTTCTGAAAGAGATATATTAAGTTGTGCACAGCGGCATCGAAAATCTTCAGGTCGCTACAAAAATCGAGGCGCACTATTCTCGCATTCTTCAAGAACCACTCTTGCGGCTTCTGCGCGTATTTCGCATGGCAAAAGGCGTCAGAGACTATCAATGTCGAAACACCGCCCGGTCTGAGGAGCTTGTAACTCCGCTCAATGAAGGGGACGAAGAGGTCCCATTTTTCCCAGAGGGTTTCGTACTTCTTAGTTGCCAGGATTTGTTTGCGCTGGCGCTGGTTCCATTCAGACTGCTCGTCTGCGCGGACATAGGGGGGATTGCCGATCGTAATGTCAAAGCCGTCTTCGATTCCAAACATCCAGTTCTTATCAAAAAAAGGCGCCACTGCCGAGTCGTCGAAGGGTTCCCACCCAGTAATTTTATTTGAAAACTCTGCGTCGAGATGTCTCTGGGTAATCAGCTCAAGAGACATCTCGAATAGGTCATTTTTGAGTGTAACGAATTCCTTCTTGAGTTTGTCCTTCTCTCCCTGCCACAGCGATGGCTCAAAGTATTTCTGTCGCACTGACTTCAGCGCTTCAAGGTCTTTAATAAAGTTCGATATAAGGAGTAGGCCGCCACTTCTTTTGGTCTGCATAGTCCTTATGAATTCGTCGTATCCAAGGTCGATCAGTGAATTGGCCGTCACAAACTTAAAATCAAGGTTCGGCAATGGCTTTATGTCTTTCGGGTCTTCATCGACGATCAGCGACAGCCAGCATCGTAGACGGCTTAGCTCTGTTGCCATGGGCTGGATATCAACGCCGTATATGGAATTCTCAATCGTTTTCAGTTTAAGGGAATAAGGTAAAGAGTTTGGGTCTAACTGCTGTTTCAGAACTGCGAGCTTCTGAAGCATGCTTATGGGAAAGGCACCGGAACCACAGGCAGGATCAAGTACCTTGATCGCGTTCAATTTGTCGAGCAGTTCTTCGCTGTAAGATTTCAGCGCATCCGGCAGAGTCCCCGTGTGGACAAATTCCTCAACTGCCTCATCGGGCATAGGCTGCGCCCCCTTGCTAAGGGGATATAGCATTGTTTCATCCTTATTATCTCTCTGCGTTTTGAGATAGGCTATCAAACTCTCCTCTACCATGAAATCGACTATTTCCCTCGGTGTGTAATATGAGCCCGTGGCCTTCCTTGCGGATTCCCCTGTCTCAGGGTTTTGTTCAGCAAGAAGGTTTTCAAAAATCCTTCCCAACATTTCAGGGTCGATGGCTATTTCAGAGCTTGCGGCAGAGTTTTCATCGACAGTGAAGTTATAACGCTCAAGGGTGTTATTGAAGAAGTTAATGAACCAGTCATTTGAGATGTTTAAAGCCCAGTTGCCCTTATGGTCCTGGTGCTGGGGTTCGAACAATCCGCCGTTCAGGAATGGGTAACTCTTTATGGAATCCGGAAGGTCTTTTTTCCGTTCGTTCAGGGGTGTGTTGAACACATCGAAGAACAATAGCTCCAGAAGGTCGCGGTAATAGTTTTGTTGAGACGATGCCGCTTTGGAGGACAGGACATCATCTCCGATAATGCCCTTGCGCTTAAGAAACCAGCAGAAGATGATCCTGCCTATAAGCCTTATGGCAAATTGGGTCCTGTCCTGTTCGCTGGTTAAGATGCCTTTGCACTTGGGCAGTTCTTCTTTTGTAAGGGCGTCGAATATGCCCTTAATCTCCGCGTAGAACCTCTTATTGACAATCGAAATGTCAAACGCATCCCAGATGGCCTTCCAGAGCTCGGAAGGCTCTTTAAACTCCTGAAAAAGCCCGCCAGTGTTAAATTTCCTCTCTACCTCGTTGAGGATATAGTCGTAAGTCTTAAACCACTGCCCGGCCTCAAGGGTCAGGGTTTTAAGTCGTATCTTCTTGCCTTCTTTCCCGGAAATGACTATTTTCAGTACATCGGCAGCCTTATTGGCGAAAAACCAGATGATATATCTATCAGCGGCTGCGCCGCCGACAAATTTTCTGGTTATCCGTTCGATAACCGCCTTGGGGAGCTTCTCATCCTTTAACTGGATATAGAAGAACAGAAGCTGCGACAGTTCACCTTTCATCAGGCAAACCGGGCGTATTTCCTTCTGATTGGCAAGGGTAGGATGGTCGGATATCAGTCTCAGTATCTCTCCGCCGAAGAGGGACTGCTGTTGTTCGTGGGGGAGCACACTATCCCACTTGACCGGCTGCTTTACCCCGAACCGTTCGACAAGGGCGGCGCAGAGTTCTTTATATTGAAGTTTGCCGCTAATGGTGACAAGGTCTCTTATGTTCATCCCTTGCCTGCTTCGCTATGATAACCGAACCACAAGACAGGATCAGGCGACTCCTGAGGCAGTTCATTCTTTATGAGGTTGGCGCTCAGGATCGCCAGGGTATCAAGAAGGTCCAGCGATACCTGATTATCGTATTTTTTGAGATAATTTCTTATCCTGTTGTCCACTGCTAGATTTCTGGAGGTCAAAAGGCTCTTTATCCTGTTTATGTTGTCGGTTGAATAGCGATCAGTGTTCTCCTGCAAAATCTTAAGCAGATCCTCTTTATAGCGCGAAAGCGACGTTGCTCCGCCTGCCTGCTTTACACCCATAAAAGACTCGATGTCCGCATCTTCAACAGTGTCCTGGTAGGCCTTTTCCGCCTCGAATATCTCAAGTGCCTTTCTTTCGAGCGCCTCCTTCTCTTCGAAACTCAACCCTTCGACCCGTCGCTCCCGATCAAAGCTGCGTATCTGCCGCAAGGCCTTCAACTGATTGGATTCTTTGGCTACCTTTGTCCCGTCCGTCCTGATGAACTCGAATTCGCCCTTTCCTACGTTAAACGACAGGAGTTTTTCGTCGCCCTTCAACGCAGGGATGCCACAGTATTTGTTGAAGTTAAGGTTTCTGATATTTTCTTTTTCTTCGTCGGTGGCTTTTCTCATGAATTCCCTGAGATCGTTTTCAAATGCCTCGTCGAAGGCCAGATCGTTTTCCCGTTCGAGTTCCTCGATCGCCTGCTGTTGTTTTTCTCTGTCTCCGGAATATATGTTGTCGATAAGCCCGAACTGTTTTTCCGTTATCTGTTCACCGAGAACACTGCTGTCGATGCCAACGCTGTATCCGATTACCCTGATTTTGTCCTGCAGTTTTTTCATGAGTCTCAGAAATTTGTCGAGCTGATCCTCAGGCCTGAAGTTATATATGAAAATTTCTCCGAATGATGATCCGAGGCGGTTGATCCTGCCGTTTCTCTGGATCATCTTGATCGGATTCCAATGAAGATCATAGTTGACGATGATCCCGCAGTCCTGCAGGTTCTGTCCTTCGCTTAAGACATCAGTGCTGCAAAGCAATTGCAGCTCAGGAAGGCCATTAATCAATCCGTTCACCGGGATCTGATTCTGGGCCTTGGGCGAAAATCTCTGAACGATAGACTGCTTGTTCTTGCTGGTCTTGCTCTTGAGAAATGCTATCTGGTCCTCGTTGACGCCTATCTCTGCAAGAAAGGAGTCATTCAGTTCCTGTTTCAGATAATCAATGGTAGTTGCAAAGTAAGAAAAGACAAGGACTTTCTTGCCCTTAAGATCTTTCAGCAGCGACTTTAGACGGTTGAGCTTCGTGTCAATCTTGATATCATCAAGCACGCCCCTGATAATGCCGACAATTTCCCTATCCTGTTGAATGAAGGACCCGATGTTTTCGACATTGTACTCATCCAGTGATATCTCAACATAAGGGTTCTGTATCCTGTGTGCCTTATCGGTTCTATTCTTCTCCTGCTCCCTCTCACTGAATCTATCTATCTCCTCGAAGATCAGATCCATTATGTCCTCATCGGGCTCTTCCTGATGCCTTGCCATTGCCTTCTGGATAATCGAAGGCTTTACGATCTTCTGATGCTCAAAGAAAAGCGCTTCGAAGTTGGCAAGATAAGACTCGTACTTCTCAATCCTTTTTCTGAAGGTATATATAGACGAGTCGAAAGATTTGAACATCGTAACCTTCATGACCCCGGTGAGGCTTTTTCGAGCGTTGGCCTGTATCTCTTCTTCCTCCGTCTTAACCAGCTTTTCCGTGAGGTAGCTATAGGGGACCAGCTTCAGGCCTTTTATGGCACGATCTATAAAGTGGAACACCGATTCAAACTCTGTCTGGTTTATCCTTTTGCGTTTGCCGGTCTCCTTGAACTTAAAGAATTCTTCTACCCCCGCCTTTTCCTCCACCTCTTCGTCGCTCTCGGTCATTTCAAGGGTAAAGAACTCGTAAAGCGGTCTGTTGGCCTTCTCAAGGGATCTCAGCCTGCCGCTGATGGAGCGCCTTACCTCCCGACTGTCCAACTCGTAGAGGACATTTTCAAGCCTTTCCTCGGGAAAGATAATAGGCGCACCGTTCAGACGCGCATCCGGGAAGTCCTTTTTGACCTGATGCTTTGTCCTTTTAACCATTATCTTGTTGAGTATCGGGTAAAGTTCCGCAAAAACGTCTTCCGAATCCCGGAGCCTGAATTCCCTCTGGGTAGCTCCGAAGAGCGATAGTATGTTTGGTATACCAAAATTGGCAAAGAACCGCTCATTGCCGCCCTTTGCCAGAAGTATCTGATTGGCAAGATCCTTGATCCCGTTGTTGACCGGCGTTGCGGAGAGCATAAGGACCTTTGGTAATGCCTGGCAAAATTCCTTATCAGTAACAAGCTGAAGAAGATTCTGAAATGACTTACTTCCCTGTGTCTTGAGGTTGTGGCTTTCATCAATGACCAAGAGGTCAATCGCATTACTGCTCTTGGATGTGAGCTTTCTTTGAAGGAGATCACCTTTGATGGCGGTAAAGCTTGCATCCTGGGAAAACTCGGTTATGGAATATACCGGTCCGTTGACCGTGATTTCTTTTAAATGGGTGTTCCAGTCGTCCCGCAATGAGGCGGGGCAGACAACTACAACATTCTTTCTTTGAAAGTAGCCGTATTCCTCAAGTACCTTCCTGGCGATGAATGACTTTCCCAGGCCGACGCTGTCTCCGACAAGACACATTCCTATTTTGTCGTTGTTAAGCTTGGACATCACCTTTCGACAGCTTTCTTCCTGAAACAGTGTCAGGTCAACACGGCTTTCAAACCTCGCCTCAGACTTAAGCTTTTCCTCAATCTCGATATCTTCGCCGTATATTTCGTACAAAATCCTGATATACATTTCGTAGGGCGAATAGGTCAGGTTGCCGAACTTGCTTAGCCCTAATATCTCCATCTTAAACTGCTCATTCCAATCAATGTTGCAGTCGTCGTTCCAGACCTTTTCAAACCAGCTCCGGTGACTCGGGTCCTGGGTTTCTTCCTTAGGCATATAATTAACAATCCGATGATCAAATTCGACATCATTCAGTTCAGTGTTGCCAAGCAGCCCATTCCTCGTGAAGTTGGAGCTGCCAATAATTCCTATAGCATTCTCCTTATCAGAGCCGATAATGTAACACTTGGCATGTAGAAACCCTTTTTTATACAGCTTGATGCTGATTCGCTCTGCATCGAGATATCGAGCCAGGAATTTCGCTACGATTTGGTATTCGGGCTTGAAAGGAAGATCCCTTAGATCATCTTTGATATATCGCTCCGGGAAGGACGTGTCTAACTGATTGATCCTGATTTTCGGTTCCTCGCCGATGAGAAACCTGATTTTGGATAGCTTATTTGTACCGAGAAATACCTCAAAGGCGGGTAATAACTCTAACATTCCTCGAAGATCCCAGTACCCTGTAGCAACTGAGAGTTCAGTATACCTGGTTGAAGTAAGGAGTTCTGTTAAATAAGTCTTAAGCTGGAAGGGTTGGCATGAATTATCAAGTATTTTAGGGTTATCCATCAGTGTCGAGAACTCCTTCTTTCCAGCAATGTAACTATCATTTCTTACACAACATTTTATACCAAAGCGCTGCCTTTTTTATAGCCTTCGCTTTGTGCCTCGGGAGCTTGGCCGGGGCTTGCCTAACCTAACATCCTTTGAGAGGGGAATGGTATGCATAAGATAATCTAAGTCACTGTTTCATATCACGATTTCTGCTTGTACTCCGCGGAATGTTTAGGATGGTCGGAGGTGAGGACTTCTGTCAACTATACGCAACCCTGCCTAAACTGAGTTCTCTGAGACAGCATCGCAAATATCACTCTGACCAGTTTGTGAGCTGTAGCGAAAGCAGCTTTTTTGAACGGCTGGCCTTCTTTTTTTCGCTTCGTGAAATATTCCCTGAATGTGGGATTGTGCTGTATTACGCACATGGTCATAAGCCAGATGATTCTTCTGAGATGACGATTTCCCCTCTTTGAGAGGCGGCTTGACCCCTCGTATTTTCCTGATTGATAGACTGATGGATCTATTCCGGCAAAGGCGACGAGATTCTTGACGGACGGGAAATTGGTAATCTTGCCGATCTCGGCAAGGAACGCTGTAGCCGTGGTAACGGCTATGCCATTGATCGAGGTAAGAATCTCTAAGTCCTCTATCATCATTGCTTTGCAGGCCTCGGTAAGTGCCCTGGTCAATTCATGGCGACGCTCATAGAGATGCTTGAGCGTAGCAATCTTTCCTGTGAGAATTAATTCCTTTGCTGGACTTACTGTTGCAACAGAGTGCTGTGCTGCCTGGATAAGATCTGCTGCTGTGTACGTCAATCTGGTGTCAACTCCTTTTCTTGTGAGTGCCCTTGCTACGGCCTTCGGCTTGGCAGCTGCCACCATGCGGGCAGAAGAGAACTTCTGTAAAAAGTCGAGCATCACCTTCGTTGAGGGCTCGCAGATAGCTTCCAGCTCTGGGAAGAGTGTTTGAAGGAGCCTCTTGATCTCGGTTTTATTTATGGATATTTGCTGACAGAGCGTTTCACTCTCCCTCGCAAGATCTCTGAGGTCCTGTAGGTCCTGAGTAACCGACAGCTGTGAAATGGAATCCCTGTGGATCATCGCAAAATGGGCGATTGTACCGGCATCCTTCTTGTCAGTCTTGGTCTTTCGAAGAGAAAGTCTGGCAAAGTTTGAAATCAGGAGCGGGTTAATCACAACAGCGTCTATACCATGTGCCGTAAGGAATGAGAATAGATTGATATGATAGCAGGCCGTAGATTCCATGGCCACAAGCACTTCTGACAAGTCTTCGCTCGTGCCCTTGATGTGATCCAACAACTTGGAGAATCCCTCGCCATTCATAGGGAACGACTCGACAAAAAGAGACGCCCCTTCGGCGTTTAGGCCATGCCCATTAGACGAGTCCTTTGCCACATCAATCCCAACAAAAACCCGCTTCATTTAGATAACCTCCTCCTGATAGATTTTGAAGGGAAGGATATGCCTCCCAGCCAATACACCCGAGTTACGAGGGCTCTATAGGCCCAATCAACTGATCAGGGCTAAGGGAGGCAGGGGATAAACAGAAGTAAGGGTTCTATCACCCAGTGAGAACTTCATCCTCCTGCCCTTCCTATCTTCTTTATAACATGATCTATAGGTAGGTGTGAGAACCACTCAGGCGGCTACATCCATTCATTAGACGGCTTTCCACTATGATAGAGGCAGAATATACCATTCAGGAGACGAAACAATGAAAGTGCTGTCAACCCGTTTCGATCCTGTGAAGAAGACGAAGAGGCGGGAGGAAGTATTTCCTGTTGATTGCGATCGGTCCTTCCAGATGGGGGCCGGATTCGCTGAGACCGGGATGAAAAAAGCGGCTGTGTAGACCGGTTCGGATCTGGATCCCTCAGATCACTGTGGAAGGTATTTCTCGGATTCTGAAGCTTTAGAAAGAGGTGACTTTGCAGGCCGGGCCTTCCGGCCCGCAAAGTCTGAGTGGAGGGTTAGCTCTTTAAAACTTGAAATCGGCAAAGCTTTTTAGAACGACATGCCCATGTCTACCTGGACAACGTCCCACCTCTTGTTGCTCGTTACGCTGGCGTCTGCACTATGTCCGTTAAAATAGTTCAATGCAGTATATATGTTTTTACCGAGGCCGAAAGTGAAGGTTGCCTTGCTTCCGTAGACGGCCGTATAGCCATTGAAGAAATCCGATTCCGGCAACATGTCAGGAACGGCGTCACGACCCTCCCTGCGGTAGTCGTAAGAAACCTTCCACCGTCCGAACTCCTTTATGCTCTTGTCGCCGAATTTGATTCCCGCCAGGTAGGCATTGCTGCCAGTGGACGGGTCGGGATTGTGCACGTACTCACCGTAAAGGCCGACGTAAGGGAGAATATCTGCCAGATTGTCAAAGCTCACTTCTGCCCCGGCATCCAGCATGTTATAGTCGTACTTCAAACCTCCATCGGTCGCGTATGTATTGGTTTTCGGTGAGTAGCCGGGGGTGGATCCTTTCAGCTTAGAGAAATTATAGTAGGTTCCTGCAAGCTTGACATGGGCGCCAGGGGCGAAATCAAATTTGACTCCCGGCTGGATCGCGAAGAGATAGGGAGTTTTATTGCCGTTGGTCTGGAGGACAAAGAAATCGGTATTTAGGAAGAATGCCACGCCTTCGCCGGCGGGTACGCCGAGCGTTGCCGCCGCACCCTCGGTCTTAATGTCGGTGTCCCATATAAGCTGGCTGGGTGTCCATATGGGATTACCAAATTTTCCGCCAACCAGGGTAAGCGTCTTGACGGGACTGTACTGAACGTAGGCCAAGTCAATGGCCATCGGCTCGCCGGCGAATGAGCCGCTCTTGCCGGTACCGGTTCC
>Ga0307436_1001513_pt1 | contig 10269 bp, 9 predicted proteins | sample SalMarWE160440MG_FD_202513 | JGI IMG/M metagenome (GOLD analysis project Ga0307436, IMG submission 202513) | Salt marsh sediment microbial communities from the Plum Island Ecosystem LTER, Massachusetts, United States - WE1604-40 | ecosystem: Environmental > Aquatic > Marine > Intertidal zone >...
ATGGATTTTTTCAAACGTTAATACAGTTCTTGGCTTGTCGCAGTTTGTGGAATCGACCCCGAGCGGGGAGCGGGCGATCACCGACCTGGAAAACATGTTTAAGTTCCTGGCAGCAAGCGGCTACGGGTCGAAGCGGGTTCGTTTTGACCACTCCGTTGTCCGCGGGCTCGAATACTACACCGGGCCGGTCTACGAAGTTGAGTTGACCCAGGTCCCTGATGAGAAGGGCCGCCCCATCCGCTTCGGCTCGGTCGGCGGCGGCGGGCGCTATGATGGGCTGGTGTCGCGCTTCATGGGCCAGCCGGTGCCGGCGACCGGCTTTTCCATCGGCGTCTCGCGTTTGCAGGCAGCCCTCACCGCGCTCGGCAAGCTCGGCGAAAAGCGCGAAGCCGGCCCGGTGGTGGTCACCGTGTTCGACCGCGACCGCATCGCCGACTACCAGAGCATGGCCGCGCAACTGCGCGCCGCCAACATCCGCGCCGAGCTTTATCTCGGCAACCCGAAGAACAATCTCGGCACCCAGCTCAAATATGCCGACAAGCGCGGCTCGCCTTGCGCCGTCATCCAGGGCGGCGACGAGAAGGCCCACAACCGGATCACCATCAAGGACCTGATTGTCGGTGCGGAACTAGCGAAGCTCGAAAAGGGCCGCGAGGAATACCTGCAGAAGCAGGCGCAGGCCCAGGTCACGGTGCCGGAAGAGAAGCTGGTCGAGGAAGTTCGCAAGCTGCTCGTCCGCCACAAGCTCGCTTAAAGCGTATTTCGACTGGCTCGACCCAAACTCCGCTTATTCCTCGCTTGCGCGGGAATGAGCGGAATAGGGCGCGGCTAGCGGTGCGGCCGCCGCATGCCGCCCAGTTTCTTCAGATCGAGAATGTTCATCTTCATGCCGTTCGACATGATCATGTCGCCCGGCCGCTGGCCGGCGGCGCAGGGCCCGAGCCATTTGGCGGCGACCGTCATGTGGATCTCGCCGCCCGGCGCCATGCCGGGGACCGGCGGGCCGCCCCGCCGCTTTGTGGTGACCTCCATGGTATAGGCGCTGTCGAAGCTGCCGGTGATCACCGAGTGCGTGGTGCTGGTCGTGCCGCCGAAGCTGCAGACGGAATCGACGATGAGCGCAGCGCCGGACCGGCTCACCTCCTGCTTCCCGCAGGACTGCTGCGGCGGGCCGCCGAAATTCGATTTCATCAGCTTGTCGGTGGCGGCATCGATGCATTGCCGCATGGTCTGGCCCGGAATGGCGCCGTTGTCGAAGCTCATCTTGAGCTCCCACAGCCCGGCCTTGCGCGCGGGCATGTCGAGGGCGAGCGCGGGCGAGGCGCACAACAGACAACCGGCAACAACGGCAAGAGGACGGCGCATGGCGATTTCTCCGAGACGGGACACTGCCGCAAAGTTAGCATGCCGCGGGCGCGGCCGCATCAAATCGGCTTTGTCGGGGAACGAAAGCTACACGGCGACCAGATCGCCGCCATCGCCGCGCACGCCGTCCGGCGGGACGAGCGGATGGCCGAGCACCTGCTCGACCGCATCAAAACTGTCGATGAGCGAGAGGTTTTCCACCAGCTTGTCGTCGCGGAAGCGCATGAAATTCGCAACCCGGAAGCTCATCGTGCGGCCATCCTCGGTGCGCCGCGACGATTGACGGCTGAGCATCGCCGCCTGGTCGCCCTGCACCAGGATGGCCTCCGCCACGAAACTGAAGGTGCGTAGAACTTGCGGCACCTGGCGCCGGACCAGATCGATCACCGCCGCCTTGCCGTAGTGGGTGCCGCAGAACGGCAACAGATCGACCGGCCCGCTGATGGTCCATTTCACCTCGTCATGGAGGTATTGCGCGATCTTGTCGACATCGCGCGCGGCATAGACCGCGTAGAAGGCCTCGACCACGGAACGCGGAACTTCATAGCTCATCGGGTGCTATCCGCCATTCACACGGAGATGAAGTCGTCTTTTTCGGCCGGATGGCCGGCTGGCCTGGCCAGCGGATGGCCGAGCACCTGCTCGACCGCGTCGAAGCTGTCGATGATCGAGGTGTATTCGATCGCCTTACCGTCACGAAAGCGCATGAATTGGGCGATGCGGTAGCTGATGGCATGGCCGATATCGCTTCGGGTCGCGGTCAGCTTGCCGATGACCGCGGCGCGGTCGCCGTCGATCACCATGGTTTCTGGATTCAGGCGTCGCTTCTCCAGCAGCAGCGGGATGTCGCGGTTGAGCAACTCGAGCACGACGCTCTTGCCGCGACGCTGGCCGCAGAACGGCAGCACGTCGGCCGGCCCGCTGATGGCCCAGGCCACCTCGTCGTCGAGATAGGGGGCGAGCGCATGCATGTCGCAGCTCGCCAGGGCCTTGTAAAAGTCCTCCACCACGGCGCGCGGAACCGGCTCCGTCATATGAGATGTTTCCACCGGGCCTAGTCAACGCCGGTTGTATTGAAATTGTCTTACCCGGCCGGGATTTGGCGCCGGAACAGACCGCCGGCTGCGGCGAAATTCGTTAACGACGACGGGCATTTGCGGGCCCGCCCCGTTAAGCGCAGCCGGCAAACGGCGTCGAATCCTTAAAGCTATCGTGCTAAAGGGCCGCCACCACCGGCAAAGACGGCTTTTGGAAGCGGCGATGGACGCGAGCGTGACAAACCAGGCGAAAGGACCCGATGCGCGCGCGGAGGCGCTGGTCGCCTCCTATGAGCGCGCCGGCTATACGCGCCTGACGCCTGCCATCCTGCAGCCGGCCGAACCGTTCCTCGATCTCTCCGGCGAGGATATCCGCAAGCGCATGTATCTGACCACGGCGCCCGGCGGCGGCGAATTCTGCCTGCGCCCCGACCTGACCATCCCGGTTTCGCGCGACTATCTGGCGTCGCCGCTCGCCGGCAAGCCGGCCGGCTTCTGCTATCTCGGCCCGGTGTTCCGCTACCGCAGCGACGGCCCCGCCGAATTTCCACAAGCCGGCATTGAATCCTTCGGCCGCGCCGATCAGGCGGCCGCCGACGCCGAAATGCTCGCGCTCGGGCTGGAGGCGACCGCCCATTACGGCCTGCCGCAGCCCGACATTCGGATCGGCGACGTGGCGCTGTTTGCCAGCCTGATCGCCGGCCTCGAACTACCGCCGGCATGGAAGCGGCGGCTGATCAAGGATTTCAACCGCAAGGCCAATCTGGCGCAGGACCTCGACCGCCTGGTGCTCGGCGGCAACAACGGGCGGCCGGAATACCAGGGCGTGCTGGCGGCGCTCGCCGGCTCCGACCCGAAGGGCGCGCACGCGCTGGTCACCGATCTGTTGTCGATCGCCGGCATCACCACGGTCGGCGGCCGCTCGGTGGGCGAGATCGCCGACCGCTTTCTCGAGCAGTCGGCGCTCGGTGCCAGCACGAAATTGCCGCGCGACGTGCGCGCGTTGATCGAGCGCTTCCTCGCCATTGCCGGCGATCCCGACGAGGCGGCGGCCGACCTGGGCGCGCTCGCCAGCGAAGGCAACATGACGCAAGCGCTTGGCCCCGCGCTCGATTTGTTCGAAAGCCGCACCGGCTTTCTGGCCGCGCGCGGCATCGATCTCAAGCGCGTGCGCTTCTCCACCGCCTTCGGGCGCGGCTTCGACTATTACACCGGCTTCGTGTTCGAACTAACCGATCCGTCGCGCACCGGCGATCCGCTGGTGGCCGGCGGGCGCTACGACGGTTTGCTCACGCGGCTGGGCGCGCCTGAGCCGATCCCGGCGGTCGGCTTCGCGGCCTGGATCGAGCGGCTCAACGCCTACGGAGGCACGGCATGAGCGCAGCCCTGGTGCTGGCGGTGCCGGCGAAAGGCCGGCTGCAGGACAACGCGGAAAAATTCTTCGCGCGCGCCGGGCTCACGCTGATCAAGCCGCGCGGGCAGCGCGACTATCGCGGCGCCATCGCCGGCCTCGACGGCGTCGAGGTGGCTTACCTTTCGGCCGCCGAAATCACCGGGCAACTGGCGGCAGGCAGCGTGCACCTCGGCGTCACCGGCGAGGACCTGGTACGCGAGATGATCCCCGACGCCGACAGCCGCGTGGTGCTGATCGAGGGCCTCGGCTTCGGCCATGCCAATGTGGTGGTGGCGGTGCCGCAGGCCTGGATCGACGTGCGCACCATGGCCGACCTCGACGACGTCGCCACTTCCTTCCGCCACACCCATGACCGCAAGCTGCGGGTGGCGACCAAATACGTCAACCTGACGCGCGGCTTCTTCTCCGCGCACGGCATCATCGACTACCGCATCGTCGAGAGCGCGGGCGCGACCGAGGGTGCCCCGGCCGCCGGCACCGCCGAGCTCATCGTCGACATCACCACCACCGGCGCAACGCTCGCCGCCAACGCGCTGAAGGTGCTCGAAGACGGCGTCATTTTGCGCTCGCAGGCCAATCTGGTGGCGGCGCGCGCGGCGAACTGGGGCGGCGCCGAACGCGAGCTGGCGCGCGTCATCCTCGACCGCATCGCCGCGCAGGCGCGGGCGCGCGCCTTCCGCGAGGTGCGCGCGCGCTTTGCCGCCTGCGACGCGCGGTTGGTGGAGAGCGCTAAGGAGAAGTTCGGCGTGGCCACGCCGTTCGGCGGGCCGACCTCCTCGGGCATGCTGACGCTGCACTGCCCGCCCGAGCAGGTCTATGCGCTCACCAGCTTCCTGCGCGAGGCCGGCGCGGAAGCGGTGGCGGTGGCCGATCTCGATTACGTGTTCTCGCGCGATAATCCGCTCTACGCCAGGCTGGAAGCCGGGCTTTAACGCAACACGCGGCCACGTAAGCCCATCCGCCGCCAGCGAGACGCTGGTATCTCGGACAAAACTCCCGAGCAACTCACTCGGCAGCGATGCGCATTGCCGCGTCCGCTCTGGAGAGGTGACGGACTGCGGCGCCGACCCCGGAGCCCGGCTCGAACTCCAATCCGACATCGCGCATCGCCAGTTCGACGCCGCCGAGCGCCTGCAACACCATGATCTCGTTCAGCCAGCCGAGATGGCCGATGCGGAAGACCTTGCCGGCGACCTTGGCGAGCCCGCCGCCGAGCGAGAGATCGTAGCGGTGATAGGCCGTCTTGATGACCGCGTTGGCATCGAAGCCATCCGGCACGATGACCGCGGTCACCGTGTCGGAATACCATTCCGGGCCTTGCGCGCAATTGCGCAGTCCCCACGCTTCGACCGCGGCGCGGACGGCGCCGGCAAGCCGCCGGTGGCGGGCGAACACGTTGGTCAAGCCTTCTTCCAGCAGCATGTCGACCGACGCGCGCAAGCCCCGCAGCAGCGTCGTTGCCGGCGTATAAGGGAAATAGCCCTGCGCATTGTGCTTGACCATGTCCTGGAAGTCGAGAAAGCAGCGCGGCAGCGACGCCGTTGGCCCGGCCTTCAGAGCCTTCTCGCTGACGCAGACGATGGCCAGCCCGGTCGGCAGCATGAAGCCCTTTTGCGAGCCGGCGACGGCGACATCGACGCCCCACTCATCCATGCGGAAATCGATCGAGGCGATCGAACTGACGCCGTCGACGAAGAGCAGCGCAGGATGGCCGAGATCGTCGAGAATGCGACGCACCCCGGCGACATCCGACGTCACCCCGGTCGCGGTCTCATTGTGGGTGACCAGCACGGCTTTGATGGCGTGCTGCTTATCCGCCGCCAAATGGGCGCGGTATTGGTCGAGGGGGACGCCTTTGCCCCAGTCGACTTGAATGGCATCGACCCGCAGACCGAAACGCTGGCAAAGATCGACCCAGAGCATCGAGAACTGGCCGAACATCGAGGCCAGCACCGGGTCGCCCGGCGACAGCGTGTTGGCGATGGCGGATTCCCAACCGCCCGTTCCCGAGCCGGGGAAGAGGAAGACTTGGCCGGTGCTGGTCTGGAAAATCTTCTTCAGGTCAGCAAACAAAGGCAGCGTGAACTGCGGGAAATCCGGCGCGCGGTGGTCTTCCAGCGCGACATCCATTGCTTGGCGGATTCTGAACGGCATATTGGTGGGGCCAGGAACGTACATTCCTTTGAAGCCTGGCATCGAAAGTTCCCTCCTGTTGTGGCGCACTCGATGAGCATGATGAACGCGAAACCGCGGGTACTGCTTCAGCAGAGACCTGATCGCGGCTTCGACGGCCGTTCGCCTCAGGCGGCGCGGACCCGGTTTTTGTCGATTTTTGCGTCGACCAGCGCAACGGTCCGGTCGATCGCCGGATGCATGATCCCCTGTTGACGGCCGATGATCTGAACCAACTTGTCGACGCGTTCGATCATCGGCGCACCGGCCGCGACGGCGCGCGCCGCCGATGATGGTTGGCTCAAGCGCTCGGCCGCCGCCGCGTATTTGTCGAACGGCACCAAGTCGTCGGCATGCGCGCCCAGACGCCGAACAATGGATTCGACGCAGGCATAGACCTCGCGCGACAATTCGAGATCGCCGTGCACCGCCTCGCGGATCGAGACCGGCGCGCCCGCGGTGATGCACCGATAGTTGCCCGTGAGCAGCATCGACCACTTCGCGAACGGAACGAACAGCGACTCATGCACGCGCAGCTTCACCGGCACCTCCAGCCCGTCGATCCCCGCGCCGTCGATGTCGGCGGCGAGCGCGGTGAGGATTTCGTTGTGGCGCGGCGAGGCGTAAACGGCGGCCTTGAAATTCGTTGGCAGGCCGACATGCAAAACGTTTGCGGGTTCGTCGGCCGGGCGGAACGCCTGCGGATCCGGGGAGCAGAGCGTCATCTGTTGCGGATCGAAGCGGTCCCAAACGCGGGGATCGCTAAAGGCTGCTTCGGCGGCTGCCGCGTCGATAGCCGCGATCCGCTTCAGATAGGGCAGCGGCGGCATGTTCATCAACGAGAGGCAGGGAATACGCGCCGTGGCGATGCGCGTCAGCAGCAGGCGGAGGCGGTGATTGAGGTATTGCGGCTCCTGCATGGCGAGGACGACGAGGTCGTAGCCAGTCGGGTCGGCCGCCTCCGGCGTGATGGCGTCGAGACGGCCGGGCAGGTCGCCGGAGCGGATCGCGCGATGGCCGTTCTCGCCCTTCAGCTTGAGACGAACCTCGGTGCCGCGGGCATTGACGAGCTCGACCGTCGCGGCCCGGCAGACCAGAGTGACATCATGGCCGGCCATCAGGCATTTCGTGCCGAACAATGATCCATACGACGCGCCAAGGATCAGAATCCTATGGGCCATAGTAACCTCCCTGATTGCACCGACCGGCTTCGTGGAGCCGACGTCCTTGTTTGGGAGATAGCACCGGGCCAGGGCACTCGCATTCTTTTAAGCGTTTATGTGTTGCAAGTTTGCATACAAGGTTGCTATTTTTGTTGTGTTGTAAACAACGGAAGGTGACCATGGCGAAAACGTTCGTCGGCCCGCAGCTTCGCCACTTGCGGCGCGAGCGCCGGCAGACCCAGGCGCAAATGGCCGCGGCGCTCGGCATCAGTCCCGGTTATGTAAACCTGCTCGAAAACAACCAGCGCAGCTTGTCGGTGCGGCTGCTCATGGCGCTCGCCGACGCCTATCAGGTCGACTGGCGCGATCTCGTCGGCGACGAGACGTCCAATCTGCTCACCGAGCTTCGCACCGTCATCAGAGACCCAATGTTCGCCGGCGGCGTGCCGGACCTGCAGGAATTGCGCGCTGCCATCGATCACGCCCCGCGCCTGGTCGAGCAGTTCCTCAAGCTCTACGGCATTCACAGAACGACACTCGAACGCATCATGCGTCAGGGCGCCGGGCGCATCCCGGAAGGCCTGCTGGCCTCATCCGGGGAGGCCGTCATTCATGATTTTTTCCGCGATCACTCGAATTATTTCCCCTCGCTCGAAGTCGCGGCGGAGCAATTGCGCGCCGCCGAAGCCTGCGACACCGACGATATCTATGCGGCGCTCAAGGCGCGTCTGTCCAAGGCACATGGTATCACGGTGCGAAGAAGGCGCGCGGAGGAGATGACCCAGGCGCTGCGCGTCTACGATGTCGAAGAGCGCGTCGTTCACCTGTCGGAAGCCCTCGACCACTGCAACCAGGTCTTCCAGCTCGCGCACGTGCTGTGTCTCGTCGAGCTGCAGAGCCTGCTAGACAAACTGACCGCGGACAGCGGCATTACCAAGGGAACGAACCTCGCCCGATGCCAGGTCGAGCTCGCCAACTACTTCGCCGCCGCCTTTCTCATGCCCTACGATGCGTTCCTGAATACCGCCGAGAGCACGGCTTACGACATCGACCGCATTTCCGCGCGCTTTGCGGTCTCGTTCGAGCAGACCTGTCACCGTCTCACGACATTGCAGCGGCCCGGCGCGCAGGGCGTTCCTTTCTTCTTTCTGCGCGTCGACAAGGCCGGCAATGTCACCAAGCGCTTCAACTCGACGTCCTTCCATCTCGCCGAATATGGCGGCGCGTGCCCGGTGTGGAATATCCACATGGCCTTCCGCACGCCGGGCGTTTTCCTTCCGCAGTTCGTCGAGTTACCTGACGGCGACCGGTTCTTTACGATCAGCCGGACGGCGGATCGCCCCGCGATCAATCTTGAAACCCAGGATCACCGGCTCGCGGTCGCTCTCGGATGCGAGCTGCAATACGTCAAGAAGCTCCGCTACGCCGCTTCGTACAATCTCGACGACCAGCGCATGTTCAGTCAGATCGGTATCAATTGCTATCTATGCCCGAGGCAGGCCTGCTCACAGCGCGCCCACCAGCCGGTCTTCATGGAACTGCCGCTCGACACCACCCGGCGCGGCAACACCCGATACGAAAGCTAGCCGCGCGTCCTTTCGTCTATCGCCCCCGGCGGCAGCCAACCTCGAATATGGCCACGCGCCTCTGCTTAAATTCTGATTTCGGGTTTCGCGTGGATCACCTCACATCCTCGCTCGGCTTGCGCGCGCGGAACACCACGAAATGCGAGAGCGAGAAGTTGACAGCGAAGCTGACGGCGATCGCCGCCACTTTGGCGGCCCAAGCGGGGACGTGGGCGAGCTCGACCAGACACCAGACCGTCCCGGTATTGGCAAAAAATCCGGCAACCTGCGAGAGCGCGAAACCAAAATAGGGCTTAAAGGCCAGGCGGCGGCCCGACTCAGCCGCAAAAGTGATGGTCGAATTCATCACATAGGAGCCGGTCACGGCGACAACCCAGGCCAGAGTATTGGCCGCGATGATCGGCAGCGCCAGATAGTAATAGGCAAAGGAAAAGACCCCGAAATCGACGGCCGAATTGACGACGCCGACGATGGCGAAGCTCGCTGCCTTGAGGGCGACCGCGCGCTCCTCCCAGGCCTTGCGCAGACGCTCGAGGATGCTTTGCGGGGGCGCCGGAATCATCGCCGGTCCGATTAGCACGTCCCGCGCGTTAGGCCGAGCCCTTCCAACTGCACGCGACAGACCCCACTCGGTTGCGCTATAGATCGCGCTGAAACCGAAGTGGCAGGTTGACGAGAATGGTGGCGAAACCGAGCAAGTCAGGCGCCCGCGCGGCGCGGGTCCCGCCCGGTCTGTCGATCGTCGTCCCGCTGTTCAACGAGGCTACGGGGCTCGCCAACCTGCACGGGCACATCCTCGAAGTGGGATGCCGGCTCAAGGCCGAGCGCGGACTCGCCGTGGAAATCGTCTATGTCGACGACGGCAGTCGCGACGGCACCAACGGCATAGCCAAATCGCTGCCGGCGGGCCCGCTCGATATCCAGGTGGTCACGCTGTCGCGCAATTTCGGCAAGGAGGCCGCCCTGCTCGCCGGCCTCGACCATGCCCGGCTCGGCGCCGTGCTGTTCATCGACGGCGACGGCCAGCATCCGCCCGATCTGATCGAGACCTTGGTCGCACGCTGGCTCGATGACGGCTACGATGTGGTCTACACCGCCAAGGCCAACCGCGAGAACGAGCCCTGGCTGCGCCGCGCCGGCGTGCACTGGTTCTACACGCTGATCAATTGGGGCCAGCGCCAGCGCATCCCCGAGGACGCCGGCGATTTCCGCCTGTTGTCGCCGCGCGCGGCGGCGGCGCTGCGGCAGATGCCGGAGCGCAACCGCTTCTTCAAGGGAATGTCGAGCTGGATCGGCTTCCGCCAGGTGCGCGTCGATTACGCGCCGGCGGCGCGCGCCTACGGTCGCACCACCTGGAACGTCTGGACCCTGCTCGGGCTGTCGATCGAAGGCTTGACCTCGTTCACGGTGGCGCCGTTGCGCGTCGCCAGCATGCTCGGGCTGCTGCTGGCGGCCACCGCGCTGCTCTATGGCGGCTGGATCCTGCTGGAGACCTTGCTGTTCGGCCAGGACGTGCCCGGTTATCCATCGCT
>Ga0307436_1001514_pt1 | contig 10267 bp, 8 predicted proteins | sample SalMarWE160440MG_FD_202513 | JGI IMG/M metagenome (GOLD analysis project Ga0307436, IMG submission 202513) | Salt marsh sediment microbial communities from the Plum Island Ecosystem LTER, Massachusetts, United States - WE1604-40 | ecosystem: Environmental > Aquatic > Marine > Intertidal zone >...
GATCGTCTCAAGCGCAACCTTGGCCTTGAACTCCCCCGAAAACCGTCTCCGCGTCCTCATGGTGGATCGTCCTCTGCATCGGCGAATCCACCTTAGCCCGCTGTCTCACAAAGTGGGACCACCTCAGACCGGCATTCCGGAGCGTCGACCGGCGCAAATTGTCGGTGCTGCATCGTGTGGCTCCGACCGTGCTGGACGCCCTCACCATCGTGAGGCCGGAGGCCGTGATTCGCTGGCATCGGGCGGGTTTTCGAGCCTGGTAGCGTTGGAGATCGAGGCCGCGCGACGGCCGGCCGAAAACGCCGCTCGAGATCCGCCGGCTCATCCGCAACGTTAGTCTGGCTAATCCGCTCTGGGGCGCACCGCGGATCCATGGCGAACTGCTCAAGCTCGGCATTGATGTCGGGCAGACGACGGTTGCTAAATACATGCCGCGGGCATGCGGCCGCCGTCGCAGGGATGGAAGATATTTCTTGACAACCATGTCGACGGCATCGTGGCGATGGATTTGTTCGTCGTCCCGACGATGTCATTTCCGGCTTCTGTTCGGGTTGCTGATCCTGCGGCATGACCGGCGTGAGATCCTACGGTTAGGCGTAACCGGGCATCCGACAGCCGAATGGATCGCTCGGCAGCTGACGGAAGCATTCGGCCGGGAGATGCCACCGCGGTATCTGGTGTGTGATCGGGGCCATGCCTAAGGCGATGTGTTCGTCCGGCGTGTTCGAGCAATGGGTAGCCGGGATCGGCCCACTGCGGCGCGGTCACCATGGCAGAACGGATATTGCGAAAGGGCAATCGGCTCGATCCGACAGGACCGCCTTGACCATATCATCGTGTTCGGTGAGCGACAGCTGCGCAAGCGTGTTACGCGAGCTACTTGAACAAGGATGTGCCAGCAGGCGATCTGTTAACGCCTCGGGTGCATCGAAGCGAGGCCGATTCTTGGCGGCCTACACCGTCAATATGTGCGGATTTGATTTCCGACAGGCACAGAGATGAGGGCCTCGTGTTGACGGATCAATCAGCAGATACGTGGCAACGGATCATCCTCAAGTTCGTGCAGCAGCCGCTCGCCGCCGATATCGGTTTCCAAGATGACTTGCGAACCGGCGCCGCCGATATGCCCGATGATTGCCGCCGCCGCCCCCTCGGGCAATGCTCGCCAGATATCCAATGCGCGCGGGGCATCCTCGGCGCCGATTACTGCGACGGCGCGGCCCTCACAGGCGAGATAGAGCGGATCGTAGCCGAGCATGTCGCAGATGCCGCGCACCGGCGGCTGCAGCGGAACAGCGGCCTCCCGCAGGCGCACGGTCATCCCGGTGGCATTGGCGATATCGTGCATCACGGTCACCAGGCCGCCGCGGGTCGGGTCGCGCATGAAGCGCAGGCCCGGCAGTTCCCATAGCGCCTGTGCCAGCGGCAGGACGCTCGCGGCATCGGAGGCCAGATTACCCTTCAGTCCGAATTCTTCGCGCGCAAGCAGGACCGCGGTGCCGTGGTCGCCCACCGGGCCGCTCACCAGCACCGCGTCGCCGGCGCCGATGCGATCGAGGCCAAGCCGCAGGCCGGGTTGCCGCATGCCGACGCCGGTGGTCGCGAGATAAAGCCCGCCGCCTTCGCCGCGGCGCAGCACCTTGGTGTCGCCGGCGACGACGCGCACGCCGCATTCCCTGGCGGCGCGGGCCATGCTTGCGACGATGCGGTCGAGCTGGGCGAATTCCAGTCCTTCCTCGATGAGGGCGTTGAGCGTCAGATAAACCGGTATCGCGCCGGCGACCGCAAGATCGTTCACGGTGCCGTGCACGGCAAGCGAGCCGATGTCGCCGCCAGGAAATTCGAGCGGCTGCACGGTGAAGCCGTCGGTGGTAATCATGACCTCGCCCGGCGGCAACGACAGGGCGGCGGCATCGGCGCCGGTGTCGAGCTGCGGATTGGCCAGATGGCGTGTGAAGATGTCGGCGATGAGTTCGCGCATGAAGCGGCCGCCATTACCGTGCGCGAGCGTGATATATCGATCGTCGCTCATGCAGCAAGACCCGCTTCAATGATCTGCCCGAAACTGAGGCCGGCATCGTTGCAGGGCAGTTTTTCGGGAAGATGCACGCTAAAACCTTCGCGTGGCGCGGCAGCGAGGATGCGTTCGCACAGCACGCGATTTTGGAACACGCCGCCGGTCAGGCCCAGTCGCGATATGCCGTATTCTTCCCGCAGGGCGCGCGCCTGTGCCAGCAACAGCTCGGCCAGCGTTGCATGAAAGACGGCGGCGCGGGCGGCGGCGCTTTGGTTGGCATCCAGCAGACCATCGAGCAGGGCGCTCCAGTCGCTTTCCCAGACGCCGTCGGGACGACGCGACAAAGCCAACGGGATCGGCTCGGCGTCATGGGCGCACATGACCTCGAGCTCGCTTGCCGCCTGACCCTCGTAGCTCGCTTGCGTGATGAGCCCGATCAGCGCGGCGGCGCCGTCGAACAGGCGGCCTACAGACGAGGTGAGGGGGCAATTAATTTTACGCCGCCAGGCGTGACGCAACGGCTCGGCTTCTCGCGGGAAATCCGCCCATTCTTTGCTGGCTTCCCAGCATAGCGCGAGCGCATTACGCCACGGCTCGCGGGCGGCGCGGTCGCCGCCGAGCAGCGCGAAGCGCCGCAACGTCGCTACGCGGTGCCAGCGGCCCGGCCGCCCGAGCAGCGCCTCGCCGCCCCAGATAGTGCCGTCGCGGCCGAAGCCGGAGCCGTCCCAGGTGAAGACGAGCCAGTCATCGTTGTGGCCGAATTCTCCGGTCAGCGCCGAGGCATGCGCCTCATGATGAAATATTTTGGTTACCGGCAATCCGAGCTGCGGCGCAAGCCCTGTGGTGGCGTACCCCGGATGCGCATCGCACAAGACCGCCTGCGCGCGCACGCCGTACAGGCTCTGCAGGTCGGCGGCGACTTCCTTGAGCAATGCGAGGCCACGTGGTGTGTCCATGTCGCCGAGATGCGGCGACACTATCGCGCGATTTCCGAAAGCGAGCGCGACGGTATTCTTCAGATGACCGCCCAAGGCCAAGTACGGCTGCGGCAGCGCGAACGGCAGTTCGATCTCCTGCGGCGCGTTACCCCGGCCCAGCCTGATCGGCCGCGGTGTGCCCGCGATGACGCGATAGACCGGATCGTCGGCCGGGCGGACGATCGGGCGGTCGTGATGCAGGAAGCTATCGGCCACCGCGCCGAGGCGCGCCTCGGCCATGGCATTGTCGGTGATGACCGGCTCGCCGCTGACATTGCCGGAGGTCGCCACCAGCGGGGCGCCGAAATCCTCAAGCAGCAGATGATGCAGCGGGCTGTAGGGCAGCATGGCGCCGATCTCAGCCATACCGGGCGCGATCTCTGGTGCGAGATCGCCTCCGGCGCGCTTCGGCACCAGCACGATCGGCCGCATGGGATCGCGCAGCATGGCGGCGTGGATGGCGTCGGGCGTGGCGGCACGGCGCAGCGCGGCAAGATCGGGCTGCAAGGGGAACATGACGGCGAGTGGCTTATCGGGCCTCCACTTGCGCGTACGCAGCCTGCCGACCGCCGCCGAATTGGCCGCATCGCAAAGCAAATGATAGCCGCCGATCCCCTTGGCTGCGACGATCTTGCCGGCGCGCAACGCGGTGACTGCGGCGGCAAGGGCGTCGTCGCCGGAGCGGGTTTGCTCGCCCGCCACACGGAACGTAAGACGCGGGCCGCACTGCGGGCAGGCGACTGGCTCGGCATGAAAGCGCCGGTCGCCGGGGTCGGAATATTCGGCCGCGCATTGCGGACACAGCGCAAAGCGCGCCATGGTGGTGTTTGGCCGGTCATAGGGCAGGCGCTCGATCAGCGTGTAGCGCGGGCCGCATTGGGTGCAGTTGATGAAGGGATAGCGGAAGCGTCGATCGTCCGGATCGTTCAACTCGGCGAGGCAGTCGTCGCAGGCGAACTGGTCCGGCGGCACGTGGATTTGCGCAGGCGCCGTCGTTTCGCTCACCCGGATCTGGAAATCCGCCATCGGTTGCGGCGCGACAGGCAATTCCGCAAGGAGTTGCGGACGCGCCAGGGGCGGTGCTTCGGATACCAAAGCGCGGCCGAAGCGTTGCAATAGTTCGGGCGCGCCCTGCGCCAGCACCTCGACCTCGCCGGAGCAATTGCGCACCCAACCCTGAATACCGAAGCGCTGCGCCACGCGGTAGACAAAGGGCCGAAAGCCGACCCCCTGCACGCGGCCGCCCAGGATCCATTTGCGCGCGACAACGAGCGCCGGCTTTTCACGAAGCGCGCTAAGCGTCCGCATGCGCCGGCGCCTTTTCGCGCGGCGTGCGCACGCCGCTTGACCACCAGATGCGGCAGGCGCCTTCGTCCGACACCATGCAGGGGCCGATCGGATTGCGCGGCGTGCAGGCTCGCCCATAGAGCACGCACTGGTCGGGGTAGATGCGGCCAAGCACCACGCGGGCACAGTCGCAGCCCGGCGGCATCTGGCCGGCGCGCTTACGCATGGCGTCGTCGAACGAGGGAAAGAGCTGCGTCGCGTCATGGGCGGCGAAGGAAGGCTTCAAGGCGTAGCCGGACGCCGGGATGGCGCCAATGCCGCGCCAGTTGGCGTCGACCACATCCATGACGGCATCGAGCTGGCGCTGCGCGGCGTGGTTGCCGCCCGGCCGCACCACTTCCGGATAGCAATTGTCGAGGAAGCAGCGCTCTTCGACGAGCTGCCGCAATACGGAATAGAGCGCTGCCACCAGGCTCTCGGCGGTGAAGCCGCCGACCGCCGCCGGGATGCCGTGTTGCTCAGGCACGAAGGCCCATTCCTCGGGACCCATCACCGTCGACACGTGCCCGGGAGCGACCAGGGCATCAAATCCGGGCACGTCCGATTGCAGTAGCATGGCCACTGCCGGCCAGGTGCGCCGGCCGGCGAGCAGCACGGACAGATTTTCCGGCACGCCTTCGGCCAGCATGGCGGCCACCGGCGCCGTGGTGGTCTCGAAGCCAGCGGCGAAGAACACGACCCGGCGCTGCGGGTTTTCGCGCGCGATGCGCACCGCTTCCAACGGGGAGGCGATCGGAACGACGTCGCCGCCGGCGGCGCGCGCCTGTTCCAGCGAACGCACCTCGCTTTTGCGGACATTGACCGGCACACGCAGCATGTCGCCGAAGGCGATCAGAATGACCTTTTCCTGAAGCGCCAGCTGGATCGCCTGGTAGACGGCTTCTTCCGGACAAATGCAGACCGGACAGCCTGGCCCCGGCACCAGCTCGATATTGTCCGGCAAGGCCTTGCGCAGGCCGATCATGGCGATCGATCGCTCATGACCGCCGCAGACATTCATCACCTTGAAGCGGCGCGGCAGTTCGAGCGCGCGCAGCCGGTCAAGCCACTGCCGGCTGGTGGTGGTGATGGTGGTGCTCATGAAGGGCCTCGCGAGCCTCATGCGTTGCGCTTTGCGTCGCCCGAATTCTTGCCACCTCGTCGCGTAGCCATGCCTCCCAGGGGCCGAGATTGAACCCTTTGCGGGCCGACAACGGGATCACCGGCGCGGCATTGGCAAGCTCGCGCACGGCCTTCTCGGCCCGCAGCGGTTCGAAATCGTCGAGCACCGGGGCGAGATCCATCTTGCTCAGCAGAACGAGATCGGCGGCGCGGAACATGACCGGGTATTTGGCCGGCTTGTCATCGCCCTCGGTCGCCGACAGCAGGACAACATTGCGATGCTGCCCGAGATCGAAGCTCGCCGGGCAGACCAGATTTCCGACATTCTCGATGAACACAATGTCTAGCTGCGACAGCGCCAGGTCGTGCAGCGCGTCGTGCACCATGCGGGCATCCAGGTGGCAGGCGCCGCCGGTAGTGATCTGCACGGCGGGAACGCCGCGCGCGCGAATACGGCGTGCATCACTGTCGGTTTCGAGGTCGCCTTCAATGACCCCCATGCGGAAATCGGCTTTGAGCGCATCGATGGTGGCTTCCAGAAGGGCGGTCTTGCCGGCGCCCGGCGACGACATGAGATTGAACGCGACGACGCCGTGGCTGTCGAAATGATCGCGATTATGGGCCGCCGTCCTGTCATTGGCGTCAAGCAGCCGGCCCAGGACGTCGACAGTCTCGGCATCCTTGCCGCTGGTTTGCGTCGCCGAGCAGCCGCAGGTTTCACACATTTGGAGCCTCCACCAGGTCGTCCTGTGTTTCAAGCTTGACTTGCAAAAGTATAAGTTCGTCGCCGGACAGCAGGTCGGTGTGCCAATCGCCGCAGGCGCCGCACAGCAGCCGGTTCGGTGCCGCCTCGCTCTCTGCGCCGCAGCTGCGGCAGCGGACGCGGATATTCATTGCTTCGATCGCGAGTTGCGACCCTTCCGCGCAAGTGCCGGCGCACGCGAGCGGATAGGCATCTTCCAGCAGCCGCGGCTCTACTCCCGAAAGCGGTCCAATCCCGACGCGAACATGCCGCACCTGCCCCGACCGCTGACGGGCGATAGTTTCCACTTGCGATATCAGCGCTTGGCAGATCGCGAGTTCATGCATTGTCGTCTGATGCCTCAGCTGCCAGCGGCAGGCACCTCCATGCGGTCGTAGCCCTTCGCTTTGTAAACCAGGAACGACGCGATCCAGCTCGCGATGAAGAAAGCGACAATGCCGTAACCCAACAGGCCGAAATTGTCGCCGAGCGCGCCGATAAAGACCCAGAACGGACTCTGCAGTCCGAATTTGTCGCCGACCAGCCCAAGCACCTCGACGGCGCCGATGGCTAGCGCGGCGACAACCGAAACAAACGTAATCGTCATGTTGTAATAGAGCTTGCGCATCGGCTTCACAAAGGCCCAGCCATATGCGCTGACCATAACGGTGCTGTCGGTCGTATCTATCAGCGACATGCCGGCGGTAAACAGTGCTGGAAACACGAGGATCGACCAGATCGGCAGGCCTTGCGCGGCTTGCGCCGCCGAGATGCCGAGCAGGCCGACTTCTGTCGCGGTATCAAAACCGAGCCCGAACAATATTCCGAGCGGATACATGTGCCAGCTACGCTCGATCAGCCGGAACGTCGGGCGAAAAATGCGGCCAAGGACGCCGCGTTTGGACAAAAGCAGGTCGATGTCTTCCCCGACAAGGGGACCGCCTTTCTTCACCGACTGGAAGGCGCGATAGACCTGCGCCAGCACCACGATATTGGCAGCGGCAATGGCGAACAGGAACAGCGCCGAGACCGAGGTGCCGATCATGCCGCCGATGGTCTTGAAGGCATCGAAGTTGCTCTGCAATGCGGTGGTGGTGAGTGCGATGGCGAATGCAAGCCCAACCACGATGGTGGAATGGCCGAGCGAGAAGAAGAAGCCGACTGCGATCGGGCGCCGGCCCTCCTGCATCAACTTGCGGGTGACGTTGTCGATTGCCGCGATGTGGTCTGCATCAAAGGCGTGCCTCAGACCGAAGCCGTAGGCGAGGAAGGCAAGTCCCAGCAGCACTGGCCGGTCGTGGAATTCGATCAGCGCCCACAGCCAAGTCGCGACATTGCCGGCGATCAGCAGCCCGTAGATGCCGACCACCTTGGCGCTCGCGCGCTCGACGCCATCGTCAAACAAGTGCCAGAGCATGGTTCCTCTCGCGGCGGATCGCAAGCTTACGCCTCCGCTTCCGACCCTTCGGCGCGAAGCACTTCATCGTAAAGCTCCCACGCCGAGCGCGCCTGCTGCGGCGTCATCTTCTGGATTGCATAGCCGACATGTACCATCACGAAATCGCCGGCTGCGATCGGCTCATCCTGCAGCATGAACAGGCTGACCTCCCGTTCAACTCCTTGCGCAGAACAGCGCGCCAGGTAGCCATCGACGGCCATCACTTCCATGGGAATTCCCAAGCACATGGCGTCAGCTCCAATCGGATAATCATGGTCGCTTTTCAAGAGCCTATAAAATTGATCCAAATCAAAGCAAGCCCAATAAATAGATTTCAATGTAGAAAAATTGCCATGACATACACTGCGGTTATGCGTCCATCATGGCCTTAAATTAGATGTCCGAAAATTAATCTTCGAAGCTCAAATGAATCTAGAAGTTGAAACCGTAATGTGAATAATCATTGCGTTCGAGGCTGAGCGTGCTTCTTCACCGGAGAGGTATGTGATGGGTAATAACCTCAAGCAGGCTCTCGAACATCACGGCGTCTCCCGGCGTGATTTTCTCGGATTTTGTGCATCGATGGCGGCGGTGCTGGGACTACCGGATACCGCCACTTACGCCATAGCCGCAGCGGTAGAAAACGAAGCTCGGCCGATCCTGGTCTGGCTCGAGTTCCAGGACTGTGCCGGCAATTCGGAATCCTTCCTGCGCGCGGGCCATCCGACCGTCGCCGATCTCATCCTCGACTCGATTTCGCTCAACTATCATGAGACCTTGATGGCGGCCGCCGGCAGTCAGGCCGAAAGTGTGCTGCAGCAGACGGTCCGTGACAACAAGGGCAAATATATCGCCCTGGTGGAGGGTTCGATCCCGAGCGGCGCCGATGGCGCCTATTGCACCGTCGGCGGCCGCTCCGGTCTCGATATCGCACGCGAGGTCTGCGGCGGCGCTGCGGCCACCATCGCGGTCGGCACCTGCGCCGCCTTCGGCGGTATTCCGGCAGCGAGGCCGAACCCGACCGGGGCGTTGTCGGTCGCCGACGCAGTCCCAGGGGTCAAGAACCTCATCAACATGTCCGCTTGTCCAATGAATGCCGAGAACCTCACGGCACTCATCGTTTATTACCTGACCTTGAAGCGCTGGCCGCCGCTCGACCAATACCAACGGCCACTATTCGCCTACGGCAAGGCGATTCACGATAATTGCGAGCGGCGCGCGCATTTCGATGCCGGGCAATACGTCGAAGCCTGGGGCGATGAGGCGCATCGTCACGGCTATTGCCTCTACAAGATGGGATGCAAAGGGCCGTCGACATCGCAAAACTGCCCCGTCGTGCGCTGGAACGAGGGCACCAACTGGCCAATTGGATGCGGGCATCCCTGCATCGGCTGCGCCGAGCCGAATTTCTGGGATACGATGACGCCATTCTACCGGCGGCTGCCCAACGTGGCGGGCTTCGGGGTCGGTGAGTGGATCGATCCGGTCGGCCTCGGCCTTACCGGCCTGGTGGCGGCGGCTGCGGCCGTGCACGGCATCGGTGAGATCGTGCGCCATCGCGTCGGAAAATCTTCTTCCAGCGAAGGCGCGGGGGAGGGCGAATAATGGCGCACATCGTTGTCGATCCCATCACCCGGATCGAGGGTCATCTGCGCGTCGAGGCGGAAGTCGACGGCGGCGCTGTCAAGGACGCGTGGTCTTCCTGCACGATGTTCCGTGGCATCGAACTGATCTTGCGCGGCCGCGATCCGCGCGACGCCTGGGCCTTCACCCAGCGCATCTGCGGCGTGTGCACCACGGTGCATGCCATAGCCTCCATTCGTGCCGTCGAGAAGGCGATCGGCGCGGTGCCGCCGCCCAACGCGCGCATCCTGCGCAATCTCATCATAGCGGCGCAGAACGTCCACGACCACGTGATCCATTTCTATCATCTTCACGCGCTCGACTGGGTCGACGTGGTCAGCGCGCTCAGCGCCGACCCGGCCAAGACCGCGACGCTGGCGCAATCGATCTCCGACTGGCCGTTGTCGAGCGCGATGTATTTTTCCGGCGTGCAGCAGCGCATCAAAAGCTTCGTAGAGCGCGGCCAGCTCGGCATTTTTGCCAATGCCTATTGGGGCCATCCGGCCTACCGGCTGCCGCCGGAGGCCAATCTCATGGGCGTCGCGCATTATCTGGAGGCGCTCGACTGGCAGCGGCGCTTCATCAAGATTCACGCCATCCTCGGCGGCAAGAATCCGCACCTGCAGAGCTTCCTGGTCGGCGGCATGGCGACGCCGGTCGATCCCGACTCGCAGAATTCACTCAATGCCGACACCATCACGGCGCTGCAAAAGCTCGTGACCGACGGCATCGATTTCGTCAGCCGCGTCTACGTGCCGGACGTGATTGCGATTGCCTCCTTTTACAAGGACTGGGCCTCGGTTGGCGCCGGCGTCGGGAATTACATGGCCTATGGCGATTTTCCAGAGGACGACAGCGCCCATCCCCAGTTGTTCCTGCCGACGGGCATCATCCGCGGCCGCGATTTGAGCAAAGTCGACCCGGTTGATCAGGCCAGGATCACCGAGCAGATCGCCCATTCCTGGTACGACTATGCGGAGGGCAACGAGGCGGCGCTCAATCCGTTCAAGGGCGAGACCAAG
>Ga0307436_1001516_pt1 | contig 10247 bp, 9 predicted proteins | sample SalMarWE160440MG_FD_202513 | JGI IMG/M metagenome (GOLD analysis project Ga0307436, IMG submission 202513) | Salt marsh sediment microbial communities from the Plum Island Ecosystem LTER, Massachusetts, United States - WE1604-40 | ecosystem: Environmental > Aquatic > Marine > Intertidal zone >...
GTGACCACACAACATCAGGCGGCATCCGCCGTGCGTCCAGCCTCCGCATCGCGGGCGGACCGGGGCGAACCCCGTATTCGCGTCAAGGGCCTGGCCAAGCACTACGGCACCCTGGAAGTTTTCAGCGGCATCGACTTCGACGTGGGCGAGCGCGAGATCCTCGCCGTGGTCGGGCCGTCCGGCTGCGGCAAGACCACGCTGTTGCGCTGCGTCGACGGACTGCTGCCGCACGACGCCGGCGAGATCTGGGTCGGCCGCGAGCGCGTCGACAGGCCAATCGTCGGCGTCGCCATGGTGTTCCAGCATTTCGGCCTGTTCCCCTGGAAGACGGTGTTCGAGAACGTGGCCTACGGCCTGCGCATGGCGGGCGCGACCAAGGCGGAGATCGACCGCAAGGTGCCGGAGTTCATCAAGTTGGTCGGCCTCACCGGCTTCGAGGCCGCGTTCCCCTACGAGATGTCCGGCGGCATGCAGCAGCGCTGCGGGCTGGCGCGGGCGCTGGCGGTGGAGCCGAACGTCCTGCTGATGGACGAGCCGTTTGCGGCGGTGGACGCGCAGACGCGCGAGATTCTGCAATTCGAATTGTTGCGGATTTGGGAGGAGCGCCCGACCGCCATGATCTTCGTCACCCATTCGATCGAGGAAGCCGTGCTGCTCGGCCACCGGGTGATCGTGCTCAAGGGGAGGCCGTCGAGCATCCATGAGACCGTCACCATCGATCTGCCGCATCCGCGCACCCGCGCGACGCTGCGCGAGCCGCGTTTCGCCGAACTGCGCGAGCGGGTGTGGTCGACGCTGATGCGGGAAGCCCGCGAGGCCGAATTCAAACTCGAACGCTGAACCGGTACCCATGCCATCCGACCCCCGGATCAAGGCCGCCATCGCCCACTGGGGACCGCGTTTCGTCGCCAACGGCGTCGTGCTCACCGATTTCGAGGAAATCACCGGCTCGCTCAACAGCTACGACGGCTGGTGCAAGGCGTGGTCGGCGCGCGCCGCCCATCACGAGCAACTCGGCCGCGAAGCGATTGCGCGCGGGCACACCCTCACTGCCGGCGAATGCCTGCAGCGCGCCGGCGTCTACTACCATTTCGCCGCTTTCCTGTTCGTGCAGGACGTGCCGCAGATGAAGGCCGCGCACATGAAGGCAGTCGAATGCCGGCAGGCGGCGCTGCCGCATTTGCGCCCGCCCGGCGAGCGCGTGCAGATCCCCTACGAGGGCAAGACGCTCGCCGGCATCCTGCGCAAGCCGGCCGGCTACGACAGACCGCCGGTGGTGGTGATGGCGGTCGGTCTCGATTCGACCAAGGAAGAAGCTGACGCCTACGAGGCGCCATTCCTGGCGCGCGGCGTGGCGACGCTCGTTTTCGAAGGGCCCGGCCAGGGCGAAGCACAATACGATTTCGCCATCCGCGGCGACTACGACGTGCCGGTCAAGGCCGTGATCGATTACGTGGCGACCCGGCGCGATCTCGATGCCAGCCGCGTCGGCATGTGGGGCGTGAGCCTGGGCGGCTATTACGCGCCGCGCGCCGCCGCTTTCGACAAGCGCATCCAGGCCTGCATCGCGCTTGGCGGTCCGTTCGATTTCGGCGCGGCCTGGGACGGGTTGCCGGAATTGACGCGCGAGGCCTTCCGCGTGCGCAGCCAATGCGAGACGCAGGACGAAGCGCGCAAGAACGCCGCCACGCTGTCGTTGGCGGGGATCGCCGGCAACATCACCTGCCCGATCTTCATCGTGAACGGCCGGCGCGACCGCATCATACCGGCCGCCGACGCCGAGCGGTTGGCACGCGAAGTGAAAGGCCCGGTCGCGCTGATGCTGATCGAGGACGGCAACCACATCGCCACCAACCGCGCCTACCGCTGGCGCTCGCAGAGCGCGGACTGGATGGCGGAGCAGTTGCGGTAAACCTCTATCCGCCTCATCCTGAGGAGGGCGCGAAGCGCCCGTCTCGAAGGATGGGCGGCCCCATGCTTCGAGACGCCCGCTACGCGGGCTCCTCAGCATGAGGCCGATAGAAGCTGCGGAAGTGAACGAATGCTTACGCCTTCCTCGGCAGCGCCACGATCATATCGAGCTCGATGCGCGCGCCCGGCGACGACAGCTGATTGATGCACACGGTCGTGCTGGCCGGCCGCCAGTCGCCGAAATATTTGGCCATGGTGGCGTGCATGGCGTCGGCGTCGCGGAAGTCGGTCAAGTATTTCGTCACCTTCACCACGTCACGCCAGGTGGCGCCGGTCTCGTCAAGGATCGACTGGATCGCCGCCATGGCGCGGTCGGTCTGCTCCTCGATCGAATGCGGATGCACGTGCTCGGCGTCCACATGCGGATGCTTGTGATAGAGCGGCGACGGGGTCGCGCCCGACAGGAACATCAGGTCGCAGGCGCCGACGATGCGCACCGCCGGCGCATAGGGCATGGTGTGCGCCTCTTCCGGCTTCGGGTGCACCGGCTCCAATTTGAAGCCCTGCTGCGGCTTGGTCATGACGGTCATGAGACCTCTCCCTTCGATTTGTCCGGGTTGAATTCAATCGGTGCGCCAGTTGCCGAGTGAGGCATCGATAGTATCCTGCAACTTGGTGACAACAATACCGAGCGCGGCTAGCACGATCAGCACGGCGAAGACCTGTTCAGTTTCGAGGATCTGGCCGGCGAGATAAAGTCGCGCGCCGAGGCCGGTTTTGCCGACTACCATCTCGGCCGCAACGACGAGAATGATGGAAACGCCCAGCCCGAGCCGAACGCCGGCGAAGATCGATGGTATCGCGCTCGGCAAAAGCACCCGGCGCATGATTTGCTGCGGAGTGGCACCGAGATCGCGCGCGGCCAGGACGAGGCCTGGATCGCATTGGCTGACGCCAAGCACGGTGTTGATGACGATCGGGAAAATCGCCCCGAGAAAACTGATGGTCAGCATGAACGGCCCGCCGGTGCCAAGCCAGATGATCAAGAGCGGGATCAATGTCACCTTCGGCAACGGATAAAGGGCGGCGATAAACATGTCCGCCACAGCCCGTGTCCGAAAGGATGTCGCGATCCACAGGCCAAGCAGCGTGCCGGCGAACAGCGCAATGGCGAAGCCGGCGAAAATGCGCCAAAGCGTGACACCTAGATCAACGGCCAAGCCGCCGCTGCCGAACAAGTAGACGAGCGCGACCACAATTTGTGAAGGGCGCGGCAGGTAAAGTGCGGACACCCCGGTAAGACGCGCGGTCAGTTCCCAGAACAGCAGCACGAGAACGATCGAGCCCCAGCCGAGCACGCGCGGGTCGTCGAGCAGCGAACGCGCCATGGTCGCCGCCGGGCGCGCCTGCGTCCCGGCAACATCTTCTTTTGGCCGCGGCGTGTCCATCGCTCATGCACCTTCGCTGCCGCTCACCATCGCCCGCATGACTTCGTCGCGCAGCAAACTATAAATTCGATCGAACAGCGCGGCGAAGCCGGGGTCGCGCGTGGTCGCCACGCTGCGCGGCCGAGGCAGTTCCACATCGATGCGGGCAGCGATCCGCCCGGGCCGCGCCGTCATCACCAATATCGTATCGGCGAGAAGGATCGCTTCCTCGATCGAATGGGTGACAAGAATGGCGGTGGTGCCGCTGGTCTCAACCAGATGCGCCAATTGCTCCTGCAATACCAGCCGAGTCTGAGCGTCGAGCGCGCCGAACGGCTCGTCGAGCAGCAGCACTTCCGGCTCCATCACCAGCGCGCGGGCGAGACCAACGCGCTGGCGCATTCCGCCGGATAGCTGACGCGGGTAGCGATGCTCGAATCCGGTCAAATCCACCGCAACGATCGCGCGGCGCGAGCGGGCGTCGCGCTCGGCCCGTGCCACGCCGGCGACATCGAGCCCAAAGGCGACGTTTTCCATGACGGTAAGCCAGGGAAACAAATTGAACGCCTGCCACACCGTCGACATCGCCGGCCGCGCCGTGACGCGGTCATCCGAGCGTTCCACGAAGCGGAGCCGGCCGCGCGTCGGGTCGAGGAACCCGCGCGTTATCTGCAATAACGTGCTCTTGCCGCAGCCGCTCGGACCGATCAGCGCCGTGACCTTGCCCGGTTCGAAGCGGCAGCTCACCGCTTCCAGTGCCACCGTCGGCGCGGCCGAGGCGGGCGCGAAGGTCAGCCCAATATCCTCGAACTCGATCGCGACCGCCGGCATGCCCATCGGCGACGATCAAATGAACGGATTGTTCTTGCTCAGCCGGGCGTCGGCCTCAACCGCCGGCGACAGATCGAACAGTTGCTCCTTCGTGACGGTCGCGTTCACCAGCTTGATCTGATTCCAGAACTTGCCCTGGGCGAGACAGGAGTCGACATTGGGCATGCCCCTTTCGTCGAACCAGGTCCAGCGCGGCGCGGCCAAACCGATCAGCGGTGCCGGCACCTTGGTGGCCTCGGAAACGATCTTGATCACCTCCGGGTCCTTGGCGGCCGCTGCCTTGTTGAACAGCCGTGCCGCATGGGTGTGCACCATGGCGAAACGCACCGCGGCGGATTTGTTTGCCGCGAGGAATTTGGACGACATCACCCAGCAGGCGAGTTGCGCGTTAGGCTCGATGTCCGAGCCGGCGCCAATGATCTTGCCAACCTTGTTCTTCTCGGCGAGGAACGCGAGCGGAACCGGAATATTGGCGGCGTCGGCCTGCCCAACACCCATGAACTTGATCATGTCCGGATAGGGCATCCCGCTCGACCAGTTGAGGTCCTTCATCGGATCGAGCCCCGCCTTTACCGCCGCGCGGCCGAACAGGAACTGGTCGATGCTGCCGGGCGCCTGGATCGCGATCTTCTTGCCCTTCAGCATCTTGGCCTTTTCGACCGAAGTGAACCCGGCGGCATACATCGCGTTGCTGGCGACGATGGTCATCGAGCCGGAACCCGGCTTTTCGATGCCGCGATCGAGAATGAGCTTGTAGGGCGCGCCCTTGGACACGGCGTTGAATAGCCCGGCGTTAAGCGTGGACGCCGTCATGTCCAGTTCACCGGCAACCAACGCCGGCATCGCCAGCGCGCCGTCGGCGAAATACACCAGCTCAACGTCGAGGTTTACCTTGTCGAAGAACTTCCTCGCAGCTGCGATGAAGATCGGCCCCGATGAAATCAGCCGCACCAGACCGAGGCGAAGTTTGGTTCTCGGCTCTTGCGCGCTCACCCGCCGTGGAAATGCACTGGCCAGGCCAACCGCGGCGCTTCCACCGAGCAGGCGACGACGATCCATGGACACCGGCATTATTCCCTCCCGAAAAAAGTTTGTTGCTATGCGTATAAACAGCGTAGCAACACCCGTGCCGGGCGGCAACGGCGCACGCTTTTCGCGCTGGACATGCCGGCCATCCGCTTGATTGGATAACACAAAACGCTACCGTGCGGCCCACGCGCTACAGGAGCATTATATGCCCTCGACAATCCTCGATTCCGCGGTGTTCCGCGACATTTTCACCACCGAAGCGATGCGCGGCGTCTGGTCCGACGAGAACCGGGTGCAGAAATATCTCGACTTCGAGGCGGCGCTGGCGCGCGCGCAAGGCCGGCTCGGCATTATTCCGCAGCAGGCCGCCGACGAAATCGTCGCCCACTGCGACCTTAAATTCATGGACATGGCCAAGCTGAAGGAGGCCACCGAGAAGATCGGCTATCCCGTGCTCCCGGTGGTCCAGCAACTCGTGACGGCGTGCAAGGACAATCTCGGCGAATGGAGCCATTGGGGCGCCACCACCCAGGATGTCACCGATACCGCCACTATCCTGCAGGTCCGCGAGGCGCTTGCCATCCTGGAGCAGGACATCGACGCCATCGCCGACGCGCTGGCGGCGCTGGCCAAGAAATACCGCGACACGCCGATGGCCGGCCGTAGCAACCTGCAGCAGGCGGTGCCGATCACCTTCGGCTACAAGATGGCGACCATGCTGGCCGCGTTCGAGCGCCACAAGCAGCGGCTCAAGGAGCTCAAGCCACGCGTGTTGGTCGGCGAATTCGGCGGCGCCGCCGGCACGCTGTCCTCGCTCGGCAAGAACGGATTGAAGTGTCAGGTTGAGCTGATGAAGGAGCTTAATCTCGGTCAACCGGCGATTTCCTGGCACACCGTGCGCGACTGCATCGCCGAGCTCGGCTGCTTCCTCGGTCTGGTCACCGGCTCATGCGGCAAGATCGCCTTCGACGTGAAGCTCATGATGCAGACGGAAGTCGAGGAGGTCTACGAGCCGTTCTACTCCGGCCGCGGCTCGTCCTCGACCATGCCGCAGAAGCGCAACCCGATTTCATCCGTTTACATCACCGCGCAGACCGCCATGGTGCGCCAGCTCGTCGCCGCGCTCTTGGAGGCGCAGGTCGAGGATCATGAGCGTTCCACCGGGCCGTGGGAGATCGAATGGATCGCGCTGCCGGACATATTCATGCTGTCGGCCGGCGCGCTGGCGCAGACGCGCTTTCTGGTGAGCGGGCTGCAGGTGAACGAGAAGAAGATGCGCGCGAACCTCGACATTACCCACGGGCTGATCATGTCGGAGGCGGTGATGATGGGGCTCGGCGCCAAGATGGGCCGCAACCGCGCGCATGACGTGGTCTACGACATCTGCCGTGAAGTGGTGAAGACCGGGCGGCCGCTGCTCGAGCTCCTGGAAGAGAACAAGGAGATCAGCAAGCACGCCGACGGCAAGATGCTGGAGAAGCTGGTCGATCCGACCAACTACCTCGGCGTCGCCGGCGAGATGGTCGACCGCGTGCTGCAGATGCGGGGGAAGTAGTTTCGTCTCAATCGGCCTCATGCTGAGGCGGAGAACGCTTTGGGGGCTAAAGAATCATCCGCTTTCGCGGGTGATGACGGTTAGTGTACCGGCATCGTCTTCCAAATCGCCAGCGCCACCAGCAGCGTCGCGGCGCCAAGACCCAAGAACAAGGCCGGCAGCGTTACGCCGGCCTTCTGTAACAATGCCACCAACACGGTCGCGCCGGTCATGAACGCTGCGTTGAGCACGTTGACGGCGGCGATCGTGCGGGCACGGTAATCCACAGCGGACCAGGCCTGCACCGCGGCGAAGGCCGGCACGATGAACAGCCCGCCGGCAACCGCTAACCCTGCGAGATCGACGGCGGCGCGGAGACCTAAAAACGACGAGAACACCGCTGCGGGCGCTTGCGGAGCGGTCGCCGGCACCGCGCCATAGGTCGCCAGACCGAGATCGAGCGCGAACGCAGCGATCAGCAAGCTGCCTGCGAGCGTCGTGGTGAGCACGATGCGCCCGCGCGCGATCACCGCTGCAAGCCCCGAACCCAAGCCGACCGCAATCGAGAACAGCGCCAGATAGGCGGTGACCGTGTCCTCGTTGCCGCCGATCAGCACTTTAATCAGCGGCGGCAGCAGCGACAGCACCACGATACCCACGAGCCAGAACCAGCTCGTCACCATGGCGCCCCACCACAGTTTCCGGTCGGCCCGCAGATGGCGGAGCATGGCCGCGGTCGAGGCCGCGATGTTGAGCGCGACCTTCAGGTGCGGCGCGCCTTGCCCGCTCGGCGGAATAGCCAAGGCCGACAGCCAGCAGGCGAGCGCAAAACCGATCACCAGCGCGGCGAACAGCGCGGTCTCGCCGCCGCCGCGCGAAGCCAGCCCGCCGGTAATGGTGCCGGTCAGGATGGCGATGAAGGTTGCGCCTTCAATCAGCGCGTTGCCCGCCGGCAATTGCTCGCGCTTGAGATGATCGGGCAGGATGCCGTACTTGATCGGCCCGAACAAAGAGGCCAGCACGCCGAAGCCCGCGAGCGCCGCGAACAGCAGCGGCAGCGACTGGCGCGCATAGCCGAGCACCGCCAGCGCAGCCACGAAGATCTCGACGAATTTCACCCACTGCGCCACCCGCGCCTTGTCGTAGCGGTCGGCGAGCTCGCCGCCTAAGCCCGACAGAAAGAAATAGGGCGCGATGAAGATGGCGCTGGCCGCCGTGATCAGCGCCGGAGCATCGGCGTGGCCGACGCGGAACAAGATGAGAAAGACCAGCGCGGTCTTGAGAAAATTGTCGTTGAAGGCCGCGAAAAACTGGCACCAGAACAGCGGCGCGAAACGTCTCGACAGCAGCAGCGGCGGCGCGCGCATGCGGCTCAAGATTGCAGCCGTATCGAGGATTGCAGATCGGCGAGCAGGATGCGCAGATCGAGCTCGCGAAATTCGCGGAACGTCCGACGCAGCCAGCGTTGCAGCTCGACATGGATCTCGAGCGGCAAGTCGACGGCGGCCGCCAACCGTGAATCGGAAAACGAGAACGGCGGCGTCTCGACGTATTTGCGCACGCCCGGGGCCAGCGCCGGCAGCCGCACCACCGTCTCGCCGCTGCCGGCGGGCTGGTATTTGTCGCGGTGTTGCGCGCTGCCGAAGATCTCATTGTGCACCGGCACCAGTACGGCTTGCGGAAACCGGCGGCGCAGCCCGCGATAGGCCTCGACCGAGGTCGCATCCGGCGTGATCACGAACAGGATGGCCGGCGCGATCGCGCGCTTGACCGCTTCCTCCGCGAACCCGATCTGCTGGGCCAGCGTAAAAAAGCTCTCGAATGATTCGTAGCCGAGATCGACGATCTTGGCGGCGCCGTCCTCGGCGATGAGGCGGTCGAACAGCGCCATCTGTCCCTTGATGTCGCCGATCGACGAGACGGTCGTGTGCTCGGGCAGGAACCGGGCCAGCGTTCCGCCGCCGGCGTTGAGATCGAAAGCCGCGACCGCGCCGCCTTCCTGGGCGTGGAAGTCGGTGAGCAGCCGCGCCAGCAGCGTCTTGCCGACGCGCGGTCGCGGTGAAGCAACGATGGTGACTGAACTGCGGAACGACATCACTTCACCGCGGGCCGTTCGCGCATCGGCGCAGCTTGCGATGCCGAGCCCGACCGGTTCTTAAATCGGACCCTGCCATTTCCCCCGCGCTAACCTGCCGCCTGACGGGCGCTGTCTTCCGCTTTGGGCGAGACCAGATCGACGAGCCTCACTCGGTCGTATTCGCTCCAGACATTGCCGAGCCAGTGGCGGACATAGCCGCGCAGAACAAACGAATAGTTCGCCGGTTCATCCTGGGCCGTCTTGTTGGCGATGAACGACACGAACGGCGTGCTGGCGACTTCCACCTGCTCGCAAGCCATCTCGTTGAGCTTGGGGATGCTGATTTCGTACGCGCCCTTGATCTGCTTGAAATAGAAATTGTAGGTCGTCGGATCCCACTCGAAGAACGTGGTGTCGTTGATGCGGTTCTTCACCAGGAAGTAGCTGGCGTCGCCGACGAAGCGGGCGGTCTCGGCGATTTCGTTGAGCGAGGCGATCGTGGGGCCGAGGATATGGAACACCGAAAAAGTGATCTGGCCTCTCTTGGCTGATTCGATGAAACCGATGTCGCTCAGCGCCTGGAGCGTCGACGACAACAGGCCGGCGCGCACGTCGATGACGGTGACGCGGGAGTCGGCGCCGCCGAGCGTGTCGAAGATTTTCATCTGGTCGGCGACAGATGTGACGTCGACGACATCGGTGACGTCGGGATGGAAGCGCTTGAGGGTGCCGCGCGGCCACTCCGTATCGAAGGCACGGGCCGGTGTTTGATGCGCGCCGAAATAATCCAGCAACGTGCGGGCGACGGTCGTTTTTCCGACGCCCCCCTTGTCTGCGCCGACGAGAATGACTGTTGGTTTGGCCATTAGGCTACTCTATAGGACACGGGTGGATTTGGACTGCTGGCTTCATCTTACTACGTTATCGGAGTTGGAAGCAGTTGGAACATGACAAGTCTCTGCGCCGCCGCGCAGAAATTTAGCCAGTTGCTAAGCGCAACCCGCGGTAACACAGTACCCGGTAAATTATACCAGATTTCGATTAGTTTCGCGAAAATTGCGAGCGCTAAGGCCTGCCAACCGTCATGCCGCCGTTGCGTGTCAGCCCTTGACGCGAAAGCGATCATGCCACCGGCGAGACCGAAGGGTCGAATCCGTCCGACTACCGTATTGGCGCGAAACCTGTCGCTAGAGAGGAAACCTGTCGCGAGAGAGCAAGACAGACCCCCGTTCGGGTAAAATAAAACAGAGGCGCTTAGCTGCCTGAAATGATGTATAATACCGCTTAACTGATGCTTGACATATTATTATAGATATCTCAAATACCGCTTACCACCCTTTATTTCGAGATAAGACCCCTCATTCGCATGATCACCGCCGCCCAGTTGCGGGCCGCACGGGCCTTGCTCGGCATCGACCAGCGCGAGCTCGCGCAGCGC
>Ga0307436_1001517_pt1 | contig 10244 bp, 8 predicted proteins | sample SalMarWE160440MG_FD_202513 | JGI IMG/M metagenome (GOLD analysis project Ga0307436, IMG submission 202513) | Salt marsh sediment microbial communities from the Plum Island Ecosystem LTER, Massachusetts, United States - WE1604-40 | ecosystem: Environmental > Aquatic > Marine > Intertidal zone >...
CGGGTCGAGACGGTATCTGAGGGGTCGGTCCTTATGACGCCGAGCGCTACGACTTCACCTCCGCCGACGATCGCATAACCGGTCGTGGTCAACCCGGGATCGATGCCGAGAACGAACATATGTACGGGAGTGTAACCGGCGACTCGGGCGTCACCACGGCTATCAAGCCATCAAGTCGGCCAAGACGTCATCTGGGATGTCGAAGTTCGCATACACTTCTTGGACGTCGTCGAGGTCCTCGAGTGCGTCCACGAGCCGGAGGATTTTCGGGGCAGTCGCCCGATCGACGGGGACGACGGACTTCGGGAGATGGGTCACTTCTGCACTCTCGACCTCGGTCGCTACCGCCGCGACGGCGTCTCTCACCGCCGTGAACAGCCCCGTTTCACTGATCACCTCGAAAGCTCCGTCGGTAGGTCGAACGTCCTCGGCACCTGCATCGAGCGCAGCGAGCAAGATGTCGTCTTCGTCCCCTCTCACAACGATGTACCCCTTCTGCTCAAACAGGTATGAAACCGATCCCGGTTCACCTAGATTCCCTCCATTGCGTGAGAAAGTGGATCTGACGTCGGACGCCGCCCGATTCCGGTTGTCCGTCAAGATCTGCAGAAAGAGAGCGACCCCACCCGGGCCGTACCCCTCGTACCAGAACTGCTCGTAGTCAACGCCCTCGACCTCACCCGTTCCCCGTTTGATCGCTCGATCGATGTTGTCATTGGGTACCGAAGCCGCCTTCGCCTTCTCGATGGCGTTGGCGAGTGTGGTGTTCCCGGCAGGGTCGCCACCGCCCTCTCTGGCGGCGACTTCGACGGCTTTGACGAGCTTCGCGAACAGCTTGCCCCTCTGTGCGTCCTTGGCACCTTTCTTGTGTTTGATCGTCGACCACTTGGAATGTCCGGACATCAGGCTGCTCCCATGCTCAGCGCCATCTTATGTAGTCGCGGGTCCCCAGTCAGCTCGGGATGAAAGGCAGCTGCCACGACATTCCCATCCCGGACCAAGACGGGATGGCCCTCGATCTCTGCCAGCACCTCGACGCTCTTCCCGATGCGTTCGACCCATGGCGCGCGGATGAACACGCCGTGGAACGGTACATCGAACCCCTTCACGTCGAGCTCCGCCTCGAACGAATCGTTCTGGCGACCGAACGCGTTTCGCTGCACGGTTACGTCCAGCACGCCGAGCAGCATCTGTGATCCTGAGGTGACACCCGATGCGAGGAAGATCATGCCCGCACACGTCCCGAATGTGGGAAGTCCGCCTCCGATCGCCTCTCGCAGTGGTTCGACGAGGCCGAAACGGTCGGCCAGTCGGGCGATCGTGGTCGATTCACCGCCAGGCAACACCAACCCGTCCAAGCCCCTCAGGTCGGCAGGCTGACGCACCTCGCGGGCGCCCCATCCCAGAAACCGTACGAGGTACGCGTGCTCACGAACGTCGCCCTGGAGGGCAACGACGCCGATGTCGCCCACGCCTACCAGCCTCGCGTCTGGAGCAATTCCGATTCGGAGATCTCGGACAGCTCGATGCCGTGCATCGCTTCGCCGAGTCCCCGCGACACCTTCGCGATCATCGCAGGGTCCTGGAAGAATGTGACAGCATCCACGATCGCTCGAGCACGCGGTGCAGGATCCTCACTCTTGAAGACACCCGACCCCACGAACACGCCCTCGCAGCCGAGCTGCATCATCAGCGCTGCATCCGCAGGCGTTGCCACTCCCCCGGCGGCGAAGTTGACGACGGGGAGCTTGCCGGTCCCGGCCACCTCACGAACCAGTCCTACCGGCGCCCCGAGGTTCTTGGCGGCGGCCGCCAGCTCCTCCGGCCCCATGGTGGTGAGTGCTCTCATCTCGCGATTGACGGTCCTCATGTGCCGGACCGCCTCCACGATGTTGCCCGTGCCCGCCTCGCCCTTGGTCCGAATCATCGCCGCGCCTTCGCCGATGCGGCGGAGCGCCTCGCCCAGGTTCCTCGCACCGCACACGAATGGCGTCGTGAACTGCCACTTGTCGATGTGGTGCTCTTCGTCGGCCGGCGTGAGCACTTCGCTCTCATCTATGTAGTCGACGCCGAGGGCTTGCAGTACTTGTGCTTCCACGAAGTGCCCAATGCGAGCTTTCGCCATGACGGGAATGCTCACGGCGGCCATGATCTCTTCGACCTTGGTGGGGTTCGCCATCCTCGCGACGCCACCTTCTCTTCGGATGTCGGCGGGGACACGCTCGAGCGCCATGACGGCGACGGCGCCAGCCTCCTCGGCGATCTTCGCCTGCTCGGCATTGACGACGTCCATGATCACGCCGCCCTTGAGCATTTCGGCGAGCCCTCGTTTCACAAGATCTGTCCCACGTTCCACGTTCACTTCCTCTCTCATCCCCCAATTCTACCGGGAGCCCGTTCGATGGCTTGCTCGTACAGCATGATCCAGCGAGGGAGCACCCGAGTCCAATCGAACACGTTCGCCCTGGCCCTCGCGGCGCGCGCCAGATCTCGGACTCGTTCGGGGTTCGCCAGCAATCCGAGGAGCACATCGGCGAGGCGCTTGCTGTCATTGACACCCACGTGTTCAGCGACGCCACCAGTAACGCTCACAAATGCCGGCAGGTCTGTGGAGACGACGGCGCACCCCGCGGCCATGGCTTCGATCAGGGTGATGCCGAAGCTCTCACCTCCCGTGTTCGGTGCGCAGAAGATCGATGACGAAGCGAGCATCTCACGCTTGCGGCGGTCGGAGACGGTGCCTTCGAACCTGACCCCGGCCGCTTCTGTCTCCCTCCTGGCTCCCACGACGACTAGCTCGGCGTCGGGTACCGACGCGTGCACTCTCGGCCACGCGGCCAACAGCACATCGAGGCCCTTGCGGGGGTCGTCGCGTCCGACGAACGCGACGCGATGGCCGATTCTCTCCTGCTCAGTGAACCCTCCGACATCGACCGCGTTCGGCACGATCTCGACGCCCGGCGCAAACCCTTCGACGGCCAAGGCCGCTTCGGTACTGACCGCTGTCAGTACCTCGATTCTTTCCATGAGATGCGCGAGAAGGGGACCTCCGAACTTGTACACGGCCCTGACCACGGCGGCCGGCTCGGCGTGAAACGTTCCCACAGTGGGGACATCGGTGCCGATCCACGCGGCCGGCCCGACGACTGGAAGCAGCGGTTCGTGGACGTGCACCACCTCCGCGCCGTCTATCGCCTCCTTCACGCGCTGAATCGCACCTGGCTCCAGACACACCGGTGCCACGGCGTCGTTCGATTCGATGTTGGTGGTCCCACCGACGGAGGTCCAGGTTCCATCGGATTCGCCAGGACCGATCAGCTTCACGCTGTGCCCGGCCCGAGCGAGTTGGTCTCGCAGTTGCAGTGCCTGCTCCTGCACGCCTCCGTGTCTATCGAGCGCATACGGACTGACGATCGCGAGCCTCACGGCGCCCGCCTATCGGAGGGCCAGTTCGGCTGCACGATGTGCCACTGCTCGGGTGCCCGCCGAATCAGTTCCTCGAGTGCCGCGGCAATCCGCCGGGTTCCTTCAACGATCCGTTCCTCCACCGTTCCCGAGTTGGGCATTTCGACGGGCGCTTCGACGACCAATCGGTGGCCACGCCCTCTTTTGAAGTATGCGGCGACCGGAAACACGGGGACGCCATGTCGCATTCCCAGCGCGGCGGCTCCTGCCGGCATCGACGTCACTTCGCCGAAGAATTCGACATCCACTCCCCCGTCCTTCACGTTTCGATCCATGACGAGTGCGACGGCGGCTCCGCGGTCCAACGCCTGCCCCAGCCGGCCCATGATGTTCGGTTCGTTCGCGAGAACCACGTCGATGCCGAGCTGACGCCGTATGTCGATGAACCAGTCCACAACATCGCTGTCCGGTAGCGGTTCGGCGACGGCGAGGAGTTCCAAACCGATGTCGTGTGCAACACTGCCCGCCACTTCCCAATTGCCGATGTGGGGCAGCGCAAAGATCATGCCGGTTCCCTCGTCACGCGCCGCCTCTGCCCGTTCCACCCCATCTCTGTCGATGTGTCGCAGTATCGCCGGCACACGGTGGGGTCGCACCCAGAACGCCTCTGCCCAGTACCGGCCGTATGCTCCGAACGCTGCCCGGGCGGTGTCTTCCACCTCCCGCTCGGATCCGATTGCCCGAGTCACGTGGCGAATGTTCATCTGGCGTCGCCGACCCGCGCGTTCGAACGCGAAGCGTCCGGCACGCTTCCCTACGGCACGCACGATCGGCTCTGGCAACCATCCAGCCATGGCGATCCCTGCTTTGTAGAGCGCGTTCACGCGTCGAGTCGTTTCCAGCCGATCCAGAACCGCTGAACGACGGTGATCCACACGAGCGCCACCATCGCCCACAACATCGGTCCGATCAGCCCGGACAAGATCCCGGTACCGAACAGGATCAGGCGCTCGGCCCTCCCCATGATTCCCCCTCGACCGTCGACGCCACCGGTCTCCACCTTCGCCCGAAGGTACGAGATCAGGAGCGAACCACCGAGCGACGCAGTGCACAGCGCGACCCATGCCGGCGTATCCGAGACGGCTAGTGCCAAACCGGTCCACATCGCCGTCTCCTCCACTCTGTCCGTCACCGAGTCCAGCAACGCGCCCCGCGCCGAGACGCTTCCTCGTGCTCTCGCGACCGCTCCGTCGAGGGCGTCGATCGCCGATCCCACCACCACGATGCCGGCGCCGAGTTGCAGCCGTCCAGCGGCGATCAGTGCCGCCCCTCCGAGCGCAATGATCAAACCGAACAGAGTGACGTGCCACGCGCGCACCCCGATTCGGGCGAGAGCCTTCCCTATCGGCGCGAACAGAGCATTGGCCCTCCGGCGGGCCTTCATTTCGATCATGGGTGCTGCAACGTACCACAACGCTCGAGCGCCAGGATGAGGGGCGGGATCCCGCCACTAGAATCGTCCGAAACATCAGGAGGTCACGTGGTCCCGGAGAACATACGGAACGTCGCACTGGTCGGTCACGGTGGAAGCGGGAAGACCTCCCTCGCCGAAGCGCTGCTCTTCACCGCCGGGCAGACCACACGACTGGGACGCACAGAGGATGGCAACACCGTCACCGACCATGAGCCAGAGGAGATCGAACGCGAGCTGTCACTCGGGTTGGCCACCGCGTCGTTCCCATGGGGTAGGCAGAGAATCACGATCATCGACACCCCGGGGTATGCCGACTTCGTGGGAGATGCGCGCTCCGCACTTCGAGCTGCCGACATGGCTGTCTTCGTCGTTTCAGGAGTCGACGGTGTGGAGGTGCAGACGGAGGCGCTGTGGCAGTTCGCCGGCGAAGAGGGAATGCCACGGATCATCTTCGTGAACAAGCTCGACCGCGAGCGAGCGTCGTTCCAGCAGACCCTCGACCAACTTCGGGAGACGTTCGGGAAGGGGGTCGCTCCGGTACAGGTTCCGATCGGGTCGGAGACCGAGCTGTCAGGCTTGGTACGGGTCGTCTCGAACACCGCCGTTCAGTACGCCGGTGGCAACCCGAAAGGAATCCCGGCCAGCGCGCCGGATTCGATGAGCGATGTGCTCGCTGGGATGCACACGGCCCTCGTCGAGTCGGTCGTTGAGACCAGCGACGAGCTCCTTGAGGCCTACTTCGAAGGAGCAGAACCCGACAGGCCGACAATCGTCGAGATCACCCGCTCGGGCATCCTCACTGGAGAGATCCAACCGGTGCTGTGTGGTTCCGCGACGCAGCTGATCGGTGTCGACACGCTCGCCGACTTCATCGCGGAGTTTGGACCCAGTCCTCTGGAACGTTCCCCCGTACCACTGAAGGGAGGGGGAACCCTCTCACTCGACGGTGGACCCGTCGCGTACGTGTTCAAGACCACGTCCGACCCCTATGTGGGACGAATCTCACTTCTGCGGGTGTACTCGGGGACCATCACGGCGGACGACGTCCTCGAGTCATCGTCGGGCGAGAAGGTGCGCGTCCACAACCTGTTCACCATGCAGGGCAAGGAGCACAATGATGCCACCGAACTGGTCGCCGGCGACATAGCGGCAGTCGCCAAGATCGAGAATCTCAGTCCTGGCGACACGCTGCACACGCCCGGCTCTTCCGTGGAGATCGCTCCAGTGGCGATGCCACGACCGGTCATGAGCGTCGTCGTGTCCCCCCACTCCTCACAGGACGAGGAGAAGCTCTCGACGGCGCTCGCAAGGATCACCGAGGAGGACCCGACCCTCGAAGTCGAACGGCGAGCCGAGACGAAGGAGACGGTCCTTTCCGGCCTTGGCGACACGCACATCGACGTCACCGTTGCACGTCTTGCCCGCAAGTTCGGGGTCGAGGTGGAAACGTCCATGCCGGCGGTCGCCTATCGGGAGACGATCGGCGCGGCTGGCGACGCAGAAGGCAAGCACAAGAAGCAGAGCGGTGGCCGAGGCCAGTTCGGCGTGGCGTTCGTCCGTTTCGAACCTCTTCCGAGGGGCTCCGGGTACGAGTTCGTCGACGCAATCAAGGGGGGTTCGATTCCCCGCCAGTACATCCCGGCTGTCGACAAGGGAGTCCAGGAGGGTCTCGAACGAGGCATTCTCGCCGGCTTTCCCGTCACAGATGTCAGGGCGACCGTGTACGACGGCAAGTACCACTCGGTCGACTCGGACGAGTTGTCGTTTCGGATGGCGGGGATCATGGCGGTGCGGGCGGCGGCCCCGAGTCTGCGACCCACCCTCCTCGAGCCGATCGTGAAGGCCCGGATCACCGTCCCGGAGGACTACATGGGTGACGTGATCGGCGACCTCAACGCGAAGCGGGGAAGAGTGCTGGGCATGGACTCGGACGGTCGGTATCGGATCGTGACCGCAGAGGTTCCATTGGCGGAGATGCAGCGCTATGCGATCGATCTTCGGTCGATGACGGGCGGACGGGGTAGCTTTGAGATGGAGTTCGACCACTACGAGGAGGTTCCGAGGCAGGAAGCCCAGAAGGTGATCGCTTCTGCCCAACACGAAGAGGCGTAGGGAGGGGTAGACCAATCGAGCGAGGGCGTCCCCCTCGGGCAAGTCCTCGACAGAGCCCAAGGAGGCACTATGGCATTGAAGGAAGCCCTAGAGCGGAAGATCGACGAGTGGCGGCCGCGAACAACTCGTCTGCTGAAGCAGTTCGGAGATGTCAAGGTCTCCGATGTCACCATTTCTCAAGCTATTGGTGGGGCCCGAGGCGTCCGGTGCCTCGTCACGGACATCTCCTACCTCGACCCGAATGAGGGGATCAGGTTCCGGGGACATACGATCCCCGAGACGCTTGCAATGCTCCCGAAGGTCCCTGGGAAGGAGATGCCCTACGTTGAAGGTCACATCCACCTTCTACTGACCGGTGAGATCCCCAGCGAGGACGACGTCGCCTATTTGGTCGACGACTTGAAGCGTCGGAGGGGCGTTCCCGGCTACGTGTTCGACATGCTCCATGCGATGCCGCTCGACACCCACCCAATGACGATGTTCTCCGCTGGCATACTCGCCATGCAGCGCGAGTCCGAGTACGTGAAGGCGTACAACAAGGGCCTCGGCAAAATGGACCACTGGCAGCCGACCCTTGAGGATGCTTTGAACCTGTGGGCAAGGCTCCCGGAGCTCGGCGCGTTCATCTATCGCCTCAAGTACAAGGGTGATACGCCCATCGCGCCCGATCCGAATCTGGACCTCGGAGGCGACTTCGCTCACATGATGGGCATCGACGATCCGTACGATGACGTTGCTCGTCTCTATTTCATCCTCCACTCGGATCATGAGAGTGGCAACGTGAGCGCTCACACCGGACACCTGGTGGCAAGTGCCCTCTCCGACGTTTACTACGCGACATCGGCGATGATCGATGGCCTTGCCGGCCCTCTCCACGGCCTCGCCAACCAGGAAGTCCTGCGTTGGATCCAGGGTGTGATGGACAAGATGGGCGGTGTAGTCCCGACTGAGGAGAAGATGAAGGAGTTCGTCTGGGATACTCTCAACTCCGGACAGGTGATCCCCGGATTCGGGCACGCGGTGCTACGCAGGACCGACCCGAGATACGCCGAACAGCGCAACTTCTGCCTCAAGCACCTTCCGGACGATCCCATCTTCAAGTACGTGGACGTTCTCTACAAGGTGGTCCCCCCGATCCTGGAGGAGCAGGGCAAGGCGAAGAACCCCTGGCCGAACGTCGACGCGCAGTCGGGTGTCATCCAATGGCACTACGGCCTGCAGGAGTACGACTTCTACACCGTGCTCTTCGGCATCGGACGCTCCCTCGGGGTCCTGTCCAACATCGTGTGGGACAGAGCGCTCGGCTACCCGATCGAGCGACCGAAGTCACTCACAACGGCGATGCTCGAGGATCTCGCCGGCGTCTAGGCCGAACTCGAGAGATGGGGACCCTCTCCTGAGGGCCCCCATCTCGTACCTGGTACCTCGTACGCGACTGCCGGCGCACGGCGACCGCGGGGGACTCGTACCCCTACGAGGTGCGAGGTACGGGCTACGGGGCGAGCGAGCTTGGCTCGGTCACCCTCTTACTCGTCCACGAGTCCGTGCGCGGCAAGCCGTTCCCTGTCGAATGTCGTGGTATGGCGGCGCCGGTGCCACGAGTCCCACAGTGCGAGCATCGACGGCAGCACCAGCACCGACGCGATCAGCGCAGCGGCGAGCGCGAACACCGTCACCTCCCCCATCTGCTGCATCGGCTTCAGCGATGAGGTCATCAGTATGCCAAACCCTGCCATGGTCGTGAACGCCGATCCGGCGAGTGCAGATCCCGTATGCCGAGCGGTCGATCGGATCGCTTCCTCTTGATCCTCGTACCGGATCCGATCCTCCTCGAAGCGGTGGGTGACGTGAATCGTGAATGGCACGCCGATACCGATGGCCATTGCCGAGAGGGTCGCTGTCACCGGGTTGAACGAGATGCCGAACAAAGCCATCATCCCGAATGTCCACAACACCACGAGCGCGACCGGTGCGATCGTGATCACGCCGAGGAAGGGCCTGCGCGTCTCGAACCAGAAGTTGCCGATCAGTAGAAGCATCGCCGCGATGATGGCCACGAACAGCGAGCGGATCTGTGAGCTGGACAGCTTCTGGATGATCACCGACGAGATGATGTTCGTCGATGTCGGGGTCGCCGCCAGCCCGGTGTCCTTCACAGGCGAGAAGTCTCCGTTGAGATCGGTGAGCAGCTCGCTGGCTCGCTCCTCGCCGGCGGATGTCGAGATCACGAATTGGGCCGCCGTGTAGGTCCCATCGGTGTCCTTGTGGAGGACACGTCCTGCCGCTTCCGGTGACGCGGCCATGGCTGCATCGTAGATCGCGGAGACATCAGCGTTCGACGAGACGGTCAGATCCGGTTGAAGTCCAGCTGCTCCTGCAGCCTGAAGGAACGTCTGATCCCCCGACTGAGCCAAGGTGCCGATGACGCTCAGCGGCGATTCCGCGGCGGCAACCCCACCGTAGGTGATCACATCGGGAGTGCCCGGGAGACTCTTCGAGGCGTCCAGAAACGCGGCATACGCCTCCGGCGTGGCGACGTCGCCCTTGATCAGCACGTTCGTCTGCTCACCGAAACCTCCGGAGAACTCCCGGTCGAGCGTCTTGAAGGCGAGAACCGACGGTGAGTCGGCCGGAAGGAAGTCGATGAAGCTGAACGTCGTCTTCAGCTGGCTGAGTCCATACGCGCCAAGCCCACCCAGCACCAGCGCGACAATCAGCGTGATGACGGGGATTCGCTCGGCGAGCACCGCCGTCCGTGCGGCGATCCGAGGGAGTGCGCGATCGGTCGTCCCTGCAACGAAAGAGTCGATGTGGAGGCGTCCGGCACGCTCGGCTCGGCGATCCAGGATGAGTCTGATGGCCGGCAGCAGCGTGAGCATGAGGATGAATGCGGCGACAATGCCGATCGCCGTGAGGATGCCAAAGTCCTTCAATCCTGGAATGGGCGAGATCAGGTTCGTCAGGAATCCGACGGCGGTGGTGATCGTCGCGAGGATGAGCGCAACGCCCACCGTGCTGATCGCTCTCGTCGAGGCCGAAGCCACGCTCTTGCCCGCGCTGATCTCTTCCCGATACCGCCCCGTCAAGTGAATCGCATAATCGACCCCCAGACCGATGAGCAGAATCGGAACGATCTGCGTGATCTCGTTCAACCTGCCGATTACGCCCAGATGATCGGGTCCAAGTAGGACGGCGAGACCCTGCACCCATACGATGGCCGTCATGATCACCAGGAGCGTGAGTGCGACGTCTG
>Ga0307436_1001520_pt1 | contig 10210 bp, 11 predicted proteins | sample SalMarWE160440MG_FD_202513 | JGI IMG/M metagenome (GOLD analysis project Ga0307436, IMG submission 202513) | Salt marsh sediment microbial communities from the Plum Island Ecosystem LTER, Massachusetts, United States - WE1604-40 | ecosystem: Environmental > Aquatic > Marine > Intertidal zone >...
AGCGCTCCCAACTAACCATGCCGTGCGATGCTTCCTGTCGCCGTCGCGCAAAATGTTGACCACCAAATGCCCGCCGAGAGATTTTCGCGTCGCGGCATGCGCAAATTCGACGAAAAATCGTCTCTACCGTTGCGAAGGGAATCTAAGGGGCCGCAAACTGGCCGGAATTCGCGAGGAATTCAGCGCGACCCGCCAGAGCAGGAAATCCCTGCCACATCAACGGGTTAACTGGCTGTGCTGGCAGTCGGCGGCGAACTACTCTCCATAGCCTAATTCCCTGATACGCGGGAAAATACAGGGAAATTCTGCTCTTCTTGCACCGCCTGCCCTGCTGGAACTGGTTTTCCCATTGCAAATCAAACTGAAAGAGCAAATTTCCCTACTCGCCGAAACAGGGAATTGTTTGGTCTAAACAGGCAATTCTGCAAGGGAAATAGGGAACTCACCTGCTGGATGCAGTCCTTCGGACCACAACGGCAACAGAGCTAGGGCCAGAAAAGGACAACATGCGTACGCCGATCTGCGACCTCCTGGGTTGTGAGGTTCCCATCCTACTGGCTGGCATGGGCGGTGTCTCCCGCTGGGAGCTCGCTGCCGCAGTTGCCAATGCCGGAGGGTTCCCCGCTCTTGGCATGGTGCGAGAGGATCCGGACCTGATCGCGGAGGAGGTAACCGCGCTCCGCCGAGAGACCGATAAATTCTTCGCCGTCAACCTGATCCCGGCGGCCACCGATCCCGTGCTGCTGGACGCACAGATTTCACGCTGCCTCGATTTGGGCGTCGGCGCCTTCTCTTTCTTCTGGGATGTCGTGCCGGAGGTGACGAAAAGGGTGAAGGAGGCGGGTTGCGTTGTGCTCCATCAGGTTGGCACCGTCGCCGCAGCGCACGCGGCCGAGGCCGCAGGTGCGGACATTTTGATCGCACAGGGGATCGAGGCCGGAGGCCATGTGCATGGACGGACGGGCGCCTTTACGCTTGCGAGCCAGATTCTCCGCGTGGCGCGCGTTCCGGTCGTCGTCTCGGGCGGCATCGCTGACGGAGGCGGGCTCGCTGCCTCACTGGCCATGGGCACGGCGGGCGTACAGTGCGGAACGGCGTTCCTTGCAACATCTGAGTCTTTCGCGCACCCTTTTCACAAGGAGCGTGTTGTGGTTGCTGACGGTGGAGACACCGTGCTGACCGATGCTTTTGTGCTCAATTGGCCAGCAGGATCGGCGGTACGGGTTATCAGGAACAGCGTAACAGAGGCTCTTGGCGGCCAGCTTCTGGGGCACGATCCGGATTCGCTACCGCGCGAAATAGTCGCCTGGGACGGTGACGTCGCGCGGTTCCGCTTCAGCACGGATTCGCCCCTGAAGACAACAACGGGCAATTTGGAGGTGATGGCTCTTTACGCTGGGCAGGGGGCAGGCCTGATCCATGACATTGTCCCGGCGGGGGAGCGCATCCGGCGGATGGTGGTCACTGCTGCCGATAAGCTGGCGCATGTATCCTCTCTCAGCGTAGCTTCCGGGGAGATACTGTGACCAAGGACCATCGAAAGATCAGACCTCTCGGGCATCATGTATTGCCGCCCTGCGTAGGGGACACGATCGCACCTGAAGATTCAAGCGCTTCGGAAGTTGACGTCCAACACGCCCGTGATGTTGCGCAGTGGCGAAAGGCGGAGCGGGTGCGCCTGAGGGCTGCGCGTGCCGCGATGAGTGTCTTTGATCGGAAGAGCGTAGGGAGTGCGCTGGCTGCGCATCTTGAAGACCTCTTGCACGATCGCTTCGACAGCGCGCGGGGTCTCGTTTTAGCAGGATACTGGCCCATCAAGGGCGAACCGGACCTACGCCCCCTCATGGCGTCGCTGCATGCATCCGGTACGAACATCGCCCTGCCCGTGGTAGAGACGAAGGCCGCGCCGTTGATCTTCCGCCGCTGGATTCCTGCGGCTCGCATGGTGCGCGGCGACTGGAATATTCCCGTTCCTCCGCCCGATGCACAGGTCGTCGTGCCCAACATCGTGCTTGCGCCGCTGGTTGGTTGGGACCTCGAAGGCTACAGACTTGGTTACGGCGGCGGCTATTTTGACCGGACGCTTACCGCGCTCTTTCCTCGGCCCTTCGCTATCGGGGTCGGGTTCGAGTCCGCGCAGTTGCCCACTATTTTTCCCCAGTCTCACGACGTGCGCCTGGATGTGATCCTGAGCGAAGCAGGCCTGCGCGTTTCCAGAGACACATAAGCCGTGCGCCAGCAGCGACTTTCCACTTTGGTATGCTAAGTGCCAAGAGCCGGTGTTTGGCGCGGTGATGATCACCTTCGTGGCGACGTCGATTGGCATGCCCCCGATTGCATCGTAGAATCTGCCGATGCCGGTATCGCTCACGGTCGAAAATGCGAAGCCGACAGGGAGTCAAAGATGGAACGATTCAACATGTCGATGCGCAAATATCTCAAGGAGGTGGGCGTCACCTCGCAGCAGGCCATCGAGCGTGTGGTGCGGGAGGAGAAGCTGGCCAGCAAGGGAAACCTTAAGGTCAAGATGGTCCTGACTGGCGAGGGAACCGGTCTCAAACATGTTGTTGAAGGCGAGATCGATCTGCCTGAGGCTCAATAGTCCTTGGCCAGGACTCTTTGTTGATACGAAGCGCCTTCAGCGAGCACGCTGTCTGCGCCGCTATGAAGGCGAACATTAGCCATGAGGAGGTATTAGAGGGAGCGGCTGAAATAGCGGACATTCCAAATCGACCATCCAATGTCTGTTTGCGCGCGATTAACGGACATCAAGCTCGCCCTTTTCCGCCTATTCCGGCCTTTCTAAAGCAGACAAGTCTGTTAAGACACCCAGCCAAGTGAAGCGAAGCAACCATATCCAGGGGGCTTCGGGTGCTTCAGGAACCGTTCAAGGTGTGTGCCTGCCCCCTCATTAGAGAGATCTTCACCTTGCGCTGCGGACCCACTTCTATGTCGATGCGCTCACCAACTACTACCTCTGGCAGAGCAGCCCGCGCGGCTACGTCAGCGAGGAGCAGGCCCGCGACCTGCTGGCCAAGGTCCTGCATGGCGATCCAGGGGAGATCGACCGATCGCGAATGCCTATTGCCCTCACCCGAGCCGTAAAGACATGTCCAAAGGCGCGGCCATTGTCGCGCACCAAGTAGGCTGGCGCCGAGGTCCAGGGAAACGCCTCGGTGATCTGCCTGGCCAGCCACTCGGCCGTCGGATGCCGGGTCACCTCGAACCACAATAGCCGTCGCCGGCCGTGCCCTAGGACCAGGAACGCAAACAGACGCTCAAAAGTCGCCGTAGGCACGACGCACATATCGATGGCGGCAATCGCCTCGGCGTGATTTCGCAGAAACGTCTTCCAGCCTTGCGATGGCGGCTTCGAAGGTCGCACCATGTACTTCGAGACAGTCGACTGGGCGACTTCGAACCCGAGCATCAGCAATTCGCCATGGATCCGGGATGCGCCCCAAAGTGGGTTTTCCCTACTCATCCGCCGGATCAGATCGCGCAGTCCACGATCAATCCTCGGCCGCCCTGCCCTATTTCGTGACTTCCAGCGCCAGAAAGCTCGAAAGCCTGCGCGATGCCAGCGCAGGACTGTCTCCGGCTGCACCACCTGCACCGCACCAAGTAGGCCCGGCCAAACCCGGGTCATCAATGTGAGCAGCGCGCGATCACTGCCACGCAGTCGAAGACGAGGCGGTGCCTGCCGCATGGCGATGGTTAGCTGATGGATGCGATGATTCTGCCTTACGATGCGAATCCAGGCCGGATGAAATGTTCGGAAAGGACAGCCAAAAGCCGACATTTCGATGAGCCGGACGACTCGAGGAGTCCTCTATCGAAACAACCGCCTGAGCAGCCCCCGCCGCTTACGCTGAGGCGGTGGGCGCTCGAAGGCGGGGCGTTCGACACGGCGTATTTTGCGCACCTGACGCTGGGGTTTTGGCTGGCTCACAGACTTCGGGGTAAGGACACTGGAGGCAAGCTCGACCTCAGACCTGTCTTCTCGCGGGCTAGCGGAGAAGGCTGCGATCTGCGGTAGCTCGCGCTCGAAACCGTCGTCTTCTTCGATCGCCGTGCGCATGAAACGTACCCAGATCTCGGCCGGTAGGCTGCCGCCTGTGACGCGCTTCATTGGCGTGAAATCGTCGTTACCCACCCAAACGCCAGCCACCAAGTTGCCGGCGAAGCCGATGAACCACGCATCGCGGTAGTCCGAGCTGGTTCCGGTCTTGCCATAGGCAGTAATTGGCAACCGCGCTCGGCGTCCGGTGCCGCGCTCGACAGTGCCCTTCAGTAGCGTGAGCATGTCTTCCTGATCCTCGAGCAGCCACTTCCCAGCGTTCGCTGGCGGTGCAGCGTATAAGTCCTCAGTCTCAAACCCCGTGATCGCCCAGGGCTTCACCGGATAGGCGCCAGCGGCCACAGCGGCATAGGCAGATGTGAGCTCCAGCAGGCTCACCTCGAAAGCCCCGAGCGCAAGGCTTGGTTGGGGCTTGAGCGGCGTGGTGATGGCGAGGTCGCGCGCGGCATCGATCACTGGCTTGCGTCCCACCGCCTCTGAGAGCTGAACGGCGACCGTATTGACGGACGAGGAAAAGGCACGACGCACGCTCATGGCGCCGCGGTAGCGATGCGAAAAATTCTCCGGTTGATAATTGCCGATGCTGATAGGGCGATCGACCACAGTGCTGCTGGTCTTAAGGCCGCCACGCAGGGCTGCTAGATAGACGAACAGCTTGAACGAGGATCCAGGCTGGCGCCGCGCCTGTACCGCGCGATTGAATTGGCTGTCGGCATGGCTGCGGCCGCCCACCATCGCGAGTACGCGCCCATCGGTTCGCATGACAACCATAGCAGCCTGACCGGCATTGCGCTTTTCGCCCTGCTCGCTAAGCACCGTCTCAACCGTTTCTTCGGCCAGGCCTTGGAGCTTGGGGTCGTAAGTCGTGTGGACGGGTAAAGGCGCATAGTCGACTATATGGGGGACGCGCAACGTCTCGGCGATCCAATCCGCGTAATAGCTGCCCCTCCCTCCTTGGGGAACGTTCTGGGGTACGGCCGGTTCGAGGTGCTCACGGCGCGACTCTGAGAGCTTGCCCGTTTGGACCATGGCGTCGAGCACGGCGGCCGCACGTTGTTCGGCCGCTTTTGGATTCTCAACGAAGTATGTCGGCGATTTGAGCAGTGCCACGAGGTAGGCGGCTTGGGGCAAGCTCAGTTTGGAGACCGGAACGTCATAATATTCCTTTGCCGCCGCACGCAGACCGTAGCACCCCTCCCCGAAATAGGCGCTGCTTAGATAGCGCTGTAGGATCTCTTTCTTGCTCAAACGCAGCTCTAGTGCGAGCGCGAGCCACGCCTCCTTCTTTTTGCGCTCCATGGTGCGGTCGCGCGACAGCAGAGAATTTTTGATGAGCTGCTGCGTGATGGTGCTGCCACCTTGAACAATGCGGCCGGCAGCGCGGTTTTCCAGTACCGCACGCGCGACGCCGATAGGATCAATCCCGAGATGATAATAGAACCGCCGGTCTTCCATCGACAGCAACGCACCGACGACGTGATCCGGTACCTCGGCAAGGTTCACAGGTTTATCGACGCAACCACCGCGCTGTGCGAAGGCTTTTCCATCTCTTCCGTAGAGAACAAGCGTGCGATCGCTCGGCGGTTCTAGCGCGCTCAGCGAGAAGCCCATCGTCGGGACCGCAAGCTTTAGATAGGGAAAGGCGATCAGGCTGGAAACAACAAGTACGCCAGTACTTAAACCAGAGAGGGGTCGTGCAAGTCGGACAATACTTTTATGCATGGATGAGGTTCTCCGGTTCTACGGATTGACCGCCGAAGGCGGCATACCCTCCCCCGATAGACGTGTAGGTCTGCGTCTCTCTCCCAATCGTTGTTTAAATGTGCCCGATCTATTCCACGGTCGCGCCGGCGACACGGGCGCGCTTGAGTGCCGGTTCGACTGACCGCACATACTTCTTGTAGACCCAACCTCTCTGTTCACTCTCGGGTTCCACAACGTTGATCCAGTTGTCGTCGCGCGACACAACACGCAATCGTGCCCCCTCAAGTTGAACCTTGATAACGGGCTCCGCACTCGAAGCGCCGCTGCGCATGTTTACTGCGTCAACCACCTCCACCCAATCGCCGTTGCGACCGGAGCTTAGTGCCAGAAGCTTGGGCTTTGACCCTAAGAGCGGTGAGGATGGTAACGTCACACTCGCATGCTCCGTTGGCGCGTGCGACGTCACGGGAACCTCAGATTTGTCGGTGATAGAACCCAAGAAGGTCTGGGGCGCAACCACGAAGCCAATCGCACATACGAAACACGCGGTAGATAAGAAGGCAACTGTGACAGCTACATATCTGATGGTACCCATCGAACCTATCTCCACTAAAAACCTACCCTGTCAGCTCTCGTTCTTAGTTTGATGACCGGCCATGCTGCAGGACGTTGCACTTTGGTCTGCCTGCCATCCAAAAATTTCTGCAGCAATTATGCTGTCTCGTTGAACCATCGTTCCACAGCCTCAGGCCCTAAAGGCTGAGATGAGCTAGATAGCTCGATTAGCTCTCGGCGCAACGCTGCCTCCAGTTCCTCGTCGCTATCGAGTTCTTGGTGGCGCTCTCGATGATCGACGAAGAGTTCATCGACCTTACCCACATCAGTGCGGTAATGACTTTTTCCAAGCCTTGGACTCATTAGTCTCTCCCATCACAGTTGTTTCCTGGAGTACTCACTCAGAAGGATGACCTCAGCCGTACAGACCCGCTTCGAACGTCTTGACGAGGTCGGTTTTGCGTGCCGCGGCTGCACCGACCGAAAAACGGCTCGAAGTGCAAGCGTCTTCTAGATTGTTTCTGCCAAGCTCTCAGCGCCAGATTGAGTGTCGTGGGACCTAGCGGTCCCAGGTCGAACTTGTAGACGCACCAATAAAGTAACTGTGCCATCGCTCATCTCTCCTTCGAACGTTTTATGAGGGGTTTGGCGGTCCGTCTCAGGGACACGAATGTCACCCAAGACGGACGCGTATAACTCCGACGTTCAGTGGACGGAGTGCGCCAAGGTCAACCCGACGGAGGCTTCAGGCCCCGCGAGGAAAGAAGAGATGGCTGAGAGGATCGTGAAGACGCCGGCTGCAACCCAAACTTCTAGGGGAATGCGGCTTCTGATGGGAATACTGACCATATTTTGCTCCCTCTGAGCAGCTGCTCTCCCTCTGAGCAGCAGGACATCATTCCCCCGTAGTGCTCCAGGATATGTGTGGATTAACCATTTGTCAATTGACCATTTTATGACTTGCCAGGCCCTTGAAAAACCTCGACAGATCAGGGCCATTGATGTCCGGCCGTAATAAATTGCCAGAAATCTCAGGTCTCAGCTTTATCGAATGACGTTGACATGGACGGCGGTAAATCGCACATAGTGCTCAGCCGAGAAGCGACGAATCGCTGATTTGATGTCGTGCGTATTGACCGTCGCTGGGATCTAGAGCAACAGGTAGGACCGATGAGCAATCTGACGGTTTCCGCCGGTGAAGCAGCACGCCGATTAGGCGTGGCACCAATCACGATCCAGCGATGGGTCGACAGTGGTGTTCTTAGTGCAGAACGCACCCCCGGTGGACATCGACGGATTTACGTAACCGAATTGCGTCGGCTAATCGCCGCAAGCCGTCCGAGGGAGCTGAGCGGTCCCCTTGCCGATTGGCTAAATGTGCTGAAGACTGGCGATCCCGTCAAAGTGAAATCGGCCCTGCTTAGCGCGAAAGAGAGGCACGGCAGCTGGGGAAGCGTTGCCGATGAAGTTGCCTCCGCGATAGCTGAGCTTGGACGTGAGTGGGAGGCGGGACAATGTCACGTGTTCGAAGAGCACGCTGTGACCGAGACGCTGCGTCGTGGGGTTGCGCTCTGCAGCGCGGAGCTGCGCTTTGCCCCCGATGCACCTCGAGCGGTGCTCTTCGCGGTCGAGGGTGAACGCCACACCCTCGGACTATTACTAGCCGAGTTGGTTTTGGCGGATGCTGGCTGGCGCTGCGTGTGGCTTGGCGAAGCGTTGCCGTCGGAAGAGCTGCAGCCACTGGTCGACAAGCTTAAGCCCAATCTTCTTATTGTTTCTGCCTCATCTTGTGCACCCACAAAAACAGTGGCGCGATATCAAACAGAGCTAACGCGTACAGCCGAAAAAAACGATATCGGGCTCGCATTAGCCGGCGGCGGCCCATGGGTCACCGATCCGGCTGTCCATCGGCTCATTACCTTCGAAGATCTTCGCGCACTCCTCGCCGAGACGTATGACCGTCTAGTTGCGTGACAAGAGTGCACCTCGCTTCAATTCTATGAAGCCAGCAGAATTTAGACTATTGCCAGCACGTCGAGCTTTGCACGGATCGCGTCCGCTGCAGGCTTGATCGCTGCGCTGACACCTGGAACTGCAAGCGCTTTGTCCAGAAGTTGATCGAGAGTCGGCCTTATGGCGGCAAAAGTCTCGGCCACGGCTTTGCGGGTCTCCGGCGACATCTGGTCAAGCAGCCCGGTCAATTGGTCAAATTGCGAGACAGCTTCGTTTAGCTTTGGCAAGGCAGCTTGCGCTGTCGCTTTGTCTTTGACGTCCTGCAGTGAAGAGCGCAGGTTGTCCACAGCAGAAGCCGCAACCTCGCCGATGTCAACACCCCGTACCTTTACGCCTTTGAGCTTCTCCAACATTGCATACAACGCCTCAATCTGGGGGCTCGACGTTTGAGTAATCTCCTGGGGTGTCGAGAAGAAACGCCAGGCAAAGAAGGCGACGGCAATCAGAGCAAGAGCACCCAGTAACCATGGCCATGACGATGATGCAGATCTCTCTGATATGCGAGAGACGTAACCTTAGTAGCTGCGCCGGTCACCTCATCAAGAATGCCGGCTTGGCTCAGATATTTGGAGAAGCCCGAAGGTAAGGCAGATTGGATAGTGTCCTTCTGGGAGGTAAGCAGGTTTGCGAGCCCGGAGCGTCGAGCCCACGGTTACGCTGCTCGTGTCCTAGGACGCCGAGAACCGCGGGTCCAAGTAGACCCATAAGACTCTTTGTGCCGCTTTTCCCGGTACCCGCATATTGTGCCACTGCATTGGTAAGACCGGAGAACGTCTTTCCGCCTAAAAGCGAGGTGAGGACGCCCGCACCTTGATCGATCAGCGCCTTCTGACCGGATCCCCCAACAACGTTGGCCAGGCTCGACAACACACCGGGCTCTTGCTTCTTGAGCACATTGTTCAGCTTCGTAGCAGCCTGAGGCTTAGAAACATAAGAGATGAGGGCTGCCAAAAGCGCTGGAACCGCCACAACAATGGCCTTCTGAGTCGCTGTCTCGTTTAGCCCAAGGCTGGATGCAATGCGCCCTACTATGACGGGGCCCAATGTGTTTGCAATTTGCTCAACTAGGTTGGTTGCCATGGGAACCGTTCTGTCAGAGGTGCCGAGGTCTGGTTGGGTGGATGTAGCTATGCCGTGTGCCTTACTGCACGGCCATGAGAGCCTTCGACAGCTCCTTACGCAAACGTTCCCTTTCCTCGTCGCTCAGCTTGTCCGGTTCGAGAACCACGGCAAACTTCTTAAGAGTGCCCGTGAACGCATAGGGCATCTTGTCTGCATAGTCCTCGACCACCGGAGTGCCTGCGTCCTCCCCAACATCGAAGGTTTCATCGAGCGAGAAACGAACTCCGATCGTTTGCGGAATTTTCCCTTTGGCGATTGGCTTCTCGTCCACGAGCAACGTGCCCGTCGCGCCCTTGCCGATGCCTCCGCCCTCATAGTCGAACTTAAAGCGCACGACGTGATTGCCGGGCGGGAGAGCTTGATCGGAGGCGATGCGGAACTTGTGCTGGGGCTGGTTAGAGAAGGCGTAGACAAATTCCGGCTTGCTGTCGTTTAGGAGGAGCGCCCAACCACCGAAGCGACCTCCGATTGTAGCGAGGACCCCGCTCGCGCCATCGTCCGGAATTGTTACGTCAGCAGCCACTGTCCACGACTTGTTCTTGAAGTCGGGTGCCGAGCCTTCCGGGATCCGGATCATTCCAGGCTCGTAGGTAAACTCGTTGCGGCCGCGCGTGAGGCTTGGTCGAATCGCCGGATCAGCGCGCGACGCGAAGCTAGAGTCGAGCGGATACACGTTGTATTTCTTCGCCTCAGCATCGAAGGCGCTCTGAAGCTCCTTGAGCTTGTCCGGATACT
>Ga0307436_1001522_pt1 | contig 10199 bp, 10 predicted proteins | sample SalMarWE160440MG_FD_202513 | JGI IMG/M metagenome (GOLD analysis project Ga0307436, IMG submission 202513) | Salt marsh sediment microbial communities from the Plum Island Ecosystem LTER, Massachusetts, United States - WE1604-40 | ecosystem: Environmental > Aquatic > Marine > Intertidal zone >...
GGATGGAGAGTCCCCATCGCTTGCGGCCGTAGTCCGCCCCTGTGGGGGAGACCTCCAGCCCCATGACCTCCCACCCCCTGGACTGCATCAGGGCGAGAAAGAAGCCGTACCCCGACCCCACATCCAACAATCTCCCCTGAGAGATATGGCGCTCGATGAGATCCGCCCCTCTTCTGAAGACCGGCTCCATCATCCTCCCCCATGCTTCGATCTCCTCTTCAGTTTCCGGCAGGTAGGTTTGATAGGCATTCAATAGTTCCTGTTGAGCGGGACGGGGATTTTGATAGATAAAGCCGCACCTCAGGCAGCGGACCATGCAGTAATCGCCCTCTTGGTAGAGTTTCTTCTCCGCCTTTGTTGAACAGAGGGGACATACGATCCACTCCACCCCTATCTCCTCCTGAAATTATAGCATATCATTGGCGTCAAAGGCATTGCGTATCTTTATGAATGGCCCTTATTCTCCTTCAACAGTTATGTGTGCTTGCCCTGTTTTAGGTGGGGGCCACAGTTTTTCGGAGCAGATCAGACGGGTGCACTGGAGAAATCCGATGTTGACCGGCAAATAAAAAAACGGTCGAACACGAGGCTTTTTCATGATCCTTTTCCAGATGCTCCGCCATGCATAGATTTTCCTCCACGCTGATCTCATCCCCCAGTGGAGCTGTTCCGGGGTCATCTGTTGGGGAAAAAACGTCACGGAGCCGTGATCGTAATCGCTCCAATTACGGCTGAAAATCCTCCCTTGGGATTCCATCTGGGCATATAGTGGAGTGCCGGGCAGGGGCGTAAGGATCAGCGTAAAAGCGGTCTCCAGACGGTTTTCAATGGCGAATTCAGCGATCCGGTCGAAAACTGCGGGGGTTTCTTCATCGAATCCGACGATGAAGGTACCCATGACGCCGATATCACGTTCGTGAAGGCGACGAATAGAATCGGCATATTCAGCTGTCCGGTTCGGAAACTTACGCATGGAATCAATTGTTTTTTGAGAGAGCGATTCGAAGCCGATGTTTACGCCGATGCAGCCTGATTCGGCCATTAAGTTCAGCATGGACTCATCCCGCGTGAGGTTAAAGCTTGCATGACCGTACCACCTGATATCGCAGTCCTTAAAGACCTGCAATACGGCCCGGGCATGACGGAAATCAGAGACAAAATTGGAGTCCATCACATAGAGGAGGCGCCTTTCGATAAAATAGGGGATGTCAGGATGCCAGTGTTGTGCCAGCCAGGTCTTCCATTTTGTCTGCGGTGGTCGTGGGCCGAAGATGGTCATCAGCTCCTTGCGGATGGCCTCAGGCGGCCGTCCCCTGTACCTTCTCCCGAAAAAATTCTGAACGCCGCAAAATGTGCACCCGACTGCACAGCCTCGGCTCGTTTCAATAATTTCTCCCGGATGATAGAATTTTCTATTGAGCAGGTCGCGCCTCATATCCGGAAGGCGTGCCAGGTCCGTCTCCTGTCCAATATAGTGTTTCTTCAAGCTCCCTTTGGAAAAATCATCGAGAACCTCTTCCCATACGGTTTCGGCCTCTCCAAGAATGGCGGAATCGGCGTGTTCCAGGGCCTCGTCCGGCAGGGCCGTTACATGAAATCCACCCAATATTACCTTCGTCCCCTCGGAGCGCAGACGATCGGCAATATGATACACATTCGGCATGTGGTGGGTCAGTCCGACAATCAGAGCCAGCTGGCAGTCGTGACCATACGGGACAGGTTCATGGGCCTCGTCTATGAGGCGAATAGTGTACAGATCCGGCGTCAGGGAAGCGATCATCGCCAGGCTGATGGCGGGATACCCGAGAAGCGGCAGGCGGATGCCAAAGGCCTTGTTGCGCGCCTTGGAACCAGTTGAAGCCGCTATGAGAAATATAGTGGGATGGTCTAAGCCGCCGCCGGAAAGGATGCCTGACTTTTCCCGGCAACTGCTACATCTGCGATCACTGTTTTTCACATGGTCTCTCTGGGGCAGGGACTGTGATAGACAAAGCCGCATGCCAGGCAGCGGACCATGCAGTAGTCGCCCTCCTGCTGGAGTCTCTTCTGCGCCTCTTTTGAACAGAGGGGACATACGATCCACTCAATTTGTCCTTCTCGTGGGATCATAGCGTAGCCGGTGTAAGAATGGGTAGTGTCGAAATATTCCTTAAAGACTGAAGTCGTTTATGCTCCCTATATTCAGGATGGCAGGGAAGGGATGTTTGGCTTGTCATCTACGTAGCTGCATATTCCCCCGTCGCTCATTATGGCCACGGGACTTCAGCAACACAGCAATGTATAAAGTATATACAGGTGCAGAAATACAAAAAAACACCCGTTTATGTCTTATCCTTTCCCTCCTGAAGCTCGCTCGATACCCTTTTTATCTATTTAAGTTTATAGATAACCTTGGCTGCTGCCTCGGCATTTCTCAACATGGCATAGTCTACCGTGTCGTCGGAACCGCTGGAGCTGGTCCTCAGATCGGTCTCATAGACGACCTCGCCGGTCGCTTTGTCGACGAATTGATAGTGGGCGGCAAAATAGGCCGTTCCCGTATACTCCCCTCCAGGGATAAAGCTACGCCCGATCCTTCGCCCCACCGTCGGTCTGCTGTACTCCGTAACCTCTCCTTTAATGAGAAGGACCTTTTTCCCCGCCGGCATCTCCTTGCTCCCTGCTCTGACCACTGCATCAAACCCACCGTACTTCTGAGCATACCTGCGGAGCTGGTAGACGATCTTATCGGCGATATTCTCACCTGAACTATCAGGGGCCGGGGCATTGGGAGGGACCGCAAACTCCTGAACCTCACAGGCATTATAGTCCTTGAGAAGCTTTGCCCCCATTGCCACACTGCTGAACGCACAGACCATCGCCACTACCACCAACATTCCTAAAAATTTTCTCATCTTCATGCTTGTTCCTCCTTCTTCATTTTTATGTTTTTTCTGTTACCTTCCAACTTTGTATTTATAGATCACCCTGGCAATATAGTTTGCCACCCGAAAGGTATATCCTTTTGCCTCGGTCTCTTGCACAGGCAGGACTTGGCCGCTTGCCTTGTCCACAAACTGAAAGGTTGCCGCGCAGGTGCCCTTGGGGGAGTAGGCAGTGACGGTCCCCTTCACCAGCAGAACCTTCTTGCCGGAGGATACCTTTTCTGCACCCTCCATGATTACCATCTCAAAGAGGTTAAACTTGGCACTGTACCTCCTGATCTGATATATGATCTCATCGGCCAAATCTCGCCCTGCGGACTCCGGAGCGGCCACATTGAGCGGAACCTCAAACGGCCGAACCTCGACCACCTGATAATCTTTGAAAAGGGGAACATCGGTTTGTGTGATGCCTTTGTTTGGTACAAAGACTGTTGCTGCTATAACCGCCAATAACATAACAGGGATCATAATCTTTAACATTTTCATCGTTGAATCCTTTTCTTTATGAGTGCCCTTCAATCCTTTTATGGTTCAATATGATTCGATCCACATCTCAATGGCCTGAGGATAAATCCTACAGGGCGGTAGAACCGAGCGTCGCAACATCCCTTTACACTCCTCCATCGTCAAAGCGGCCTTGAGTGAGTTCCACAGTCCGTCTCGTGCCTTCTTCTCCCTGATCATGAGACGCCACAAAAGATCAAAAAATAGAGCAAGCGGTTTTGGTGAATCCCGACGAAGATCTACGATAACACATTTCCCACCCTCCTTCAAGACCCGCGCCGCCTCGTTGAAGAAGGCAAGGGGATTCTCAAGGTGGTGCATGGTATGCACGCAGAGCACCAAGTCGACGCTCTTATCTTTGACGGGAAGGGCATAGGCGGAACCTACCTGGAAATGCACCCGATCATCCAGCCCTCTCTCTCTGGCGTTGGCCTGGGCCGTCTCGATCATGGCCGGGGAGAGGTCGACGGCGATAAACTCCAGACCCGGCAGGCCTGCGGCGATCGCCAGGGGAAAGATGCCCGGCCCTGTGCCTACATCGAGGGCCACCCCGCGCTCAATGCCTTGCGCGCGTATCCTGGCGAGCACCCGCTTGACCGGAAATCTCATGTACCGCTTGGCCATACGGCTGTAATATTCGGTCAGCGCCGCATCTTCGAGCGGGCTGGCCTCGGGTATCCTCTCTGCGGCGATCATGGCTTCCCACCTGCCAAGACCACAATCCCCTCGGCCACCGTCTCTCCCCCTGACTCGGCCTTGACTCGCACCTTGGCCATCTCCCCGAAGCTGAATTCCACCTCGGCGGAAAGGATAAGATGGGCACCGGGCCTGATAGTCTTGGTGAATGTCATCTCCTCTACCTTCACCAGGACCCCCGCCGTTCCTTCTTTGGCGCTCAGCAGGGCGATCCCCCCGGTCTGTGCCAAGGCCTCCACGATGAGCACCTCGGGCATGCACGGATCGTGGGGGAAGTGTCCGTCAAGGAAGAAGTCGTCGAGGCTGACCGCCTTCACTGCCACGGCCCTGCGGCCGGGTTCCAGCTTCACCACCCGGTCGACCATGCGAAAAGGAAAGCGGTGGGGCAATATGTTCTCCATCCTACTCATCAATGCTGCAGGACCCACCATATATCAATTGCACCCTTCGTTGCCCCCAGGGTCAATGAAATGCCCAGCAAAGACCCTATCAACAGGAGGACCGTGCCTTTAACCCTGTTTTTACCCAGGAGAAGATAGGAGAGCACGGTGGCAGAAAGGATCCCAAACCCCCTGATGGGGAGGGCGCACAGCAGCACAATCCCTACGTTCCCCCACGAGGAGACCTTTTGTACGAGTTTTTTCTGCCGCCAGGTCTCCGAGACCCGCTTCACCCGTGTCCCCACCCAGCGCAGGAAGGGGATGCGGGAGGAGCGCTCCAAAATAAAACCGTATACCGGTATTTGGACGTAATCGTACACCCAGGCCAGGGGGAGATAGAGATGGAGGGGGAGGTGGTTGATGACGGCGAAGACCACGGAAGCGGTCCTCCCAATAGTAAAATGCAAGAGGGTAAAGATCACAAAGACATTCTGCGGCGACTCAAGAAATTCCATCGGTCCTCCCCAGGAGAATGGCCATATAGGTCCCATCCAAAGAAATACCCGTATGCAAAATAGTACTGACCGGGGCCTTCAGGCCCTCCCTTACCACCCTTAGACCGCACAGGGGATCGGGATATTCATAATTGATGGTGGGCGGAATCATCCCGTGTTCCATAATGAGGAGATCCGCCGCCATCCTCATACCCCCTGAGGCGATCCCCTCCCCTATCATCGACTTGATGGAGCTAACGGGTATGTCGCGATACCGGTTAGCAAAGGCGAGCCTGAGTCCCTCGGCCTCTACGGCGTCCAATCGAGGGGAGGAGTTCCCCGCGCCATCGATGAAATCGACCGTCTTCACCCCGCCCCGTTGCAAGGCACCTGATATAGCATGCGCCACCCGTTTTTCCGGCTGCGCTGCGCCACCTGTTTGGGCATAACCGAGGACCTGGGCGTAGATCCGCGCCTTCCTCCGCAGGGCATCCTCCTGGCGTTCGATGACCATGATGCCGGCCCCCTCTCCAGGGATAAATCCATTCCTCTGGAGGTCATAGGGGACGCTTCTCTCACCCTCCCCTCTATCATACGCCGTCAGGCGCAGCTCGTTCCACCCCCGGTAGAGGATGGGGCTCAATTCATCCACACCGCCCGTTATGATCGCATCGGCCTTGTGGGCCATCAATTGTCGGCAGGCGAAGCAAAAGGCCGCCTCGGCCGTGCAGAAGGACTGCACGACGGTGCTGTTGGGGCCCTTGATCCCCAGCTCGATAGAGGCGTGGCTGGCGGCTGCATTGGGGACGGTGTTGGGAAAGAGGATGGGGTTGAGATCTCCGGGCCCCCGCAACACTTGGCCCCGGTGAAAGGCCTCGGAATTGACCACCCCGCAGAATCCGGAGCCGAGGACGATGCCGGTCCGCTCTGGGGCGACATCCTCACCAAGAGAGAGCCCCGCATCCTCCAAGGCCATCCGTGCGGCGGCAATGGCGAATTGGCTGGCCCGGTCCAATCTCCTGATCTTCAAGGGAGGGATGAAGGCCTTGGGATGAAACCCCTTCACCAGGGCCCCTTTCTTGGACCTGAAGGGCGCGGTGTCAAAGGCGGTGATCTCCCCGAACCCATCCCGTCCTCCAATCAATCCCTTCCAGAAATCATCCTTGCCCGTACCCACCGGGCTAATCACCCCCACTCCCGTAATCACCACCGCTCCCATACGGCTTAGAGGTCCCCCTTCCCGAAGATCAGTGTCGTACAGTTACCCCCGAAGGCAAAAGAGTTGGACAGAACGATCGCCGTCTCATCTTCCCTGGCCTGGGGCACATAATCGAGGTCACAGATTTCATCCCCTCGCTCAAAACCGGCGGTAGGGGGAATAAAATGGTGGCGCATGGCCAAGAGCGAGGCCACCGCCTCCAATCCCCCTGCGGCCCCCAAGCAGTGACCGATCATCGACTTGGTGGAGCTCACCGGGATCTCATGGGCATCCTCCCCCCACACCTTTTTGATGGCCAGGGTCTCCACCTGGTCGTTGAGGATGGTCCCGGTGCCATGGGCGTTGACGTAGTCGATCTCCCGGGGCGTGACGCCGGCGTCCTGGAGGGCCTCGCTCATGATCCTCGCCTCTTCCCTTCCCGTCTCTTCCGGCGCGGTGATGTGAAAGGCCTCCCCGCCGATGGAATAACCGAGGAGTTCCCCGTATATTGCCGCCCCCCTCCTCCGGGCCTTCTCCTTTTCCTCCAGGATCAGCACTGCCGCACCCTCCCCCAATGAGAGCCCCTTGCGTCGAGCATCGAAGGGGTGACAGGGAAAGGGGTCCATGACCTGCAAGGAGCAAAAGCCGCCGAAGGTCAGCTCGCAGAGGGCCTCCCCGCCGCCGCAGGCCATCACGTCGGCCTCCCCCCACCGGATGAGCTCGGCGCCATAGGCGATGGAGGTGGCAGAAGAGCTGCAGGCGGTGGTGATGGTCGTCCTCGGGCCTTGAAGCCGGTATCTCTCGGCCAGTCGATCGGTGGCATAGCTGGGGACGAAGGGGAGGAGGAGCGATGGCCGCGGCCTTTTCCCCTCCAGGAGTTGGTGGTGGTACGTCTCGGCCGAGAGCATACCCCCGGCCCCGGCCCCGAGACACACCCCGCTACGCTCCCCGTGGTCGATCGTGTCCTTCAGTCCGGCATCGGCAAAGGCCTCCCGGGCGGCGATCAAGACGAACTGATCGACCCGAGAGAGGCGACGCAGTTCCCTCCTGTCGAAAAAATCGAGGGGATCATACCCCTCGATTTGGGCCGCCACCTGTGAAGGATACCCGGAGCAATCGAAGAGGGTGATCTCCCTGATCCCCTGTCTCCCCTCCTTGAGAGAAACGAAAAACTCCTCCACAGAGCCGGCGGTGGCGCAGATAACCCCCATGCCGGTGATAACTACCCTCTTGTTATCCCTCATTGCCCTTCCTCTGTGCAATGAGATCCAGGAAGGCCTCCAGGCGGGTCTTGACCCCCTCTACGGCGGTGTGCTCATCGAAGGTCAGGGTCATGAAGGGGATATTCCCCTTGTTGTTTCTCCCTACCGTCCTTTTGAGAAACTCCTGCATCAAGGCGTCGATGCCGCACTTGAAGGAGGTAACAAAGACGATTCCGTCGACGCCCCCCTGCTCGGCGAAGTAGAGGATGCTCCCCACGATCTCCCGTGCGGTCTCCCAGTAGATCTCCTTAGAGAGGGCGGAGATCCTCCGTTCCCGCTCTTGAAAGGGTATGGTGTCTGAGGTTACTATCCGTACCCCCCACCCCTTGGCCAGGGTGAGAAGGTCTTTGTTAACGAATGGATCAAAGAGATTGTAGGGTCGGCCGATAAAGGCCACGGTATAGCGATGATTGTTTTCAGTTGCCGAGGAGCAAGGGGTTTCGAGATCAAAGATCTCCTCCGTCCTCATGTTGTTTGTCCTGTCGGCCAGTTCCGCAGTAAACGCACGGTAGCGTTCTTCGCCCCGTTGGTATGCCCGCCACACCCCTTTGGAATCAATCCCCGTCCTCTCCACTATGTGGGAGAAGAATGCATCAAGGCCCCTCTTCCCCCGGCGCATGTCTATCACCCCATCCCAGACCTCCATTGTGTCCTGCAAGGCCAATTTCAGCACATCAGGGGCCCCTCGGAACTTGGGACAGAGGATATAGCGGCCGTCCAGGCTGATCAGGCGGGGGAGAAAAAGGGCATCGACCATGCCCACTAAACTGTGGGCATGGGGAACCAACAATTTTAAGGGAAGACAGCTGTCCTCGTAGAAAGGGACACCCTTTTGCACAATCTGGTGAATCGCTGCATCGGAGGTCACCACCTCCATGCCCAATTCCTGCAAAAAAGTCTTCCACAGAGGAAAGAGTTTATAATACATCAACGACTTGGGGATACCGACGCGCATACAATCACAACTTTGTTCGTTGGTAATACTCAAACGATATCATCGAACAGGGCAAAAGGCAAGGTAGCGTATCATATCGTGCGTCAGGATGAGATGGCATCGTTAGCCGGAGGTGGCCCTTTGGCCAGGGGTGTGGATCGCTGGGCTTTTTTCAGATCAATGATCCATTCCTGTGGATTCGGACCCGCACCACCAATGTCATTGAACAGCGTTTCCGGGAGGCAAAAAAAAGACCCAGACCTATGGGTGATTTTATTCTTAGACCGTGCCAGTATGAAAAGAATCTTATATGCCGCATTCAGCTACGAACACCAACAACAGGGAACCGGTTGCATGAGAAGCGAAGAAGGCCGGGAAAGGCTGCCAATAGATTATCCGAGAACGATGATATCGTACAATCAACATGTAGGATGCTTGAGATAGCATGATAAAGTTTTATGGTTTTTTCACAAAAATCATTGACACTTGCCCATATTCTTTATAAGATGCTTCCAAGTGTGGAATAAGCTTAAAAATAAATGCTATGAATCATACAATGCTATTTCGGTTTGTTTTCAGTTTGCTTTTGATTTTCGCGGTATCAGTCAACGCCAGTGAGTTGAGAAGATGTCCCGATTTTTTCTTATTAGAGACCGACTATGAACACGAGCGATTTTTTCTCGTTCCTTTCCAAAAAGATGTTCGTACAAAAGTAGATAGATCACTCGTTGAAGGTAACACAATTTTTGATCAGAACAAGAAAGCCGGGCATGTGAAATCAGTGCATCAAATAGCATGGCCAGCTCCTGTATATTTCCGATACAATGCGGCAATTGAATGCACACCTAGCTCTAAGTTTACTTCAGGAAGTCGCTACTATTATTATGTTTCGCGTGAACCCCCAATTATTAGAGGACTGAATTGCTCTCAGAGGCGAAAAAAAACAGTACTTCGTAATCAGCTATCCAAAATAGTGGGGAGAGAGTTTGACCTTCGCAATATCGGTGATCCTGATGAATTTAGCAGAATAAGTTCGATCTTTGCCACAGTACAAAGTATTAGTCTAATAGACTTTTGGCATACATATAACGAAATTCTTGAACCTTTGGACGATGAATGTACTGAATTCATATATGGTGGTGTTTTCTGGCTACGTCTTGAAGTTTTTGGACAGTTGAGAAAGGATGCATACTTCAGTTCTGACTGGATTAAAGAGGATAATCGACACATTGTCAAATTTGGAATAGTCACAGTATTGACAATCGTCCGGAATTCCTCAGAAATGGAGGTTATATTTAAAGAAAATAAAGACGATGCGTATAATGGAAGAACCGAACCTGTTTTTCTGGTAGATGTCGATCGAGATGGATATAATGAGATTGTTTTGAAAAATGATTTTGTTAGCAAAGCACAATTCAGCATATTTTGGCCAAGAACTAGGACCTTCTCAGATTGCACAGGCTGGATTGGATATCATTGATACCATTGACAGGCTTGCAGATTCGGTGACTCCTGCAGCTGATTTTCCACGTTAACAAACCCTCTCTCCACGTCACACCCATCATTGAAAGACAATACCATGACGACTGATTTAGCAGACCTCTTTCGCATCAAAAAATCTCATATCAAACCGGCTGCGGCAGTGGTTGCCAGGGCGTTTCAGGACAATGCAATCTTTGTCCATTGCATGCCTGATGCGGACACGAGAAAAAGGATACTGCACCATCTGTTTCAGTTCAGGCTCCGCTGTGGCGTGTTGTATGGCGAGGTATATGCCATCTCTCCCAAGCTTGAAGGAATTGCCATG
>Ga0307436_1001523_pt1 | contig 10198 bp, 8 predicted proteins | sample SalMarWE160440MG_FD_202513 | JGI IMG/M metagenome (GOLD analysis project Ga0307436, IMG submission 202513) | Salt marsh sediment microbial communities from the Plum Island Ecosystem LTER, Massachusetts, United States - WE1604-40 | ecosystem: Environmental > Aquatic > Marine > Intertidal zone >...
CCCAGAGCCGTGCACCCCCAAAGGCAACGCCATTCCAGTAGAAAGCTGTATTGTGGATGAAGTGGATACTCGGAGGCAGAAATCCCTTGAGTTTGGAAGTCGAGGGCCACCAGTAGTCGTGATTGCCGCGAATCATGAGCTTTTCTCCGGGAAGAGCATCAATGAAGTCGAGGTCGGCAAGGGCGTCTTCCGGCTTCATGGCCCATGAGATATCCCCGGCGATGAGAACCAGGTCATCGGCGCCAACGACCTGTTCCCAATTTTCCTTGATCTTCTGGGGATAGTCCTTCCAAGCGGGACCGAAGACCTCCATGCTCTTTTGGGGATTCCCAAAAGCCAAATGCATATCTGCCAGAGCCCAAATTGTCATGGAACTTAGCTTACAGGATTTCTCTCTATGAATGCCATAGGATTTGGATTGGAACTGCCCAGATATCTACTGAGAGCTGCTGGATTTGATTCCCCGGATAGAGAATCAGTCCTCTCTTGAACTTTTCTTTAGTGATTTCGCGCAGGTGAACAAGCCCCTTTGCATCTCCCATTGAGACATTCATACTTGCTTTGACTTCGATTCCGTAAATCTCATTCATTGAACGCTCGATCACAAAATCGACCTCTTTCGTACCATTGCGAAAATGATACAGTTCAAATCGTTTCTCTGAATAGCTCTTCAGTTTTTTTAGCTCTGTAAACACAAATGTCTCAAGAAATTGCCCCATCAAATGGGAATCGTCGAGAAGAGTTGTCTGGTCCACATCGAGAAGTTGGGATAAGAATGCAGTATCACAGAGATGGATTTTGGGACTCTTCGTGAGACGTTTCCCGCGATTTGTAAACCATGCAGGAAGAAAAAAGACGAAAAAGAGGGTCTCTAATAGACGCAAGTAGCGATTCATCGTGATGTTTGCCATTCCAAGGGTTCGGGATACTTCTGAAAAGTTGATCAAGGATGAAGAGCGGTATGCGAGCAATTTGATCAATCTTGGAAATTCAGCGATTCCGGTGATGTTTGCAATATCTCTTACATCACGTTCAATCATGGCTCGCAAATAACTTTCGATCCAAATTTGGATATCGGCATCTTCCTTAAAGGAGATCGTTGGGGGAAAGCTTCCTCGAGTTAAGAGGAAAACGAGATCTTCTTTGGCCATTGAAGGGAGATTTCCCGGAGAAAATTCTTCAGCAAATAGAGTTTCGATAAATAAGCTACGGGATCTGCGAATCTCTCCTTGAGAAAAGGGAAAAAGAGAGAGAATTCCCATTCTTCCAGCTAAGGAATCCCCGCATTTTGGCAATAATAGGGGATTGGCTGATCCAGTGAGGAGGTAACGGCCATTTTCTCGGTTCCGATCCACATCGTGCTTGATCGGAAGAAAGATCTCAGGAACTCGCTGCACTTCATCGATGATTGCGGGTTTCTGGATGAAGTGGACAAACCGTGCAGGATCTCCTTTGGCGTTTGCGAAAACCGATGGGTTATCGAATGTGTAGTAATGAAAGCCATCTCCTCGGCTGATGAGCTCAAGAAGAGTCGTTTTTCCCGACTGTCTTGCCCCAGTAATGAGGGTGACTGGAAACAGGGATAGATACTTTTTTAAGCGATTCTCTATGTGACGTTTAAGCACAAAAATTCCCCTTTATTGCAAATTTTACCATTTACTGGTAAGATTTGCAACATTTGGTGTAAGTCATTGATTTACAAGATGAAATTGTCGGGAATTTCGGTGCCTGAGGTGACGATAATGATCCCATCTCGGATGTAGATTCCCTCACCGTCGTAAGTTTCGAGGTTGTCCTTGTTGATGAGTTGGACATTGTTGCCAATCCGGGCCTCTTCATCGATAATGGCCTTTTGGATGACGCAATTTTCTCCAATGGAAAAGAAGTTTTCGCTGGGGATTTCCTGGTCCATGAAAGGGTGATATGTCCGATTCCCCATGACAATCGAATCGCGAATCTTGGTCCCCTTTTTGATCAGAGCGCGCACTCCAATGACGCTGTGGTAAATTTCATCAGCTTCGATGATTCCCCCTTGGCCGATGATCGAATCTTTGACCCGGGTCCCGCAGATCAAGGCATTGGGAATGTGCTGAGGGGCCGAATAGATGCGATTTTCCTCTTCATAGGTATTAAGCCCTTGACCTTTTGTGAGCATCAAATTGGCCCTGTAAAAAGAAGCCACAGTTCCAATGTCTTCCCAATACCCCTCGAAGATGTAAGCCGAGCATTTGGCCTTTTCAATGAATTGAGGAATGAGATCTTTGCCGAAGTCGTTGCCTTCATGTTTGAGGATGTCAATGAGAGCTTTCCGTTTGAAAATATAAATCCCCATCGAAGCTAAGTAGTAATCTTCTTTGTAATTTTTGCCTTTTTCTTTCAAAAAAGCCTCATCGAGTTGAAACTTCTGGAGAATTTTTTCCTCTTTGGGTTTCTCGACAAATTCGGTAATGGTTGAGGCGGAATTGATCCGGAGAAGTCCCATTCTTGTGGCCTCTGCCTTGTGAACGGGAATCGAGGCAATGACCAAATCAGCATCTTTCCTCTTGGCAAAGCTGAGCATGTCGAGCAGGTCCATATTGTAGAGCTGATCCCCTGAGAGAATCAAAAAATACTCAGCGCTACATTGCAGGATGTAATCGAGAGATTGTCGAATGGCATCGGCGGTCCCTTTAAACCACGATTTTCCCTTGAGAGTTTCCTGTGGGGTCAAGAGTTCGAGGCCGCCTGAGCGAAACATATCGAGTTGATAAGTGCTCAGGATGTGTTGGTGAAGTTCGGAAGCAAAATACTGTGAGATCACAAAGATCTGATTGATCCGCGAATTGAGCGAGTTGGAGATGGGGACATCGATGAGGCGATAGCGACCACCAAACGACACAGCTGGTTTGCACCGGGTAGACGTGAGTGGGAAGAGGCGAGTTCCCTGTCCTCCTGCTAAAACAATAGTAGCGACCCGTTTTAAAAAGTCGTCTTCGGGTTGTTGGGCTATGAGATCTTTTGCATTCATTATTAATTTACTATTAGCACAATTATTAATGATGTTCAAACAAATTAAGAAAAAATAATTTTGAGAAATGATTTGGCTAATCAGCGGCGATCAGCTTTTGCCAGAAGGTGCATAGTTATCCTTGAGGACTCGAATGAGAGCAGAACTCGCCTTCTCGTGTCCTTTAGATACAGCAAACTCCAAACACTCAATGGCTTTGTCATCATTGGGTTCGACGCCAAGACCTTTTGCGTAGCAGATTCCGAGGTTGTAGGCTCCATCTGCACTTCCCTGTTCCATCGCCTTTTGGAAGTATCCAGTTGCCTTTTCGGCGCGATTTTCTTCGAGAAGGTAGACGCCATAGTTGTACTGTGCGTCAGCAACGCCTGCATCTGCTGCGATGCGGAAGTGCTCAATGCCCTCTTCTTTGGATTCATAGGGGGCAAGACCCATGGCGAAGTAGCAACCGAGCATGTAGTGGGCTCTATCGTGCCCACCATCAGCTGCTTTTTTGAAGTAATAGAAGGCCTCTATGTGGGCTTGATAGCCGCCAAGTCCTTCGTGCAAACACACAGCTAGGTTGTACTGGGCTTTGGTATGCCCCTCATCGGCCGCCTTTTTAAAGCATTTTGCCGCTTCGACGTAATCTCCGTTTTGTGCAAGTTCACAGGCTTGTTTGTAGATCTCTTCGCTCATGGCACCAGATTTTGATCATATCCTCAAAAAAAAGCAACCGAAGCGGCTATTTTTGAAAGACAATGCAGTCGATCCCGATTGATTCGTCTTTGACCCATGTGCAGTTTTTCATGAGGAAAGCAGTGGCTTCGTTTTTGCTTTGCATCTCGGCTTTGTTGAGCCAGATATATCCCCCTTCTTTGACTTTTGGGAAGTAGAGGGTAACATCTTCGAGACTGCCACTTGGAGTCTCACTGCCATCAATGAAGAGAAAGTCGATGGAGTTATTTTCAAATTGAGAGACAGCTTGTTTGGAAGTTTTGCGAACCAGGTGGCAATAACGATCGGTTTCTGTTTGAACGAGAACATTTTGAAGCATGGTATAGATCCCATCAAAGTCGATCTCTTTCCAAAAGGAGGTTTTCTTCTCATCAGTGAGTCCCTGGATTGCAATGTCAAAATCCCAGGCATCGATCGCATAGAGTTGGCCCGAATGGAGGTACTTGAGAGCGCGGGCAATGGGATAGGTTTTGGTGCCCCCAAAAGCGCCAATTTCCACACAGAGCTGAGGTTTCGTTGAAGCCGTAAAGTCCATGAGCTTTTCGGCTTTTTCGTTCTCTCTCCATCCAGAGATTTGATTGATGACATGAAGGGCCTCTTTTTTACAGGCTCCCCAGATATCGCTATTGGTATTGGTGTCGGAAATGGAATGGTCTGCTGTAATGAAATCTTCACGTAGATTGACGAGTTTGATGTTCGGAACAAAGGCAATTTCAAGATCGTAAGGGAGGAAGATGTTTCGTTTCTTTGCAAAATCGAGGATTTTTTTCATGCCTAAGCGGCGAATGATCATAGAGTGAGTTTGGATGCGGCAGCCAATTTTAACGAAGTCTTTGCTGAGGATAGATCGCTTAGTTAATGAGGCTGGATCCATGGAAAGATCGGGTCTAAAGAAATCGATGTTGTTCGGGAGATCACTTTCATGATCGATAGAGCCTTGAAAGGTCCTGTCTGTATCTGTATAGAGGATGTCCCACCCCTTTTTCCCCAATGTATGGTCGAGTTTTTGAATCAGAGAATCCAGTAGGTGAGGATCTCGCTTGACCAGAATGTCATCTTCCATGATCCAAATTGTCTCAAAGCCCGCTTGATAAGCTTGCTCCAAGATAGAGAGGTGACTGAGAGTACATCCGATTGTTCCCTTTGTCATTGTTTTGGAAAAGATTGTTTTCCCGTACATTTTTTCACTGAGAAAATCATATTCTGGAGCATTTGCTGCACCTTCAGGAAAGAAGCGCACCCACTCTGAGTGTCGCATCTTTGGAGTAAACGAGACCCCTATTTGATTGATGCTTTCTAATGTCAGTTTTGCTCCCTCAACCGCTGAAAAGCGGTAGGGAACGATGCCGTAGGGCTTAAGTTCCTGTAGACTTTTCTCTAATTTCTCAGGACGGTGATCGAGATTGATCAAATAGATCGCATCGATCGATCGGATGGGACTGTTTTTTTTCAGGATAAAGCTACTTTTCAGGTGCTCAGCAACTCCTGCAAGTCCTATATTGACCATGGCGAAACAGAAAAAAGCGATCGATTTAATGGAAACCTTCACGAGCTAGCTCCCTGCCTTTGAAGTTGCGTTGAGCCACTGAGCCGCTTCTTTGCCAAAATGTGGGAGAATGGTGTCTTGATCACATTTTTGATCGGGGAGAATTCCCGAGCTGTTCTTCGAGTGGATGACATGCAGAACTAAATGGTCCTCATCGGGAACATGGAGGAGGATTTTCCCCCTCTGCTGAGCCGCCTTGGAAAAATGGCGATCTTCTCCGCGATTGAAATTGAGAAAAGGAGATTCTTCCCAAAGCGACTTTTTGAAGACAAAAGAAAATCCATATCCCCATATATTTTCTTCTACATAGCTCTTGGGGTCGGGAATGAGCGGGCTGATATCTCCTCGTTTGTCCATTTGTGGATCTCCCGAGACGGCGTAGTGGAGTGGGCTGATTTGAGTCGTGTCCCAGTGCCAAAGAGTGTGGTCTGTTTCGCGATACGCATGCCAAGTTGATAGGGTAACAAAATCGGCATCTCCGAGTGAAGAGACCATTTTTTCGAGATATTTGGGGGCATAGTAGTCATCGTCGTCGAACTGGGCAATGATTTCCCCTTGAGAGAGGGCGATCAGTTCATTCCGCTTTTTTCCGATAGACTTTCGCTCAGGGTTGTGGAGATAGGTAACGCGATCATCTTCAAGGTTTTGAAAAAAGGGAGAGGGCTCTTTGGAATCGTCATGTACGAGGAGCTCTTTATTTGGATAGGTCTGTTGGTTGAATGCAGCGTAGAGAAGGGGATGTTTGTCAGGCCGGTTGTAAGTGGGACAGATCACACTGACTTTTGGTGGCGGCTCAATGGATGCAGTTTTGCAAGAAATGGTCAAAAGACAAAGAGCCAATGCGGCTATCAAAATACGCATGGGGATGGAGTGTAAGGAGGGGAAAAAAAAATTCAATTCTGGACTTTTTCGAACACTTCCGCTGCATTGTAGCTTGAACGGATGAACGGGCCGCAGTGCATGTACTCGACTCCAATCGAGTGACCATATGCTTCGTATTCTTTGAACGTATCGGGAGGGATGAAGTCTTTGACGAGGAGCTTGCGCCGATTGGGCTGCAAGTATTGGCCCATCGTGATGATGCTGCACCCCACATTCTTGAGATCGTTGATCGTTTGGAAGACCTCATCTTTGGTCTCGCCAAGACCCACCATGATTCCCGACTTGACGTGGAGACACTTCTCTGAGCGCTTCACGTGATCGAGCACTTCCAGAGTGCGTCTGTAGGTCGCTTTGTGACGAACACGTGGAGTCAGTCTTTCCACTGTTTCGATGTTGTGGTTGAAGATTTCGGGAGCCTCTTCTAAGACAGCGCCGATCGAAGAGAGGTTGCCCTGAAAGTCGGAGGTGAGTACTTCGATTGTGCATCCTTCATTGACCTCGCGGGTTTTTCCGATGATTGCGGCGAGGTGAGCAGCTCCTCCATCTTCAAGATCGTCGCGGGCGACCATTGTGATGACAACGTGACGCAGACCCAGCTCTTTAACGGAAAGGGCGATCCTTTCGGGCTCATCTGCTTCGGGCTCTTTAGGCGCTTTGGAAAAGTCGATGTCGCAAAAGCCACAATTGCGTGAGCACTCTTTGCCAAGAGCAAGGAAGGTAGCTGTCTTTTTGGAATAGCACTCAAAGCGATTGGGACATTTCGCCTCTTCGCAAACCGTGTTGAGCCTGTATTCTTTGAGCAGCTCCCCCGTTTTGAACAGAGTTCCCCCTTTGGGAAGGTTTCGATGGAGCCAAGAGGGAAAACGTCCACGGGCCCGTTCCTTTTCGGGGTTGTCCGGTAGGATATTGAGTTTGTTTTTCATGGCTATTTTCGCGGGGGCATATGGATGGGAGTCTCATTGGCAATTAGCGCCGCTTCCATCCACGATTCGGCAACCGTTGGGTGAGCATGGATTGTGTCGAAAACACTTTCCGCAGTGAGCTCGTTGTGGATGGCTAGAGCCATTTCCGCAATGAGGGTCGAAGCTTCGTGCCCGACAACTTGCGCTCCCAAAATCTGCCCTGTTTCTTTATCTACAATTACCTCAGCAAAGCCATCAGTGTCAATCGTTGCGATTGATTTGCCCAGAGCAGCAAAGGGGAACTTTCCAACAACAGCATTGCAGCCCTTATCTTGAGCTTCTTCTAAAGTCATTCCCACGGTTGCGATTTCTGGGGACGTGAAGATCACGGCGGGAACGGCATTGTAGTGCATATGCATTTCCTGACCACAGATGTTCGAAGCGGCGATGATCCCCTGGTGTGAAGCGACATGAGCTAGAAGAAACTTGCCCGTCACATCTCCGATGGCATAGATCCCTGGAACATTGGTCTCCAACTTATCACCTACAAGAATCTCTCCTTTGGAACCTGTTTTCACGCCCGCTTTTTCGAGACCTAATGAGTGGGAATTGACCTTGCGGCCGACTGCAACGAGTGCGAGGTCGGCTTTTACAGGTTCTCCATCTTTCACTTTGATGCTGACACCTTTTCCTTCGTGATCGATCCCTTCGACCATGACGTTTGTCATGAGTTTCACTCCTTGCTTTTGGAAAGCCCTTGTCATGACTTCAGCAACGGCCGTGCCTTGAAGCGACAAAATGCTGGGGAGTGCTTCGAGGATGGTGACTTCAACCCCGAGCTCGTGATAGAGTGTGGCAAATTCACAACCAATGTAACCTCCGCCAATGATGGCCATTGTCTTGGGCAACTTTGTCAATTCCAAAACCGAAGTCGAGTTCAAGATGCGCTGGTGATCACAGGGAAATGCTGGGATATCGAGAGGCTCGGAACCCGTAGCAATGATCACATTTTCCGCTTGGAGCATGACATTGTCATCGCCAATCACCTTGATCTCTGTGGGGCTCATAAAACTGGCTTTGCCCACAAGAATTTCGATTTTGTTGGCTTTGAGCAGCCCCCCAAGTGAATTGCGGATTTTTTCGACTACCTGGTCCTTTCGCTTTTTCATTTGGAGGAAATCAACAGAAATCTCTCCGATCTTGATGCCGTATTGATCCGCCATTTTGATCTTATGGAGGAGTTGTGAATTCGAAAGAAGGGTCTTGGTCGGAATACATCCCACATTCAGACATGTTCCACCGAGGAAGCTCTTCTCGACAAGGGCTACAGTTTTTCCATTTTGAGCAGCTTTAATAGCAGCGACATAACCCCCGGGTCCAGCCCCAATAACAACGACATCAAATCTTTTCTTATCCATGAATCCACCTCTGAAGTTGAAGTATAACAGGACAGAGAAAAATGATGAAAGTTTTATCGAGGTATGCAAACATAGGGCCATGAAGTCGGTAGAAAGGGAAAAAATGTGTATTAGCTGTGAGGGGAGAATCCCCTTCAGCGCAGATGTTTGCCCTTATTGCGCTGCGCATCAGGGTCAACAGCCTGCGCAGAATTCATTTCAGGCACCGATTTTTCAAAATCAGTCGCTTGAAGACAGCCTCACCTCCCTCTATACACCCCCTTATCAAGGGAAGCGGCCAAGATTCGATGCGCCTATTGAAGAAGAGCCCGTTCCCACTACACCTACTATGGATTATCAACAGGAAATGCCCCTTTACAAATCAGTGACCGAAAAGCCCCGGCTCGATCCCCTTATGGGAGCCACAACTCATGAAGAAGAAGCTCCACAAAGGAGTAGCTTTGTGCCCACAGCTCTCCTCCTTGGAGGAGCCTATTTTGCCGTGATTGGGCTGATGCAACTCTTCTTTTCGAAAAATGGGGTCTTGCGACTCGAGTGGAATGCCAATTACTGGTTCTTCTATTTCCTGGTCAGCGCGCCTCTTTTCTACTTCGGCGCCAAGAAAATCAAGCATTTAGAAGAGTAAAGATTCTTACTTCCTAGGAGGACATTTGTTCTATATGGCTTGCAGAAGCTGGGTGCTTACTAGTACTGGGATTGTCTGATTTTAGTAGAAAAAACCGGTAGCTTTACGCACTCCTCTCGGCATCTAAGCTAGCTCGAATATTATCTAGCTCTTGCTGAGCTTCATTGAGTAATGACCCATCAAGCTCTTCAAATAGATGTTGGATCCGATGCTCAATGTATTCCTTGCATTTTGGTAAGAGAATGAGATCTCTTGCTGAAATGCCTGTTCTCGTAGATGGAGACGTTCCTTCTCTTTCAATCCATTGAGCTAGTGCTGGGTAGTGATAGATCAGCATAGGATTCGTACGCTCAATGCAAGGGTCAAGAGCGATTCCCTGAGTAATAGAACAGGTGTAGGGTTCTAAGTCTGGAACTTGCTCAAGGATCCGATGAAGAACGAGAGATTCATTAGCTTCAGCTTCCATGCGATCTCGATGGTGCGAATCTCTTAGAGACCCTTCTCTAAGCAATTCAGATACCTCACGATGAAGATTTCTGAAACCCTCTCTCAACTCCGATATCCGTTCTCTATCAGAATCGTTGAACTCTCCTGATGTTTCTAGGCGTTGTATTCGTTCAATATAATTTCTGAGATGCACTTCCAACCCCATCCATCGCTCTCTATCAGGGTCGAGTTCTCCTAATATTTCTAAGCCTTGTATTCGTTCTAGAAGATATCTATGATGCTGTTCCCACTCCAACATCTGCTCTCTTGCTGAGTAGATTCGTCGAGTTCGCCGCCTGTTGATTCTATCGATAATTCTTTGTTCGACATAATAATCATAATAATAGCGTAGTTTTTCTTTAAAAAAATTTTTTCCGAATTCTGAAATTACAACTATGAGGTAGGGAAGACAGATCCCTAGGGGGTCCAAGCCAAATTTTGTGTGCTCCTCTATTGTAAAAAAGCAAGCCATGAAAGGCATCCAAAAAAGTATAAGATAGTCTGTTGTATTTGGGATCTCATATAGAGCACCAAATAATGGAAGGATTGAGTCTTTCTGGGTTATAAAATAAAGCAAAGGAATTGCTGCAATCGGGATGATAAAGTTCTTCATCAGAC
>Ga0307436_1001524_pt1 | contig 10198 bp, 11 predicted proteins | sample SalMarWE160440MG_FD_202513 | JGI IMG/M metagenome (GOLD analysis project Ga0307436, IMG submission 202513) | Salt marsh sediment microbial communities from the Plum Island Ecosystem LTER, Massachusetts, United States - WE1604-40 | ecosystem: Environmental > Aquatic > Marine > Intertidal zone >...
GGCGGGAGGGATCGTCAGCTCCACGTGCACCGCAAGGGCGCGACCCGGTCGCTGGGACCGGGCCATGCGAGCCTGCCGGAGAAGTTTCGCGCGGCGGGGCAGCCGGTCCTCATCGGTGGCAGCATGGGAACCGGCTCGTATGTCCTCGCCGGCATGGCGACCAGCGAGACGAGATCGCTGTCGTCCGCCTGTCACGGGGCCGGCCGCGCGATCTCGCGCCACGAGGCGTCGCGCCGTTTTCACGGGCGCGAGATCGTGGACGAACTTGCCGCCCGTGGCATTGTCGTGCGCAGCCCGTCCAGCCGCGGCGTGGCGGAGGAGGCGCCCGGTGCCTACAAGGATGTCGACGCGGTGGTGCTGGCAGCCGAACGGGCCGGGCTGGCGCGCCGCGTCGCCCGTCTGCGCCCTCTGATCTGCGTCAAGGGGTGAACTGATGCGGTGGACGGCGCTGCGGGCCGATCCTCGCGGGACCGGTCGACCGGCCTCCGTCGTGGTCGGAGCGCCGGCCGGTGCGGCCCTTCTCGATGAAGGCCTAATTCGGCAGGTGAATGGTGGGCAGCGAGGGACTGGGAATGTGAACGGTGGGCGTGGCTTCCTCAGCGGATCGTAGCGGGCGATCGACGCGAAAGACCGCCGATGGCGTGACTACAGCGTTAATCGATTTTTGTTGCGCAAAAATCGATTTCCACCGAACCTAGTGCCGCTACGGACGGCTGAACCGCCCGGGCGGGGAGGAAATGATGGACAGGCCGCTGATCCTAGTCGATCCGCTGCCCAGGACTGTCGATCTCATCTGCGATGCGGACAGCCGCCGCCGGCTGGATGCACTCGGCCGTGTGGTGGTGAGCGAAGACAATCCTATGGCTGACGCCGAGGTCGACCGGCTGATGGGTGACGTCGACATTCTCATCGGGCAGACGGCGATGCCGGCCGAGCGCCTGGCGCGGGCGACGCGGCTGAAGGCCATCTTCAACGTCGAGACCAATTTCCTGCCCAACATCGACTATCAGGAATGCCAGGCGCGCGGCATCTGGGTGCTGAGCCCGACGGCCGCCTTCGCCCAGTCGGTGGCCGAGGTCGGGCTGGCGATGGCGATCGACCTTGCCCGCGGCATCTCGGCGGCGGATCGTGCCTTCCGGGCTGGCACGGAGGCCTACGGGCTCGCTGCCAACGAAGGCTGCTTCAGCTTCGCCGGGGCGCCGGTCGGCATGATCGGCTTCGGCGACCTCGGGCGTACCCTGCGGGCGCTGCTGATGCCCTTCCGCAACCCGATAGCCGTGTACGATCCGTGGCTCCCCGACGACCTCATCCGCTCGCACGACTGCAAGCCCGCCACTCTCGATGAGGTTCTCGCCGGGTCGCGGGTCGTGTTCGTGGTGGCCAGCCCGACCAGCGAGAACCAGCATTTCATCGGCAAGGGCGAATTCGAGAAGATGATGCCGGGCACCGCCTTCGTTCTGCTCAGCCGGGCGGCGGTGGTGGACTTTCCGGAATTCGTCGCTCAGGTGCGCTCGGGCCGCATCCGCGGCGCCACCGACGTGTTTCCCGACGAGCCGGTGGCCGCCACCGACCCGGTGCGCGCGGTCGAGGGCATGGTGCTTTCGGCCCACCGCAGCGGGGCGATGCCGGAGGCGTTCTACCAGATCGGCCGCATGACCGTCGCCGACGCCGAACTCATCCTGCGGGGCCTGCCGCCGCAACTGTGCCGGCGGGCGGATCCGGCGATCGCCAGTCGGCTGCGCAGCAAGCCGGTCGAGGTGTCGTGAGATGGCCGACATTATGCCCCGCACGGGCAGAGCGACCATTCGCGACGTGGCGGCGCGGGCAGGGGTCGCCACCGCCACCGTATCCAACGTGCTGACCGGACGGCGGCGGGTTGCCGAGAGCCTGCGCCAGGTGGTGCTGGAGGCGGTCGACGCGCTCGATTACCAGCCCAACCATCTGGCGGCGAGCCTGCGCCTGCAGCGGACGCGGTCGATCGGCGTGGTGGTGCCCGACCTCACCAATCCGTTCTTCGCCGGGCTGGTCCGCCACATCGAGGAACGCGCGGTGCACGACGGCTATCAGATCCTGCTCGTCGACAGCAACGAGGAGGCCGATCGCGAGACGGCGCGAGTGCGGGCGCTGCTCGGTCGGCGCATCGACGGGCTCGTCCTCGTCCCCACCCGCGACGAAGCGGCGGCCCGCCGCCTCTACGGCAATGCCGCGCCCACCGTCATCATCGACCGCGGCCTCGACGTGGCGGACGTCGATTCGGTCGGCATCGATAATTTCGCGGCGAGTCGCCTCGGCTGCGAGCATCTGCTCGCACTCGGTCACCGCGACATTGCGCTTCTCGTCACCGACGAGCGACTGAGCAACATCCGCGACCGTATCGAGGGATATCGCCGGGCGCTGGTGGAGGCCGGCTGCGGTGAGCAGACGCGCATCGTGGTCGGCGGGCCGACGATCGACGGGTGTCGCGCCGCCGTCGAGCGGCTGTTGCGTACCGCGCCGCCGCCGACAGCGATCTTCACGGCCACCTACGTCTGCACGCTGGGCGCGGTTCAGGCGATCCGCGCCCTCGACATCCCGTTCCCCAATCAGATTTCCGTGCTCGGATTCGACGACTTCGACTGGATGACGCTGCTGCGGCCCTACATCAGCGCGCTGCGTCAGCCGGTCGAGGAAATGGCCAACGCCGCGTGGCGGCTGCTGGTCGCGCGTTGCGAGGGGGAAGCGCCGTCCCCCTCGCGCATCCGGTTGCCCTGTACCCTTGAGGTCAGGGAATCCACCAGGCCCCTTATCGACGCAATGAAGGCGCCGATGGCCATCAGATGGGAGGAGTGAAGACATGACACGATTTCGTTCAATAGGCATAGGGCTAGCGGTCGCATTGGCGGCGACCGGGGTCGCCCTGTCGGCCCAGGCGGCCGACAAGCCGGTCTACGGAGTGCTGCTGAAGACGCTCTCCAATCCGTTCTGGGGAGCGATGGAGAAGGGCATCCACGACGGCGCCGACGCCGCCGGGGTGGAATACTTCATGCAGGCGGTGCAGTCCGATCAGGCGGCCGAGCCGCAGCTCAACACCTGCAACACCATGCTCGAGCGCAAGCCGGCGGTGATGATCACGGCCGCGATCAACTCGACGATCCTGCTGCCCTGCCTCAAGCGGGCCACCGACATGGGCATCCCCGTGGTCGATCTTGACGCCAACCTCGATCACGCCATCGCCGCCAAGGCCGGCGTGAAGATCGCCTTCACCATCGGCTCCGACAACGTCGCGGCGGGCAAGCAGGGGGCCGACTGGCTGGTCAGCCAGCTCGGCAAGGACGCCAAGGGGCCGGTGCTGGTGATCGAGGGACTGGCCGGCAACATCACCGGCCAGAAGCGGGCCAAGGGCTTCGCCGAAGAGTTGGCCGCCATCGCGCCCGGCCTCAAGATCGTCGCCTCGCTGCCCGGCGACTGGGACGGGCAGAAGGCCGCCAACATCACCAACGACACACTCACCCGTACCCCTGACCTGGTCGCCATCTTCTGCGCCAATGACACCATGGCCCTCGGCGCGGTCGAAGCGGCCTACGCCGCCGGCAAGGGGCAGCAGATCACAATCATCGGTGTCGACGGCAACGTCGACGCGGTGAAGTCGATCAAGGCAGGACGGCTCAACGCCTCGGTCGCCCAGCTGCCCTATCTGGTCGGCAAGGAGGCGGTGGAGAAGGCCAAGGCGGTGCTGGCCGGCCAAAAGGTCGACGAGTTCACCTACGTGCCGACGCTGGTCCTCACCAAGGCGGTCCTCGACGCCAACAAAGACCCCTTGCTCCAGTATGTGAAGTAGTCAACAGTGACCCTGCCGGCGACCGCCTCGCCGGCAGGGTTGCCCTTGGCGGGGAACGGGGAGGCGACCTTGTCGACTGAGACTGCAACTCGGCCGTCGCTGGCGCCGAGCTGGTGGAGCCGTCTGGCGGTCCGCTTCGAATCCCTGGTGGTGCTGGCGATCCTGATCGTCGTGCTGTCGGTGCTGTCGCCCTATTTCCTCAGCATTTCCAACTTCCTCAACATCCTGCTGGCCACCGCCGTCATCGGCGTGCTCGCCTACGGCGCCACCTTCGTCATCGCGGCGGCCGGCATCGACCTGTCGCTCGGCTCGGTGCTCGGCCTGTCGGGAGTGGTGGGGGCTCTGTCGATCAACCAAGTCGGGCTGCCGTGGCCGTTCGGCATCGTGCTGTGTCTTGTCACCGGCGCCGCCTGCGGGCTGATCAACGGCCTGCTCAACACCCGCGCCGGCATCCCCGCCTTCATCGCCACGCTCGGCATGCTGGGGGTGGCTCGCGGCCTCGCCCTGGTCCTCACCAACGGCGTTCCGGTTTACGGATTGGCCGACCCGGTCGTCTATCTCGGCCAGGGACGCCCCTTCGGCATCCCGACGCCGGTGATCATCTTCCTGGCGGTGGGAGCGATCGCCCATTTCGTCCTCGCATACACCCGCTTCGGAAAATACGCGCTGGTCATCGGCGACAACGAGAGCGCGGCGCGGGCGATGGGGGTGCGCGTCGAGCGCCACCGCGTGTCGCTCTACGTGGTCTCCGGCACCATGGCCGGGATCGCCGGCCTCCTGTTCATCGCCCGGGTCAACTCGGGCGACCCGACGGCCGGGCTCAACTACGAGCTCACCGCCATCACCGCCACCATCCTCGGCGGCACCAATCTCTTCGGCGGGCGCGCCACCATAATCGGCACGCTGATCGGCGCGCTGATCATGGGCGTCCTGCAGAACGGGCTGAACCTGCTGGCGGTGTCATCGTTCTACCAGCAGATGGCGATCGGCTCGGTGCTCATCCTCGCGGTCTGGCTCGACCAGCTCAATCGCCGGCGGAGGATGCGGTGAGCCTGCTCGAAATCGCCGACGTCAAGAAGCATTTCGGCAGCGTCGAGGCGCTGCGCGGCGTCACCTTCAGTGTCGAGCCGGGCGAGGTGGTCGGACTGGTCGGCGACAATGGCGCCGGCAAGTCGACGCTGATGAAGACGATCACCGGTGTCTATACCCCCGACGCGGGCAGCATCCGCTTCGACGGCATCCAGCTGAACGGCAAGCAACCCGGCGAGATCCGCGCCCTGGGCATCGAGATGATCTACCAGGACCTGGCGCTCGCCCGCATGCAGGACGTGGCCTCCAACATCTTTCTCGGCCGCGAACCGACCCGGCGCGTGCTGGGCACGCCGATCCGCATCATCGACCGCACGCGCATCGAGCAAGAGGCCGACGTGATGATCCGCAAGCTCGGCGCCCGGGTGCCCTCGGTGCAGTATATCGTCGGCCAGCTGTCCGGCGGCCAGCAGCAGTCGGTTGCCATCGCGCGGGCGCTGACCTTCAACCCCAAGCTCGTCATCATGGACGAGCCGACGGCGGCGCTCGCCGTGCGCGAGGTCGAGCACGTGCTCGAGCTGATCCGCGAGCTGAAACGCGAAAACATCGCCATCGTCCTGATCAGCCACCGGCTTACCGACGTGTTTGCCGTGTGCGACCGCATCGTGGCGCTGCGCCAGGGCGTTGTCGTCGCCGACGATCCGATCGCGGCAACCAGCATGAATGCGGTGGTTGCTCACATCGTCGGTGCCGCCTGAATACGTCGCGGCGCGGCACATTCCGACGGTGGCCGCCGGCGGCGCTAACGTCGGCTGCCGCCGCGCGGTCGACGCGTGGCGATTGCGCGCGCGACGTCCATACCTTCGACTGCGACACGCCGGCCGACTATCGCCGTCTGCTCAAGCGTCTTGCAGCGATGCCGAAGCCGGCCTCGGCCCGCGATTACTCGGCGGGGACGAGTTCTTCTTTCTCGGCCTCGGCCTGACGAACCGGCTCCGGCTTCTCGTCGCTGGCGGCGGTGGCCGTCACCCTGGCGTCGACCCTGGTGTCCTCGGTCTTCTTTTTCGTCGCGCGCTCGCTGGTCCACGACCGCACTCGATATCCGTGACACATGACCAATCTCCCTTGCGTTGGAGATGCGAAGCGGTCTGCATATCAAGAGCGGCCGGCGGAATTGTGACCGGCGACGCGCTTGTCGGCTGGCGTCGCTTGGCCCAGAGTGTGGCTCTCACGGCTTGGTCACAAGCGAGGTGATGGCGATGCGGTGGATGGTGGCGATCGTGGTTGCCGCGATGGTGGCCGGCGCGGGACAGGCGCGGGCGGAGACGTTGCCGCTGCCTGCTGGAGTCATCGGCTTCGACAGCCCGCAAGGCGAGGCCCTGTTCATGGGCGCCGAGGCACGGCACGACTACTTCGCTCTCAGCATCTTCTTCACAACGCAAATCAATCCGGCGTACTGCGGTCCGGCATCGATCGCGATGGTGCTCAACGCCCTCGACGTGCCGCGGCCGCCTTCCGACCTCACTCTCGGGCTCGGGTTGTTCGACCAGCACAATATCTTCACGCCGGCCACCGAAGCGGTCAAGCCGGCCGCGGCGATCTTGCGCGGCGGCATGACCCTCGACGATCTCGGCGGCGTGCTCGCGGCCCGCGGCCTGCACGTCGATGTCCATCACGCCGCCGACACCGACCTCGATGCCTTTCGCCGGGCCGCCGTCGCAGCGATCAACGACGACGACCATTTCATCCTCGTCAACTACCTGCGCAAGGCGATCGGCCAGCAGGAGGGCGGCCACATCTCGCCGCTCGCCGCCTACGACGCCGATAGCGACCGGTTCCTGATCCTCGACGTCTCGCGCTACAAATATCCGCCGGCGTGGGTGGCGGCAGCGTCGCTGTTCGCGGCGATGAACACACCCGATTCGGACAACCACGACAGGACCCGCGGCTACCTGCTGGTCAGCAGGTGATGGCCGCGGTGCGGCTGGTGGCGGCGCGGTTGCGCCGGCGTGCGGGCGGCGGTAGAACGGGCGCCATCGCGGGGGGGCCGTGCCTCGGCTGAGATCCCGACAGGGACCACCCCAAGAACCTGACCTCGGTAATGCGAGCGTAGGGAGCGGTGCAACCACAATGATCGATATTTGCGTTCGGATCGGCGGTTCTCACGGCGTTCCCGATGGCTCCAGCGATCGGGAACGGGCTCTCCCCCGCGCGCCCAAGGGACAGCGAGGCGGTGAGCGCGATGATCGTCGAGATCCAATGCCTGCCTGATCCACCCGGCACAGCGGCCAATCGCTACGCCTACATCGAGGCGGCGATCGCGGTCATTCGGGCGTCGGGGCTCGCCTACGAGGTGGGCGCATTGGGAACGACCGTGGAAGGCCCGCCCGACCGGCTGTGGCCGCTTGTGCGCGCCGTCCACGAAGCCTGCATCACGTCCGGCGCGAGGGGTGCGGTGAGCGTGTTCAAGGTGGCGCAGTCGGCCGGCGACGGGCCGACCATGACGGCGCTGACCGGAAAGTTCCGGCAATGACCGGCCACGCCAACCGCCGGTGGCGCGGGCGGGTGTTGCCGCCCGTCGCCCTGGTCGTTGCGCTGATCGTGGTGTGGGAGGGCGCAGTCGATCTTTTCGCCGTTCCTCCCTACATCCTGCCGGCTCCGAGCCGGGTGTGGGCTGCCTTCCTTGAGGTCGCGGGGCTGTTGCCGGCGAACATCGCCACCACCTTGACGGAAGCGCTTGGCGGGCTCGCGCTGGCGGTGGCGGTGGCGTTGCCGGTGGCGGCGCTGGTCGCCACGTTCGCGCCGGTGCGGCGGGCGCTGATGCCGCTGCTCGTCGTCTCGCAAAATATTCCGATGATCGTGCTGGCGCCGCTGCTGGTGGTGTGGTTCGGCTTCGGCATCACGCCGAAGCTGCTGGTGGTGGCGCTGGTCGGCTTCTTTCCGATTGCGGTCAGCACCGCCGACGGCCTGCTCACCGCCGACCGCGATCTCATCGAACTGGTGCGCGGCATGGGCGCCGGCCGCGGCCGGGTGCTGAGGACGGTGCTCATCCCCTCGGCGCTGCCCGCCTTCTTTGCCGGGCTCAAGATCAGCGCCACCTATGCGGTGCTCGCCGCCGTCATCGGCGAGTGGGTCGGCGCCAGCTCCGGCCTCGGCCTGTTCATCACCCGCGCGCAGACGGCCTTCCGCACCGACCGCGTGCTGGTGGCGGTCGTCGTCATCGCCTTGATCAGCGTTGCCCTTTTCGCGGCAGTGGCGCTTCTCGCCCGCCTCGCCATGCCCTACCGCAGCGCCCTGCAAGAGGAGAATCGACCATGAAGATCGGCTGGTTGACGCGGCGGGCATTGCTGCAAGGCACCGGCGCGGCGCTTGTGGCAGGGGCGCGGCCGGGCTGGGCGGCGACTTCGACGCCGGTGACGCTGATGCTCAACTGGACGCCCAACAACCACCACGCCGGCATCTACATCGCGCTCGCCAACGGCTGGTACAAGGCCGCCGGCATCGACCTCAATGTGATCGAACCCGCTACCGCCGGTGCCGACCAGGTGGTCGGCGCCGGCAGCGCCGACTTCGGCATCTCGCAGGCGGAGTCGCTCATCCCGGCACGGGCGAACGGCGTGCCGGTGGTATCGATCGCGGCCATCCTGCCGTTCAACGATTCGAGTTTGATGGCGCTCGCCTCCTCGGGCATCAGGCGGCCGCGCGACCTCGCCGGCAAGACTTACGGCGGCTACGGCGGGCCGCTCGAGCGCCAGCTGATCGATAAGCTGGTCACCTGCGACGGCGGCGATCCGACGACGGTGAAGTTCGTCGAGGTCGGCAACATCGACTACCTCGCCGGGCTGCAGGCCGGCCGCTTCGATTTCGTCTGGGTCTTCGAGGGCTGGGATGCGTTGCGCGCCCGCGACATCGCCAAGGTCGACATCACCACCATCAAGTTCGTCGACTACCTTGGCTGCATTCCCGACTGGTACACGCCGGTGTTCATCGCCAACGAGGCGACCATCGCCGATCGGCCAGATCTGGTGCAGCGGTTCATGACGGCGACGGTCCGCGGCTACGACCGCGCCATCGCCGACCCAGCCGCGGCGGCCGCCGCGTTGCTCGCTGCGGTACCAGAGCTGGATCAGGCGTTGGTCGAGGACTCCGCCCGCTACTACGCGCCGCTCTACGCGGCAAAAGGCAAGCCGTGGGGCATCCAGGAAACGGCGACCTGGCAACGGTTCGAGCGGTTCCTGCGCGAGACCGGGTTGATCACCGCCGACGTGGCCCCGCAGGCGTGCTTCACCAACCGCTTCATCGGCAAGACCGGCGCGGCCAACGGCGGCTAGGACGTGGGCGAGGCGGTCGCGCTGACAGGGATCCGGCATGTCTACGGCGGCCCGCCGCCGGTAGAGGCGCTCGCCGGAGTGTCGCTGACGGCGCAGGAGGGCGAATTCGTCGCCCTGATCGGACCGTCCGGCTCGGGCAAGAGCACGCTCCTCAGGATTGTCGCCGGTCTGCTGCGACCGAGCGACGGCACGGTCAGTCTCGCTGGCGTCGATGTGGCCGGGCGACCCGGCAGTGCCGCCTTCATGCCGCAGGGAAGCCTGCTGCTGCCGTGGCGGCGGGTCAGCGCCAACGCCACCCTCGGCGCCGAGGTATCCGGTCTCAGCCGCCGCGTGGCCGGCGAGCGGGCAGCGGCGCTGTTCGCCCGCTTCGGGCTTGCCGGCTTCGAGAACGCGTGGCCGGCGCAGCTCTCCGGCGGCATGGCCCAGCGGCTGGCGCTGATGCGCACGTTTCTGACGCCGAAGCCGGTGCTCCTTCTCGACGAGCCGCTCGGCGCGCTCGACGCGATCACCCGGCGCAGCATGCAGGGCTGGCTGGAGGACGTGTGGCAGAGCGACGGGCGCACGGTGCTGCTCGTCACTCACGACGTGGAGGAGGCGCTGATCCTTGCCGACGTCATCTACGTGCTGTCGCAGCGTCCCGGGCGGATCGTCGAGCGGATCGCGGTGGCCCTTCCGCGGCCGCGCACCAGCCGCGACACCACCGCGCCCGCCTTCGTTGCGCTCAAGGCACGGGTGCTGGCCGCTCTGGAGCCTGCCGGTACGGCGGGGTAATCCGCGCCGTGTTGGCGCCGCCGCTAGAGGGCGCCGGATATCGCGTTGCGGTAGAGGGCGGCGTAGTCGTCCGCCATCAGCGGCACCGGGTTGCCGCCATTGGAAGGGTCGTGCTCGGCCATCGGCGCCGCCTCGGGGATGACATCCACGTCGACGCCGATCTCCTTCAGCGTATTGGGAATGCCGATCCGGCGGCGCAGTTCCAGCACCCATTCGACGACGCTTGCGGCCGACTGGCCGGGGAGGTCGA
>Ga0307436_1001525_pt1 | contig 10191 bp, 13 predicted proteins | sample SalMarWE160440MG_FD_202513 | JGI IMG/M metagenome (GOLD analysis project Ga0307436, IMG submission 202513) | Salt marsh sediment microbial communities from the Plum Island Ecosystem LTER, Massachusetts, United States - WE1604-40 | ecosystem: Environmental > Aquatic > Marine > Intertidal zone >...
GCGGCGGCCCGGGGGCCGCCGGCATCTAACACGCCTGAATTCAGTCTTCGGCCTCTTCTTCGGCCGCCTCACCTTCGTCTTCTTCGCTGATTTGACCCGTCAGAACGATCGCGTTGCTCACCAGCTGGTGGACGCTGACGATCTGGTCCATGTCCATGCCGTAGTACGGCAGCACCTTGGTGAACTGGCTCTTGCAGATGGCGCAGATGGCCGCCATGTGCGTCACACCGTTCTCTTCCACCACCGTGTGCAGGGCCTCCATGCGGGGCTTGGCCCCCTTGACGCGGACCTCCATCAAGTCGTCGGTCAGCAGCCCGCCGCCGCCACCGCAGCAGAAGGTGCTCTCGCGGATGGTGTCCGCCGGCATGTCCACGAACTGGTTGCACACCGCCTTGATCACGGCCCGCGGGATGTCGAACTGACCGCCGGGCTTGTCGCCCATGCGGCTGGCGCGCGCCACGTTGCACGAGTCGTGGTAGGTGAGCACCTTGTCGTCATTCTTCGACTTGTCGAGCTTCAGATTGCCCTTCTGGATCTGATCCCAGGTGAACTCCATGATGTGCTGGGGCACCGGATAGTTGGGGTCGAGGAAATCCCAGGGGCCAGCGAGGGTGTTGAGGAAGCTATAGGCCACGCGCCAGGCATGGCCGCACTCACCGAAGACGATACGCTTGACGCCGAGCTCCAGGGCCGCCTCGCGGACGCGCATGGACACGCGGCGCATGTTCTCGTAGCTGCCGATGAACATGCCGAAGTTGGCCGCCTCGGAGGCGTGGGTGCTCAGGGTCCAGGAAACGCCGGCCTCGTGGAACACCTTGCCGTAGCCGATCAGACCGTCCACATGGGGCTCGGCAAAGAAGTCGGCCGAAGGGGTCACCAGCAGGATCTCGGCCCCCTTCTGGTTAACGGGATACTTCACCGCGACGCCGGTGTCGTCGAGCACATCCTCTTCCAGCCCTTCCAGGGTGTCCTCCAGGGCCGGGCCCGGCAGTCCGAGATTGTTGCCGATCTTGAAGACCTTGCCGATGATCTCATTGCAATACTTCTGCCCGACGCCGATGCTGTCCATGATCTCGCGGGCAGCCATGGAGATCTCGGCGGTGTCGATGCCGTAGGGGCAGAACACCGAGCAGCGCCGGCACTGGGAGCACTGATGGAAGTAGCTGTACCAGTCGTCAAGCACCTCCCGGGTGAGGTCCGCCGCGCCGACGAGCTTGGGGAAATACTTCCCGGCAAAGGTGTAGTAGCGCCGATAGACCTTGCGCAGCAGGTCCTGACGTCCCACCGGCATGTTCTTCGGGTCCTGGGTGCCCAGGTAGTAATGACATTTGTCGGTGCAGGCCCCGCACTTGACGCAGGAATCGAGATACACCTGGAAGGAGCGGTACTTGCCGAGCAGCTCGCCCATCTTGGCGATCGCCTTGCCCTCCCAGCCATCGACCAGCTCGCCCGGAAAGCCGAGCTCGGCCTGGAACTCCGGTTTGGAGAGGAACGGCTTGCTGTGCGCCATGGTCCCCTCGACGAGGGCCGGGATCTCCGGATACTCCTGGAGCTCGGGAACCTTGAAATCTGCCTTAGCCATCGGTCAACCTCGTCACGGCTGGAATCGGTCTTTAGCGTACGGCCTCGCCCGGTTCTCGCTCTCGACCCTACTGTTGCTGCTCGAGGCGGCGGGCCCAATCGGCGATGTGCCGGCGCTCGCGCGGGTTGTCCACCTGGTTACGGCCGGGGCTGAAGAACACCCCCGGGGCATGCAGCAGTTTGCTGACCGGGAAGATGATCATCAGCGTCGCCACCAGCAGCAGATGGATCAGAATGATCGGATCGCCCGGCAGATTGGGGACCGAGCCCCAACTGAAGGTGATCAGCGAGCGGAAGAACTCCTTGACCGCCACCACGTCGGTGTGCACGACGAAGGTGGTCATGGCCCCGCTGAGCCCGATCAATAGCAGGAGCAACAGCATCAGATGATCCGAAGGTGCGGAGATGTAGCGCACCCGATCGACCAGCAGGCGCCTAGCCCAAAGACCCAGCAGTCCGGCAATCATCGCGAATGCCAGATACTTGATCAGCGGAGAGACCCAGTCCACTGGCGCCCAGATCGGGTCCTGGAAATAGCGCAGGTGCCGAAACAGGATGGCAAACAACGCCATGTGGAACATCCACCCGAACAGCCAAGTCCACTTGGTGGACTTGAACAGGCTTTCGAAGAGCACCACCTCGCGGAACATGCGCATCACCACGCCGCTCTGGGTGGTCGGCGCTGGCGTCGTGGGAATCTTCAGTGGCGCCGGGGTCTTCGCAAAGATGAATATCTTGCGACCTACACCGACCACCAGGACGATGAAGGCGGCATAAAACAGCGCAGCAAATGCTACCGTCAGAAACGACATGTTTCCGCAATCCTCAACTGGCGCTTGACGATCCCGGGAGGAGGGGCAGGTGCCCCGCCCCCCGAATCAGGGCGTCGCGATCAGACGCAACCGGTCGGCTTGGGCAGACCGGCGTAACGGCAGGCCTGCTTGGCCGGGCCGTAGGGGAACAGGGAATAGAGGTACTTGCTGGTCCCCTTGTCCTTGCCGAGCTTCTTGCCGACGGCCTTGGTCAGCACACGCACGGCGGGGGCAATCTGATACTCTTCGTAGTACTCGCGCAGGAAGTTGATGATCTCCCAGTGCTCGTCGTTCAGATCGACGCCGTCTTCCTTGGCCATGACGCTGGCAACGCCAGGCTCCCAGTCATTGAGGTTGGCCAGGTAGCCTTCTTCGTCGGTCTCCAGGCTCTTACCATTCACATCGATAGGCATCGGAATCTCTCCTCTTGTCTCTAAACAAATCGCCGTTGAGTCACAGCCAGGACTGAACCTTGTCCGTGGCCTCGACCAGATCGACAAAGCCCGCGTAATCGACGACCTTCACGCCGTCCGCCAGCTTGTCCTCGCCGATACCGCGCGCAGCAAGGTCGGCAGCGAGGGCACAGACCTCGCCCAGCCCTGCCAGCTTGCCGGCCGCGGCCCCCGCCTTGATGGCCGCGTACACCCCATCTTCGATCAGCAGGACGGCATCACCGCTCTTCACGTATGCGGCGCAGGTGTCCAGACTGTTGCGCTCGTAAGGGGATTTGTTCACCACGTGCAAGATCGACATCGCCTGATTTCTCCCCTCAAAAGTTGAACAGCACGTCCTGGCCGGCCAAGATATCGGCCATCTCGGCGCGGGTCACCAGCTGGATCAAGTCCTTTTCCGCGTAATCCTCGTCCTCGTCTTCCCAGGTCAGGTGCTGCAGATCGTCGAGGCTCAGCCCACGCTCTTCCAGGGATTCCTTCTCCACGTAGATCTTCTTGATCTCGTAGTCGCCCAAGGCGCTGTAGGTCGGCGAGAAATTCTTCATGCCAGCCTCCTTGGTGTCCTGGTCCTTGGTCAGCTGGAACACGCCGTCGTCGATGAAGGCGACGCTGACGTCCTGCTCGAACGCTGCGCCGATCAACACCACCTCGAGGGACTCCCAGGCGTAGATCGTGCCGTAGGGTGCCTTGCGGTTGACGTACATGAACTTCTTGGTCTCGGACATCGAACGCCTCCGTCAGTCGCCGAACACGACCAGACGGTCGCTCTGGATTGCCCCTTCCACCAACTGGCCCAGTCCGGAGATCCGGAAGCCCGGCGCGATGTTGGTGGCATCCTTGCCATTGCGCTTGGCCTCGCCCTCGTCGACGACGCCGCGGCGCTGGGCGGCGGCCACGCACACCACGAGATCGAGGCTGTGCTGCTCACCCAGCTCGCTCCAACGCTTGACGATGTTGCGATCGTCCTGGGGCGGGGTGGTCAGCCGGGTGCCGTTGTTCACACCATCGTGATAGAAGAAGACCCGGAAGATCTCGTGTCCCTTCTCCAGCGCCGTCTTGGTGAACCAATAGGCGCTGTCGGACGCCTGGTGCTGGTACGGCCCCTCGTTTACCTGGATCGTCAGCTTCATGGATCGACTCCGCCTCAGAACCGGATGTAGGTCGAAGAATTCAGCGACTTGCGCGCGCCGCGCCAGTTGTCGATGTGGTACTTGGTGAAAGGCAGCTCCACGGCCTCGAAGAAGCGCGGCCAGCCGATGCGCTCGATCCACTCGTTGATCCGCTCCCAGTCGCGCGCACCTTCCTTGTAGGCCTGGAGGATGCGCTTGACGATGGCGGTGGCCTCGGGCCAGCGCGGCGGGTTGTTGGGAATGCCGGCCGCCACCAGCTTCTGGAAGCTGGGCTTACCGCGCGCATTGGAGTGGTTGCCGCCGACCCAGATCGCCAGCTTGGAGTGCTCGGCGTCATTGATCTGCATCGGGGGGCAGGGCGGGAAGCAGGCGCCACAGCAGATGCACTTCTTCTCGTCGACTTCCAGCGAGGGCTTGCCGTTGACCATCGCCGGGCGGATAGCCGCCACCGGGCAACGGGCCACCACCGAGGGGCGCTCGCAGACGTTCGCCACCAGGTCGTGGTTGATCTTCGGCGGCTTGGTGTGCTGGACGTTGATGGCGATGTCGCCCTGGCCGCCGCAGTTGATCTGGCAGCAGGAGGTGGTGAGGTGCACCCGGTTGGGCATGTTGGCGTTGCGGAACTCGTCGATGAGCTCGTCCATCATGGACTTGACCACGCCGGAGGCGTCGGTGCCGGGGATGTCGCAATGCAGCCAGCCCTGGGTGTGGGAGATCATGGTCACCGAGTTCTGGGTGCCGCCGACGATGAAGCCGGCGCCTTCCAGAGCGTCGATCAAAGGCTGGACCTTGGCCTCGTCAGTCACCATGTACTCGATGTTGCTGCGCAGGGTGAAGTGGACGTACCCCTCGGCGAGCTCATCGCCGATCTCGCACAGCTTGCGCAGGGTGTAGACGTCCAGGATGCGCTGGGTGCCGGCCCTCACGGTCCAGATCTTGTCCCCGCCATAGGCGACGTGGAGCAGGACGCCGGGACGGGGGTGTTCGTGGTACTTCCACATCCCGAAATTCTTGCGCATCGTCGGATGCATGTACTGAAACGGATCGGGGCAGCCGCTCTCGACCGGCTCGCGCATGTCTTGCATCGCCATCGTTACCTCCAGTAGAGCTCGCTAAACAGTAGTCCGGGCAGGGTCATTACCGCCTGATCAAAGGACCCCCTCTTGCCGGGGCTTGCGCCCCGGCAACCGAGGGCCCGACCGGCAGCGATCAGCCTTCTGCCTTGCGGGCGAAGTAGGCCTCCGCCGCCTCGTCCCAATCGTCCATGCGGACGTAGGAGCTCTGGCGCGGCTCGCTGACCATGTTGGGATCGGGGTCGATCCCGATGCCTTCAAGAAAATTGACCAGACCGATACGCTCGATCATCTCGCCGCAGCGCTCGTGCTCCAGGCCGTTCTCGGCCCAGAAGTCGATGACCTCCTCGGCCATCTCAACCAGGGACTCGTAGTCCTCCTCGGTCTCGAGCTTCTTGAACGGCACGATCACGGTGCCCATCAGGTCGCCGATCTTGAGGGTGCGCTTGCCGCCCATGAGAACGGTCACCCCCTTGTCGTCGCCCGGGTGCAGGGCCTTGGGCATGACGTTGAGACAGTGCATGCAACGCACGCAGTCCTTGTTGTCGACGGCGAGGGTGTCGTCGTCGTTCAGCGCCAGCGCCTTGGTCGGGCAGCGGTTGATGACGTTGTCCATGATGTACTGGCGACCCTTCTTGGCGACGTAGGCCTTGACCTCCGTCTGGTCGACCTTCATGTCGTCGCGCCAAGTGCCGATCACGGCGAAGTCAGCGCGCTCGATGGCGTTCTGACAGTCGTTGGGGCAGCCGGAGACCTTGAACTTGAACTTGTAGGGCAGAGCCGGACGGTGCACATCGTCGGTGAAGTTGTTCACCAGCAGGCGGTGCGCCTTCTGCTCGTTGGTGCAGGACATCTCACAGCGGGCCGCACCCACACAGGACATGGCGGTGCGCACGCACGGACCGGCGCCGCCCAGGTCCCAACCGTAGTCGTTGATCTCGTCGAAGAAGTGCTGGGTACCCTTGGTGTCGGTACCGATGAACATGATGTTGCCGGTCTGGCCGTGGAAGGTCACCAGCCCCGAGCCCCACTTCTCCCAGCTATCCGCTAGCTGGCGCAGCATCTTGGTGGAGTAGTGGTTGCCCGCCGGGGGCTGCACACGCAGGGTGTGGAACTCCTTGGACTCGGGGAAGACCTTACCGACCTCGGAGAAGCGCGGGATGATGCCGCCGCCGTAACCGTACACCGACACCGTACCGCCCTTCCAGTAGCCCTTGCGCGTCTCGTAGGAATGCTCCAGCTGACCGAGCAGGTCGTTGGTGACCCTGTTGATGCGCTCGTCGGGGTGCTGGTCGCGCAGACGCTTTATGCCTGAAATGAAGCTGGGCCAGGGGCCGGTCTCTAGCTGATCGAGCATCGGGGTATGGTGCTTGTCGATTGCCATCTCGCTCGTTCTCCTAACGGTCCGAAGTTCTGAGAATTGCGCCGCCCGGACCCGGGTCCGCGTTGCGGCACTGCCTCACGCTAACTTGTCTGGAGCGCTTGCGCCGATCTGTGCGACGCGGTGCCGGCTAGCCGGCGGCACCGGGCGCCCCATCAAAGCAATCGTTAATATAGCCAATCGCCGGGGGACGCCATACTCCACAAAAGGGGGGTAGGCTCAGGGGCTCTCTACCCACTACGGGATATTCCCGTGCGTCCGGCCTCTCGGCTCGATCAAGACGCATCCTCGCGTCCGCCGGGCCCACCGAGCCTGGAGCCGTCCCTGGGGGCCGCTATTGCCTTGTCTGCGGCGAAATTAACCCGCAATCTTACATGGGAGTGATACCTGGGTCAATGGATTCTAATATTCCGATGAAATCAGACCATGCTCCCCCTGCGACGGCGGGCGTCCCTGCAGACTCGCCGTTCCACCCGGACAACCGGCTGGGCTACCGGCGTTGGCGCACGGCCAAGCTCGCTGCCGCGCCGCGTCGCATCCAAGAGCTGGTGGTGCCGGTGCGCGATCCCCTGTCCTTGTCAGCGACGGAGCTGCAGCGGCTGCGCGCATGCTGCTGCCGCGCCAACATGGCGATCTTCGAGACCCGGACGCCGTCCGCCGACAAGGCCCGGTTGGCGGCGCTCGGCGCCCAGCTGGGGCTGCAGCGGCTCGACGCCAACCTCTGCGCCGACGAGGACGGGATCAGCGCGCTCAGTGTCCGTTTCGAGGGACTCCACGCCGACTACATCCCCTATACCGACCGCCCCCTGAGCTGGCACACCGACGGCTATTACAACGCCCCCGACCGGCAGATCCGCGCCTGGATCCTGTACTGCGTCGAGCCTGCCGCCGAGGGCGGTGCCAACGCCTTGCTCGATCCAGAGATGGCCTACCTATTGATGCGCGATGAGGACCCGGAGTACGTGCGCGCCATGATGGCGCCGGATGCGATGAGCGTGCCGCCCAACATCGTGGACGGCCGGGTGATCCGCCCGGCCAGTACGGGACCGGTCTTCTCGGTGGATCCCACCGGCACGCTGCACATGCGCTATTCCGCACGCCAGCGCAATATCCTGTGGAAAGAAGATTCGATGACCGAAAAGGCGCGGCACTGGCTGGCGCGCTTGCTTTCCGGGGCGACCGCACCCATTTTTCGATATTGCCTGGGGCCCGGCCAGGGCGTAGTCAGCAATAACGTGCTGCACCGCCGGGACGGATTCCGGGACGATCCCGGAGCCGGCAGTGCCCGTCTGCTTCTGCGGGCGCGCTACTACGAGCGTATCGCCGGCACCGAGACCGTCCCGCAGCTACCGGGCCGAAGGTACGCCGAAACATGCTTTATCTGAGCCACATCCTGATCGCCCACAAGGACCTGGAGTCTTTCGACGAGCTGCTGGAGGTCATCCGGGAGCACGCCCGCGAGGGCGAGCGCTTCTTCCGGATGGACGTCAAGCCCCCCTACGCCGATACGCCCGAGGATTGGGAGGACAGGCTGGAGGCGGCATTCAGCGGCCTGGTCTGAGCCGTCCAACGCTCCGGAGTCCGATGATGGAATTCTTCGATCCCAAGCTCTCCGATACCGCGCTCAAGTCCGTGAGCGCCCTCAAGCTCCAGGAGCAGGCCCATCTCGAGTCGCGGCTGGCCGCCTTGCGCGAGCGCCTGCGCGAGCTGCACGGAAGCGACCTTGACCTCGCTCGCCTGCGGCTTGAGATCGCCCGCGCCCTGGTGGGGCTGGAGCGGGGCGCGGAGGCCTGGGAGCCGGCCCGCCTGGCCTTCGACCAGTTTGTCGCCCACGAGCAGTGGGAGGATGCCGCCGACGCGTGCGATCTGCTGTTTCGTGCCGATCAGCCCCAGTCCCTGGCCGCCCTCGGTCAGGGGATCTGGATTGGCGTCACCTTTCCCGTCGATCCCGAGCTCAGCGTCCATCTGCTCAGCCATGTAGTGGACGAGACCCCGGACGAGTCCGACGGCGCCGCAGTCGCTGCAACAGCCGCGCTGTACCTGGCCGATATGCGCAGTGAAGGGGCGCTGCACGAGCGGCTGCACTTCTTTGCCAGCCAGCTGCTCGGCAACGTCGCTCGCCGCCACAGCCAGGTCGAGACCCAGGAGCAGTTCGACCACTGGGTGGAGCGCCTGGAGCTCAAAGACCCCGACAAGTTCCTTCCACGCCTGCGCAACGTGGTCGACGTGCTGGTCCAGGACGACTGGTGGCTCGAGCGCGATAGGATCCAGGCCCAGCTCCCGGTGAACTGAGATGTACTGGCAGGACGACACCCCCAAAGAAGAGATCCGCATCGCGGACGACATGGTCGATCTGCGCTTCGCCCTCAAGGGCCGACAGATCCCCGTGGACCACGCCTATGCCCTGTCCCGCGCCCTGCAGGCCGCCCTGCCCTGGCTGGCCGAGGAGCCGCGCGCCGCGGTCCATCTGATCCATGTCGCCGGCTCCCAGAACGGCTGGCAGCGCCCCGACGAGCTGCTGCACCTCTCCCGGCGCACCAAGCTCACCCTGCGCCTGCCCAAAGAGCGCCTCGCCGATGCCGAGGCGCTGGTCGGGGCCACCCTGGATCTGAATGGCCACCGGGTCGAGCTGGGAGCAACGAGCACCCACCCCCTGAGCGGTCTGAGCACGCTGTTGGCCCGCTACGTGGTCTGCGAGCCCGACGAAGCGGAAGAGGCGTTCCTCAGCCGGGCCGTGGCAGAGCTGAGCGAGATGGGCATCCGCGTGAAGAAGGCCCTGTGCGGCATGACCACGAGCCTGAGCCTGCCGGAGGGTCCGATCCAGACCCGCAGCCTGATGCTGGCCGACCTGTCCATCGAGGAATCCATCCGTCTGCAGCAGCAGGGGCTCGGCCTCGGACGCCACATGGGCTGCGGAATCTTCATTCCGCACAAGGGGATAGATCCGGTCAAGAAGGCCCAAGAGCGGGGATAGCTGCCTCGTGTCGCCCCTTGGGCCCGCGCCTGGCCTCCCGTCCAAGGGGCCACTCGACGCGGAGGTTTCCCCTCGGCTCCGAATTCCATAAAATTCCCTAGTTCTAAAGTTTGTACAGGCCAAGCTTAGGAGTGGACCACATGGCGATAGAGGTAAGCGGCAAGACCATCGAAACCACCGAAAACGGTTATCTGGTGGACGCGAGCGATTGGAGCGAAGAGGTCGCTGCCGCCCTGGCGAAGATCGAGGGCATAGAGATGACCAACAAGCACTGGGACATCATCCACTATCTGCGCGAGGAGCATTTCAACAATGCCGGCAACGAGCCCAACGAGCGCACTATCCTCAAGGACATGGGTAAGAAGTGGAACACCAAGCTGACCAGCAAGGACATGTACCAGCTGTTCCCATTGATGCCGAGCAAGCAGGGGCGCAAGATCGCGGGCCTGCCCCAGAGCACCCGCAAGGGCGGCTATTGAACCTAGAAGCGGCAGTTGAACGGCCGCTTCTAGGTTGATCGATTCCGCGCTGCGCGGGGGGCGAGAAAGGCAGCCGCGGGGCTGCCTCTTTCCTTTTCCTGCCGCGCAACCACGATGATCGACCTGCAGCTGCTGGCGCTGATCCTGATCGCCAACGCCGCGCCGGTGCTGGCGAAGGATCTTCTGGGGCCCCGCTGGCGCAGCCCCGTGGACCTGGGTCGGGTATTGCCCGACGGCCACCGGCTGCTCGGCGACTCCTGTACCTATCGCGGCTGGATCACCTCGCTGCTGCTCACGACCCTGGCCGCT
>Ga0307436_1001527_pt1 | contig 10184 bp, 10 predicted proteins | sample SalMarWE160440MG_FD_202513 | JGI IMG/M metagenome (GOLD analysis project Ga0307436, IMG submission 202513) | Salt marsh sediment microbial communities from the Plum Island Ecosystem LTER, Massachusetts, United States - WE1604-40 | ecosystem: Environmental > Aquatic > Marine > Intertidal zone >...
GCCGGAGCCGTCGGCGCCAGCGCGGCGCCGACTATCAGTGCCGCCAGTGCGGCGGTGCGGATCAGTGCCCTTTTCGCCATGTCCCCTAAGTCCCCTTGCTCGATCATTGTACGGTGGTGGGCGTGCGGACGCCGAAGCGGATGACGTTCACGCTGCCGCGGTGCCCCTGCTCTGAATTGTCGTCGGTGTTGGCATCGGTACGCCGGGCGTCGGTGATGCTGCGAAGCGCCAGCGACAACGAACCGAGATGCTGCGCGAGCGTCAGCGTCTCGACCTGACGCGGCGAAAGTTCGAGCGTCGCGGTCTTGCCGACCACGACCTTTTTCCCATCTTTCTCGTGGACGGTCTGGTCGATCGCCAACACGCGCACATTGCTGAGTATCGTTTCGCTGGTCTGCACCTCGCTGCCGGTCGCCTTCTCGGCCGCGCGGTCGCGTCGGGTGAGGATGACATCGACGTGGTCGTTTGGCAGGATAAATCCGCCGGCGCCGGTCTCCGGCGAAATCTGCGTCGACACCGCGCGCATGCCGCTCGGCAGGATCGCTGCCATGTATCCGGAGCCCTTGGCGTTCACCAATTTGGCTTCGCGGATCGGCTCGCCGGCCACGAATGGCACGCGCACGATCAAGCCGCTCATCTTTTCGATGGCGTCGGGAGTGTTGTTCTTGCGTATGAAATTGCCGGTCGCCGCGGTCGCCGGCCAAGGCTGCCACTGCACATCCTGCGGCGAAATCTCTTTGCCGGTGGGGATGTCGGCTTTGGCGACAAGAATGTCGACGGTCTCTACCTTCGGCGCTTGCTTGACCTGCGCCGGTTTTTCCGACCGGCCCGCCAGCAGCGCGGCAATTCCACCCGCTCCAAGGGCGATGGTCAGTACTACGACACGTGCGGCTTTCATACGCTCACTCTCTAACCTACCGAACGGCCGGCTCGGCCGCCTGAACCACATGGCGGCCGGTACGACCGCTTACACCGGATTTCACCAGCTAAAGGTCAAGGCATGGTTAAGGAGCGGTATCGAAATCGAGTTAATTTTATATTGCGCCGAATTTTGCTTGCGCATGATCTCGGCGAATATGCCCCCAAGGGCGGGAATTCAGATGCCGACGGCGGGCATCCAGCCGGTTTTGGGATAGATGAGCAGCGCCGCGGCGGCGAGCGCGATACCGTAGGGCACACCGCCACCTTTTTCGTGCAGGCGAAGAATCCACCTCTGACGGGCGAGTACGCCCGGCAGCGGCAGCTCGCGGAACTGGATCAGGAGCAGCGTCAGCGCCCCGCCGAAAATCGCGGCATAGAAGAGAAAGTCCAGCAGATAGCCGAAGCCGAACCAGAGCGCGGTGGCGGCTGCAAGCTTGGCGTCGCCGCCGCCGATCCAGCCCTGCGTGAAAAATCCGAATGCGAACACCAGCACCAGCGCCGCCGCCGCCAGATGCATCCCGATGGCCGCTAGGCTCATGCCGGTCACGATGGTGAGCAGGAAAAACGCGGCCGCCAGGGCCAGCGAGAGCCGGTTCGAAATGGTCATGGTCAAAAGGTCGCTCGAGGCGGCAAACGCCATCAGGGCAGGGAACAGCAAGAGTCTGATGGCGTCGGTCAGCATGGCCTAATCCCTATTTCGCCGGCACGCTTCGGATAATTACACTGCCCATGCTTGCGAATTGGTGAACTCAGGCGCGATTGTCCCGGCGGTTGGTTGCCCTGATCTGAGCGGCGCCTTTCGTCCAAACCTTCCAAAACAAATAATGCTTCCTTTACTTAGGCGATCTAAGGCAATGGCGGGCGGCGCGTCCGGCGCCTCCCGCTGTGAGTTTCTCGGGACAGGCATGCCACCGCGATGGTCGACACCGGCACGCGCGAAGCCGAAACGTTGGCCGCACGCCTCGAAGCGCTGCGGGGGACTAAAGTTTACGATCTGCTCGCAGCCGCGCCGCTGATCGTGTGGTACGGGGTCTGCTTCGCGGCGCGATTTCCCGAGCTGGTGCGGCGTGTTATGGCCACCGACTGGGGCACCGCCGACATTGCGACGATATCCAATATCGCCTCGAAGTTCGCCTCGTTGATTTTCATAACCGCGATCATCGTTTTGCTTGCGCTGCGCCACACGCCACGCGCCAAGACTTCCGGCCTCGTGCCGCGCATCGCCGCAGTCGCTGGAACCTATCTCAGCGTTGGCATCGTGCTGCTGCCGGCGGCTGAGCTTTCGGCGCCGCTCTATTTGACCGCGACGTTCTTGATCCTCGGCGGCACTGTGTTTGCACTCTACAGTGCACTCAAGCTCGGTCGCTCGATCAGCATGCTACCGGAGGCGCGGCGGCTGGTGACGGCCGGACCTTACGCGGTAATCCGACATCCGCTCTATCTTGGCGAGGCGATCGCACTCGTCGGCTTGACACTGCAGTTTCTGTCGCCGTGGGCAGTGGCAATCTTTGGCCTGCAGTGTGCTTGCCAAGTCGTACGCATTACCAGCGAGGAGCGGGTCCTGGCGAGCGCTTTTCCGGAATACCGGAACTACATGACGCACACGGCTCGCCTGCTGCCTTACATCTATTGAAAAAAGCGCGGCTGCCTGCGGAGGCGATGCATTAACGTCAAAAGACGAGGCCCCGAATTTTGCCGGGGCCTCGTCTCTTTTTCTATGCAATTGCGACGCGGTCGTGGGTCGCGCGAATTACAACGCGTTCGCGACGGTAGTGAAGGTGGTGACAAGATTGGTGCCGACGAGCCCCACGACCGTGACGATCGCGACGGAAATGCCAGCAGCGATGAGGCCATACTCGATGGCGGTCGCGCCGGAGTCGTCCTTCATGAAACGCACGAAGAGGTTTTTCATTGGTAACTCCTATGGATCCACACGTGGCTGTCTGAGGTGGCGTCAGGCGTCCGGATTGCTTCCGGCTGGCCCTTGTCCACGCGCGGAAATTAGCCATGAGTTCTTGCACGCGGGTTAATATTATCAGTGAAACAAGAGGTATTCTGATGTATAACGTAGGTAGTTAATAAGTTGTGTGGCGAAGAAGATCGTGGTTAACAGATGATTTATAAGCTTTAAACAGAAAATAATGGCCAGTAGTCTATAAAAGACGAAAGAGTATTCAACAAATACTACAATAGCGCGCCGAAATCTTAGGCGCGCGCTACTTTTGCCGGCCGCGCAATACTACGTTGCGATTGTGGTCCCGCGCCGTGATCTTGCCGGGCGGCTCCGACCGCGGGGCTCCGCGTTCGCGCGCGCGCTGCCCATTCATCTAATTTTAACCGCCTGCGGCGATGCGATCGGTCTGCGCTGCCTCCGCCAGGTCCAACAATTTCCAACGAATTTATTGGCGTCATTCACGTCGCCGGCGAAACTTGCCCAAGCCAGCGCGCGGGTCTCGCATGCTTTGCACTTTATTCACCATTTTGCAGTCAACTCCAGGGCATAGAGTCGCCAGCCGTGGCTCACGGCGCAGCAAGCGGAGAATTTGATGTCGGGCGTGTACGGGCGTCGCAGGCGACTATTCGGTGCGTTGGCCTGGGCGCTATTGACCGTAGCCGTTTCGGCGCCAGCACGGGCCGATACCGTAACCATCCGCGTCGACCAAGCCCATCTGTTGAAGCTGCCAGACCGGGTCGCCACCGTCATCATCGGAAATCCATTGATCGCCGATGCCACGCTGCAACGCGGAGGCATTCTGGTCGTCACCGGCAAGGGCTATGGCGCCACCAACCTGATGGCGCTCGACCGCGATGGCCGCGTGATCATGAGCAAATTCGTGCGGGTGCTAGGCCCCTCCAGCGGCGAATTGGTAGTGGTCTATAAGGGCGTCGAGCGCGAGACCTACAGCTGTGCGCCACAATGCCAGCCCCGCATCACACTCGGCGACTCTTCGCCCTATTTCAACGCCACGCTCGCCCAAACCGGCTCCCGCAACGGCCAGGCGCAGGGCGGTAACGGTGGCGGCGGCGGCGCTGCGCCGCCTGCGAAGCGCTGAATGATGCGGCGCCCGCCAGTTTTCACCTCCGGCAAGACAATACGATCAGCAGGCGCTTAACGCGATCGCTGCGGTTCCAGCCATCCGCAAGAATTCGCAAAGACGATTTTGCTAGGTGAGGGCGCGGTGTTCCCGCACATTCACCAGTCGAGACGGTTGTCATGCTCAGGCATATTCGAAGCAAGCTAGCGAATCGCGCGCCGGCTGTTGCCGGGGCCCATCGCGCGCATTTTTGTGCTTCGGCAAGACGCCGCCGCCGCCGTTGAATTCGCTCTGGTCGCCGCTCCGTTTCTGGCCTTGATTTTCGCGATCGTGGAAACGGCGCTCGTGTTCTTCGCCGACCAGACGCTGGAGGTCGCCGCCAAGGTTTAGGCCGCTTCGCTCGCGACTGGCGCGGCGTCTCGGCGGTCGAATTTGCCTTGGTGGCGCCGCTGCTGGTCGCGCTCTATCTTGGGTGCGTCGAGATTTCCGACGGTGTGAGCGCCGACCGCAAGGTCACCTTGACCGCCGCTGCGCTGGCCAACCTGTCGGCACAGGTCACGACCATCTCCACCTCCGACATGACCAATATTCTCGATGCGTCTTCCGCGATCATCGCACCCTATTCGACCAGCAACCTCGCGATTACCGTGTCGTGCCTGAGCATCGACAGCAACAGGAATGCGACGGTGAAATGGAGCGCCGCCCGCAACGGCACCGCGCGGGCGGTCGGCTCGCCGTATACCTTCGAAAGTTCCGCTTCGGCGCTGGATGTCGCCAACTCGCAACTGATCCTCGCCGAAGTCGCCTATGCCTATACGCCGATCATCAGCTACACCATCACCGGCACGCTCACGCTGTCGGACCACATGTTCATGAGCCCGCGCATCTCGGCGCCAAGCTACCCCGACGCGGCCCACCTGCAGCTAGCAGGTCTAGGGGGCGTCCAAAATCGGCAGCGCCGTGGTCGATTTGATGCGCTCCATGGCGAAGCGCGAGGTGACGTTCTTCAGCGGCACCGTCCCGATCAGCTTCTTGTAGAAGGCGTCGTAGCCGGCGATGTCGGGCACCACCACCCGCAGCATGTAGTCGACGTCGCCGGCCATCCGGTAGAATTCCATCACTTCCGGCATGGCGCCGACCACGTCGGCGAAGCGATCGAGCCATTCCTGCGAATGGTCGTCGGTCTCGATCGAGACGTAGACGGTGATGCCGAGTCCGATCTTGTCGGGATCGACCAGCGCGACCCGGCGCATGATCACGCCGTCGGCCTCCAGCCGCTGCAGCCGCTTCCAGCACGGCGTCGACGATAGGCCCACCCGCTGGCCGATCTCGGCCACTGAGAGCGAGGCATCTTGCTGTACGACGGCGAGGATCTTGCGATCGACGACATCCATTCCCTGTTCCTTTTCAGATTAGAATTAAACCCTAATATTTTGCGTATTACGGAATATTTTTCTTATTACTAAAGGTTGTATGTCATACATAGAAAAATATTCTATTTCAAGCCCGTTCTTTCACCGCCGCCGCCGGCACTCCGGCGCGCTTTGTCTGGGCAAGACATGGCGCTTTAGACTGGCGGCCTGACCAACCGGCGAACCGCGCCATGTCCAGTGCGACGGATATCTCCCAGCTGAGCGGGAGCGATTTGCTTCGTCTCTATCGCCGGCGCGAATTGTCGCCGGTCGAGGTCGTGCGCGACGCGCTCGCGCGCATCGCCCGCTTCGAGCCGCGGATCAATGCTTTCGTCGTGGTCGACAAGGACGGCGCGCTCGCCGCCGCGCGCGCGGCGGAAGCACGCTGGCACCAGGGCGAACCGCAGGGCCTGCTCGACGGCCTGCCGGCTACGATCAAGGACAATATCGACGTCAAGGGCCTGCCTTCGCGCAAAGGCTCGGCGATAACCCCGACGACGCCGGCCGCGGCCGACGCGCCGGCAGTCGCGCGGCTGCGCGAGCAGGGCGCCGTCATCCTCGGCAAGACCACGCTGCCGGAATACGGCTGGATCGGCGTCTGCCATTCGCCCTTGACCGGCATCACCCGCAATCCCTGGAACCGCGAGCGCACCACCGGCGGCTCCTCCGGCGGCGCGGCGGCGGCGGCGCTACTCAATCTCGGCGTGCTGCATCTCGGTACCGATGGCGCCGGCTCGATCCGCATCCCGGCGGCCTTCACCGGCGTGTTCGGCATCAAGCCGAGCTATGGCCGCGTGCCGACCTATCCGGCGTCACCCTTCACCGTGCTGGCACATCAGGGCCCGCTCAGCCGCACCGTCACCGACGCTGCGCTGATGCTGAGCGTGATCGGCGGCGCGGATGCGCGCGACACCACCGCCTGGAACACGCCGCCGCCCGATTTCCGCATCGGCCTTACCGACGGTGTGCGCAACTTACGCATCGCCTGGAGCCCGCGGCTCGGCTACGTCAAAGAGTTCGACCGGCAAGTGGAAGCGGCGGCGGGCAAGGCCGCGCGTGTCTTTGCCGATCTCGGCGCCCAGGTCGAGGAGGTCGATCCCGGTTTCGCCGAGCCGATCGATATCCTGCATGCGGTCTGGGATGCGGTCGCGGCCACCATCGTGGACGTGGTGCCGGCGGCCGATCGCGAAAAGATGGATCCCGGCTTACGCCGCATGGCCGATGCGGGTCGCCATTATACGCTCGCCGACTACCTCGCCGCGCATGTGCGGCGCACGGAGCTGGCCGAGCACATGCGGCGGTTTCACGAGCGTTACGATCTGTTGCTGACGCCGCAGATGCCGATCCCTGCGCTCGAAGCCGGCCGCGTGACACCGGCCGACGGACGTTTCGGCGAGGACTGGATCAACTGGTCGCCCTACACCTATCCGTTCAATTTGACGCAGCAGCCGGCGGCCTCGGTGCCCTGCGGCTTTTCCTCCGATGGGTTGCCGCTCGCTTTGCAGATCGTCGGGCCACCGCGCAACGACGCGCTCGTGTTGCGCGCCGCGCGTGCCTACGAAAGCGCTTGCCCATTTGCGACGCTGATTGCTCCTCGCTGACGATGCGTATCCGCTCGTCCCCGCGCAAGCGGGGACCCAGGGCGCCAAATCGCAGTTTCGCAATATTGGTCTCTGGATTCCCGCTTGCGCGGGAATGAACGGGATTGGCTCAGCCGCTTTGCGATTTCAGGAAGGCATCGACCTCCGCGCGCCGGGGCGCGCCGGCGGCGCCGCCGAAATGCGTGCATTTGAGCGCAGCGGTAGCGCTGGCAAAGCGCAAGGCGTCGGCGAGATCGCGTCCTTCCGCCAATCCAAGCGTGAAGGCGCCGTGGAAAGCGTCGCCGGCCGCCAGCGAGTCGATCGTTTGCACCTTGAAGGCCAGCATGTGGCGCAGTGTACCGTCTTCCAGCCAGGCGACGCCGTCCGGCCCGTCGGTGACGGCAACAAAACTCGAAACATGCGCGGCCAGGCGCTTGAGCGCGGCGGCCAGGTCTTCAAGCCCGGTGGTGGCGCGCAAGGCTTCCGATGACGCGATCACATGGCTGCCGAGCGCGAGCAAGGGGTCGTCCGGCCTGGTGGCGAGATCGAGATCGACGACGCGCGGAATCTGGCGCGTCTGCGCCGCCCGGCACACGGCGGTGACGAATTCGGGAAAGCGGTTGTCCACCAGTACAGCATCGGCGTCCCTCACCAGCGCGTCGGCATCGTCCGGCAGCACGTTGCCAAGCTCGACGCCGCGCCGCGTCGCGATGGTCTTCTCGCCCGCGGCGTCGAGCAGTATGAGCGACACCGAGGCCGTGCCCCCATCGACGCGCTTGGCGCCGGCGCAATCGACGCCTTCGGCTTTGAGGTCCGCGAGGATGCGGTTGCTCACCGCGTCGTTGCCGCCGCCGAGCGGGCCGGCGAAGGCCGCGCGCCCGTTTAGCCGCGCCACCGCCAGCGCCGCATTGGCGGCGCAGCCGCCGCCGGTGATGATGAATTCAGAGGCGGAAACCTTGGCGCCCGGCGCCGGGAAACTCTCAACGCGCATCACGATGTCCTGCACCGCGATGCCGGCGCAAAGAATCTTTGGCGCGTGTTCAGTCAAAGCTGACCTCGCCCTCCAGCCAGGCGCGGATGATGTGGTAGGCGATCGCCATCGGCGGCGGCGTGGTCAGGCCCTGCGGATGCCGGCGCAGCAGCATCGCGATCACTTCATCCTTGCTGAACCAGCGGGCATCCTCCAACTCGTCGCGGTCGACCACCACGTCGTATGTGACCGCTTCGGTATGGCAGCCGATCATCAGCGAGGTCGGGAACGGCCAGGGCTGCGAGCGAAAGTAGGTAACACGTCCGCAAGCGATGCCGGCTTCCTCGCGCGTCTCGCGGTGCACCGCGTCCTCGATCGATTCGCCGGGCTCCACGAAGCCGGCGAGGCACGACCACATGGTCGGCACGAAGCGCGGCGAACGCCCGAGCAGGCAGCGCGCGCCGTCGACCGCCAGCATGATCACCACCGGGTCGGTGCGCGGAAAATGCTGGGCCTTGCATTGCGGGCAATCGCGCCGCCAGCCGCCATCGACCGGCTGGGTGGCGGCGCTGCAGTTCGAGCAGAAGCGGTGGCGCGCGTGCCAATGCAGCACCGCCTTGGCTTCCGCGATCGGCGGCAGGTGCTCGGGCGCAACCAGGCCCTGCACCGCGATCGAGCGCAGGTCGCGTACATGGAAGCCGTCGCGGGCCTTCAGCGCTTCCGCCGTGGCCGGCGCAACGCCGAAGCCATAGCGGGCGGCGCCGTCGACGAGGCCGAGGAACACCGTCTCGGTCGCGCCCTCGAGCGCGCGCGCCTGCGCCAAAGTGAACAGCGGATCGCTGACGGGTGAGCCGTGTTTCATCACGATCAGATCGCCGCCGATCACATAGGCTCGGCTAAGTGGATCAGTCGCGAAGTTGCGCAAGCTCGCCTCGTCGCTGCGCCGCTCGGCGGCGCGCGCGATGCGGCCGTCGGTGTAGCCGAGTGTCGGCTTAGGGCCGAGGTCGGGGCGCGGGGACATGCGGCGCGAAATTCGCATGGCCGGCAGATTGGTGCAATCTCCGCCAAGGTCTGTGGCGTCATGCCCGGCCTTGTGCCGGGCATCCACGTCTTTCAGGAATTTCGAAAAACAAGACATGGATGACCGGGACAAGCCCGGCCATGACGGCTTGTTACTCCGCCGCTTGTGGCGGCTGGTAGATCGCCTTGCGCAATTCCGGCCGCTGCCATTGCGGGCCGAGTACGCCTTGCTTGGCACCGAAATGGCGCGATGATCCGACCGCATCGAAACCGGCGCGCATCTCGCGCGCTCGTTCCAGACCCACGTCCACCACGAACAGCCCGGCGGCGGTGCTCTCGAACAATATCTCTTCGGGCGCCGCCACCATGGCGAGCCCCCGTTCGGCAGGACTGAACAGGTTCTGCGTGGTCACCACCAGCGCCAAGTTCTCGATCGCGCGCGACCAGATCAGATTGCGCCAGCTCGCCCACAATTTGCCCTTGTCGGTGCCGGCCGGCATGAAGATCAATTCGGCGCCGCGCAGCGCCAGCGCGCGCGTCACCTCCGGCATGTAGACCTCGCTGCACATGGCGAGCCCGACCTTGCCCTGCTTGGTGTCGAACACCGGAAACTCGTTGCCGGCGACGTATTGGAACTCCCACCGCGTGCCGCCGGTATAGATCCACGGCCCGTTCGGATGGGTGCGGCGGTAGCGCGCCGGCGCGCGGCCGTCGCCATAGGCCATGCAGATCAGGTTATGCGCGGTGCCCTCGTTGTGGCTGAGCGGCTCGAGCGTGCCGTAGACCGCGTTGATGCCATGCTTGGCGGCGGCCTCGGCTATCCTCGGAGTCGGATCGAAGCTCGCCGGCATGCGCCACGGCCCCGGATAGGTTTCCGGGAAACAGACGAAGTCGGCGCCTTCCGCTGCCGCGCGGGCGATGAATTTCTCCGCGTCGGCGACATTTTTTTCATCTTCTCCGACCGGGTTGGTGATCGGTTGCACGACGGCGATGCGGAAACTCATTGGCGGTTCCTCCAGTGACGGTCAAGCTTAAAGCAAGATTGCTTTCGGTTGAAGTGGTGCCAAACAGCAAAGCGCGCTCCCTCTCCCCGTTGGGGAGAGGGTTGGGGTGAGGGGGATCGTGACTCTCGATAGACAGTAACCCCTCACCCGGCTCGCTTTGCTCGCCGACCTCTCCCTATATGGGAGAGGTGAAGAGCGCCCGTCGCAATCGTCAGCTCTTTAGGTTGCGAACCGGCTCGATT
>Ga0307436_1001529_pt1 | contig 10175 bp, 11 predicted proteins | sample SalMarWE160440MG_FD_202513 | JGI IMG/M metagenome (GOLD analysis project Ga0307436, IMG submission 202513) | Salt marsh sediment microbial communities from the Plum Island Ecosystem LTER, Massachusetts, United States - WE1604-40 | ecosystem: Environmental > Aquatic > Marine > Intertidal zone >...
GCACGAACGGCGCCACCAGATCGCAAATCCCGCCGATGACGCCGATCGCGCGCTCGCCGCGCCTCAGCGCCCGGTCGAGCGCCGCCATGGTCCTGGCGAGGCCGGGATCGTCGTCGTCGAGCCATGTCCTGACGGCCTCGCCCATCACCAGCACGGTGCCGTGCACGGCGACGCGGCCGAGCGGGCCGCCGTGGTGAATGCCGGCGCCGGCCAGCATCCACCGCGCCGAGCGCTCGGCGATGCGATAGAACGCGCAGCCGAGACGCGGATCGCAGCGCGTCGCGCGCGCCAGGTGCCCGAGCGCCGCCTTGTGCGGCGCCAGCTGATCCAGCCGGCGCATGATGATCTCGAACAGGCGGTCGCGCGCACCTTCGCCCTCGGCCGGTCCACCGGCGAGCACCGCCTCGTCGACCCGCCTGGAAAAATCGGCGAGGATGGCGAGCTTGCCGTCGTAAAGCGTGCGCAGCTCGGCGAGCGAAACCCCGGCTTCCGCCGCCACGTCGGCGAGACCGATCGCGCCGTAGCGCCGGGTGGCGAGGAGCCGCAGCAGCGCCCCGATCACGCGCTCGCGCGGGCTGGTGGCCGCCGCCCGCCCGCCGCCGCGGGCCGTACCTCTCCGTGCCGGTCTTCTTGCCATGGCACTCTCCCTTCACGCTTGTGACCATGAATAATGTAGCGGCCGAGCGCCGCCGCGGCGAGGGGTCAGCCGGACAGTTCCTCCGAGCGCTTTTTGGCGGCCGCCACCGCCCGCACCATGAGCGGTGCGAGACCACCCTCGCCCATCAACACGGCGAGCGCCGCCGCGGTGGTTCCATTGGGCGAGGTGACGTTCTGACGGAGCTCGGTCGGCGACAGATGCGAGTTGTGGAGGAGCTCGGCCGCACCGATGACCGTGGCGCCGGCGAGGCGCGCAGCGGTCGCCTCGTCGAGCCCCGCCGCGACCGCCGCCTCTGCCAGGCACTCGGCGAGCAGGAAGACATAGGCCGGCCCCGAGCCGGAGACGGCAGTGACCGCGTCGAGCAATCCTTCCTCGCCGAGCCAGACGACCTCACCGACCGCCGTCAGCATGTCGTCGACCAGGGCGCGTTGGTCGGCAGTGACTCGCCCATTGGCGACCGCCGCGGTAATGCCGCGGCCGACCGCCGCCGGCAGGTTGGGCATGGCGCGCACGATCGCGGTGTCGCCGAGACCGGCGGCGAGCCCGGCGAGCGTCGTGCCGGCGGCGATCGACACCGTCACCGTGTCGGCGGCGACGAGGCCGCGGAGCCGCGGCAAGACATCGGCGATGATCTGCGGCTTGACCGCCGCCACCACTGCCCGCGCCTTGACCGGCGGCGGCGTGGCCCTGGCGGCAAGGCCGGCGAGCGTGAGCAGCGCGGCGCTGTCGTCAGGCGGTTGCGGATCGACCACCGCCACCGCCTCGCCGGCGAGCCCGTGCGCCAGCCAGCCCTTGAGCAGGGCGCTGCCCATCTTGCCGGCGCCGACGAGGACCAGCGGCGAGCCGGCGGTGAACGACGACAGAGGCATTGAGCGCGGCCGTCCTTTCCTGTTCCCGTCGCGGCGGGAACCTAGCCGCCGCCCGGCGCGGCTTTCAAGGTCGCGGAGAAAACGGACCTGACGCGGCCGGCGGCCTCACGCCTCGCCGGCGGTCTCGAACAGCACCGTGTCGATCGCCTCGCGCGCCGAGGTGCCCGCCCACACCACGAACTGGAAGGACTGGAAGTAGCGTTCGCACGCCTCGACCGCCGTCGCCAGCAACCGCTCGACCTGGGCGCCGGTGGGCTCGGCGCCGCCCGACAACAGCAGCGCCTGCCGGTACATGACCACGCCCTCCTCGCCCCACAGGTCGAAATGGCCGATCCACATCTGCTCGTTTACCGCCGCCAGCAGTCGCATCACCTCGAGCTGGCGCGCCGCCGGCACCTTGAGGTCGAACGCGCAGGCGAGATGCACCGCTTCCTTCGCCGCCATCCACGAGAACGACACGTGATAGTCGCACCAGCCGCCGGCGACCGAGATGGTGATCTCGTCGTCACCCGCCCGTTCGAACGCCCAGTCGTTGAGCGCGGCGATGTGCTCGACCACGTCGACCGGGTTGGACCGGCTGTCCTGTTCATGATCGAGGAGGTTCATGGGCGGCCCCGTGACGGTTGGAGGGAACGGTTGCGCGGGCGAAGCAAGACGGCTTGGCCGGCGCGCTGAGGGCGAATCTCCATGGAGAATCAGTATATAGGGCGGAAGCGCCCACGGGCCACCAGCGATTGTGGCGCCGCCGCCGTTTTGCACAGACGAGGTGTGCTTGCCCCGTCAGGGCTGCTTTGGCTTCGTGCGCCGGGTCGTTTTCCTGGCGCCGCTCCCGGCGAGCGCCTTTTCCAGCTCGGCCACCCGCGCCTTCAGTTCCTCGTTCTCCGCGCGCGCCTTCGACGCCATCTCGCGCACCACGTCGAAGTCCTCGCGCTTGACCAGATCGAGGTCGGCGACGAAACGCTCCATCTGGGTGCGGAACACACCCTCCGCCTCGCGCTTGACCCCCTGAGCGACGCTGGCGGCGTCGCTCATCAGCTTCGCCATCTCGTCGAAAAAGCGGTTCGAGGTCTGTGTCATCGGCGGCGCTCCGTCGCGGTGGGCGGATTCGGACTATGGGGTCGGGCGACGGCCGGCGCAAGGCTGCCCTCGCCTTGACCGTGGCCGCCGGGAGGAGGCACGGTGCGGGCGCATTTTTCGCGGAGTGCGTTGTTGCCGCTGCTGGCCATCCCCTTTCCGGCGATCGACCCGGTGCTTGTCCACGTCGGGCCGTTTGCGGTGCGCTGGTACGCGCTCGCCTACGTCGTGGGCATCTTCCTCGGCTGGTGGTACGCCAAGCGCCTTGCCGGCAACCGCTCGCTGTGGGGCGCCGGCGGTCCGCCTCTGGCGCCGTCGGACATCGACGATTTCGTGGTGTGGGCCGCCGTCGGCATCGTCGTCGGCGGGCGCGCCGGCTACGTGCTGTTCTACGACCTTCCCCATTACATCCGGCAGCCCGGCGACATTCTCGCCGTCTGGCACGGCGGCATGTCCTTCCACGGCGGCCTTGTCGGCACCATCCTCGCCATGGTCCTCTTCGCCCGCCGCCGCGGCATCCCGGTATGGTCGCTGATCGACGTCATCGCGCCGGCGGTGCCGTTCGGGCTGTTCCTCGGCCGCATCGCCAACTTCATCAACGGCGAGCTGTGGGGGCGGGTGAGCGACGTGCCCTGGGCGATGGTCTTCCCCGAGGCCGGACCGCTGCCGCGTCATCCGAGCCAGCTCTACGAGGCCGGGCTGGAAGGGATCGTGCTCTTCCTCTTCCTGCGCCTCCTCACCCACCGCTACCGCCGGCTCGACCATCCCGGCTTCGTCGCCGGCGGCTTCACCGCCGGCTACGGCGTGGCGCGCACCTTCGCCGAGTTCTTCCGCCAGCCCGACATCCAGATCGGCTATCTCGCCGGCGGCCTCACCATGGGCATGCTGCTGTCGATTCCGATGATCGTCATCGGCATCGGCCTGATGATCTGGGCGGCGCGACGACGACCGGCCGACGCGGCGGCGAGCCGGGCATGACCCCACTGGCCGAGAAGCTCGCCCGGCGCATCCGCACCGGCGGCCCGATCACCATCGCCGAGTTCATGGACGCCTGCCTCTCTGATCCCGAGCACGGCTACTACATGCGGCGCGAGCCCTTCGGCCGCGCCGGCGATTTCGTCACCGCCCCCGAGATCAGCCAGATGTTCGGCGAGCTGGTCGGCCTGTGGGCGGTAGCCACCTGGGAGATGATGGGCGAGCCGCGCCCGTTCGTGCTGGCCGAACTCGGGCCCGGACGCGGCACGCTGATGGCCGACATCCTGAGGACCGCGACCGTCAAGCCGGCCTTCCTTGCCGCCGCGAACATCCATCTGGTCGAGATCAGCCCGCGCCTGCGCGAGGTGCAGCGCACCACCCTGGCGAGCGCCGGCACGGCCCTGCACTGGCATGGCCGCGTCGAGGACGTGGCCGCCGGCCCGGCCATCTTCATCGCCAACGAATTTTTCGACGCCATGCCCATCCGCCAGTTCCAGTGGAGCGGCGGCCGCTGGGCCGAACGCGTCGTTGGCATCGGCGCCGATGGTGGCCTCGCCGTCGGCCTGAAGCCGGTCGCACAGCGCCCGCCGCGCGTCGACCTTCCCGACGGCGCCGTGGTGGAAGCCTCGACCAGCGGCCAGGCAGTGGTCGCCGCCATCGCCGAGCGCCTCGCCGCCACCGGCGGCGCCGCCCTCATCATCGACTACGGCAGCGGCAAGCCGGGCTACGGCGACACCTTGCAGGCGGTGCGCCAGCACAAGTACGCCCATCCCCTCGCCGCGCCCGGCGAGGCCGACATCACCGCCCATGTCGATTTCGTCGCTCTGGCGCGGGCGGCGACGGCGGCCGGCGCACAATGCCGTGCGGTCATCGGCCAGGGCGAGTTCCTCGTCCGCCTCGGCCTCGTTCAGCGCGCCAACGTGCTCGGTCGCGGCAAGGACACCGGCACCCGCGACGCGATCGCCGCCGCCATGGAGCGCCTCGCCGGACCGAAAGGGATGGGCGACCTCTTCAAGGTGCTGGCGCTGTCGGCCCCCGGCCTGAAGCTGCCGGTGTTCGACACTCTCGACGCCGGCAACCGGTCGGCGTGACGATAGCGGGCGGCGGCGGCGCCGACAGACAAGTTGCGGCCGCCGCGCGACGAGACGACGTTTGACACGCGTCGAGCTTGGCGGCGAGACTTCCAGGCATGACTCCCCACCTCACCGACGCCCGCCTCGCCGACCTCGCCGGCATCCGCCACGGCTTCTTCACGCGACAGGGCGGCGTTTCGACCGGCATCTACGCCAGCCTCAATTGTGGCGTCGGCTCCAAGGACGAGCGCGCCCTGGTCAGCGAGAATCGCGCCCGCGTCGCCGCCGCGCTCGGCGCCGCGGCACAAGGCCTGGCGGCGCCATACCAGGTTCACGGCACCGACGCGGCCGTGGTCGAGGCGGCATGGCCGGCGGGCAAGGGGCCCAAGGCCGACGTGGTCGTCACCGACCGGCCGGGGATCGCGCTCGCCGTCGGCACCGCCGACTGCGGCCCGATCCTGCTGGCCGACGGCGAGGCCGCGGTGATCGGCGCCGCCCACGCCGGCTGGCGCGGTGCCCGCGCCGGCGTCGTCGAAGCGGCGGTGGCCGCCATGGAGAAGCTCGGTGCGCGCCGCCCGCGCATCGTCGCCGCCCTCGGGCCGACCATCAGCCAGGCCAACTACGAGGTCGGCGCCGAACTGGTCGCGGCCTTCCTCGCCGACGATGCCGACAACGAGCGCTTCTTCCGGCCTTCCGGCCGCGCCGGCCACGCCCTGTTCGACCTGCCCGGCTACATCGTCGCCCACCTCCTCATGGCCGGCGTCGCCGCCGCCAACCTCGCCGCGTGCACCTACGCCGATCCGCGCCGCTTCTATTCGTTTCGTCGCGCCACCCACCTGGGCGAAGCCGACTACGGCCGCCAGCTCTCCGCCATCGTTCTGGCCGCCTGAGCGGTGCTGGTAAACTGGCACCGGCCGGCATTTGCCGCTAGAGATGACCACCCTCGTCCAGCCGAGCGCCTTCGCATGGATCGTTTGACCGGGTTGGTTCGCATCGTCGCGGCGATTGTCCTTGCCGCCACCGTCGGCGCCTGCGCCGCCGGACGACCGCCGCTTGGACCGCCGGGGATGTCGCCGACCAAGCTCGTCACCATGGGGCCCGCCCCGATCAAGGGCGCCGCCGCCCGTTTCACCATCACGTTGGCGACCAGCGTGCCGGGCGACTTTGCCCTCATCATGCAGAATTCGCTGAAGCAGGCGGCGGCCAAGCGCGGGCTGACGCTGGCGGCCGCCGGCGACACCAGCGCCACCTACACGGTCAAGGGCTATCTGTCGGCGGTTGGCGATTACAACAGCATCCTCCTCGTCTACGTCTGGGACGTTTTCGACGCGACGGGCAGGCACATCCACCGGTTTTCCGGCCAGCAGTCGGCGCGCGGCGTCGGCGCCGATCCGTGGAGCGGCGTCACCAGCGACATGATCGAGAAGGCAGCGGCCGAGACCATCGACGCCCTCGCCGACTGGGTGCGCGTCTGAGGCGGCGGCCGTTGCCAGCGCCGCCCCGCCGTTGCTACAAGGCCGCGCTGTCGAGCCGCCGGCAGGTCCGCCCGCGGGCCCCATCACGACGGACGCGAACCCGATGAAACTCGTCGCCGGCAATTCCAACCGCGCCCTGGCCGAGGCGATCGCCGACTATCTCGAACTGCCGCTTGCCCGCTGCCTGGTGCGCCGTTTCGCCGACCAGGAGATCTTCGTCGAAATCCAGGAGAACGTGCGCGGCGAGGACCTGTTCATCATCCAGTCGACCAGCTACCCGGCCAACGACCACCTGATGGAGCTCTTGATCATCATCGACGCCGCCCGGCGCGCCTCGGCCCGGCGCATCACCGCCGTCCTCCCCTATTTCGGCTACGCCCGTCAGGACCGCAAACCCTCCGCCCGCACGCCGATCTCCGCCAAGCTCGTCGCCAATCTGATCGTCGAGGCCGGCGCCCACCGCGTCCTCACCCTCGACCTGCACGCCGGCCAGATTCAGGGCTTCTTCGACATCCCCACCGACAATCTCTTCTCGGTGCCGGTGTTCACCCGCGACATCAAGGCCCACCACGACATCGCCGACGTCATGGTGGTGTCACCCGACGTCGGCGGCGTCGTGCGCGCCCGCGCGCTCGCCAAGCGCATCGACGCGCCGCTCGCCATCGTCGACAAGCGGCGCGAGCGGCCGGGCGAGGCGGAGGTGATGAACATCATCGGCAACGTTTCCGGCCGCCGCTGCGTCCTCTTCGACGACATCGTCGATTCGGGCGGCACCCTGGTCAACGCCGCCGCGGCGCTGATGGACAAGGGCGCCGCTTCGGTGCTCGCCTACATCACCCACGGGGTGCTGTCGGGCGGCGCCGTCGCCCGCATCACCGCCGCCAAGCTGGAGGAGCTGGTGATCACCGATTCGATCCAGCCGACCGAGGCGGTGATCGCCGCCCCCAACATCCGCGTCTGTCCGATCGCCACATTGATCGGCGAGGCGATCGCCCGCACCGCCAACGAGAAGTCGGTGTCGAGTCTGTTCGACTAGAGCGTCAGGCGGCCCAGCGATCGGCACCGCGTGAGGTCACCCGCGCGGCTGCGGGTACATTTGTCGCAGGAGGGCGTCCCATAGCCGGTCCCCCAACACTCTTCGCAGCCCGATGAACATTCCCGCGCCGGCGACCCGGTAGCGCGGTTTCGGGCGCCGCGCGTTGAGTGCCCGTTCGATGACCTTGGCCACCGCGTCCGGCGGTCTGACCATCCAACCAGCCATGCCCGGCCGGTAGGCATCGGCGGTGATACGCGCCACCGCCGTATCGAGTTGGGCGTAAGGGCCGGTGTCGGCGACGTGATCCATGCTGCCGACGGCGGCATCGGCGAAGCCGGTGCGCACCAGCCCCGGCTCGATGACGATCACGTCGACGCCGAAGCCGGCGACCTCGAACCTGAGCACGTCCGAGATCGCTTCCAGTGCGTGCTTGGAGGCGTGGTAGGCGCCGCCGCCGGGATAGGCGACCTTGCCGCCCATCGACGAGAGGTTGACGATCTTGCCCCAACCCTGCGCCCGCATGGCGGGCAGCACCAGTTGTGTCAGACGCAGCAGCCCGACGACGTTAGTCTCGAGTTGCGCCCTCAGCTTGTCGATCGGCAGCGTCTCCAGCGCCCCCGACTGGCTGTAGCCGGCGTTGTTGACGAGCACGCCGACGGGGCCGAATTTTGCCGCGATCTCGGCGGCCGCTTCCGGCAGCGCCGCCAGGTCGGCGACGTCGAGCCTGCCGGTCTGGCAGCCGGCGGCGGCGAGGTGAACCAGGCGGTCCGGCCGCCGGGCGGTGGCCACCACCGGCCAGCCGGCCCTGGCGAGCCTCAGCGCCGTCGCCTCGCCGATCCCCGAGGAGGCGCCGGTGACGAGCACGGTTCTGGAGACATCGCCCATGCCGGCATTTTGGCCAGCCGGCGTTGCCGCACAAGCGGCAATCGCGGCAACCGCCCCGCGTTGCGCCCTCGCGCGCCATCGTCTATATGACCGGCCGGCCGCGCCGGCACCCTCCGGCGGCGGCATCCGCTCAAGGTGAAGGAGTTCTGTGATGGCCGCCAGCTACGAGCTCACGGCGACGGCGCGCGCCACGGCGGGCACCGGCGCCACCCGCGCCGTGCGCCGGCAGGGCAAGGTCCCCGCCGTCATCTATGGCGGCAACCGGCCTCCGCTTGCCATCACCCTCGACGGCCACGAGATCACCGGTCGCATCCGCGGCGGCGGCTTCTACACCACCGTCGCCACCATCGCCGTCGACGGCGACAAGATCGCGGCGCTGCCGCGCGACTACCAGCTCGATCCGCTGAGCGAGCGGCCGATTCACGTGGATTTCCTGCGCATCCTCCCCGGCACGGCGGTGACCGTCGACGTGCCCGTCCGCTTCGTCAACGAAGGCCAGGCGCCCGGCATCCGCCGCGGCGGCGTGCTCAACGTGGTGCGTCACCGCATCTCGCTGGTGTGCCCGGTCGACGCTATTCCCGACCACATCACCGCCGACCTCACCGGCCTCGAAATCGGTGACTCGCTGCACATTTCGGCGATCGCCCTGCCCGAGGGCGTGCGCACGACCATCCGCGGCCGCGACTTCACCGTCGCCACCGTCGCCGCCGCCGCCGGCGTCAAGGAAGAGATGCGCGCCGCTCTCGAGGCCGCCGCCGCCGCCAAGGCCGCTGCTGCCGCCGCCGCCGAGGCCGGCCTCGTCGAGGGCGCCGCCCCCGCCGAAGGCGAGGCCGCCGCCGCCCCGGAAGCCAAGCCGGAAGCCAAGCCGGAGGCCGGCAAGAAGGAGTAGCCCCGGCGCCCGCGTGCGCGGAGACCGCCCATGCTGCTGCTCGTCGGCCTTGGCAATCCGGGCCGCCAGTACGCCTCGAACCGCCACAACGTCGGCTTCATGGCCGCCGACGTCATCCATAGCCGCCATCGCTTCCCGCCGTGGCGGCGGCGCTTCCAGGCGGAGGTCGCCGAGGCGTCGCTCGCCGGCGACAAGTGCCTGCTCATCAAGCCGCAAACCTACATGAACGAGTCCGGGCGGGCGGTGGCCGCCGCCGCCCGCTTCTACAAGCTCGCGCCGAGCGACATTGTGGTCATCCACGACGAGGTCGACCTGCCGCCCGGCAAGACCCGCATGAAGGCCGGCGGCGGCTTGGCCGGCCACAACGGCCTCCGGTCGATCGGCGCGGCGATCGGCAGCGACTTCCGGCGTCTCAGGATCGGTGTCGGCCATCCCGGCGTCAAGGATCTGGTCGCCGGCTACGTGCTGCACGACTTCGCCAAAGCCGACCGACAGTGGCTGGTGCCCCTGCTCGACGCCATCGCCGACAACGCCGCCCTGCTCGTCGCCGGCAAGGACCAGACCTTCGCCAACCGCATCCACGCCGCCACCGGCGAGGTGATCGCTTCCAGGAAGCCCAAGGCCGACAACCGGGAGCACGATCCGCTTCAATCGAAACGGGAGGAAGCCGACCCCGCCGCCGAGCCGGCGAAAGGCCCCCTCGCCCGCGGCCTCAAGAAGCTGTTCGGCGCCAGGCGCTAGCCGCGCCGCGCTGCCCGCGCCGGCATCATCGCCATGATTGAGCCGGTGATCCACGTGGCCACGAAGATCAGCACGAACGGCAGCCACGTCCCGGCGATGCTCGTGAACATGTCGAAGGAGCGCATCACGAGGCCGGCGACGACAACGGCATCGAGCACGGCAACGGTCGCCGCGAACGCCAGCGCGACCGGAAAGGAATCGCGCGCCCCACGCGCCGCGAAATAGCGGAGCGACAGCGCGACGAAGATGAGCGGCGCCGCGATGGCATGGATTGTGATCGCGAGCCACAGCGGGACAACCGCGAGCAGGCCGCCCATGACCGCGCCGCAGAGCGCCCACCCGATGACGCCGTAGCCGAAGAGGCGCGCCAGCGATCGCGCCGGCGGATCGACGGCATCACCCGGCCGGGCATCGGGCAGGGCACGGGCGACATCCGCCGCCCAACGCTCGACCCGCCGCGGGTTGCGCCAATCGCCGCTGCGCTTCCTGGCCATCGCCGA
>Ga0307436_1001531_pt1 | contig 10174 bp, 9 predicted proteins | sample SalMarWE160440MG_FD_202513 | JGI IMG/M metagenome (GOLD analysis project Ga0307436, IMG submission 202513) | Salt marsh sediment microbial communities from the Plum Island Ecosystem LTER, Massachusetts, United States - WE1604-40 | ecosystem: Environmental > Aquatic > Marine > Intertidal zone >...
CGAGAAAGGCCTCATGGGCGGCGATTGCCTCAACTATGGCTGCGTGCCCTCCAAGGCGCTGCTTGCGGCGGGCAAGCGCGCTGATGCGGTCCGCACCGCCTCCACCTTCGGCATCGACGTGCTGGAGGCGCAGATCGACCATCGCGGCGTCCACGATCACGTGCACGGTGTCATCGCCGCCATCGCGCCGAACGATTCCGTTGAGCGCTTCACCGGGCTTGGCGTCCGCGTCATCCAGGCTCAAGCCAACTTTCTCGACAAGTTCACCGTCGAGGCCGGCCGTGTCCTGGTCCGCGCGCGCCGCTTCGTCATCGCCACCGGATCCTCGCCCACGATCCCGCCTGTCCCCGGCCTCGACGAGGTGCCGTATCTCACTAACGAGACCATCTTCGATGTTAGCGAGCGCATCCAACATCTGATCGTGCTGGGCGGCGGTCCTATCGGGCTCGAGCTCGGCCAGGCGCATCGCATGCTCGGCTCCCATGTCACCATCTTCGATATGGCCGACATCTTGCCGCACGAGGATCCCGAAGCCGCAAGGGTGCTGCTCAAGCGGTTGCAGGATACCGAAGTCGTGCTCTATCCGAACACGCGGGTGGAGCGCGTTGAGCCGTCGGTGCAGGGCGTCGCCGTGCATTTCCACAAAGACGGCGAGAGCGTCATCATCAAAGGTACGCATCTTCTCGTGGCCACGGGCCGCAAGCCGAATCTAAAGCCGCTCAGCCTAGACCGCGCCGGCATCGCCCATACCGCCGATGGCATCAAGGTCAACGAGCAGCTCAGGACCACCAATCGCCGCGTCTACGCCGTCGGCGATGCCGTGGGCGGGCAACAATTCACGCATCTCGCCAATTATCACGCTGGCATCGTCATCAGGAACGCGCTGTTCCGGCTCAAGCCCGATGTCAGCGCCGTGAACATCCCTCGGGTCATCTATACCGACCCTGAACTCGCCCAGATCGGCCTTACGGAAGCGGAGGCGCACAAGAAGCATCGCCGCATCCGTATCTACCGCTGGCCGTATGCCGACAACGACCGCGCCCAATGCGAGCGCCAGACGGAAGGCTTCATCAAGGTCATCGCCAAGAAGGACGGGACTATTCTCGGCGTCACCATCGTCGGCGCCGAAGCCGGCGAATTGCTTCAGTTGTGGATCATGGCCATGGCCAAGGATATCCGCATCGGCGATCTCATCTCGCTCGTCCTGCCTTACCCGACGCTGTCGGAGCTCTCCAAGCGCGTGGCCTACGCCTATTATCAGCCCACCCTGTCCAAGGGCTGGCTGCGCACGATCATCGGCCTGTTGCGCAAACTGGGCTAACCCTCCCGTTTCGGCAAAAACCGCCTGATTTCGTCTAAAACCGCTTTCGTCTAGAATTAGGGCTTGGGCCGTAAGATCGGCGGCCTGGGTGAATTTGAGAGCGTTGCCGTGGCCGATGAGGCTCAAAACAAAGTTCAGGAAACCAAGCGAGTCTCCCGCTACGTCGCAGGACTCTCGACCAAGCTTCTGCTGCTCACCATCCTGTTCGTCATGGTGGCCGAAGTGCTCGTCTTCGTGCCGTCGGTCTCCAATTTTCGCCGCCAATGGCTGATGGAGCGACTTGCCGCGGCGCAGATCGCATCGCTTGCCGCAGAGGCTGCCCCAGGCGGCCAGCTTCCCTCTATGCTCCGCAACGAGCTCCTGGACAGCGCCCGCGTGAAAGCGATCGCCGTGAAGCGGGCGGATGCCCGCGTGCTTGTCATCGAGATGGATATGCCGGCGGAAATCGACGCGGCGTACGATTTGCGCAACGCCTCCTGGCTCACCCTGATCGCCGATGCGCTCATGGTTTATGTCGCGCCGAAGGACCGCATCATCCGCGTCGTCGGCGAGCCGGGCTTCGATCACGGCGAAACCATCGACGTGGTGATGGAGGAGGGACCGCTGAAGGCTGCGATGCTGAACTACGGGCTCGACATTCTTGGTCTGTCGATCCTCATCTCGATCATCACCGCGGCTTTAGTCTACCTCGCCCTCAATGCGCTTCTGGTGAAGCCCATGACCAGGCTCACCTGGAATATGGTGCGCTTCGCCGAGCGGCCCGAGGATCCTGCCCGGATCATCACGCCATCGTCGAGGCGCGACGAGATCGGGACAGCCGAGCGTGAGCTCGCCACAATGCAGCACGAGCTGTCGGAGACGTTGTCGCAGAAGACGCGCCTCGCGGCGCTCGGCCTTGCCGTGAGCAAGATCAGCCATGATTTGCGCAACATGCTGTCGAGCGCCCAACTCCTGTCGGACCGCCTGCGCACGGTGAAGGATCCCACTGTGGAGCGGCTCGTGCCGAAGCTAATTGCCTCGCTCGACCGCGCCATTAGACTGTGCGTTCAGACGCTCGACTTCGGTCAGGCACAGGAAACGCCGCCGCAGAGGAGACGCTTTGAGCTTGGCGCGCTCGTGAGCGAGGTGGGCGATAGCCTCGGCCTGCCGCGTGAGGGGATTGCCTGGACTGTGGACATCGAGGAGGGGCTCGAGGTCGATGCGGACCGCGATCAGATCTATCGCGTGCTGGCCAATTTGTGCCGCAACGCCGTGCAGGCGCTTGAGAGCGATGGCAGTCCCCAGGGCGAAATTATCGTGACGGCACACCGCGAAGGCGCCGTGGCGATCATCGACGTCGCCGATACTGGGCCGGGCGTGCCGGAGAAGGCGCGGGCGCATCTGTTCGAGGCGTTCCAGAGTGTGGCGCGCAAAGGCGGGTCGGGTCTCGGGCTTGCCATCGCCGCCGAGCTCGTCCACGCCCATGGCGGTCAGATCATGCTGGTGAGCAATAAAGGCGGCGCCACCTTCCGCGTCGCCATTCCCGACGTGGTGGTCGAGCTGGAACGGGCAAGGCGGCGCCGCGCTTAAGCAGGCGCTGCTGTTCGAAGTGAGCGGCTACCGGACCTTTACGGCCAGCGCCTTGTTGACGGGCCGGCCTTTAGCCTCAGAGTTCTCATAGGCGAGCTTCTTAAACTTATGGCCTCTCTTGACGATCTTGGTGGTCCAGCCCGAGGTCCAGTTGATGACTGCGACCCTCTTTGCCGACGCCCATCTCCCGATCATACGCTCGCCCGGGCGGATCGCCCTGGCATTGCCGTTTGCATAAAGGTCGATCTGCATGGGATGGCCCATGGTGTCGGTTGTCATCCACGTGCCGGTGAAATCGGTCGCGGCCTGCGCCGTCCCGATCGACAGAGTGACCGCGAAGACGGCTGCGACCACAAGCCCTGCGGCTCGGCTCAAAGACTTGTTTGCATACATGGGGCTTTCTCCCTGGTTGTCTGGCTTACCGACCCCGCCATACCCGGAAACGGCTAATATTCCGTGATGTTCCCCAGCCTTGCCTTTGGCCGCTCAAGGCATTACCTAGGCGGAATCGAGCCGCCTCAAACCCCGGCGAGCCTCGTATCAGCCCAATCCCGCTTATACGTTCCGCGGAATTTCGGCTTTGGCGCCGGTAGCTCAGCTGGATAGAGCACCAGACTACGAATCTGGGGGTCAGGGGTTCGAATCCTCTCCGGCGCGCCATCAAAATCAAAGGTTTAGCGTCAAAACTGAAAAGCCTAATAGGCGCTGGGGTAAACAATGGGGTAAACAGCCGCCACCAAATGCTGCGATGAACCTTCTAGGCGTCAAAGTCACGATCCCATCTAGCAGGCCGTCGCCAGTTAGGGCCTTTGCCAAAGAGGTGTTGGCGTTTTTATAAGGGCTGACCGTCGTCGGTATGCTGTTTGCCGTGGCGTACAAGAACGCAGGCGGCATGTTCTACGCCGTCACCCTACTAGCCATCGGCGGGGTGCTCGCACTGTATGCGTGGAGCCTATCGTTCGTGTTTGCCTATTTCCCCAAGGTCGAAGGTGGCAAGCCTTTTGTGCGGGCGGTGGTGGCCATTGCTTTGCCTGTGGCTGGTAGCGTTTCGGTTGGTCACGCCGGTGAAGCCAAGCCCTGCAAAGGGAGAGCACCATGAAGATTGCAGGCACTGTACTTGCCGCCGTTAGCGGGCTCGCGCTATTCGCCCTAGCGTCGGCAGCGCCTGCATCAGCGGGTCATCATTGGCGGCGCCATTCGGATGCTCACAGACCATACCAATCGCAGGACGCTTGGCGCCGTCGTGCCGCCCCAAGGATTGGCACGCGACGGAACTACTACGTTGACGACCGCTGGGCGCGCTATTTCGGCGTGGGGCCCAATTCCTACGAATGCATCGGCTATGATTGCAACTGGTAAATGAGGGTGACGGGAACGCCGGCCTGTAACGAGCAAGTTTGCTTAGTAAGCCTCCGCGAATAAGAAAACCCAATGATGGACCCTGAGACCATCAATGGCCTTACTGGAGCCGCCCAATATGTTATCGCGCTCGTTTTCGGGGCCGCCGCCGGATGGCTGATCGCCAGGAGGTTCTTTAAGAAACGGTTAGACGCCAACCGCAAGAGGATAACGGATCACAAAAAGCAGCTAGGCTCTGCGAAAGAAAGGCACTTTGCAGCTAAGGCCGAAGTGGCACAACTAAGGGCTTCAATAGCTATGCTCAAGGCCGAGATGCGGAAGCGTCAACCAGATTGGTCCGACGTGTCTGTTTTGATCGGTGCCGCCGATAAGCAGTTGGAGGAGCTTCAAAGAGCAAACCAAATTCTCGAGGGCACGCTAACCCCCCCGATTAAGGAGCACTGTGAAGTCCTCGAACAAGTTGACAGCAATAAAGGACGGCGCGCATTGCTGTGAATGTTGCCAAGCAGCCGGAGTTGTTGGGGGCCGGGTCGGAGGTGGGTCGGTCGCTCAACCGGTTCTCATATTTAGCCTTCTGCTATCAACCCCACGAAAATGAGCGTCAAGAAGACAAAGATCCCAATGCCGAGCCTTGCAGGCTCCTGATATGTCATCCACGCGACACTGATGGACAAGGCCCAATATAAGAGCGTGAACCACCAAGAAGAGGTCATTTTTTACGCCTCGTCATGATGTCGCCTCCAAAAATCGCAGTGGCGGCGCTGCCCTATGCCTAGGCAGAAGCCTACCGCCTTGGAGCGCTTCGCTTTAGGCAATACCTGATGGCGTTGGGTGCAGCGGAAGGCAGCCACGACCGCAGCCTAAACTTACAGGGATGTCGAAGGGTTCCAGGAGCGCCTTTGCGTTCGTTCGGGGCAGTTTCCGAGGCAGAAGAAGCCTCGCCATAAAGGCCAGGCCTCCCCCGTTTCCCTCTTTTCCCACGCGCTGCGGCTTAACGATAGGAAGGCCCAAAGTGGGCAAAGTTTGGGTCGGCCCAAAAAAAATTAACGGCCACCCTTGAACCCTTCGGGAGGCTCCCAACATTAGGGGCGCGGATGTTCTCCATCCGTTATGGATGTTCCCCCATCCAATCCCGAAAGGCCCCGTTCTCCCCCCGTACGGGGCTTTTCTTTTGCCCACTCGGCCCGCCGTCATACAACCTTTGCAGCATGTGTTCCCAACTGCTGCCGCATTCTCCCGCATTGGTCGGCTGGCGGGAGCAGCAGAGGGAGCGACGGAGTATCCAGTAATGCGTTTGCGAGATTATTCGCCCTACTTTCAGCCCGAGGACCTCAACGCCATGACGGCTGCCTACGATGCCGCTTGGCAGCATGTGCGCACCAATAGGCCTAGCCTCACTGCCGAACAGGTTCAGGTCCTAAAAAAGAAGTTGGCGCAGATCATTCTAGCGTCCGCATGCAATGGGAAACGGGACGTGGCGCGGCTGAAGGAGATTGCATTGCGCGGACTTTCACGGCGACAGCTCCATCGACTTGGAGTGCTGGTTTCGCAGCTTCTGCCCTCCGCCCTTCTTGCCCTGTAGTCAGTCCACGGTAACCCAGAGCTCATCCAGCTTCGGGGGCGTCGGCTTCGGTCGGCGCCCTTCTTATTGGCTGCTAGAACCTTGGCGCGTGACCCCAGGCTGCTACGGTCGGCCTCCGGGGAGGCGTCGAGGTACCCCGGCCAGCCCGCCATGGCCGACATCACATCTGATCACGATGTATCTTTCCTATGCAGAAAACTTTCAGCGTAGCGCGTGATCCGCTTCGAACGCTTCCGTTCAACCTATTACCCATCGAGCTCTGTCCGGGCAGTGCGGCCGGAGCCATGATGTTGAAGATGCCACAGGTCTCCTTGGCGCATGCCGCGCAGCTCAGGAGAGCAGAGCACCTTGCTCTTGTGGAGGCGCCGCTGGCTACGAATCTGGGGGTCGGGAGTTCGAATCTTCCCCGGCGCGCCACACGCCTCGCCAAGCAAGCTCCTGCCATTCCTGAAGGAAGCCGGGACATTGGCTACGTCGGGTAGTCAGTGCGGCGTCGGCGGCTGTCGACAGTGTCCGGCCATTACGGGCTGTTCGCCTTGACGAGATCGTCGCGCGCCTTCTCCAGATGATTGCTGATCAGCGACTGGGCGAGTTGCGCGTCGCGCACATGCAGCGCATTATAGATGCTGCGGTGCTGACGATTGTACTCCGTGATCACGTCCGGCGTCAGCACCTTCTCCTTCATTGCGTCCCATTGAGCATGGAGCCGCACATGGTTGATCTGGCGGTAAATGCTGAGCAAGAGCGGATTGCCAGAGGCCCGGGCGAGGAGGAGATGGAACTCGGTGTCCCACTTGGAAAAAGAGTCCTTGTCGTTGACGCACGCTTCAGCATGCGTCAGCACGGTCTCCATCTCGTCGAGCGTGCGCCGCGTGGCATGCAGAACCGCAAGCCGCGTCGTGAACGGCTCGACGGCGAGACGCGCCTCGATAAGTTGCAACGGGCTGAGTTCGTCGACGATATCGACCGGACGCCGTCCGCCGGAGATGGACGAGCGGCCGACAAACGTGCCACTGCCGAGACGACGCGACACCAATCCTTCTTTCTCGAGCTTGTCGAGCGCACGGCGCACGGTTGAGCGCGCGGCTTTGAATGTCTCGGCCAGTTGACGCTCGGTCGGCAGCTTATCGCCTTCACTATAGGCCCCGGTCTCGATGGCCCGCTTGAGATACGCTGAGATGGTGCCGACGCCTGAAGTCGGTTTGGCAAGACCTGCCAAAACGGCGTCGGTCGTTCGAAAGGGCTGATGCACGGCCGTCGTCTCCTTCTCTTGGCCTGACTGTAACGGACCACTTTGGGCTCGTAAACAACAAATTGGTTTGCAATCGGTAGCACGACATGCAGTAATGGGTTCGGCGAGATGATATGGCGTTGGGCGTCGCAGTGTCGGTTATTCTTTCAGCCAAGCAGCCGAGCCGGTCTTCGATGCAGGACCAATTTGGGCCCAATTTGTAGGAGAGCGGGACATCTGCATGACTCTCCCTGCAACCAAATACGCGATCATTGGGGCTGGCATTCATGGTCTGAGCACGGCGTATCACCTGGCGCAGAACCTGAAGGCGTCGGGCAAGGGCTCTGGTGCGGACATTCTGGTGATCGACAAGACCTCAATCGGCGGCGGAGCCTCTGGGATTGCCTGCGGGGTTGTGCGCAACAACTATTATCAGCCGGCGATGCGCGAGCTGATGGCCCATTCCGTCGAGGTATGGGAGAGCGACCCCAAGGCGTATAGCTATCATCCGGTGGGCTACATGCAGATCAGTCCCGAGGTGATGCACGCCGACGTCGCCACGATCTACGAGCAGCAGCAGGCGATTGGCTATGAGTCGAACTTCATTGAAGGCGCCGTCGACTGCCAGAAATATATGTTGGGCCTGTTCGACGACTGGCAGGCCAAGGGGATCACCTCGGTGCTGCATGAGAAGCGGGGCGGTTACGCCAACAACACCGCCTCTCTTTATGGCTTGGCCGGCAAGGCCGAAGCCGAAGGCGTGCGCATCCTGACCGGGGTGGAGGTCACGGGCTTCGAATATGGCTCGAACTCAGGCGCCGTCACCGGCGTCATCACCAATCAGGGGGTGAGCGCTTGCGAGACCGTGGTGGTCGGCGCCGGTCCCTGGGTGATAAAGTTCTGGGACATGCTCGAGCTGCCCAAGGCCATCTCGATCAAGGGGCGCGACGGCACGATGCATAACAACGTGCCGATGTGGAAGTTCTGGTGCCTCGAGGAAGGTACGCTCGGCGTTGACCCCAATATGCACAAGACCAACGACGGCAAGATGCCGCCGGTCATTCATGTGGATACCGACGCGCCGCTTTATTCCGACGTCGACGGCTCGCTGATCACCGATCAGCTTTGGGGCCTCTATTACAAGCCGGACTTCAACTTTGGCGGCGTCCAAGGCGGCGCCTCGCCCTACAAGGTCGAGCAGGATCCCGATCAGGTCGCCATCGATCCCTACGGCCCGGACTCACCGGACTTCATCGTCGGCGACGACTTCATCCATATGTGGTGCTCGATGCTGGCCCACTGCCAGAAGCGATTCGAGGGCAAGATCGGGCTGTACAAATACAAAGAAAAGTCCGGTGGGCTCGGCTGCTTCACGCCGGATAACTTCCCGGTGTTCGATACCTTCCGCGAGAACGTCTACGTCATCGCCGACTCTAACCACGGCTACAAGATGATCGGCGTTGGCAAGCTCGTGGCCCAAGAGTTGATGGGAGAGAAGAGCAAGCTGTTGGAGCCGTTCCGCTTTGATCGCTTTGCCAAGGGTGAATTGCACCCGACCTCCCATAGTCCATTCCCATGGAGCTGACCGGTAGAGGTGTAATATGAACGACGCTACATCCACTTCTGGATCGACGGATATCGAGCGCTTCGTAAACGATCCAGAGCGCCAAGAGCTTGTCAAAGAGGTACGCCGCAAGATCGACGAGCTCGGCGTTGATTACCTCTATCTGCAATTCGTGTCGGTCACCGGCCGCATCATGGGCAAGGGCATCCCGGCCGACCACTGGGAGAACGTGGCCAAGAAGGGCTTCCAGCTCGTCTACGGCGCCACGGTGAACCTGTTCCTCAACCGCCACGGCGACTATTTCGGCTATGGTCCGGAAGCGGCGGAACTGGTCGGCATCCCCGAGCCCGAGACCTTCATGCAGTTGCCCTGGGACAAGCGCATCGCGCGCGTGTGGTGCACCTTGTTCCGCAACCGCGAGGAGCGTGAGGACCCAGGTGCCTTCCTGACCGCGGATGCGCGCGGCAATCTTCGCCGCATCCATGAGCAGTTCAAGAAAGATCATGGGCTGGAGCTCCGGCACGGCACCGAGCCGGAGATGATGTGGTTCAAGAAGGATGAGGGCGGCAAGCCTGCGGGCGGCTATTCCAATCCCTACTGCTACCATATCGACCAGTTCGAGAGCCTGAGGCCGGTCTATCTTCGCGTCATCGATTACTGCCGCGCCATGGGCCTCGACATGATCCAGGGCGATCACGAGGACTCGCCCGGTCAGCTCGAGCTCAACTTCACCTTCGACGATTGCCTGCGTACGTCGGACCGCCTTGCCACCTATCGCCAGATCTGTGCGCAGGTAGCGCGCGAATTCGGCATCATCGCCTGCTTCATGTCGAAGCCGTTCATGGGCGTCTCTGCCAATGGCTGCCACCACAACATCTCGCTGTGGCGCGGCGGCGATGATGTGGTGAAGCATCTCGGCAACGACCCCGACAAGATGCCGGGCATGATGCAGAACTATGTATATCGCGATGGTGGCGACAATACCTTCATGCCCGACACCGGCGACGTGCAGCTTCCCGGAAAGATCGGCTTGCAAGCCATTGGCGGCATCGTCAAGCATCTGGGCGCCCTCACGGCCATCGGCTGCTCGACGGTGAACTCCTATCGCCGTTTGTGGGATACGGGCTTCTGGGCGCCGGTGTTCTCCGACTGGGGCTTCCAGAACCGTACTACCGGCTTGCGCGTCTCCGCCCCCGGTCGCTTCGAGTACCGCGCCGTGGACTCTATGGTGAATCCGCATCTCATGGCCACGGCCCTGCTCAAGGCTATGGACGACGGCATCAAGAACAATCTCGATCCTGGCAAGCCTGAGGAGCGCAACATTTACGAAGCCATGGAAGCCGGCAAACAGGTCAAGAAGCTGCCGATGACCTTGGGCGATGCGCTTGAGGCCTTGAAGGGCGACGACGTCATCCGCGCGGGCATGCCGGGCGAGATGTACCGGCTTTATAATGAGTACAAACAGGACGAGTGGGAGCGCTTCAATCACACCGTCACCGAATGGGATCTCGAGACCTATCTCGACTGTTTGCCGTAAGCGGCGGTACG
>Ga0307436_1001532_pt1 | contig 10172 bp, 11 predicted proteins | sample SalMarWE160440MG_FD_202513 | JGI IMG/M metagenome (GOLD analysis project Ga0307436, IMG submission 202513) | Salt marsh sediment microbial communities from the Plum Island Ecosystem LTER, Massachusetts, United States - WE1604-40 | ecosystem: Environmental > Aquatic > Marine > Intertidal zone >...
GCTCCCCTCCCTCGATGCGGGGCTGGTGGATCATGACCCGGGCGTTCGGAAGCGCCAGCCTCTTCCCGGGGGCCCCGGCGGCGAGCAGCACGGCCGCGGCCGACGCCGCCTGCCCCAGGCATACGGTCTGGATCTGCGGCTTGATGTAGATCATCGTGTCGTAGATGGCCGTCAGCGCGGTCTGGGAGCCGCCGGGCGAGTTGATGTACAGGGTGATGTCCCGGTCGGGGTCCTGAGACTCGAGAACCAGGAGCTGGGCCATGATGTCGTCGGCCGAGGCGTCGTCGATCTGGACGCCCAGGAAGATGATGCGGTCCTCGAAGAGCTTGGCGTAGGGGTCCTGGCGCTTGAAGCCGTAGGCCGTCCTCTCCTCGAACTGGGGCAGGATGTAGCGGCCGCTGATCTCCCGGCCCTTCCCGGTCGCGTTCACGCCTTGCCTCCCGCCTCGCCCGAGGCCGGCGTCGACCCGACCTCGCTCTCATGCTTGATGACCTTGTCGATGAAACCGTACTCGAGCGCCTCCTCTGCGGTGAACCACCGGTCGCGATCGGAGTCCTTGACGATCTGGTCGACCTTCTTGCCCGTCTGCTGGGCGATCAACTCCGCCAACTGCTTCTTCATGTGGAGGATGAGCTCGGCGTGAATGCGCACGTCCGTCGTCGTCCCCCCGATTCCGCCCGATGGCTGATGCATCATGACCCGGGCGTGGGGGGTCGCATAGCGCTTCCCCTTGGCCCCGCTGGAGAGCAGGAACTGCCCCATCGACGCCGCCATGCCGACGACGACGGTCGCGACGTCGGGCTTGATGTACTGCATGGTGTCGTAGATCGCCATGCCGGCCGTGACCGAGCCTCCGGGCGAGTTGATGTACAGGTAGATGTCCTTGTTGGGGTCCTCGGCGGCGAGAAGCATCATCTGCGCGCAGATCATGTTGGCGTTCTCGTCCTGGACGTCCGAGCCCAGCCAGATGATGCGCTCCTTCAGGAGCCTGTTGAAGATCGAATCCTGGAGGCCCATCCCCGTGGAATCGGGGGAGGCCATATCCGGGCTATCCATGGGTCCCTCCTAAGATACGGCCGATGTCCATGACTCGACCCTAACGCCCGACCGATGCGGTGGGGGCCGGATTCGGCCCGGTTTCGCTCAGGGGCGAAACCCGACGACGCCTACTTCTTCTTTGGCGCGGGCTTCTTCGCCGCAGGCTTCTTGGGCGCGGGCTTCTTCGCCGCGGGCTTCTTCGCCGCGGGCTTCTTCGCCGCGGGCTTCTTTGGCGCGGGCTTCTTCGCTGCTGGCTTCTTCGAGTCGGCCTTCGCCGCCGCCGCCCGCTCCTCCTTGAACTTCGCCGCCGCCTCGGCCCGCTTGGCGTCGAGTTCCTCCGATCCCACCACCGGGGTCAGGTCGATCGTCGCACCCGCCGTGTCCTGGACCTTGACCCGGCGCAAGGCGAGCGCCATCGCCTTCGACCGGGCCACCTCGGCCACCATCATCGGCACACGCCCCGCCTGCTGAGTCCGAACGATGAAATCCTCGGGGTCGATGCCGTACGACCGGGCGAGACCGACCATGTAGTCGAGAAGCTCCTCCTCCTCGACGGCGACGTCGAGGTCGTCGGCCAACTGGTCGAGGATGATTTGGCTGCGGAGGGACCTCTCGGCCTCCGCCGTCACCTCGGCGCGATGGGCGTCGTCCTCGAGCTTGCCCTCACGGGCCAAGTGCTCGCTCACCTCCGACTCGACGACCTTGCGAGGCAGGTCAAAGGCCTGCGAGGACTGGAGCTTGTCCAGGAGCAGGGCCTGTGCTTCGGCGGCCTGGTTGTTCACCTGGACCGCGGCCACCTGCTTGCCAAGGTCCGCCTTCAACTCGTCGAGCGTGTCGAATTCGGACGCCAGCTGGGCGAATTCGTCGTCGGCGGGGGGCAATTCGCGCTGCTTGACCGCGACGACCTTGATCCTGATGAGGGCCTTCTCCCCCGCGCGCTCACCCGCGGCCAGAGGCGCCTCGAAACTCGTCTCCTCGTCGGCGCTCAGGCCGATGACGGCCTCGTCGAGGCCTTCGAGCATCGAACCCGATCCAACCTCGTATGACGTTCCTTGAACGGCGTCCACCTGTTCCCCGTCGACGAGCGCGGTGAGGTCGAGCGTCACGAAGTCCCCCGAGGCGGCCGGACGGTCCACCCCCGAGAGCGACCCGAACCGGGCGCGGAGGGTCTCCAACCGGGCGTTGACGTCCTCGTCGGAAACCTCGACGGGCGCGACCTTGAGGGTGATGGACTCCAGGGCAGGGAAGGTCAGGGCAGGCCGTACCTCGACTTCGGCCGTGAAGGCGAAACCCCCGTCGTTCTCGACTTGGCCGGGTACCTTCAAGACCTCGATCTGGGGCCTGCCGATCGGTCGTAGGTCGTGCTCCTCGATGGCGTCGGCATACCAGCGGGCGAGCCCGTCGTTGATGGCATGCTCGACGGCCGCGTTCTTCCCGATGCGCTGTTCCAGGACCTTCTGGGGCACCTTCCCCTTGCGGAAGCCATCGATGTTCGCGTTCTGCCCCAAGTGCTCGAAGGCGAGGGCGATGTGCGGAGCGAGATCCTCTTCGGTCAGGGTGACCGTGATCTTGATGGTTGTCGCATCGATCGTTTCGACGGTACTCGTCACAGCTGCTCCCTCTCGTTCCAACGAACCGGCACCCGGCGAGTCTACCCGGTTCGCGCCTCCGACCCCTCCCTCGTATTAACCCCCGTCGGGGTATTCGGCGCTCCGCGCCTCCCCACCCCCGTCGGGGTATTCGGCGCTCCGCGCCTCCCCACCCCCGTCGGGGTATTCGGCGCTCCGCGCCTCCGACCCCTCCCTCGCTCGCGGGAAACGAGAACAAGCTCTCGTTTCTCGCTCAGTCGGGGTGACAGGATTTGAACCTGCGACCTTCCGCTCCCAAAGCGGATGCGCTACCAAGCTGCGCTACACCCCGTTGCCCTAGCTCCGCTACTCTAGTACGCGCCGCTAGTGCGGCGCACCGGACCAACGGGTCCGCGCGGGCGTAGTTCAATGGTAGAACCTCAGCCTTCCAAGCTGATGGTGCGGGTTCGATTCCCGTCGCCCGCTCCACCCGTCTTCGCCGACCCCCCACCATCCAAGCCCGCCGACACCGCATGCCATACTTCGCCTGTGATCAGCGTCTCCGAAGCGGCCGTGACGGGCGTCATCGCCGGTTTCGGCGTGGCCGTCCCCCTCGGCGCTATCGGAGTCCTCCTGATCCGCCTAGGCCTGAAAGCCGGATTCCGGGCAGCCGTCGCGGGGGGCTTGGGCGTCGCGACCGTCGATCTTGCCTACTGCTCGCTCGCCGTGTGCGCCGGAAGCCAGGTCTCCCAGACGATATCGGGATGGGGGAACTGGCCCCTGTACATATCGGGAACCGTGCTCGTCGGCATTGGCCTCAGCCAACTGGCGGGAGCGTTCCGCGACAACTCCGGTGCGGCGGCTCCGCTGAAAGCCCGCTCGCAATTCCTACGCTTCGTCGGGCTCACGGCGTTGAACCCCATGACGGTCGTCTACTTCGCCGCGCTTGCGACCGTCCTGGCCTCGCGCCAGGCGGACGTTGTCGGCCGGACGGTCTTCGTCGTCGGCGTGGGTTCGGCCTCGGCCGCTTGGCAAATCCTGCTGGCCGCCGCTGGAGCGCTGCTCCACAAGACCGCGAGGCCCCGGGCCATGCGGTTGCTCGGCGTTACAGGGTCCGCGATCGTGGTGTCCCTGGGCTTGGCCGTCATCGCGAGGGGAGTATGGCCGGGATGATTTAGCGGCCAACCTCCCAACCACACCCCCTATCGGGGTAAACCATGAGACCTTAGACGGAACATCCGTCATCTCCCCGATGGCGAGTGTTCGACCGAGCGTCTATCGTGTTACCCGTGCCCGAGATTGAGACCGAGAACCTCACCAAGAGTTTCGGTTCCGTCACCGCCCTGTCCGAGCTCACCGTCGACATGCCCGAAGGCATCGTCGGCCTGGTCGGGGCCAACGGGGCGGGAAAGTCCACCCTGATCAAGATCCTCCTCGGCCTACTCCCCCCGACCTCCGGAGAGGCTCGCGTCCTCGGATTCGACTGCCGCACCGACGGCCCCAGCATCCGAGAGATCGTCGGCTACTCCCCCGAGAGCGACTGCCTCCCCCGGGACGTCACCGCCACCGAGTTCATGGTCCACATGGGGCGCATGTCCGGCCTCCCGACGCACGCGGCCCGCGAGCGCACCGCCGATACGCTTCGCCACGTCGGCCTATACGAGGAGCGCTACCGCCCGATCGGCACCTACTCGACCGGGATGAAGCAGCGGGTCAAACTCGCCCAATCCTTGCTGCACGACCCTCAACTCATCTTCCTCGACGAGCCGACGAACGGCCTCGACCCCGCCGGCCGCGACGACATCCTCGACCTCATCTCCCAAATCGGACACGAGTACGGCATCTCGATCGTCGTCACCTCGCACCTACTCGGTGAACTCGAACGCATCGCCGACCACGTCGTCCTCATCGAGGAGGGAGTGCTCCAGCGCTCGACGTCCACGTCCGAGGCGACGCGCTTGGCGGGATCCGTCCTCGTCGAGGTCACGGAACGGGCCGACGAGATCGTCAAGGCCCTCAAGAAGACGAAGGCGAAGGTGGCTGTATCCGACGCTCCCGACACCTTCGCCGTCGAGGTCGCCGACGAGAAGGTGCTCGACGCCATCGTCGCGGCCGCCGCCAGACTCGAGGTCGGTCTCGTGCGCATGCAGCAGCGACGTCACCGCCTGACGGAGATGTTCGACGATCGGGACGGGGGCGAGGATGGCTAAGCCAGACGCCGATGGCGTCATCCACGACATCGGCTTCCGCCACTACGACGGAGCGCGGATGGGGCGCCCATTCGTCGTCCGCTCCCTCGTGGCCGACACCCTCCGCGGAGCCTTCGGCATTGGCCGACCCGGGCGCGAGAAAGTCACGCCCTGGATACTGGTCGGCTGCATGATGCTTCCGGCTTTCGTCATGCTCATCATCCTCGTCGTGGGGCCGGGAGACGAGATGCCGGTCGAGTACAACCAATACCTCATCGCCCTTCAACTCGTCTCCGCACTGTTCGTCGCGAGCCGGGCGCCTTACGCCCTTTCTCGCGACCTCCGCGACGGGGTCATGCCCCTCTACCTTTCGAGACCTATGACCACGCGGGATTATGTCACCGCCCGCTTCCTCGGCCTCACCGCGGGGACGACGATCTTCCTGGTGGCACCGATCACGCTCCTCTTCATCGGGGCCCTGCTGTCCGAACTCCCCCCCGGCGAACAAATCACGGGGTTCCTCCTGGCCATCGTCCTCGCCGCCGTCCTCGCCGTCCTCATTTCGGCCATCGGCCTCGCGATCGCCTGCTTCACCCAGCGGCGCGGCATCGCCATGGCGGGCATCGTCGCGGTTCTCCTCCTGACCAACGGGCTTTCGGGCGTCTTCTACCAGATCCTCGACTCCAGGGGCGAAATCAGCCTCGCGAAATATGCGGTGGCCTTCAATCCGTATGGGCTCGTCGACGGCATCGGGGCCTCCGTCATGGGCCTGACTGCGGGTAACGATCAAGCGCCCCCGACCACGATGAGTTCCGGGATCATCTTCGTCACCGTCTACCTCCTGATCCTGGGGGTCTGTGCGCTCATTCTCGGGCGCCGATACAGGAAGGTGGCGGCCGGAGCATGAGCACCATCACCCTGACCGACGTCTCACGGTGGTTCGGCAACGTCGTCGCCGCAAACGACGTGACCATGGAGATCGGGCCCGGCATCACCGGCCTCCTCGGCCCGAACGGCGCCGGGAAGACGACCCTCATCTCGATGATGGGCGGATTCCTCGCCCCATCCGCGGGAACCGTTCTCCTCGACGGAGCTTCCACCTGGCGCAACCCCGAGATCTACCGGACTATCGGCATCGTCCCCGAAACCGAGGCCGCGTACGACATGATGACGGGTTGGCAATTCGTCCTGGCGAACGCCCTCCTCCACGAACTCGAGTATCCGGAAGCCGCCGCGAATGCCGCGATCGACGCGGTCGACATGGCGGCGGCCCAAGACCGAACCATCGGCACCTATTCCAAAGGAATGAAGCAGCGGATCAAGATGGCCACCTCGCTCGTCCACCAACCTCAGATCCTCCTGCTCGACGAGCCGTTCAACGGGATGGACCCTAGGCAACGCCTCCACCTCATGGACCTGCTCCGGTCCCTCGCGGCCGACGGACGGACGATCCTATTCTCCAGCCACATCCTGGAGGAGGTCGAGGTCGTCGCCGACACCATCGAGGTCATGGTCGCGGGCCGCCACGCCGCCTCCGGAAACTTCCGGAAGATCCGCCGACTCATGACCGAACGTCCCCACCGCTACACGGTTCGCTCCTCCGATAACCGCGCCCTGGCGGCGGCCATCATCGCCGAGGGATCGGCGAACGCGGTGAGCCTCGCCGCCGACCGGATCGACGTCGAGGCAAGCGACTTCGGCGCCTTCGTCCATGCCCTCCCCCGCCTCTCCCACAAGTCCAAGATCCGCCTGCTCGACGTCACCCCGGCGGACGAATCACTGGAAAGCGTGTTCTCCTACCTGGTGGCGCGATGAGGAAGGAGGCGGAATGAACCCGGTCATCATGCGGCTGACCGCGAGGAGCCTACTGGGACGTCGCCGGGCGATCCTCTTCGCGCTTCTGCCCGGGATCCTCCTCATCGTGGCCGGATCCACCCGGTGGGGCTCGAGTGCGGACCCCTGGGCCACCGCGCACATGCTCCACAACTTCGCGATGAGCACCGTCCTGCCCCTCGTCTGCCTCATCATCGGGACGGGGGCCATCGGACCCGAGATCGAGGACGGCTCGATCGTCTACCTGCTCGCCAAGCCCATCAGCCGGACGACCATCGCCCTGTCCAAACTCGTCGTCGCCGTCTCGACGGCCCTCGCCATGGGGGCCGTGCCGATCGCCCTCGCCGGCGCCATCGCGGGCGACTGGCACTGGAAGCTCACCTTGGCCTACGGGACCTCCGCGGCCCTCGGCGCGGTCGCCTACACGACCGTGTTCTTCACCCTCGCGGTTTTCACCCGCAACGCCATCATCTCCGGCCTCATCTACGCGCTGTTCTGGGAGGGTGTGATCGGCGGGTACGTCCCCGGCGTAAGAGTGCTCAGCATCCGCCAATGGATCCTCGCGCCGGCCGAGGAAATCGCGATGCCGCAGGCGTCTACGTGGGGGGTTTCGTCCCAGGTCGGGCTCAGCACGGGCCTCGTCCTCATCGTCATCACGACGGTCTTGGCCGCCGCCCTCGCCGCGCGACGCCTTCAGACCATCTCGGTGCGCGGCGGCGAATAGGGGGCCCGCACCGCTCTCCCGACACCCCCCGACACGGAACCAGGGCGGGACCCGAAGGCCCCGCCCCGTCCCGGCGACGCGAGCGCGAGGGGGTAGAAGGGGGGAGCGCCCGCATCGCACGCCTGAATTGCTACCCTATGGCCCACCAACCCCGGTCTCTTTCGACAACCACTCCCCTCGTCCTGCTATTCCACGGCCTTCCGTCGTCTACTTCCGCAACGCCGCGGCAATGTCCCTGAGGTCCTGTTCCAACATCTCCTTCGCGACCTTCGCGGCCCGGTTCGCCGAAACCGATCCGAGGATCTTCTGGCCGATCCCCTCCGATGGAAGCGTCACCGCGGCGTGGGCCTCCAGACGGGTCCCCAGGGAACTCGGGAGGCATCGGTACTGAATGGCCAGATGCCCGCCTTCGACGTCCGCTTCTATGGTCGTCCGGTGCCCCGGCACGACTTCGGTCACCGTCCAGTCCATGGTGACATGCCCCCCAAGGGCGAGACGGGTCTCGGAATATCTGGTCCCGGTCTCGTACCCCGCCGGCCCTTCGAGCCTCCTGACCGACATGACCGCGGTGAGAACCTTGGGTAGGCGGTCGATGTCGATCAACACCTTCCACACGTCCTCGGGCTCGACGGTGATCTCCCGAGTTACAGTCGCGGAAAGCCCAGCCATGGTGTCCTCCTTCAGACTTCGTTGTCCGAACACCTCCAGGATAGTCCCCCGTCGCCATCGGCCGCCAAGGGCATTTATCACATCCGAGACGAACCGGAGGCTTGCCCGATGCCAACGACCACGTTAGGCTACCCTTACCGACGAAAGGCAGGGCATGAGCGATTTCCCGCTCCGCGGCACCGGCCGCGCCGCTTTCCCTGCCCAGATGCCTGCGGTCGTCCGCATGATGGGCCCGGCCCGTCGCCCCTGTCTGTAGAGCGCTGACAGCCTCAGGGTGAGGGCCCCAGGCCCGCGTCAGCGTTCGCCCCGCATCCCCTGGCGTTGATCCGCGCCGCCGTACCATTGAGCCAAGACCTGGAGGCCCACGATGGCAAGAATCTACGATGACGCGACCAAGCTCATCGGCAACACCCCGCTCGTCCGCATCAACCGCCTCGCCGCGGAGGTCGACGCGACCATCCTCGCGAAGCTCGAGTTCTACAACCCGGCGAACTCGGTCAAGGACCGCCTCGGCGTCGCCATCGTAGACGCGGCGGAGCGGGACGGCTCGCTGAAACCCGGTGGGACGATCGTCGAGGGAACCTCCGGAAACACCGGAATCGCCCTGGCCTTCGTGGGGGCGGCACGCGGCTACACGGTCGTCATCACGATGCCCGAGACGATGTCCAAGGAACGTCGCGCGCTGCTCCGGGCGTTCGGGGCCGAACTCGTCCTCACCCCCGGCCCGGAGGGAATGAAGGGGGCGGTCGAGGCGGCCGAGCGAATCGCAGCCGAGAGGCCCGGGGCGATCCTCGCCCGCCAATTCGCCAACCCCGCCAATCCCGAGATCCACCGCACGACGACGGCGGAGGAAATCTGGAACGACACCGACGGGACCGTCGATATCGTCGTCGCGGGCATTGGCACGGGAGGCACGATCACCGGGGTTGGCGAGGTCCTCAAGGCCCGGAAACCCGAGGTCCAGGTGATCGGGGTCGAGCCCGCGGAATCCCCCATCCTCACCGGCGGGGAGCCCGGCCCCCACGCGATCCAGGGCATCGGGGCGAACTTCGTTCCCGAGATCCTCAACCGAGAGATCTACGACGAGGTCATCGACGTTCCCGGCGACACGGCCATGGCGACGGCCCGGGAGGCGGCCCGGGAGGAAGGCCTCCTCGTCGGGATCAGTTCCGGGGCCGCCCTCGCCGCCGCCATCACGGTCGGGCAACGTCCCCAAAACGCGGGCAAGACGATCGTCGTGATCATCCCGTCGTTCGGCGAGCGCTACCTGTCCACCCCCCTCTACCAAGACCTTATGGAGGAGTGACCCCGGACGGGCCGGCTCGGGCGTTTCGGCCCCCGCTCCCGTCCCGACCCCGATAGATTCGAAACGGAACACCCGAACCCAGCAAGGAGCGACGACAGCATATGGCGAAGGCGACGAGGGTCGGATTCTTCAGGCGGATCCATGAGGACGTCTGCACCGCGCGCCACCGGGACCCGGCGGCACGGTCCAGCCTCGTCATCCTTCTCTCGTACCAGGGGGTCCACGCCATGTGGTACCACCGGTACGCCCACTGGCTCTGGACCCACCGCATGAAGACGTTCGGGCGCCTGGTGTCCCAGTACGCCCGGCGAGCCACCGGCATCGAGATCCACCCGGGGGCCAAGATCGGGCGGAGGGTCTTCATCGACCATGGCATGGGGGTGGTCATCGGGGAGACCTCGGAGATCGGGAACGACGTCCTTCTCTTCCACCAGGTGACCCTGGGGGGCACCTCGATGTCACCGGGAAAGCGCCACCCCACCATCGGGGATCGCGTGGTCGTGGGGGCGGGGGCCAAGATCCTCGGGGCCGTCACCATCGGAAACGATGCCCGCGTCGGCGCCAATTCCGTGGTCGTCAAGGACGTCCCGGCGGGGGCGACGGCCCTCGGCGTACCGGCCGTCATCCGCGAGCACCCCAAGAAACTCGAGGCGAAAACCGCGGCGTCGGCCGTCGACGACGGCGACTCCCACTGCACCCCGCCGCCGGACTGGTCGGTGGAGACTTAGTTCCGAGAGCCCCGGGGCTCCGGCGGTGGACCGGGAACTAGGCCGCCGTCGCCCGGAGCATCCAGGCGGTCTTCTCGTGGATGACGATGCGTCCAGTCACCAGGTCGGCCGTGGCCA
>Ga0307436_1001534_pt1 | contig 10167 bp, 9 predicted proteins | sample SalMarWE160440MG_FD_202513 | JGI IMG/M metagenome (GOLD analysis project Ga0307436, IMG submission 202513) | Salt marsh sediment microbial communities from the Plum Island Ecosystem LTER, Massachusetts, United States - WE1604-40 | ecosystem: Environmental > Aquatic > Marine > Intertidal zone >...
GGTTTCCGTTTTGCTTATTCTACTTGCCATCGGCGGCTGTAACGGCGGAGCCGTCGACCTGGGCCCTGCCGAGGTAAGGGAATATCAGGGCGAAAACCTTTCCTCGATAAACGACTTTGGAAGAGAAAACTCCATAAAGGGCCCCCAGCACGTAGATATAGACGATTACCAGCTCCAGGTTACGGGGCTGGTGGAAAGCAACCAGAGCTATAGCTACGACGAAGTCCTCGACCTTTTCCCAAACTACAAGAAGGTGGTTACGCTTTACTGCGTGGAGGGCTGGGATGTAAAGCTTCTCTGGGAGGGGGTGCTGGTTGCCGACCTTCTGGCGGAGGCAGGCCCCTCGCCCCAGGCAAAAATAGCTATATTCCACGCCTACGACGGCTATACCACCTCGCTGTCCCTCGACTTTATCACCGATAACGATATCCTGATGGCTTACAAGATGAACGAGGTAGTCCTGCCCCCGGAGAGGGGTTTCCCCTTCGCCCTGGTGGCCGAGAGCAAGTGGGGCTATAAGTGGATAAAATGGATAGTCGAAATCGAGCTCTCCGACGACGAGGACTACCAGGGTTACTGGGAGAGTAGGGGCTACTCCGATACCGGCGACCTGGACGAGAGTTTCTTTGATTGATGAATAGGCTACGCTTAGTCAGGAGAATAATACAGTGGCTGTTGCTGGCCGTGGCTGTGGTCCTGCTCATATCCGGGCTGGGCATCACCTACTACGGAGCCGTGGAGACGATTTCATTCGGGCTGCTCACCAAGAGCCTGTCGCATCAGATTCATACCGCGCCTGGTTTGTGGATTTTCTTTGTGGTGTTGCTGGCGTTGCATATTGCTTTACCCTTTATCGGGCGTAAGAAAAATTGACCTCTGGGTATAGATTAGTTATAATTTAAGTGTGGGGTCAGTCAGGGTGGATTGAAAGGCGAGTAGCTTGCAAGAAAGTTGCGGCGTTTTTGGGGTCTATGCCCCCGGAGAAGATGTAGCCCGCCTTACCTTCTTTGCTTTATTTGCTCTTCAGCACCGCGGTCAAGAAAGCACCGGTATCGCTACCTCCAATGGTAAGAGGCTACAGGTTTGCGCCGAGTTGGGCTTGGTCTCCCAGGTTTTTACTGAAGAGTCTTTAAGCCAGCTCAGCGGCGATTTTGCTATAGGTCACAATCGCTACTCCACCCGTGGTTCCAACCGCCTAACCAACGTCCAGCCCATTGTTGTCGGCAAGGGTGCCAATACCATCGCCGTTGCCCATAACGGGAATATCGTTAACGCCGAGCACCTCTATCAGGAACTCTGCGAGCAGGGCTATAGCTTCCGTACCTCCACCGATACCGAGGTTATCGCTAACCTTATCCTCTCTTCCCCGGCTAAAGACTGGGTAGACAAGATACGCTATGCTATGCATCGCCTCCAGGGGGCGTATTCCCTGACCCTTCTGACTAACCATAGCCTTTATGGAGTTCGCGACCCATTGGGCGTGCGCCCGCTTTGCCTGGGGACTCTTAACGGCGGCTGGGTTCTCGCCTCGGAGAGTTGCGCCCTGGACCATATCGGCGCTAAATTTCTCCGCGAGGTTGAGAACGGCGAGATAATCACTATCAACGAGAACGGCCTCGATAGTTACCGGGAAAAAGTGGACAGAAAGGCTTTATGTGTCTTTGAGTATATCTACTTTGCCCGCCCTGATTCGGTGATTGACGGCCGGCTGCTCTACCCGGCAAGGGAGGCGATGGGTGAAGTTCTGGCTCAGGAACACCCTGTAGATGCCGACCTGGTTATGGGCGTGCCCGATTCGGCTACCGCCGCCGCCATCGGCTATGCCCGGGCCTCAGGTATACCCTTGTGCGAGGGACTGCTCAAGAACCGCTATGTGGGGCGCACCTTTATCGAGCCTGACCAGCGCATCAGGGACCTCGGCGTTCAGCTGAAATTTAACCCCCTCCCCCAGATGCTGGATGGCAAGCGGCTGGTGGTGGTTGACGATAGCATCGTTCGGGGCACTACCACCCCCAAGGTGGTGAAGCTGCTGAGAAGGGCGGGGGCTAAAGAAGTCCATATGCGCATCTGTGCCCCACCCATCCGCTACCCCTGCTTCTTCGGTGTCGATATGGCCAGCCGCTGGGAGTTGATTGCGGCGCAGAAGACCATACCCGAGATCCGGGATTTTATCGGCGCCGACTCACTGGGCTACTTAAGCATTGACGGCCTGATTAAGGCGATAGGCTTGCCCAAGGACATATTCTGCCTGGCCTGCTTCACTGGTGACTATCCCATACCGGTGCAGATTGAGATGGATAAGCTGGCGCTGGAGGCTGGCATGCCGGCTGAAGAATACAGCAGCCCCTTTGGCATAAAGCAAGGTTGAGTCTTACGCTATCCTGCTTGACACTGGGTCTTTAATCCATTATTAATAGCTGGTATACGACTACTTATTTTGGGAGGCAGGGCAGATGAAGGAAAGCTATGCCAAAGCCGGCGTTGATATCGATGCCAAAAACGTTTCCAATCGCCTCATTGGTAAGCTTGTCGGTGCCACCCACCGCCCCGAAGTGCTGAGCGACGTTGGTTTCTTCAGCGGCATGTTCGAGTTCAAGGGCTACGAGAAGCCCGTCCTCGTTTCCAGCACCGACTCTGTCGGCACCAAGGTCAAGATTGCCGTCGCTTTAGACCACTACGACAGCGTCGGTGTCGACATCGTCAATCACTGCGTCAACGATATCTTTACCTGCGGCGCCAGCCCGATATTTTTCCTTGATTATATCGGCATCGGCAGGCTCATACCGGAGAGGGTGGCGGCTATTGTCTCCGGGCTGGCTAAAGCCTGCCGCGGGGTCGGTTGCGCCCTTATCGGTGGGGAAACGGCCGAAATGCCCGATATCTATAGCGGCGATGACTTCGACCTGGCCGGTTTCGTCGTCGGGGTGGTAGAGAAGGATAAAATTATTACGGGGAAGTCGATTACCGCCGGCGACGCTGTTCTGGGACTTCCCTCGAACGGGCTGCATACCAACGGCTATACGCTGGCGAGAAAGGTTTTCGGCGATAGCCGAGCCGCTTTGCAGAAACACTACCCGGAGTTGGGCAGGACAGTCGGTGAGGCGCTTCTGGAACCGCATACCTGTTACTACAATCAGCTAAAACCTTTACTGCCGTTTATAAAGGGCATGGCGCATATCACCGGCGGCGGCTTGCTTGATAATGTGCCCCGCGTTTTGCCCGAAGGTCTGGCGGCAAGGTTCGATAGCCGTAGCTGGCCAGTACCGCCCATCTTTAGTCTTATTCAAAAGCGGGGCAATGTCGACCGTGACGAGATGTATCATGTCTTTAATATGGGCATCGGTATGGTTATAATCTGCTCAACCGATAGTGTCGCCAAGTTGACCAAAGCTCTACCTGAGGCTAAGCTTATCGGCGAGGTGATAAAGCATAAAGGGGCGAGGGTGGTTATCGACTAGGCAGGAGGGGGCTTTGACAACCGCCAAAAGGACTAAGAAGGATGCTCTCTGGACAACGTTGCTGGCTATCCTGGCTATCGCCTGTTTCCCGGCCAATCCTCTCGTCCTGACGGGCGTTCTAGAGGTGGAAACATACCTGCCTTTGTTCATCATCGGCGGGGTCGTCTGGGTGGTGGGCATGATAATGGTCATGGCGCCGATAATAATGTTCCCGAGGCGGGGCGGGGTGCCTAAAGGGAAATCTTTCGTAAAGACCACCCGCCTGGTGGATAGCGGGATTTACGCCATCGTCCGGCACCCGCAGTACACGGGCGGGATTTTAGCCATATTTCTCACCACCCTATTGTGGTACCCGCACTGGTTGTTCGGGGTGCTCGGTGCGGCCGGCGCTGTGGTTACCTACCTGGGCTGTCGTGAGGAAGATAAGTATCTCATAGAGCAGTTCGGCGACGATTATAAGCGCTATATGCGAAGAGTGCCCAGGGTGAACTTTTTGCTGGGAATAATAAGGCTATTACGACGTAGAGGAGGGGATGGGAAATGAAGAAGTGGTTATTATTACTGGTATTGGGTCTGCTGGTGGCCTCGGTTCTACTGACGGGCGGCTGCGGGCACCCCAAGGGCCTGGCGGACTTAAGGTGGCTGACCGACTCCGAGAAAGAGAACGTGATTGAGATAGCGCTCAATACATCGGCGGCGGAGACGGCGAGCCAAGCCTACGGCGTTTATACGACCGAAATCAGGTGGGTGGGGATATTCTGGTTTAAAGGCAAGGCCGTTCTTTGGGAGATGGGCTACGATACTGTCGAGAACGGGCTTCCGGAGGACGCCTCGGAATCGTTCCAGTTCTATTCACAGGTAGTCATCGACTTCGGCGAGCCTCCCCAGGAGGAGATTCGAGTGGCTATCAACCCCGACACGGGAAAGGTAGCCAATATTACAAGGTACATGTTTGGAACAGCACCGACCACGGAATAATTTTAGTAATTGGAGGAATTTATGCGAGCTATAATCAGCGTTTCCGACAAAACAGGGGTAACCGAATTCGCCCAAAAACTGAGCCAGCTCGGCTTTGAGATTTTCTCCACCGGCGGCACTAAAAAGGCGCTGGCGGCAGCCAAGGTGCCGGTTAAGGGCGTCTCCGAGATAACGGGCTTTCCCGAGATTTTGGACGGCAGGGTAAAGACACTGCACCCCATGGTCCACGGCGGCATCCTGGCCAACCGCAAGATAGCCGCCCATATGGAAGAGCTAAAAAAGCACGGCATCGGCGAAATCAACCTGGTGGCGGTTAACCTCTACCCCTTCGTCCAGACGGTCTCTAAAAAGGGGGTCACCATTGACGAAGCGCTGGAGAACATCGACATCGGCGGGCCGACCATGATTAGGGCCTCCGCCAAGAACTTCCCCAGCGTCATCGTTATCGTTGACCCCGCCGACTACGGGCCGGTCCTGGAAAAGCTGGAGCAGGGTGAGGTGGATATAGATGAGCGCAAGCGGCTGGCGCAGAAGGCTTTTCAGCACGTGGCGGTCTATGATACCGCCATCTCACAATATCTAAGGCGGGATACGGAGGGCTTCCCCGAGGATATGACCGTTGCCCTCAAGAAACGCTACGAGCTTCGCTACGGCGAGAATCCTCATCAGCAGGCCGCCTTCTATGCCGAGCCGGTGGTGGGGGAGGCAGCCGAGACCGGCATCACCTGGGCCGAGCAGCTGGGGGGCAAGGCGCTCTCCTTTAACAATATCCTGGATGCCGACGCCGCCTGGGGGGCGGTGACCGACTTCGCCGCGCCCACGGTGGCCGTTATTAAGCACACCAACCCCTGCGGGCTGGCCAGCTATGACGATATCGCCGAGGCCTACCGGCGCGCCTTTAGCGGCGATTCGGTGGCTGCCTTCGGCGGCATCGTGGCTTCCAACCGCAAGATTACGCTGGCCACGGCTCAGGAGATAAAACCCGTCTTCTACGAGATAGTTATCGCCCCTGAGTATGAGCCCGAGGCGCTTAAACTGCTGCAGACCAAAAAGGACCTGCGCATCCTGTTGGCTAAAGTGCCGCCCGGCTATGGCAAGGCGCTGCCGGGTTATCTCGACTTCCGCCGCGTGAAGGGCGGTTTCCTGGTGCAGGACTCCGATTCCCTGCCCGAGGCAAAGGTCGAGCTGAAGGCGGTGACCAAACGCAAGCCGACGGCCGACGAAATAAGAGACCTGCTCTTTGCCTGGAGGGCGGTCAAGCACATAAAGTCCAACGCCATCGGACTGGCTAAGGATAAGACGCTTTTGGGCATGGGCGCTGGACAGCCCAGCCGCATTATCAGTGCCCAGATAGCGATAGAAAAGGCGGGAGACAAGGTTAAGGGCAGTGTCCTGGCTTCGGATGCCATGTTCCCCTTCCCCGATGTGGTCGAGGCGGCAGCCAAGGCCGGGGTCACCGCCATTATCCAGCCCGGCGGCTCGATAAGGGACGAAGATTCGATTAAGGCGGCTGATGCCCACGGTATGGCGATGGTATTTACCGGCGTCAGGCACTTCAGGCATTAGGCGCTAATCCGGGAGGAAGGCTATGGCTAACGTAGTTCTGGTTTCCGATATGCTCAGGGGATTCCTGGAAGAGGGTTATCCTCTGTATTGCGGGGAGAGTGCCCGTCGCATAATCCCCGGTATTCAACGCCTGCTGGAGCAGGAGCTTGCCAAAGGCTCCACCGTGTTCTTTCTTTGCGACCATCACGCCCCCGATGACCCCGAGTTCAGCATGTTCCCCCCCCACGCCATCGAGGGCACGGCCGAAGCCGAGGTTATCCCCGAGCTGGCCAAATATAAGGGTGAGGTAATACCCAAAAAGACCTACAGCTCGTTTTTCGGCACCACGCTCGAGGAGAAGCTGAAAAAACTGAAACCGGAGAAGGTGATTGTCTGCGGTGTCTGCACCCACATCTGCGTTTTGTACGCGGTGGCTGACGCCAGAATCCGTGGCTACGAGGTGGAGGTGCCGGTGGACGGCGTTGCCTCCTTCGACGAGAAGTCTCACCGGTTCGCCCTGGACTATATCGAAAACACGCTGGGGGCTAAACTGACCAACATAGTGACCAGCCGGGCCAAGCCGGCTAAGTTCGAGCCCCAGGCCGACATCCTCTCCGGTGAGACGGCCGATATCTATTTCGCCCGCACCGTGGAGATACTGCGTAAAGAGGGGATTAACCCGGTGGCGACCATGGAGTTCTTCGCCGGCAGGGCGGGGGTATTATGCGGTATGGAAGAGGTCAAGGCGCTCTTGAGCCGGGTTCTGCCTAAGGACAAGTGCGAGGTGTGGGCTCTGGCTGAGGGTGACACCATGAAAGAGCGTGAGGTGGTGCTGCGCATCACCGCCCCCTACCAGAGCTACGGGCTTTACGAGACGGCCATCGACGGTATCCTGGCTCACTGCAGCGGCTGGGCGACGGCCGCCCGCGAGTGTGTGGAAGCCGCCCAAGGAATACCCGTGGTCAGCTTCGGCGCCCGCCATGTCTATCCTACTGTGGCGGGAATAATGGACTACGCCGCTATTGTCGGCGGTTGCACGGGCTGCTCCAGCATCGCCGGAGCCAAGCTGGCCGGCGTCGAGCCTTCGGGGACGATACCCCACGCCCTGATTCTGGTTATCGGGGATACGGTTGAAGCTACCAAAGCCTTCGATAAACATATGCCGGCGGAAGTCCCCCGCGTCGCCCTGGTCGATACCTTTAAAGACGAGGTGGAGGAATCGGTGCGGGTGGCGCAGGCAATGGGCGAGAAGCTCACCAGCGTGCGCCTCGATACCCCGCCAGAGCGGGGTAGGGTTACCCCTGAGCTGGTCAAGGAGGTCAGAGCCAAGCTGGATATGGCTGGCTTCAATAAGGTCAAGGTTTTCGCCAGCGGTGGTATTAATCTGGAACGCATCAGGCAGTTTATCGAGGCCGGGGCGCCGGTCGATGCCTTCGGCGTCGGCAGCTATATCAGCGGGGCCAAGCCCATCGACTTTACCGCCGACCTCCACGAGATAGAGGGCAAGCCCATAGCCAAGCGGGGCCGCATTCCCGGCATTACCCCCAACCCCCGGCTCAAGCGCATAATGTAAAGCAGGGAGAAGATTTATGCTGGAATATATGCTCGACTTCTTTAAGGCCTGGTTCTATGCTCCCGGTCTTACCTGGAACCTTTTGCTACTGGGTGTCGGTCTGGCCTTTGCCTTCGGCGCCGCCTGGTTTGCTGCCTACTGGACGCCGATACTGCGCAAGCCGTGGGCCTGGGCGATTCTGGCCGTTAGCGCTTTTCTTACCCTGCTGGCCGTTACCTTTGTTCAAATCCCCCTGCAGTGGTGGACCGGCGATATAATAAACAATTCCTTCAGCCAGCAGGTTATCCTGGACTGGCTGCTATTAGCGGGGATACCGACCATACTCCTCACCGGGCTGGTCCAGGAGGGGGCGAAGATGGTGCCGATGGTATTCTACTGGTGGCGTAAAGGCAGAAACATCACCCCCAGGGTGGGGCTGATAATCGGGGCGGTGGCCGGCTTAGGCTTCGGCGTCTTTGAGGCGGTATGGGTGCATAACAACCTGTTTGCCATCTACGGGTGGAACTGGGGAATGGTGACGGATGGCGGGTTTGCGGCACTGGCTGAATTCTGGAGCCGGTTCTTTGCCGTCGCCTTTCATATTGCCGCCAGTGCTCTGGCCGGTTACGGGCTGGCTAAGGGGTGGGGCTGGCAGTTTTACCTTATCGCCTCCGGTCTGCACGCCCTGTTGAACTACGGTGTCGTTTTGCTCTCGTTCGGGGTTTTCGGTACGGTTGGCGTGGAGGTCTATGTTGCCGTCGTGACCGCGCTGGTGGTCGCTTTCGTTCTCTGGCTGCGGTGGCGGAAAACGGCGGAACCGACTCTAACTGTGGTTAGTCCGCCTCAAACCTCAGACGCAGAACCCGCTTAGTATCCTGGCCGACCTTGGCCCGTTCGTCCAGGCGCCAGCCGACTACCCACAGGATTTGTTCACCCGAGCAGACAAGGGGGATGCGCCCGCGCCATGCCTGCGGGATTTTGGCGTCGATCATAAACTCGCCCAGCTTCTTGGGCCGGGCTAAGCCCAGCGGTTGAAACCTGTCTCCTCTCTTGCGCGCTCGAACCGTCAGCTTGTCGCCGCTCTTGCCCAGGTCGAAATAGGCGGTGAGGTCGTCTTCATCGCCCATCTCTTCCCGCTTCACAATAGCTGCCTCCACCCGCCAGCCGGGGAGCCGCGTCTCGCCGGGAATATTGATTTGAAACTCGCCTTTTATTGGGGGGAGGGGGGATAGGGCGCTCAAGTCCGGGGTCAAAAGATAGCGGTCGTATTCTATGGCGAAGGTCAAGCCCCCGGGCAGGTTGAGCCTTTTCCCCGCCGTTTTGTTTGTCAGCGACATCATCTCTTCGATGTGGCGCATCTCGACGTCCTTGGCGCTGCCCAGCAGTTTTTCCACGGCGGCGCGGAGCAGGTAGCGCTTCAGGGCGGGGGCTAACGACTCGAAAGCCGCCCTGTCCAGGATAAGGCTTTTTCCTTCCTGCCGGATAACATTGTCCCACAGATGGGCGACCTGCTCGTCGAGGAAGGTAATGTCGTCGTCGGCGATGCGCCCGGTGCGGAGCAGGGCTTCGGCGACGGCGGGGTTATAGCTTTCGAGCAGGGGCATAAGCTGCTGTCGCACCCGGTTTCTCAACGGCGACAGGGAAAGGTTGGAAGCATCCAGACGGGGCGTAAGATTGTGCTGGCGGCAATAGTCCTCCGTCTCTTGGTGGCTTAACTCCAGCAGGGGTCTGATGATGGTCAGGCTGCCTGATTGCCATAAAGTGACCGGCTGCAGTCCCCGCAGCCCCCGCGTGCCGCTGCCCCGGACGAGGTGCATCAATATCGTCTCTATGTGGTCGTCTTTGGTGTGCCCCACCGCCACCCGTCCCGCGCCGATGGCTCCGGCTACCTCAGCCAGGAAGCGGTATCTCACCTCGCGGGCGGCTTCTTCCAGCGACAGGCGCTGTTCTTTTTGGTAGCCCTTCACATCCCGTTTCTCGATGGTAGACGGAATCTTGAGCTTATGGGCTAAATCGGCGACATATTCGGCGTCGGCGTTGGAATCAGCGCCCCGCAGCTGGTGGTTGAGGTGGGCGATGTGCAGCTTTATTTTCAGCTCTTTTTGGAGATTGGTCAGAATATGGAGCAGGCAAACCGAGTCCGCCCCTCCCGACACCGCCACCACCAGCTTCTCGCCGTCTGGTACCAGTTGGTGCTCCCGAATGAAGCCCAGCACCCGATGTTCCAATGATGACGGCTGGTTTTCCCCTTTCATGCGCTTTATCCCCTAGCCCGTTTTCAGCAGCAGTTGGCTGCGGCGGATGGAGGTGGGGTGGCTAAAGCCCAGGGCGGCGGCTACCTGCTCCGGCCTTCCCGAGCCGCCGCTGTCGCAGCGCAGCCTCATGCCTATCTGGGAATAGCCCTGTCGCCATTCGATAAGCCAGAGGTCTTCGATTAAAGACCGCAGGTCGTAGTTTCTGGTGCCGGTGTCCCTCTCGTGGTGCCAGGGAAACTGCTCCGCCGCCAGCAGCGAAGCCAGCGCCGCCTTTACCCCTGCCTGGTCCTTCTCTGTTTCCAGTTCGACCTCGTATTCGGCGTAGCCGACCTGCGATTGCAGCGAGGGCATGGTCGGGGCTACCGAAAAGACCTGCATT
>Ga0307436_1001535_pt1 | contig 10161 bp, 7 predicted proteins | sample SalMarWE160440MG_FD_202513 | JGI IMG/M metagenome (GOLD analysis project Ga0307436, IMG submission 202513) | Salt marsh sediment microbial communities from the Plum Island Ecosystem LTER, Massachusetts, United States - WE1604-40 | ecosystem: Environmental > Aquatic > Marine > Intertidal zone >...
ACCCCAACTTCCAGGCCTTCGATCAGATATGGATCGACAGAGCCCGGACGGGCGTCAACAAGAAGGGCGGCCCCAACAACGGGGCGACGATGTACTTCTACAAGACCGGCTTCTGGACACCGTACGGCCAGACCTGGGGGGCTCCCTTTGCCCCGACGGAGTACTGCACCGAGAACACGGGCACGCCGCCTCCATCGCCCACCGAGTCCCCGACGCCCGAACCGACGCCCACGGAGTCGCCGACCGCCAGCCCGAGCCCCACGCCAACGGAGTCGCCGACCGCCAGCCCGAGCCCCACGCCAACGGCGACGCCTACGCTCACCCCCGGCCCGACTCCAACGACAGCGCCGACGGCCGCGCCCACCGAGTCGCCGACCCCACCGGCGACCATCCTGCCGCTGGGCCTGCTCGTGCTTCTCCGGCGGCGGTCGGCCATGGGGCGGAGACGCGGGCGGCGCTCAGGCCCGCCGTAGGACCGTTCGGGCCAGGTCCAGGGACATACCCAGCTCGGCCAGGCGCGCCAGGCGCGCCCAGGCCAGGTAGACCGCGAGAGCTGCCAGCCCGGCCAGGCCGAGGTCGGCGACCAGCACCGGGAACGGCGGCTCGGCTGCCACACGGCCGAAACCCCAGTCGACGCCGGCCGCGGCCAGCGCCGCCAGGCAGGCGCCCGGCGTCGCCAGCACCACCGTCCGCGCCACGTGGCCCAGCCCGAAGCCGGTCCGCCGGCGCAGGAAGGCCAGGAGAATGACCACCTCCACCCAGGCCCCCAGCCCGATGGCGATCGCCAGGCCCTCGAGCTCCAGCGTCGGGAAGAGAGCGATAGCGGCGGCCACGTCCACGGCGACGGCTACCAGGGCTGCCGCCACCGGCGTTCGGGTGTCCTTGCGAGCGTAGAAGACCGGCGCCAGGAAGGTGATCAGCACGTGAGCCACCAATCCCAGCAGGAACAGAACGAAGACAGGGGTCATGGCCCGGGTGTCAGCCGGGGTGAAGGCGCCGCGCTGATACAGGGCCGTGATGGAGGGACCTGCCAGGGCCAGCATCAGGGCCGTCAGCGGGATGACGATGAAGAGCAGCAGTCGGAGTGACCGCTCCACCAACCGCTCGTAGCGGCCGGCGTCACCCCTGGCGACGGCTCGAGAGAGGGGCGGCAGGAGAACGATGCCAAGCGGCACGCCGATCAACCCCACGGGTATCTGGAGCGCGGTGAAGGCCCCGGTGTAGATGGTGTTGGGGCCGTCTCCCAGCTGGATGGCGAAGTAGGTGTTGACCAGGAAGACGATCTGCGTCGCGCCTAGGCCGAGGGCCCGGGGAGCCATCAGCAGCAGCGTCTCCTTCACGGCCGGGTCCCGCACGTCCAGCGTCAGCGTGTAGAGGCCGAGCTTGCGGACGGACCAGGACTGCGTCAGGACGTGGCCCAGCGAGCCCACGACGATGCCCAGGGCCAGGGCGTACACGCCCATCGACGGCACCAGGGCGATGGCGCAGACGATGACGGCCACGTTGTAGACCGTCGGCGCCAGGGCCGGCGGGCCGAAGACCCCGGCCGCGTTCAGGCCGGCGCCCATGACGGCCGCCAGGGCCAGCAGAAGGGGCGACACGAGCATCACCCGGGTCAGGCCGGTGGCAAGCGCCACCTTGGACTCCTCGGGGCTGGGGACGATGACCGGCACGATCAGCGGCGCGGCGAACCAGACGAGGACCGCCAGCGGCACGAGCGCCAGGAGCATGAGATTGGCAACCGTGGCTACGACGCGCCGCGCCCTGGCCGACTCCCCCTGGGCGATGAGGCTCGCCGCCACCGGCACCAGGGCCGAGCCCACCGCGCCTGCCGCCACGAGCTGGAAGAGCGCGTCGGGTATGCGGAAAGCGGCGAAGAACGCATCCAGCTCGCCGCTCCGCCCTCCGTACTCGGCCATGAAGACCGACGTCCGCAGCCAGCCGAGGAGACGCGACAGGACGACCCCGGCGACGACGATGAGGCCCGACAGGGCGATCGCCCGACCGGCCAGACGAGCGGCCGTATCGCCGCTAAGGTCTGCCTGGGCCAGCTGCTCTTCGCTCATCGCAGCCGCCGAGCGGTCCGCCACAGGGCCCCCAACGCCGGGTTGGGCGAGTACTCGTGCGCCCTGACGTGAGTCTCCGGCACGGCGCCGAGCCGTCGCTTGAACTCGTACAGGTTCCACAGCGGATGCTCCGGCCCTGACGGCCACCCGGGATGGCGATGCGTATCGACGCCCCCCAGGTCGTAGCCGCTGAAGCCGGCGCTCGCCGCCCAGCGCATGATCGACCAGTGCAGAAGGTGGTTCGCGCGCCACTTCCGAAGGTCGGCATCGTCGGGTGAGCCGGCCGCGAACAAGACGACGTTCCGGCCGCAGTGGAAGAGCAGGATGCCGCTTCGACGCCGCCGCTCCGCGACGGCGAACCACAGGCTCGCCAGGCCGGCCTCGCCCAGGCCCCGCCACTGCTGCAGCTCGTACTCCCGATCTCGCACCAGGAAGCCCTCTCGCCGCCCCGTGGCCGCGTGCATGTCGTAGAAGGCCGTCAAACCGGCCTCCCGTGTCTCGGCCGCGGCCATGTCGATGTGCTCCACGGTCACGCCGGCGCGGCGAGCCTTGTTGATGTTGGTCGCTGTGGAGTCGTCCAGCAGCCGGTGTTGATGGGCCTCGTCGGCGCTCAGCGGGATCACCATCGCCGTACGCGACACCTGTACCTGCCGTGCCGCGGGCCGGAATGCCGAGCCTGCCAGCGCCTCCGCCAGCTCCGATTCCTCACGCCAGGCCGGGTCTATCGTCAGGGCCACGCTCCCCCGCTCCCTGGCGATGCCCGCCAGGGCCTCCAGGGCGGCCGCTGCGGCCTCCGCAGACTCTTCGAGCAGGATCGGGCCGCGAGGCGCGTAGTGGAACCGTAGCGTCCCCAGGGGGCCGGGCAAACGGCCGGAGACCCGTCGCTCCTGGATGGAGCAGGCTGCCACGCGGCGACCGTCGAGAACAACGATGTACCGCAGGATCTCCCAGCCCAGCGTCCGCTTGACCTCGCCCCATTCGTAGGACTGGTAGACATCGCCCAGCGGGCTGCGGCTCGCAAGGGAGTCCCACTCCGCTGCAGGCCAGTCCCCGGCGACCACCGTGGTGGCGGGTGACGTCCGGCCGTGCCTCGATGCGGTCAAGCGAGTCCTCCGTTCGATTCCTGCCGGCTGCCGCCAGGCGACCGGCCGATTCTCGCATCCCGCCGTCTTGCCTGCCGTGCCGCTGCGGTGGGGCGATGAGAGCGCCGCCGCTTCAGAGGGTGACGATCGTGGCTCCGTCTCCGCCCTCGCCGCGTTCGCCGGGCCGCCAGGAGCGGACCAGGGGGTGGCTCGCCAGGTGCTCTCGGACGGCATCCCGCAGAGCACCTGTGCCCAGGCCGTGGATCACGGTGGCCTGGTCCAGCGACGCGAGCGAAGCGTCATCGAGGTACCTGTCGAGCACGTCCAGGGCCTCCTCCACTCTCGCGCCCCGCAGGTCCAGAGACGAGGCGACGGTTCGGGCCCTTTCGAGCTGCAGCTTCGAGGCGCTCGCAGGCACCTCGGCTCCGGCCTTGTGGGCTTTCCGGCCACGCCCGGACCCCGGCCGAGAGATGCCTCCGGGCCCATCGTCCCGGCCCTCCTCGCCGCCGACCGCGGGCTCCAGATCATCCAGCGGGACCGTGACCCTCACCCCTCCTGCCTCGAGCGTGGCTCGCCGGCCGTCCTTGTCGATCGCGGCCACGCGCCCTTCCCAGGATCCCGTGAGGCTCCTGGCCCGCATCCCGGCCCGCCACTCGACAGGCGCCGCGCCTTCCGGCCTCGGCTGGCGCCTCTCCTCTGGGGCGGGCAGCCGCTCCAGGGCCGCCCGAGCGCGTTCCAGGCCCTCGTCCAGGCCACGTTGCGTGACCGTCTCGCGCTCCAGCTTCTTGCGCAGCTGGCGTACCTCGGCGCGAACCTCGTCGAGCAAGCGCTCGGCTTCGTCGCGAGCCGCCCGGAGCGATTCGCTGCGCTCCCGGCGCGAACGGCGTCGCTCCTCCTCGGCCGCGGCCAGGGCCGCTCTGGCCTTCTCCTCGGCCAGGCGAGCGTGGGCCAGGGCCTCGGTGGACTCCATTTCGGCAGCCTTGATGGATGCCAGGGTCTGCTCGAACGTCTCCTGCTCCTCGGTCAGGTGCGAGCGGGCATCGGCAACGATCTCGGCCGGCAGGCCCAGCCGCTCGGCGATGGCAAAGGCCTGGCTGCGACCGGGCAGGCCTATGGACAGCCGATACGTGGGCCGCAGCGTCTCCACGTCGAACTCGACCGACGCGTTGCGCGCCTGGGGCGTGGTGTGGGCGTAGAGCTTCAGCTCAGCGTAGTGGGTGGTGGCCGCGACGAGCGCACCAGCCTTGATGAAGCGGTCCAGCAGCGCCTGGGCCAGGGCGGACCCCTCGGTCGGGTCGGTCCCCGCGCCGAGCTCGTCGAGCAGCACCAAACAGCCGGGACCGGCCGCTTGGACTATGCGCACGATGGAATTCAGATGGCCGCTGAACGTGGACAGCGACTGGGCCACCGACTGCTCGTCGCCTATGTCAGCGAAGATGTCGCGCAGGACCGGCAGGCGCGTTCCGGGCGCCGCGGGCACGTGCAGCCCGGCCTGATGCATCAAGCACAGCAAACCCAGTGTTCGGAGCGCGACTGTCTTGCCGCCGGTGTTGGGGCCGGTGATCAGGAGGGCCGTGTAGCCGTCGCCGAGCCTGACGTCGATCGGCACGACCGTCCCCGAAAGGCCGGGGTGGCGCGCGCTGAGCATGACGACCTCCGGCCGGTCCGCGATCTCCGCCGGCGCGGCATCCATCTCCTCCGCCAGCCGCGCCTTTGCCGCCCAGAAGTCGAACCTGGCCAGAGCGTCGATGGTTTCCTGCAGCTGAGCAGCCTGTCCGGCCACCTGGGCCGACAGCTCGTCCAGGATGCGCTCCACCTCGGCCTCCTCGGCCACCTGGGCTTCGCGCCAGGCGTTCCCCAGCTCGACCGCCACGAGCGGCTCCACGAACAGGGTCTGCCCGCTTCCGGACGCGTCGTGGACGATCCCCTTGACGTGGCTGCGAGCCTCGGCCTTGACAGGGATCACGTAGCGCCCGCCCCGCAGGGTCACCAGCGGTTCCTGGAGGGTGCCGGCCATCTCGCCCGAATGAACGAGCTGCTCGAGGCGGGTCCTGAGGCGCTCGTAGGCGATCCTGACGGCCCGCCTCAGGCCCCCGAGGCGCGGCGACGCGGTATCCAGCATCTCGCCGGCAGGGTCGAAGCTGCGCTCCAGCAGGCTCCGCAGGGCAGGCAGAGCATGGATCTGCCGCCCCAGGTCCCGAACGGTCGGCCGCCGATCCCCGTTCACGGCTTCGGCCAAACGGGACGCGCCTTCCAGGGTGTACATGATGTCCAGGAAGTGGCCCGCTTCCAGCCGCCCCCCGCGGGCCGCCCGGTCTATCCAGGGCGCCATGTCCTTGCTGCCGCCGATGCCGGCGCCCGGGTGCTCGGCGATGAACTCCCGGGTCTGGCTGGTCTCCTCCAGGCCGCGGGCTACGACCACGGCGTCGGTGGACGGCTCCAGCTCCTCCGCCAGGCGCCTGCCGGGCGGGAAGCCGGTGGCGGCGGCCAGCCGGGCCCGCACCAGCGGGAACTCCAGCAGCGCCTGGGAGCGGCGATCCATCGCTGCGTGGGTGCGATCCGGCTCGTGGCGGGTCATCGAGCCACTCCGTGGAGCGCCCGGAAGCGCAACGGCATGCTGCGCCACGGCTCCGGCGCATAGCCGATCCCTACGCGCGGCCCGCTCACGATCCGGGGTGCCGCCTCGTCAGCCGGGGCCGAGCGCAGCTGCAGGGCGGCGGTGGGCGCGCACAGGTCTACGCCGTCCAGCTCGCGGCCGACCGACATCGCGACGCACACCAGGCCGGGCCCGCGGGCAAGGCGCCTGGGGGACAACGAGGCCGGTCCCCCGCCGACGAAGATCGGCGCCCGGCCCTGTCGAGCGGCACGCGTCTCCTCGCGCCGCTGCGCCCACGAGAGGCGGGCCTGGCGCATCAGATCTTCACCCTGGAGCGGCTCCACGGCCCTGATGAGGACCGCGGCCGGCCGGCCTTCAGCTTCAGTGACGACGTTCAGACACTCATACATGCCGTAGACCACGTAGACGTAGGCGTGGCCGGAAGGGCCGAACATGGCGGCGTTGCGCGGCGTCCGCCCGGTGCGGGCATGGGACGCCAGGTCGCCGACGAGGTACGCCTCGACCTCGGCGACCCTCGCTACACGTACGCCGCTGGAGTCGATTCGGACCAGCCTGGCGCCGATCAGGGCACGCGCGGCCGCGATCGTGTCTTCCTCGAGGATCGCGCGGGGGAAGACCCGTCCGGCATCGGCCGCTACGGGCAAGGTTCCCTCCCTGGTCAGGGGTATGCCGCCACCAGGTCTCCCGGCAGCAGCGGCGAGAGGATGTGGACGACCAGCGGGGCGACCGTGTCTCTGACGCCTCCGCCAATCCCCGAGTCCTCGAGCACCGCGCTCTGCAGGCTCCCGATCTCGCTCACCTCGCCCGCTCCTTGCGGCGGGACGTGGGAGTTCAGGATGATCACCACGATGGTCAGGATCACAAAGCCCTGGAGCAAGCCCAGCAAGCCGCCCACGATGTCATCGACCACCGGATGGGCCGCATAGATGTCCGTCCTCGTGTAGAACCCCTGGATCACGATCGAGGCCCCAACGGCAAGGGCGATGAACAGCAGCAGGAAGGCCAGCATCCGGTTGTACTCGACCGAGAACTGCCGCCAGTTGTCCGCCAGGAAGTCGCCGACCGGCGCCTGCAGATTGGCTGCCAGCAGGAAAGCCAGGAGCATCGACATGATGCCCAGAAGGCGCCTGATGGAGCCCTGAAGCACCCCCAGCACGAACGACCCGAACAGGACGGCAAAGATAGTCAGATCGGCGAGCGGCGCACCTCGTATTGCGTCGACCACGTAGCCTCCCAGTCCACGGGACTCACTTCGTGCCGCCTTCTGGCGGCTGCGCGTAGGTTAGCAGCGCCCCGGCACGGTCATCAACGCCGCCGGCCAGTCGGTCAGGTTCGCAGCCGCGCCCCCAGATCGTCCGCCAGGCCCTTCTGGATCGCCTGAGACGCCACCTCGACCTCTTCCTCGGTCAGCGTCCTGTCGGCCGCGCCGAAGACCAGCCTGTAGGCCAGGCTCTTCTCGTCCGAGCCCAGCGGGGCGCCCCTGTAGAGGTCGAAGAGGCGGACGCTGCGGAGCAGGTCGCCACCATGCCCCCGGATGGACCCTTCCACGTCGGCCGCGGGCTGGGCCTCGCCGACGATCACGGCCAGGTCTCTGTCTACCGCCGGGAAGCGCGGGATCGGCTCGACGTGCACCGGGGCGACCGCCGGAGCGTCCAGGCCCGAGTAGGCCAGCTCCCCCACGAGGACGCGCCCGGCCCGAAGGTCCAGCTTGTCCATGACCTGGGGGTGGATCTCAGCCACTCGTCCGGCCAGCACACGGTCGCCCTCGCGGCTCACGGCCAGCAGGGCCCTGGCCGGGTGGAACGGGAAGCCCCGGCCGTCGAGCGTGCAGGCCGGCGACGGAAGGCGCAGCAGGCGGCAGAGCGCCTCCAGGACGCCTTTGGCGTCGCTCAGGTCGTACGGCCGCAGCGGCCGATCCCAGGAGGGCGGCTCGGCGGCGCCGGCCAGCAGGAACGACAGTCGCGGCCACTCCATGGGCCCGCCGTCCACGCGCGCATAGGTCCTGCCCAGCTCGAAGACCGCGACGTCCAGACGGCCCTGCCGCTCGTTGCGGGCCAGCACTTCCAGGAGGCTGGGGGCGGTGTTACGTCGCAGCACCGAGTGATTGGCCGACAGGGGGTTCGTGACGACGATCGACTGTCCCGGCCTGGCCGCCACCTCGGCCGGCAGAGCCGGTTCACTCACGTCCTCGGGCCACGCGAGCCAGGCTTCGTCCAAGGGCGAAACCAGGGCATGGGTCACGACCTCGGTGAGCCCGGCGCCGGCCAGGAGCCGGCGGATCGAGTCGCGAACGCTCACCGGCGAGGGCCTGTAGGCCGGCATGACCGTGTCCGGCAGGTGGCCCGGCGTCGTCTCGTAGCCACGAACGCGAGCGACTTCCTCGGCCACGTCAGCCTCGATCGACAGGTCGTGGCGCCAGGTCGGGACCATGGCCACCAGAACCGGCTCGTCCCCTGCCTCCACCGCGAGCGGCTGCGGGTCCTCGGCGACGCGAATGGACGTGCCGGCGGGCGCCGCCTCCGTTTCCAGCCCCACCCGCGCCAGCAGCTCACGCTGCTCCTCGACGGGCACCTCGCCGCCCAGGAGCCTGGAAACCCGTGACGGCCGGAAGGCGAGTCGCCCGGGCTTGGGTTCGTCGGGGGCGGTGTCGACGCGGCCCTTGGCCACCATGCCACCGGCCCAGGCCACCGTCAACTGAGCAACGCGGTCGGCGCCGAGCCGCGCCAGGCGGGCCTCCTGGCCCTTCTCGAAGCGCAGGCTGGCCTCGGAGCGGAGCGCGTAGCGATGACCGGTGCGGCGAACGCTCACGGCGTCGAAGACGGCCGACTCGATGGCGATCTCAGTCGTCGCGTCGGTGATCTCGCTGTCGGCGCCGCCCATGACACCGGCGATACCGATGGGACCCTGATGGTCGGCGATGATCAGCGTGTCCGGCGTCAGCTCCCGCTCGACGTGGTCCAGCGTCTCGAGCCGTTCGCCCGGCTGAGCCAGCCGGATGATGATCGTGCTGCCCCTCACGGCCGCCCCGTTGAAGGTGTGAGTGGGCTTGCCCATCTCGAGCATCACGTAGTTCGAGGCGTCGACGACATTGCTGACGGGCCGCATCCCGGCCGCCTGGAGCCGCATCTGGATCTGGTCGGGCGAAGGCCCGATCTTCACCCCGCTGACCCACCGGCCCACGAATCGCGTGCACAGGCCGGGTTCGTTGACCTCGACTTTCAGATGGGTGGAGACGTCCTTCCCCTTCTCCTCCAGGCTGATCTCCGGCCAGCGGACGGTCGCCCCGGTCACGGCGGCGACTTCACGGGCCAGGCCGATCAGGCACAAGGCATCGCCGCGGTTCGGCTTGACATCGACGTCGAGCACGACGTCGCCGTACAGGTCCGACAAATCCGCGCCCAGACGGGTCTCCGGCGGCAGGATCAGGATGCCCTCGGCGTCGGTGGTGATGCTCAGCTCGTCGCCCGAGCAGAGCATTCCCTCCGAGGCGACGCCCATCTTCTCCGTGCGCTCGATCCGCCGGTCGCCGGGCAGTACGGCCCCCGGCAGAGCCACCGGCACACGCTGTCCCGGGGCGATGTTGTGGGCGCCGCAGACGATTTGCAGCGGCTCACCCACGCCGATGTTGACGGTGGTGAGGTGAAGCCTGTCGGCTCGGGGGTGCTTCTCGACCGTGAGCAGCTCGCCCACGACGACGCTCCGCCAATCGGCGCCCCAGCGCTCGAGACTCTGGACCTCCATGCCCAGCAGCGTCAGCCGTTCTGCAAGTTGCTCGGGCGTGAGCCCGATGTCGACGTACTCGCGCAGCCAGGAAAGCGGCACTCTCATCGGAACTGCTCCAGGAAGCGCAGGTCGTTCTCAAGGTAGTAGCGGACGTCGGGCACGGCATGCCGCAGGTTCGCGATGCGCTCCACCCCCATCCCGAAGGCGAAGCCCTGGTAGCGCTCGGGGTCGATGCCGCCGTACTGCAGGACGACCGGGTGGACCATGCCGGCCCCCAGGATCGTCATCCAGCCCGACTTCGAGCAGGCCGGACAGCCGACGCCTCCGCACACCACGCATTCGACGTCGAAGGCGACCGACGGCTCGGTGAAGGGGTAGTAGCCGGGCCGGAACCTCGTCCGGTGCGGCCCGAACATGGCGTGGGCGAACTCGTCGAGCAGCCCCTTGAGGTCGGCCATGGTCGTCCCCTCGTCGACCATCAGCCCCTCAACTTGGTAGAACTCGAAGCCGTGGCTGGCGTCGACGGCCTCGTAGCGGAAGCAGCGGCCGGGCAGGAGCGCCCGGATCGGCGGCTTGGCAGTCTGCATCACGTGCATCTGGCCCGGGCTGGTGTGCGTCCGCAGCAGATGGCCCGGGATGTCCACGTAGAGCGTGTCCCACAGATCGCGGGCCG
>Ga0307436_1001536_pt1 | contig 10156 bp, 8 predicted proteins | sample SalMarWE160440MG_FD_202513 | JGI IMG/M metagenome (GOLD analysis project Ga0307436, IMG submission 202513) | Salt marsh sediment microbial communities from the Plum Island Ecosystem LTER, Massachusetts, United States - WE1604-40 | ecosystem: Environmental > Aquatic > Marine > Intertidal zone >...
TCGCGGGAAATTGCACGCCGACGATCAGCGCCATCGGCACCGCACCGGCCGCCCCGTAGGCGGCCAGCACCAGGGGAATGCCCACCAACGTCGTGTTGCCGTAGCTGGCCGCCAGGCCGGCCACCAGGCCGGCGCGGGCATCGCGGCCGAACAGCCGGCGGATCAGCGTCGTTCCCGCCGCCCAACTGATGGCGAAGACCGTGAAAAACGGCAGCCACAAACGCCACGCCGACGTCCCGGCGAAGTCGGCGGTGGCAAGCACGCGCAGAATGAGCAGCGGGATGGCGATGACGAACACGAAGTCGGCCAGCGCCTGGCCGCGACTCTCGTCGAGTATTTTCGACCAGGCGACCAGGTAGCCGATACCGATCAATCCGAAGACGGGCAGGACGATCGTCGCGATCTTGTCCATGGGACTACAAGGGGGCGCCGGGTGGCCGATGCGATCCCGCCGTCGCCGTCAGCGCCTCCTTCGCTCCCACACCTCGGGATTGAGGAGGCCCGACGGCTGCCGCCCGGCGATCACGTCGAGGGCGATCTCGGCCGACGCGATGGCCAGGTGACGCGATGCTTCGTCGGTACTGCCCGCCGTGTGCGGCGACAGCACGACGTTGGGCGCGCGCAGGATCGGCGCATCGGGGCCGGGTGGCTCGCTCTCGAACACGTCGAGCCCGGCTCCGGCGATCCATCCCTCGTGCAACGCCTCGGTGAGCGCGCTCTCGTCGACGAGCAGACCGCGCGCGGCATTGACCAGGATCGCGGTCCGCTTCATGGCGCGCAGCGCATCACGATCAATCATGTGAAAACTCTCATCAGTGAGGGGAAGGTGAAGGGATATCACGTCGGCAACGCCCAGCAACGAGCGCAGATCGTCGATCTTTTCGGCACCGCGCGTGGCGACGGCCGCCGCGGTAAGCTGCGGGTCGTAGGCAACCACCCGCATCTTGAACCCATTGGCGCAGATCGCGGCGACGCGCGCGCCGACGTTGCCGATACCGACGAGGCCGAGCGTCTTTCCGGTAAGCTGGCCATACTGCAGTTTCCAGCGCACCTCGTAGCGGCCGTGGGCGACGAGGTCGTGGACGGCGGGGGTCCGGCGGAGCGTCGCCAGCATCATGGCGACCGTGCCTTCGGCGACCGCGTCGGCATTTCCGCCGGGAACGTTGGCCACGACGATGCCATACTCGGTGGCTGCCGCCAGGTCGATGTTGTCGACGCCCGAACCGTGCTTGGCAATCACCTTGAGGTTGGGCGCCGCCTCCATCAATTCGCGCGAAAGCGCCAGATTGCGCACGACAATGGCGTCGGCCGCAGCAAACGCCTCGCGCCTTGCGGTGTCTTCCCAGCCGGCAAGAATCTCGACGCGGAATTGCTCTTGCAGCTTTGCTATTCCATCCTGGTGTATCGGATCGGGAACGATGGCGAGCGGCAAGGTCATCGACCGGCGTCACCGGCGGCTGCACGGCACCGACCGCGGCCGGTATGGTGGCCGCCACCCCGCCCGATCACCGCAGGGAGCTGCCGATGCCTCATATCACCATCGAATATTCGAGCAATCTTGAGGGTGACGTCGATCTGCCCGGGCTCGTGACCGCGATCCACCAGGCGGTCGTGCAATCGGGGATGTTCGATCTCGCCAACGTGCGCACCCGTGCCGCGCCGCGCACGCTTTATCGCATCGCCGACGGTCGCGCGGAAAACGCCTTTCTCCACATCGTCGCGCGCATCCGTCGCGGACGCAGCGTCGCCGCCCGGCAGTCGCTCGGCGGCGAGCTTCTGCGTGTGGCCAAGGAGGCGATCGCCGGTTTGCCCGCACCACCGCCGATCGCCATCTCGGTCGACATCCAGGAAATCGATCCGGAAATGCTGTTCCGACACGTGACCATCAAGCAGCAGTGACCGGGGACAGCGGGGCGGCCTTCTGCGCGATCGCGTCGCGCGACTTCGCACGCTCGTCAGTCGGCCGCGTCCTCCTTCATTTGGCGTCACCGGGGCCCTCGAATATCCGCCTGCATGAATTGCTGACGTGGGCGCGCATGGCGGTTCGCGCGCCTTCCGCGTCGCCGGCATCGATGCTTTCGTAAATCCTGACGTGCTCCGCCTGGATAGTCAGCAGGTGCTCCATCGGGCGGCGCATCGACAGGCGACGCGCAAGATCGATTGCGAATTCGATGGGATGATGCATTACCTCCATGGCGCCGGCGAAAAATTCGTTGCCGGAAGCCGTGGCTACGCCGGCGTGGAACTCGTAATCGGCGTCGACGCCGACCATGCCGGCCTCTATGGCCATGGCGATCCTGTCGAGCGCGTCGCGGATGGCCTGCAGACTGTCGGCTGATCGATTTTCGGCTGCGAAATAGGCGGCCTCACCCTCGACGCAGACGCGGAAATCGTAGCATTGCTTCAGTTGTGCCAGACTGGTGACCGGCCCAAAACTGGCGATCGCCGGCAGCGCCGGCGGGCGACTGGAACGCTTCTGGACGAAGCTGCCCGACCCTTTGCGCGAGATGATGATGCCGCCCGAGCGCAAGCGCGAAAGCGCCTCGCGGATCACCGGGCGCGAGACGTTGAACCGCTGGGCAAGTTCGCCCTCGGCAGGCAGGCGAGTTCCTTCGGCGAATTCCCCCCGTTCGATCAGTTCGGCGAGGCGTTGATAGAGTTGATCGCCCAGCCGTGCGGCCGGGACCACGCCTTCCCACCCGTTGTCGTGGCCGGCCACTGCCAAGATGCGGCTCTCTATGTGTCTTACAACTTGACAAGCGTAGAACCAAAGCGCGGCAAGTTCAACATCTTACAGCGCAGGCGAGACGGCGCATTGAGGTGAATTCCACCGTCGCACCCACCGGAATCAGATTGACAGGTTTACCGACTTCGTGAACTCTAGTTCAGTTGGTTGGAAACAGCCCTGACTCCCGTAAGAGGAGGGGGGAAACGCAGCGCCATGGTCGACCAGTCGCGTCCAAGCGCGTCAGAGATCGCCTCCGTCGGTGCCCCGGCGCCGAGCGGCGCCGCGGAGAAGACGGACCTCCTGGCTGTACGTGACATTTCCAAACGATTCGGAGGGACGCTCGCCCTCGATCGGGTGTCGTTGCACCTCAGGCCTGGCGAGATCCTCGCGCTGCTCGGCGAGAACGGAGCCGGCAAGTCGACGTTGATCAAGATTCTGGCCGGCGTCTACTCGCTCGATTCCGGCAGCGTCTTTTTTCGCGGGCGCGAGGTGACCCACTCGCTGCGCCGCCTCCCGATCGCTTTCATCCACCAGGACCTCGGCCTCATCGACTGGATGACGGTCGCCGAAAACATATGTTTGACTCTCGGTTATCCTCGCCGGCGCGGGATCGTCGACTGGCAGGCGGCGCGCCGCCGCGCCGCCCGCGCGCTTGAGGCTCTCGGCGGGGATATCGATCCCGATGTTCGCATCCAGGACCTCAGCCGCACCGAGAAATCGCTCGTTGCGATCGCCCGCGCTCTTGCCGCTGAGGCGGAGATCCTCGTGCTCGACGAACCGACCGCGAGTCTGCCCGCCGACGAGGTGGCGCGCCTGTTCCATGCGCTCCGTCGTCTGCGCGATCGCGGCGTTGGCCTGATCTACGTGTCCCATCGGCTCGACGAGGTTTTCGAGATCGCCGACCGCATGGTGGTGCTGCGCGACGGCCGTGTCGCGGGCGAGCGGCGCGTCGCTGATACCACCTCCGACGAGGCGATCCTGCTGATCGTCGGCCGCGAACCCTCGCAGGTCTTCCGCCGCCCGGCCGACCGCCATGGTTCGCCGCGCCTGGCGCTGCGCTCGCTCGTCGTCGACGAAGTCGGCCCCATCGATTGCCAGATCCACGCCGGCGAGATCGTTGGTTTGGTCGGGCTGCGCGGCGCCGGTCAGGAGAGCATCGGCCGGGCCTTGTTTGGCTTGGCGCCGATTGTCAGCGGGCAGGTTCTGCTCGACGGCGAGGTTGTCGAGGTGACTTCGCCACGCCAGGCGATGAATTTCGGAATAAACCTGGTTTGCGCCGACCGGGTAGGCGAATCGATCGTGCCCAATCGAACCGTGCGTGAAAACCTCTTCCTCAATCCGCTCGCCGCCGGCCTCGGCCCGTTTTCCTTGCTCATGCCCGGACGCGAATCGAAGGCATCGCGCGAGCTCGGGCAGAAGGTCGGGCTTCGTCCCAACGACCCGCACCTGCCGATCGAGCTTCTCTCCGGCGGCAATCAACAGAAGGTGGTGATCGGCAGGTGGCTTCATCTGGCCGCCGATATCTATGTCTTCGAGGATCCGACCGCCGGCGTCGACGTCGGCGCCAAGGCAGAGATATACCGGCTGTTCGACGTTGCGCTCGAGGCCAGGGCGGCTATCGTGATCGTCTCGACCGACTTCGAGGAAGTCGCCAAGGTCTGTCACCGCGCGCTGGTGTTTGATCGTGGTCGTGTGGTGGCCGAGCTTGCCGCCGACGATCTCTCCGTCGAAAACCTGCTCGCTGCGGCATCGGCCAACATCGCCCAGGCGGGGGAGGCGGCGCACGACGTCGCGCCGGAGGCCCATGCAGTCAATTAGGTCGAACGCGCTTGAGCCTACCCGATCGGAGCTGGCGACGCTGTCACGCTGGCAGGCGATCGGTCGCCTGTTGCCGGTTTACGGGCTGCCGTTGCTGACGCTCTTTCTGATCGTGTTTTTCTCTTTGCTGTTGCCGAATACCTTCCCCACCTATCTGAATTTCCGCTCCATTCTCGCCGACAAGGCGATCATTGCCCTGCTGTCGCTCGCCGCGACGTTGCCGATGATGGCCGGTCGCATCGACCTCACGGTCGGCTTCGGCATCGTCATGTGGCACATCCTCGCCATGTGGCTGCTGGTCAAGACCGGCGTGCCGTGGCCGCTGGCGATGCTGATCGTGCTTGCCGCGGGCGCGTTTGTCGGTCTGATCAACGGCCTTTTGGTCGAGATCGCGCAGATCGATTCCTTCATCGCGACGCTCGGCACGGGCACCATCCTCTACGCCCTTGCGTTGTGGCTGACCGACGGTCGCCAGATCATCGGCGTGCTCCCCAGGGGCTTCATCGACATCAACACGCTGTCGATCGCGGGCATCCCCATACCCGCCCTGTACGTGGTGGGTATTGCCATCGCGCTGTGGATCGTCAGTGAGCGGTTGCCGCTCGGCCGCCATATCTATGCCATCGGCGCCAACGAGAAGGCCGCGGCGCTGAACGGCATCCCGGTCCGCGCCTACGTCATTGGCGTCTTCGTTGCCTCCGGCCTGGTCGCCGGCTTCGCCGGCTGCGTGCTCGCCGCCAAGCTGAGAATCGGCCAGGCCAACGTCGGGCTGGACTATCTGTTGCCGGCGTTGGTGGGCGCCTTCCTTGGTTCCACCACGATCAAGCCAGGCCGTGTCAACGTGTGGGGCACGATCTTTGGCGTGCTGGTTCTCGCCGTCGGCATCTCGGGCATTCAGCAGCTCGGCGGCCAGTTCTTCGTCGAGCCGCTCTTCAACGGCGTCACCCTGGTCATCTCGATCGCGCTTGCCGGATTCGCGCAACGCCGTCGCTCGGCGGTGCGCACCACGCAGACGACCGAGGCGCCGGAAATGGCCCAGAACAAGGCGGGGGCAGTCGCCTCCGCCGTCAAGTCGGGCGATCGCTCATGACCGGCGGTTGCCGCAAACCCGGCTGAATTGCCGGACCACACCCGGATGACGTTCCGGAGGACCTGAGGGAGGAATGAAGATGTCGAAGATACGAGTTGTGGCGGGGGCCCTGTTGGCTTGCACCGCCGTCGTCGGGTGGTCACTCGGCACCGCCTGGGCGGCCGATGACCAGTTCATGGCCGATGCCAAGGCCTACATCGAGCAGGCCACCGCACCGGTGACGAAGTGGGATGGGCCCACGACAGGCCCCAAGGCCCAGGGCCACAAGCTGATCGTCTACGCCTCGGCCGATCAGCGCAACGGCGGCGCCAGCGGCGTCGGTGACGGCGCCCAGGAGGCGGCCAAGGCGCTTGGTTGGGACTTTCGCATTATCGATGGCCAGGGATCGGTGCCGGGGCGCACTTCGGCGCTGACTCAGGCGATCGCCCTCAAGCCGGATGGCATCATCCTCGGTACCATTGACGCCGCCGAGCAGGCGCCGATCATCGAGCAGGCCGTTGCCGCCGGCATCAAGGTCGTCGGCTGGCATTCCGGCCCGGGTCCCGGCAAGATCGACGCGGTCCCCGAGGTCTTCACCAACATCACCACCGATCCCAACGAGGTCGCCAAGGCGTCGGGCCTTTATGCCGTCGTTGATTCGGGCGGCACCGCGGGTGTCATCCTCTTCACCGACTCGATCTATGCCATCGCCACCGCCAAGACCAACGCCGAGAAGACGGCGGTGGAGGGCTGCTCGGGCTGCAAGGTGCTGGAAGTGGTCGACACGCCGATCGGCGATCTTTCCAACCGCATGGGACAGCTGACGACGTCGCTGCTGTCCAAGTACGGCAAGCAGTGGACCTACTCCATCGCCGTCAACGATCTCTACTTCGACTTTGCCGCGCCTTCGCTGCAGTCGGCTGGTATCGATCCGGCCACCGGCTATCCGCGCAACATCGCGGCCGGTGACGGCTCGGTGCCGGCGTTTCAGCGCATTCGGCAACAGCAGTATCAGGTTGCCACCGTCGCCGAGCCGCTGCACCTGCACGGCTGGGAGTGCATCGACGAGCTGAACCGGGCCTTCGCCGGCGCGCCGCCGTCGGACTACGTCGCCCACGTCCACCTGTTCGTCCACGCCAACATCGACAAGGATGGTGGCGATCAGAACACCTTCGACCCGGGCAACGGCTATCGGGACGAGTACAAGAAGATCTGGGGCGTGAACTAAGGACGGTCGACCTCGACACGCAAACTGCGGACGGCGCCTGCGGGCGCCGTCTTCGCATGTGCGGTCAGCCCGTGTATTCCATGATGTAGAGGCCGGCGCCGCTCCAGTCCGTGCAGTAGCAGATGCCGTTCTTGTCGACGAACACGTCGGCCGAATGCAGCACCACCGGCCGGTTGGGGCGGGGATCGACCAGCTTCTTGGGCGCTGGCGGCACGCAGGCTGCCACCTCGACAGGACGGAACTGGTCGCGGATGTCGTAGACCCTGACGCCGGCGTTCTGGTAGGTCGAAAAGATCAGTTCGGAGCTGACGAACGAGCCCGGGCGGTTTTCATGAATATTGTGCGGGCCGAAGTGACCGCCGACCGCGATGTAGTCCCGGTCGTCCGGTTCCGGGAACGTTGCGACGCTGATCGGGTTCGACTTCACCTGGTTGTCGAACACCCATATCGGTTTGAAGCCGTCCGCCCTTTCGTCGAGCACCGCTTCGTCGAGCACGATCAGCAGGTTGCGGTCGGGTAACGGCAGGCAGTTGTGGGTGCCGCCGCCGAACGGCGGTGCCCAGTTCTTGTGAACGATCTGCTTCGGCGCCGCCTTGTCCTTGACGTCGACCACCACCAGACACGCGTCCCGCCAGGCGCAGTAGGCGATATCGTCGTGGATGACGGCGTGGTGGAGACCGTAGCGCCCCTCCGGCAGCGGCCAGTCGCCGTGCTCGCCGGCGGCGAGGTTCATTCCCGGCAACCAGTAGCGTCCCACCATCTCCGGCTTTCGCGGATCCCGCATGTCGATGGTGATGAGGATGTAGTCGCTGAAGCCGTCCATCATTGCCGAGGCGTACGCCCAACGACCGCCCACGTACCAGATGCGATGCAGCCCGGTTCCCTCGACCGGCATGAACCCGATCTGCTTGGGCTCGGCCGGCTGCGAAATGTCGAACACCGCCATGCCGGCCGACCAGTTGCGGGTCGTCGGTGTCTCGTGCTCGTCGTGACGCCCGGCCTTCGGCTTGTAGTAGTTGCGCTCGTCGGCCATTTCGGGTTGCGAGAACATGTCGCGGCCGTGCACCAGCAGCAGGAGGTCGTCGTGGACCTGGAGATGCAGGCTCCAGGTGTTGGGCGGGTTCTCGACGTAATTGACCGTCTTGGGGGCAGTCGGATCGCGGACGTCGACGACGCTGAAGCCGCGCGAGCAGACATGGCCGATGTAGGCGTAACCGTTGTTGACCATGATCTGCTGGCCATCGGAGCGGCCAGCCTGGTCGCTGTGGCCGATGAGGCGCATGTTGCGTGCATACGCGGGCTTGATCGCATCTTTGGCCATGGGCCGGTCCTCCCGCTCTCGTTTCAGCCTTGGTATTCGATGATGTAGAGCCCGGCGCTCACGTCGGTGAGGTAGCACAGACCGTTCCTGTCGACGAAGACGTCGGCCGCATGCAGCACCACCGGTCGCCCTGGGCGATGATCGACCCACCGCACCGGCGGCGGCGCGACGAAAGCAGCCACTTCCGTCGGCCGGAACTGGTTGCCGATGTCGTAGACCCTGACGCCGGCGTTCTGGTAGGTCGAGAAGATCAGCTCCTCGCTGACGAAGCTCCCCGGCCGGTTCTCGTGGATGTTGTGCGGGCCGAAGTGACCGCCGACCTTGAGGTAGTCCTTGTCCGACGGCGGCGGGAACGTCGCGATCGAGATCGGGTTCGACTTCACCTGGTTGTCGAACACCCAGATCGGCTTGAAGCCGTCCTCCTGGTTGTCGAGCACCGTCTCGTCCACGACGATCAGCAGGTTGCGGTTGGGCAGCGGCAGGGCGTTGTGGGTACCGCCGCCGAACGGCGGCGCCCAGCTCTTGTGGACGATCAGCTTGGGGTGTTCCTTGTCCTTGACGTCGACCACCGCCAGACAGGCGTCGCGCCAGCTGCAGTAGGCGATGTCGTCGCCGATGATGGCGTGGTGCAGGCCGAAGCGGCCGTTCTTGAGCGGCCAGTTGGCCTTCTCTCCTGCGGCAACGTTCATGCCGGGCAGCCAGTATTTGCCCGCCAGCCGCGGCTTGGTCGGGTCCGCCATGTCGATGGTGATCAGGATGTAGTCGGAGAACCCGTCCAGCAGCGCCGAGGCGTACGCCCACCGCCCGCCGGTGTAGTAAGCGCGATGGACCCCGAGGCCATCCACCGGCAGGAAACCGATCAGCCTGGGATCCCCCGGGGTGGCGATGTCATAGACGGCCAGACCGGCCGACCAGTCGCGGTCTCCTGCCGGCTGGGCGTGCTGGTCCACCGAGCCCTTGTAGTAGTTCTTTTCGTCGGCGAGATCCGGCTGCGCGAACATGTCCTTGTTATGGATGACGAGCAGCAGGTCGTCGTGAGCTTGCAGGTGCAGGTTCCAGGTGTTCGGCGGCGCCGGCACGTACCGCACCGGCTTCGGCCGGGCAGGGTCACGCACATCGACGACGCTGAAGCCCTTCGAGAAGACGTGACCGATATAGGCAAATCCGCCGTAGACCATGATCTGGACGCCGTCGGGCCGACCGCCCTGGTCGGTATGCCCGATGGCGCGCATGTTCCTGGCATAGGACGGAGCGGGCAGGTCGCCATCCGCCATCGACTGCCCTCCGCCCGACCGCGCCCGGTCCGCAGCTCAGCCCTGGTACTCGATGATATAGAGCCCGGCGTTGAAGTCCGTGGTGTAGCACATGCCGTTCTTGTCGACGAAGACATCGGCCGAATGCAGCACCACCGGCCGGTTTGGCCTGGGATCGACCCACCGCGCCGGTGGTGTCGGCGGGACGAATCCGGCGACCTCGGTCGGCCGGAACTGGTTGCCGATGTCGTAGACCCTGACGCCGGCGTTCTGGTAGGTCGAGAAGATCAGCTCCTCGCTGACGAAGCTCCCCGGCCGGTTCTCGTGGATGTTGTGCGGGCCGAAGTGACCGCCGACCTTGAGGTAGTCCTTGTCCGACGGCGGCGGGAACGTCGCGATCGAGATCGGGTTCGACTTCACCTGGTTGTCGAACACCCAGATCGGCTTGAAGCCGTCCTCCTGGTTGTCGAGCACCGTCTCGTCCACGACGATCAGCAGGTTGCGGTTGGGCAGCGGCAGGGCGTTGTGGGTACCGCCGCCGAACGGCGGCGCCCAGCTCTTGTGGACGATCAGCTTGGGGTGTTCCTTGTCCTTGACGTCGACCACCGCCAGACAGGCGTCGCGCCAGCTGCAGTAGGCGATGTCGTCGCCGATGATGGCGTGGTGCAGGCCGAAGCGGCCGTTCTTGAGCGGCCAGTTGGCCTTCTCTCCTGCGGCAACGTTCATGCCGGGCAGCCAG
>Ga0307436_1001539_pt1 | contig 10154 bp, 7 predicted proteins | sample SalMarWE160440MG_FD_202513 | JGI IMG/M metagenome (GOLD analysis project Ga0307436, IMG submission 202513) | Salt marsh sediment microbial communities from the Plum Island Ecosystem LTER, Massachusetts, United States - WE1604-40 | ecosystem: Environmental > Aquatic > Marine > Intertidal zone >...
TGGCGCAAGCGGCGCTGACTCATGCGCTGCTGGCCGGCTTGGCTGCGGCGCTCGATCAACTTGTGAACGCCCGTGCGGCCGAGGGCGAGCGGCTTCAGCGCGTTATTGAAAAACAGCTTGCGACGATCGAGGAGCTTGTCGGGCTTGCTACGGCAGCAGTGGCCCGTCAGCCGGAGATGCTCGCGGCGCGGCTGAAAGAGCAGATCGCGCGCCTCAGCGAAACCGGTGCTTCACTCGAGCCCGAGCGGCTGCACCAGGAGGCGCTCCTACTCGCGGCCAAAGCCGATATCCAGGAAGAGCTCGACCGTTTGCGGGCCCATGTGGCGGCAGCTCACGAGTTGATCGCGAGCGGTGAGCCGGCCGGGCGCAAGCTCGAATTCCTGGCCCAGGAGTTCAATCGCGAGGCCAACACGATTTGCTCAAAGGCCTCGGACATCGAAATCAGCCGGACGGGGCTCGAGCTCAAATCGGTCATCGACCAGTTGCGCGAGCAGGTCCAGAACATCGAGTGAGGGCGCCGATGGAGACGATCGCCCGCAGAGGGCTCATGCTGGTTCTGTCGTCGCCGTCCGGTGCCGGCAAGACGACCATCGCCCGGCGCCTTCTCGATGAGGATGGAGGCATCTCCATGTCCATCTCCCACACCACGCGCGAGAAGCGGAAGGGGGAGGTGGACGGCAAGGACTACCACTTCGTCGACAAGGAGACTTTTGCCCAGATGCGCGACCAGGGCGCGTTCCTGGAGTGGGCGGTGGTGTTCGACAATTACTACGGTACGACGCGCGACCCGGTCGAGCAGGCGTTGCGCGAGGGCCGCGACGTGCTGTTCGACGTCGATTGGCAAGGTGCCGACGCGTTGCGCGATTCCGCTGCCGACGATGTCGTGTCGGTGTTCATCCTGCCGCCGTCCGCGGGCGCGCTCGAGGAGCGGCTGAAGACGCGGGCGGAGGATTCCGACGAGGTTGTGTCGCGGCGCATGCGCGGCGCGAGCAACGAGATCCAGCACTGGGACGCGTACGATTACGTCGTCGTCAATTTTGACGTGGAGCAGTCGGTCGCGGCGGTGCACGCTATCCTAGCCGCGGAGCGTCTCCGCCGGGAGCGCCTCACGGGTCTGAAAGGATTCGTGCAGGGCCTGCTGGCCGCTCTCTAGCCGGGCTCCTTCAACTGCCTAAGCGCGTTGGCGATGCGGCAGAAATCGCCAATCTGCAATTCCTCGGCACGGGCCTTGGGATCGATGCCGAGCCGTTCGAGCAGTGCTTCGGCATCCGGCGCGATCTGACGGAGGCTTGCGCGCAGCATCTTGCGCCGCTGGCCGAACGCGGCGGCCGTCACTTTCTCCAACTGCCTGACGTCGCATGACGGTTCGGGCGTTTCTTTGGGCACGAATTCGACTACGGCGGACTCGACCTTCGGCTTCGGGGTGAAAGCCTCAGGGGGCAGGGTGAAGAGGATGCGCGGGTGGGTGCGCCACTGGGACAGGACGGCAAGGCGACCATAGTCCTTGGTGCGGGGCTTGGCGACGATGCGGTCGGCGACCTCGCGCTGGAACATGAGCACGAGGCGATCGAACCAAGGCGGCCAGGGCTCCGTCTTCAGCCAGCCGATGAGCAACGGCGTGCCGACGCTGTAGGGCAGGTTGGCGACGAGGCGGGCCGGCGGGGTGAGGGGAAGGCTTGCGTAGTCGACGTCACGGGCATCGGCGGCGACGATCTCGAGCCGTCCCGGATAGGCCGCAGCGATCTCCTGTAACGCCGGGAGGCAGCGTTTGTCGCGCTCGATGGCGATGACCTTGGCCGCCCTCTCGATGAGGAGCGCGCGGGTGAGGCCGCCTGGCCCGGGACCGACCTCGACGACCGTCGCGTCCTCGAGCGGGCCGGCGGCGCGGGCGATCCGCCGCGTCAGATTAAGATCGAGCAGGAAGTTTTGGCCAAGGCTCTTCTTCGCGGTTAGGCCCGCCGCGCGGATAACCTCGCGTAGCGGCGGCAGGCCGTCGGGCGTGGTCACGCTTAAGCCTCGTCCTGGGCGGTGAGGCTCATGGCGTCAGCCAAGCGGAGCGCCTCGATGAGGCTCCGCGGATTCGCTTGGCCGGTGCCGGCGATGTCGAAGGCGGTGCCGTGATCGGGCGAGGTGCGTATGAAGGGGAGCCCAAGGGTCACGTTCACGCCCTCCTCGAAGGCGAGCGTCTTGAACGGTACGAGCGCCTGGTCGTGATACATGCAGAGCGCCGCGTCGTAACGCTCGCGCGCGGCGGCATGGAACAGCGTGTCGGCGGGGTAGGGTCCAGTGACGTCGATGCCTTCGTCGCGCGCTGCCGCCATGGCCGGCGCAATGATATCGATTTCCTCCGTGCCCAAACTTCCGTCTTCACCGGCATGGGGATTGAGTCCACTCACGGCAAGGCGTGGCTGCACATAGCCGAAGAAGCGGCGCAAGTCCTCGTCCGTGATCTTGATGGTCTCCAGGAGCAGCTCTTGGGTGAGCACGCTCGGCACGTCCTTCAAAGGAATGTGGATCGTGACCGGCACGACCTTGAAGGGGCCTGCGACCAACATCATCACCGGGCGCGGTGACGCGCTGTCACCTCCGGCAAGAGCGGCGAGATACTCCGTGTGCCCCGGAAAGGCGAAGCCTGCCTGATAAAGGAGGGACTTCGACACCGGATTGGTGACCACGGCCCGCGCCTCGCCTTTGCGTACCAGGTCGACGGCGCGCTCGATGGATTGCTTTACGGCTGGCATGGCCGTGAGGTTAGGTTTGCCGGCTGTGACTGCGGCTGGGACGTCGATCGGGAGCACGGGCAGGGCCTCGGCGAAGCGGTCGGTGGCCTCGCGCGCGGTGGCGACAGAGACAATCGGCACCGAGAGCCCGAGCGCCTCGGCACGGGCGGCGAGAAGGTCCGCGTCCCCGAGCAGGACGAAAGGCGGAATCGCCTCTCCGCTTCGCGCGGCAAAGGCGAGAAGGGTGATATCAGGCCCAATCCCGGCGGGGTCGCCAAGGGTGAGGGCGAGAGGAGCTTCAGAAAGGCCCATGGCGCAAGGGCCTAGCACGAAAAACGCGGTCAGCGATATTCGATGAAGGCGTCTTGGCGCAGGTCGCGCAAAAGCCGCTCGGCGCGGATCATCATCTCGTTGTTCAGCAGCTTGCGCTGGGTCTGTTCGCGCAGCTTGGTGTCGCCTCTCACGGATACCTTGCCGCACACGGCATAGAGCTCAACGCCGGACGACGATAGCGTGGGTGGGGTCATCTGCCCGACTTTGGCATTCATGACGAGGAGCCGCGCCGGCTGGGTGAGGGCTGCCGTTTGCTCCTCCTGAAACGTCTTGGTGGTCACCCCGTCCACGCTCTTCGCCAGGTCGGTGACATTGGCGCAGTTGCTGAACTTGGCGCGCAGGGCTTCGGCGGCAGCGAGTCGTGCGGCGACCGTCCTTTGATCGGCATTGCGCGGCAGCGAGAACTTCACCTGCCGAAGCTGCATCTTGGTGTGGTCCTTACCACCTTCCTCACCGGAATCTGACAAGGCGCGGTCCACCTCGACTTCGCCAACCTGGACCTCGTGACGAAACTTTTTGCGGACCACGTCCTGCCACACGAGCTGAGCCCTGATGCGATCCTTGAGCGTCTTGATATTGACGCCGGCGCGGCCGAGCGCGCTGCTCAGGCCCTCGGCAGAAAGATTGTTCTTGGACGCCATGTCCTCGACGATCTTATTCACGTCGTCCTCGTCAGGCGTGAAGCCGAGCTTCTTTCCCTCTTGGATCTGCAGGCGTTCGTTGATGAGAAGGTCGATCGCCTCCTTCTTCAGCTTGGGGTTGGGCTGTTGCTGACTCGTGATTGCCAAGAAGCGCTCACGCTGGTTGATGTCGTAGTCCGAGATCGGGTCGTCATTTACGAGGACCTTGATGGCGACTTCCTGTGCCAGCACGAGACCCGACCCGAGCACGCTCGTCGCAATAAGCAGTGTCGCGAGCAACGCGAAGCACAGGTTGAAGCGAATGGCCGCTCTAATCAATTGCCGTCCCCGTTGAGCCCCACACCAGCGAAGCTCGCGTTACTGGATGCGGAGTAGCTGCCCAGATACTTCAGCGCAAAGGTTAGGAGGAAGCGCTCATCGGGCGCGATGTCCTGATCGCGGATGAAGGAGCGTTGATAGACCACGTCCAGTCTGAAGCAGTCGTCCTGATAGCGTAGACCGAGACCCTCCTGGATCGTTTGATCAGCCTGGAGGTCATAGCGAAGATTGCCGAGAAGCCACCAATCTGTGGTGAGGGCAAGTGCCCCGTCAGCCAGGACTTCTTCCTGATCTTGGTTGGAGACGATCGTAGAGGACGCTGCCGTCGGCGTGTCGGCGGGGATCTTGGCGTAGTTCAGGCTCGCTTGCACCGGCCCGTATGACATCGACGAGCCGAGGTCTGTGCGCTCCATGTCGAAGGTGTTGTGGTTGAAACGCGATTGCGCGGTGAATGCCAAGCCGCGAGTCGCCTGTAGGTAGATACCGCCTATGTAGTCCGAGTTGGAACTCGCAAGGCCGCTCGTCTGGTAGAAGGCGGTGTTGAACTGGTTCTGACCGGCGAGTTGATAGCTCTGGCCTGCAACCAGCCGAGCGTAGGCGCCGGTGGGCAGCTGGGCGGTATAGCGGACGCCGACATTGGCGCGGGTGCCAGTCTCAATGCGGTCATATCCGGAGAACTTGTCGATATCAAACAGGATCGTGTCGTCGAACACGAGGCTCAACGCGTCTTCGTTCGGGATGTCCTGCTGGTCGCCGACCGAGCCGGGCCGAGCGATGATCTGGCCGATTGGCTCAAGGGTGTGCGTGACAGCGCCTGTCGTGGCGATAAACGGATAGCGGTATTCGAGGCCGCCTACGGCATTGCCGCGCCAGGTGGTGCCGTCTTTCGGATAGGAAGTCACCAGGTTTTCGCTGCCGCTCAGATCGATCGAGGAGGGAGCGTTGACCTGGTAAACGTCGCCGCGCAGCCGGCCGAACGGCGTGAAGACTTGACCGATCCCGTCGATCATCTGACGGCGCCAATTCGCCTCAACGATCATTCGATCGGAGTCGGTGCCATCCTTATTGGAGAACAACATGCTATTGGAGTTGAAGCTGAGCTCGCCGCCGATGATTGGGTTCTTAACGATGTAGTCGTAATCGACGATCGGATAGACTGTGGCCTCGGAGAAGGGCTCGTCCTGGAACAGCAGGCTCTGCGTGCTGTAAAAGTGGGTTCCCAGGTAGTTCCGGTCGTGCAGGCCTTCGAGGTAGACCTGAGAAACGCGATCGGTCTTGAGCCTTGAATCGAGATTGTAGAAACGGCGGAAAGTGTCATCCGACTCGGCGAGGACGTCCCAACCAAGGGCGTAATACGGGTTAAGGGCAAACTTGCCGCGCGTCTTGATGCTGCCGCGGAAGTCGCCGTCGGTCACGTTCTGCAGCGTGCCGATTGGGCTGAGGAAGGTGTCGCTCTTGTTCCACACGCCGGCGAGCTCGACGCTGTAGCCGCCATTCACCGTGCGCTGGCGCCAGTTGCCAAGCAACAAGGTGCCTGCGTTCTCCGTCCACATCGGCGCGAAGGTGAAGTCATAGTGGTCGGACAGCGCAAAGTAGTAGGGAACCTGAATCGTGTTCCCGAGCTCATTGGAGTGGCTATAGCTCGGCATCAAGAAGCCTGACTTTCGCTTCACCGTGGGGTCGGCAGTCTGGAAGTAGGGGACCCAGATTACCGGCACGCCGAAGAAATCGAATGTCGCATTCTTGAAGTTGATGACGGCTTGGTCGCGCTTGTGCGTGATCTTGGCCGCGCGAATGCGCCATGTCGGTGGCTTGTTGGGTTTGTCCTCGCAAAGCTTACAAGGCGTGAACCAGCCTTTTCTGAAGACCGTCACGTTGCCGGCCTCGCGCGAGGCCGACTGAGCGACGATGTGCGTGTCGTCCTTGGTGACGAGCTTCAGCGCATCGACGAAGCCATCGCGGAAGTCGTCGGTCAGCGTAAGCTGATTGGCGGTGATGACGGCGCCGTCGGGATCCTTCATGCGGACATTGCCCTCGGCCATCAGGGTGTTCGTGTTCCGGTTATAGACCACCCTGTCAGCGAGCAGCGTGTAGTTGCCGTAATAGATCTCGACATTGCCCTTGGCGCTGATCCGGGAGTTGTTGTTCTCGTAGATCATCTCATCGGCTTGCAGCAGCATGGGCTCTGACTTGCCGATCTTGGGGGCTTCGACGATCTGATTAACGTTCATCTGAGCCTGACCAAAAGCCATGTCAGCCGGCGCGAAAAACACGGTAAAGGCAGCAAATACCGCGACCAGGCCCGCGCCATACGACCACGCAAATGGACTCCCATTAGACGCGGCAAGGCCGGGCAGGGCCCGGCGGATCGTAAGCAGGACTGCCGGTGCGCGCGCCATCACCCGTCCTCTTTGTACAAGAGCACAGTGAGCGCGAGCGAAGCCGCAATGATCACTGGGATCCATGCCGCCGCCGCGGCGGAGGTCAGCCCCGCCATGGCGAAGTTGCGCGATATCTGAGCGAACACGAAGAAGCCGAATCCTGCCGCCAGCCCGAAGATCGCATTGATCTGGACGTTACCGAAGCGGAAGCTCTTGAGAGAGCAGGTCGCCGCGATAAGTACCATGGTGACGAGGAGGAACGGTCGCGACAGGAGCAGCTGGTACTGCACGCGGTATTGTGTTGCAGGCAGTCCGGCCCGCTCGGAGAGCTCGATGAAGTTCGGCAATTCCCAGAAGGAAATCGAGAACGCGGTGCCGAGACTGTCGCGCACCTGGGTTGGCGTGAGGTAGGTGCTGAGGAGGTAGCGGTCGTAGAATGCGGGCTCCCTTCCCACGGCGCTGACCCAGGCGTCCTCAAGCTCCCAGCGCCCGCTCTTGAGCACGGCGCGTTTCGCCTCGATCCGCTCCGTCAGTGCGTGATCGCGGTCGTACTGGAACACGGTGACGCCGTTCAGCTCGAGACCCTGGTTCAACACCTGAAGGGCATGAACGATGGATGGTCCGTCACTACCGTCCTCGCGGAGCCAGGCGCCGGACTTGCTGCTCGTCTTGAGCAGTGACTCTTCTTTGCCGAAGGCGGTGGCGTAAAGACGCTCCGCCTCGCCGCGCGCCACCGCTGCGATAGGGTTGTAAAGCAGGACGAAGACCACGCCGAGAAGGAACGCGACGATCATTGCGGGGAGTGTGAACTGCCACACCGAGATGCCCGCGGCGCGCAACACGACCAGTTCCGATGAGCGGCTCAACATCAGGAAGATCGTGATGGTGCCGATGAGCACGGCAAAGGGCAGGGTGAGCTCAGAGAATGAGGGCAAGCGCAGCAGTGTCATCCACGCGAGAAGAATTCCGGGAATGTCGCCCGAGTAGTCACCGGCGCGACGTAGCATCTCGATGAAATCAACGAAGAAGATGAGGACACAACAGATAACGAACATCGCCACCATAGCGATGAGGAATCGCGCCGAGAAGTAGCGCGCAAGCGTTCCCCCTGCACTGATGCCCCGCATCTGCGCTCTCACTCCGTCTGCATCCCTCTACCGGCCCAAAACTTTATGTTTTTTAGCTGAAGCTTGAGCTCGAAGCTCAGCTTGGACCGCAGTTCTGGCGACATTCTAACGTGCGCCATCCACGCCGCAATGAGAATCGCCCCCACCGGGATAGCATACACAAGCACCACCGCCCATGCATTCAGGGTCACCAGGTTGCCGGCTGTAATGCCTGCAACTCTAAGGCCGACGGCGATGCCGAAAGCGGCCAGAATCTGGCCCCAGCGGTTCTCGCGAGTGGTGCGGACCTGGCCCATAAGGGCAATGGCTACAAAGATAAAAACAAGTGGATAGAGCGGTGTTGCAAGACGTTCATGTAATTCGTAGCGAAAATGTCCATAGTCTTTCGGATCTATTTCTGGATCACTAGATGCATTCAGCAAATCTCCAATAGATTCTTCCTTTGGTTCAAGTTTTCGTTTGTGCGCGCCCTTAGGGGCCAGCTCGGAAATATCGAGCATGTTCTGATCAAATGCCACGATCTGTACTGTCTTGTCTTTGTCTTCGGCGTTATAGCGATGAACATATCCGTCGAACATGATGAGATATGAGCCTTCATCATTGCTGAGGATGCGGCCTCGCTCGGCGAGGTAGCTCATCACTTGCTTGGGGTCGCGCTCATCATGGACCAGGAGCCCGAGAAGCTCACCGGTTGGGCTGCGGTCGCGGATGTGTAAGGTCAGGCCGCGCTCGGGGCTAGAAAACCGTCCTGGTTGAATGACTTGCGAGATCAGATCGGCTCTGACCTGGGTGATGAAAGTGCGCAAGCCGCGCATGCAGGCCGGATTCAGGAACAGGTTCGACAGCAGGATCGCGATGCTGACGATGGAGGCGAGGGCGATCAGGGACGAACAAACGCGCCAAACGGGCGCGCCGGCCGCTGTCATCACGATCAGCTCACTATCGCCGTTCATGCGATCGAGGGTGTAGAGCGCGGCCATGAGGACCGCATTCGGGGCGATCAGGGCCACGAGGCTCGGAAGGCTGAGCATCGTCATCTGGAAGAAGAGCAACAGTCCTTGGCCTTGCGAGGTGATAAGGTCAAGTTGTTTCAAGGCTGTAGCGAGCCAGACGATACACGTCAGGGTCAGCAGAATGACGAGGAACGCATTCGTCACCTGCCGAAGCATATATCGGCTGAAAAGTGTCATGACCCGCTTTTCCGAGGTCCCCCGACCGGTCCTTGCGCCGGGCCCCCTCGACGCTCGCGAAGAGGCATCGACCGGCTGGTACCAAATGGGATTCTCATCAGTCCAAGATGGCGGAATTTCGGCGTTTTGGAATGGCTTGCTTTCCCATCACACACGACTTAGGTAGGTCGTATATTCCCTGCCGCTGTTGCAAAACTGCACCAGGGAGCGCCCGGGCGTCTCTGTCCGGCGCGCTTTGGTCGGCTGATCTCAGCCGGGCGGCCCCGACTCATCAATGGAGCTTGCCGTGACCGATCAGACCGCCTTGTCCTTTGCCAGTAAGACCACAACCGGCGACGGCGTCGCCGTGGTTTTCGCCGAGGAGGGGCCGAAGCTTTCGCCTGCGGCTCAGGATCTCGACAAGAAGACTGGCGGGCTACTTACCAAGGCGGCGCAGATCACTGGATTCAAGGGTAAGAAGGGCACGACGGTCGATGTCCTCGCGCCGCAGGGGGTCAAGTTCTCGCGCATTATCGCGGTGGGCATGGGCAAGCCCGCGTCGTTCGGTCATGAGGATTGGCTCAATCTTGGCGGCACGGTGCGCGGTCTGCTCACGGGCCGGGAAGGGGCGTCCGCCCATGTCTATCTCGAGCCGGTCAAGGGAGACGTCTCGCCGGCGGACGTTTCGAGTTTCGCACTCGGCGCGCAGCTCCGCGGCTATACGTTCAAGAAATACAAATCGAAGACGCCGAAGAAGAACGGCAACGCGAGCGACGAGAAGACGCTCAAGAAGCTCGTTATCCATTGCGCGGATCCGCGCGCGGCGGGCAGCGCGTTTGTCCCGGACCGGGCCATCATCGATGGCGTCAACCTGGCGCGCGATCTTGTCAACGAGCCGGCGAACGTGCTCGGGCCCGCCGAGTTCGCCCAGCGCGCCAAGGCGCTCACCAAGGCTGGTGTGCAGGTCGAGGTGTTGAACGCCGCGGCGCTGAAGAGGCTCGGCATGGGAGCGTTGCTCGCGGTCGGCCAGGGCAGCGACAAGCCGAGCCACGTGGTGGTCATGCAGTGGAAGGGCGCCGGTCCTAAAGGCGGAGCGCCGGTTGCCATCGTCGGCAAGGGCGTGACGTTCGATACCGGCGGCATTTCGCTTAAGCCCGCGGGCGGCATGGAGGAGATGAAAGGCGACATGGCGGGCGCGGCATGCGTCGTCGGCCTCATGCAGGCGCTCGCCGAGCGCAAGGCGAAGGTCAACGTTGTCGGCGTCATCGGCTTGGTCGAGAACATGCCGAGCGGCAAAGCGCAGCGTCCGGGCGACGTGGTCACGGCGAAATCGGGAACGACCATCGAGGTGCTTAACACCGACGCCGAGGGGCGCATGGTGCTGGCCGATTGCCTCTGGTACGCGCAAGACCGTTTCAAGCCGAAGGCCGTGATCAATCTCGCGACGCTGACCGGCGCTGTCATG
>Ga0307436_1001540_pt1 | contig 10153 bp, 11 predicted proteins | sample SalMarWE160440MG_FD_202513 | JGI IMG/M metagenome (GOLD analysis project Ga0307436, IMG submission 202513) | Salt marsh sediment microbial communities from the Plum Island Ecosystem LTER, Massachusetts, United States - WE1604-40 | ecosystem: Environmental > Aquatic > Marine > Intertidal zone >...
ACCAGGCGGGCAGCGAGCCTCGACCTTCGGCTAGCATCGACGGCATGGGGATGCGAGAGCGACTCGAGAGGCTGGCGGGGCGACTCCGGGGCTGGATCATGGACGATTGGCCTGCATCGCTGATTCCGCTGATTGCGTTGTTCGTTGTCGTCCTTGCCGTCCTGGCCGGCGCCGTCTGGCCACGCGGTAGTCAGTGGCCGGCCGTCTACGTCCCGAGCTACGGGCCGGCCGTGATGAGCACTACCCGACTCATCAACTCCACCGACCATACCGTGCTCGTCTCGCTCAGCCTGGGCGAACCTTCCGGGTCGGGGTTGTCCGGCACGGAGATACGCGCTCACTCGACCTACGATTCCGCCGGCTACGCGTTCACCGACATCGACATCACGATCGAGTTCACCGACCCGAGAGACTGCACGTCTCTGGGCAGTGTCACGCTTCGGGGTGCGGCGACCATCGAACTCCCCGCGAGCGGCCCGCCCGTCGTCAAATCGAACGAGGGACCGCCGATGCCCACCCCGGGTGGGACGATTCCGCCGCTTAGCTACAGCGATGTCTGTGCTGACACCGTCGGTCTGGAGGGTGCGGCGTGGCGGCATCAGGGCAGCCTGATCGGAATCGGCGACGACCAGGGCTGGTTCATCGAGCCTCAAGGAACGCTGATGAGAGTGGCCGGAGAGGGAGAACGGGTCGAAAACCTGAAGGAGCTATCAGATGGTTCGGTCATCGCCTCCCGGCCGCGCCCCGGCTCCACCTCCGGCACCAGTGTCCTCTGGCGGACCGACCGGCGGGGCTCCTCGTGGCAGGCCTGGGACATGCCCGGGATGCCAACGGCCTCGGCCGACGGACGTTGGTTCGCCTACACCTCCAGCGGGCCCACGCCTGCCGACAGCTTTGCCCTTCATGTCATCAGGCCGGATGGCAGCGGCGATATCGACCTCGGCAACAGGGTCGAGGACTTCGTCTGGGCGCCAGACTCCAGCCGCCTCGCCGTCCTTGTGAACGGTGACGCACCCGACTATGAAGGCCGGCTGGAAATCTGGGGTGTCGACGGGTCGAAGAAGGTCGTCCGTAACAAGGTCGACGCCTACGCCGGGCTGGATTGGTCGCCCCGAAGCGATCGTCTGGCGGTCACGGCCGACGACGGTGGGAGATCGCCGAACCAGCGACTTCTGATCGTCGATGAATCGGGGACTCAGCTGGCGGAGCTCACGCCCGGCAAAGCCGGCGTCCGAGCGACCGAGATACTCGATGGCGTGACCTACGAAGACCGCATGGGCTGCCCGAAGTTCTCACCCGACGGCACGAAGCTCGCCTTCCTGCGAATCACGTACCCGTATCCGAACAACGCCGAGGTCGATGACGTGTATGTCGCGGCGGTGGACGGTACCGGCGCGACACTCATCACGGACCACGGCTATTCGGGGACGCCAGTCTGGTCGCCCGACGGCAGCTGGTTGGCCGTCACTCGCTCCCGGGGCGACGACGACAGCACCTACGTCACGTTCGTCGCCCACCCCGACGGCAGCGGCTATCGCCTCATCGCCCACGGCCTCTGGGTCACGCAGTGGGTGCCCGACTGATCTCGCCAGGGCAGCCCTGGGCGTGAAAGGTGCTGGAGCGGGAGACGGGTCTCGAACCCGCGACATTCAGCTTGGAAGGCCGGTGAGCGTGAGCGCTACAGCATCACGCTCAGAGGGGCGAGCGTAACGTGTCCAGTTATCGTGTCGTCCATCTCGCCGCCCGGGCAGGACCTCACGCTAAGCTAGGAGGACCAGCCGCGGAGCAGGCTACCCGGCCGACGGCGGCATGGAGGGCGGATGGAACCCAGACCTCAGTCCGTCGGGCGCGTTACTCGAATTCCGGCCGCAGGTGTTCGCTCGCTCCTGTGGCGAGGCGACGAACTTGTCGACCTGGCGAGTGGAGGTGTCCGTTATCGGCTCGACGGCAGCTCTAGTTCCGGTGGCTTCCAATACGCCTACTCCTTCGATCGGGCCACTGTCTCGCCGAGTGGCGAGCACTCGGTGCTGTATGTCAACGAAGGCACCAAGGGGCTCGTCATCACGAGAAGTGGCCTGCCGGTTCGGGAGATAGATCGCAGCTTCTACTACGCCAACCGCTACGAGTACCCGGTGGCACTGGCGAGCGTGGATGGCAAGGATCTACTGATCCACTGCCCCGACTCCTACCAAAGGCTCGAAATCGAGGACGCGGAGACGGGCCAGTCACTGAGCGCCCGCCCGACCAAGTCGAGATCCGAGACATACGACTTCTTTCACTCTCGGCTTTCGGTGACTCCTGACAACATCTACCTCGTCAGCTCGGGATGGTTCTGGGGCGCCACCAGCAGCGTCATGGTCTATGACCTCTCGGAAGCTCTTGCTCGACCGGAACTGCTAGATGAAGGCGGCCTAGTCAGCTGGAGCTACAGTGACCTCGACGGTGGGGAAGTCGGGTCCGTCGCCTATGTGGGCGACGACTGTCTGCTTGTGGCTTGCTACGCGGAAGATCCGAGAGATCCGGAAGACCAGGATTTGGATGCCCCGACGCACATGCTGGGCCTGTGGTCCATTCCCGACCAGACCTGGCTGTCGAAGTTGACCATGCGTGAACCGATCGGAACCGTGATGGCAATCGATCGGAACCGCTGCGTGAGCCTCTACAGACATCCGAAACTGATCGATCTGAGCACCGGCTGCGTGATCGCTAGCTGGCCGGAGATCGACAGCGGGACCCAGGTGGACTCCTTCGTCACGCTGGCAATGCGCGTTCCGCCAACGGCGCTGGACTCGGCCAATCGTCGCTTTGCCATCGCGGGCGCGGACGCGATCTCAGTGGTCGAAATCGATGGAGACCTGTCTGGGCAAGGCTGAGCGTTGTGGCACACGACCCACGGCCTTCTTGAGGAGACCCCTCGCAGGCTGAGTGTCGTCCCGAGCGTGAAACGGTGAGTGGAGCGGGAGACGGGTCTCGAACCCGCGACATTCAGCTTGGAAGGCCGATGAGCGTGAGCGCTACAGCATCACGCTCAGGAGGGCAAGCGTACCGTGTCCAGTTATCGTGTCGTGGGAAGCTCGGATGCAGACTGCCTCACTGGCGCCGGAGGGCGGATCCCCCAGGTGGGCGAGGGGCGGGACGAGGCGGCTCAGCAGCACGAGTAGGCAGCGCCGATTGGGCCTCGAATTCGTCCAGCAGCGCCAGGATCTCGGGACACTCCCAAAGCCGATTCCGTCGCCAATCGCCCCGGACCGGCCGAAGAATCCCGGCGGCCTCCAGGCGGCCGATCGCCATGTTAGCGGACTGAAAAGTCCCTCCAATGGTCTCCCGAGCTGTGTTCACGGTGAGCATCGGATGAGCGGCGAGGCTGCCTATTAGGCTGGCAGCTCCTGATCCTCGCCGCGGCCGGACAGACTCCAACCACCGAGCCTCGAGCTCATTCAAGCTGATGCCCAATCGCTTCGACGCTGAGGCCGCATCCGAGAGCGATCTCGCGAAGAACAGGATCCATGCGTTCAGATCCCCCTCGCGATACGCGGTCAAACCCTCGACGTATCGGCGCCTGTTGGTGGCAAGGACAACAGAGACTGGCGGCACGATGCGGTTGGCGACACGGCCCCTTCGCAGCGCAATGTGGATCAAGGCCCTGCCCGTACGTCCGTTGCCATCAACGAAGGGATGGATGGTTTCGAATTGGGCATGGGCTATCGCTGCCTGGGCAATCGGCGATAGACCGTCGCGATTGAGATACCCGACGAGGTCGGCCATGAGCTCAGGGACCCGCCCCTCAGGAGGCGGGATGAACTCTGCGTTGCGTGGCGAGTCTTCCTGGCCGATCCAGTTCTGGACGTCTCGAAGTCTGCCTGCAAAGCGCCTCTCCCTTGGCAGGACCATCAGTCGGTCGTGGATCGAGAGCACATCGTCGAGGGTTAGGACCCGTGCTTCTGACGCGATCCTCACAGCCAACTCCATGGCGGAGATGTTGGCAACTACGCTTCGCGCCGTTTCGTCTCGGTCCTCATCGGTCGCCAAAGCCTTGGCGATGCGCCGCTGACTCATCTCCAGGCCCTCGATCCGGCTCGAGGCAAGAGCTTCGGTCCGCAAGAGCTGGCGACCCACGGCCTCAAGACCACGGAACGTGGGGCTGGACTGTAGCTCGCGGACTCCGACTGCGGCTGCTTCCATCTCCGCGACGACGCTGTCTGTAAGGCGCGTCTCCAGTTCGCGAATGGGATCTGGCACGAACGCCGAGTAGCGGAAGGGAGTTCGGGAAGATCTCGGCCCGTAGGCTTCGGGAGACGGCTCCCAGATCCTTTCGATTGGCCTCGGCATCCTTTGCTCCCTGAGTTCCATGTTTATGCTTCGATAAACAACCTTGAATAAGGGCCCATCATATTCAAGGATCCACTCGCCGGCAAGAGAGCGGGCATGAGTCCCAACGTCGAAGCACTGAGCCGCATTCTGCGAGAGAGATGTGCGCACTGGTGGGTTGTACGAAGAAGAGGGTGACGAAGACGAAGAAGATGATCATCATCAAAAGGAGGACGATGAGGAAGGGGTGGTCGAGCGGCCTGAGCTTGAGGCGCTTCATCAGGCCCTACAGGGGCAGGAGGAGCAGGAGGAGGGCCCCGCCCCCTGCAATTCCTCGGTGGATGGCAAGGGTCGGGCCGCCTGCTCAGGCAGCCTACTCGGAAGGCAGCCGGAGCAGGCTGAGTATCGAGCTGAGCACGAAACGGGATCTGGAGCGGGAGACGGGTCTCGAACCCGCGACATTCAGCTTGGAAGGCCGGGGCACCTGAGCGCTACAGCATCACGCTCAGAGGGGCGAGCGTAACGTGTCCAGTTATCGTGTCGTCGTTGGCCCCATTGCGACGGCACGCGGAGGCTACGGCAGACGCCCTATCGACCCGCCGCCCTGTCGCGGTCAGGCTCGCTCGGTGTTGGCAGCAGCCATGAGGGAGCAGGGTGTGAGGACTGCGCTGGGGAGACTTCCAGTCGCCATTGCGATGGTTGCGGCGTTAGCTGCTGCATCTTGTGCGGGTCCGTCGATCGTTCCGCTCGATACCAAGCCGACCGACAGCACGCAGGCCGAGAACCTCGGCTACTCGGTCGCGAGCCAGGCCCACTGCGGCAACTTCGAATCGCTCGATCCGGCCGGCACCCGGGGGACCTGGCACTACACCTGCAGCATCGGCGACACCAGCTACGACATCGTCGTGTTCGGGAGCGATCCTGCGAGGCAGGCGGGCCTGGTGGCGTTAGGCGACATCGGCGCGCCCTTCGTCGCCAAGGACTACTACGCTGTATCCGTCGCCCCGTCGGGTCCATCCAAGTCGGCCGCGGCCGCGTCGACTGCCGACCCCTCCCTGCTTGCGCCTTTCGAGTAGCGTTCGCAACGAGGAGGAACGACGTGAACCATCTTCGGGCGGCCGCCGCGTTCGCGACGGCGATCAGCCTCATCCTCTGGATCGGAGCCAGTCCGATCCAGGCGAGCGACGGGGACGCTAACGACGTCGCGTCGGCAATCAACAAGGTATCTCCACCAGCGGTCGAAGCGCGGACTCTGGCCGTCCGCGGAGCCGACCGCGCCTTCTCTGCCGGAGCAGCTGTGTCGATGCCGGCCGACGCCTCGGGAGAGGTGGTCCTGCGCAGCAGCTCCTCGGGTCGGGCGGTCGGCCTGAGCCTGGCGGGCGCAGTGTCCGGTCCCGCCTCGCTGGCGGACGACGGGACGGTTGTCTATGGCTCGACTGGAGGCATAGGGATTGGGGTGCAGGCGTTCGGCGCCTCCGTTCGAGTGGCCGCCGTCCTCCAGTCCCCCAGGGCCGGCAGCTCGATCCCATACAGTCTGGACCTGCCCAAGGGCGCTCATCTCACGACTCGCGACGACGGCGGGATCTTCATTCTGGGCGCGGACGGCTCACTGCTGGGAGGCGTCGCCACGCCTTGGGCGAGAGACGCCAAAGGCCAGTCGGTGGCCACGAGCTACGCAGTTCGCGGTACAACCCTCGTCCAGACCATCGAGCCGTCCTCGACCTCCGTCTATCCGATTGTGGCTGACCCGTACTTCTTCATCGACCTGATCGATCACGCGACCTGGGTCTACCACTCGGGGTACGGCTGGACGCTCCAGGTCTCGCCAACAACATGGGGTAGGTTGAACGGCGGTGCCTATGGCATCGGGGCTTTCGCCTGGGACGAACTCTACACGAAGTACAGGAATCGTGGCCTGTGCTGCAACCTCAATGGGATGAGGGATCAGCTCATCTGCCACTGGCAGTTCGCATTCTGGCGAAACACTTACAACCTGGACGAATGGAGGCCCGACGTGGGCTACGTCCAGACCGTCAACTCCAGTTGCAACCCGGGCGGCCCAGTCTGGTTCGACTGACAACGGAACGTCGGCGCGGGCTGGGCGTGAAATGGGATCTGGAGCGGGAGACGGGTCTCGAACCCGCGACATTCAGCTTGGAAGGCCGGGACGCCTGAGCGCTACAGCATCACGCTCAGAGGGGTGAGCGTAGGGTGTCCAGTTATCGTGTCGTCGTGCTCGATGATGATAGGGATCAGGGTCATGAGGAAGAGGAAGAGGAAGAGGAAGAGGAAGAGGAAGAGGAAGAGGAAGAGGATTGACGAAACTGCCAGGAAGTGACATTTTCGTCATGTGACATCCGTCAGAGACTGGATCGACTCAATGTACGGCCAAGGCCGGGTGACATTCACCCTGGCCGAGGCCAGTCGCTCCAGAAGTGCCAGTCTGAACTCGACGCTGTCGGCCCTTGCTCGTGCCCAGCGCGACTCACTGCTCCTGTCGCCTCTCCGCGGCTTCTACGTGATCGTTCCCCCAGAGTACCGGCATGATGGTGCCCCGCCCTGGCGGTGGTTCATCGGACCGATGCTCCAGTTCCTCCAAGCGCCCTACTATGTGGGCCTCCTGACGGCCGCGGTCCAGCACGGCGCTAGTGCCCAGGCGCCCCAGGAAGTGCAGATTGTCGTTGACCGCCAGATTCGGCAGAAGGTCGCTGGGCGCCAGCGCATCCAATTCGTCCTTCGGAAGAGAGCGTCGCTGGCACCCGTAGTGGAGGTGACAACACCGACCGGTGCACTTCGCGTATCCACCCCCGAAATGACGATGCTCGATCTCGTCGCGTATCCATCTCGCGCTGCCGGATGGGACAACGTTGCCTCCCTGATACCCGATCTGGCTCCGCTCGGGACCCGGAGGGGGTGGCGGGACGCTCTCCGCGTGGGACCTAGGGCCACCGAGGTCCAGCGGCTCGGCCATCTGCTGGACAGGATCGACTCCCCGCACACGGACGTTCTTGCCGAGTGGCTCGATCGCAGACCGCACGAGCTGACGCCACTGGTGCCCCGGAGCGCAGCGGCTGGCGAGCGCGATCCGCGATGGCGCGTGATAGTCAACGCCCTGGTCGAGCCAGACTGATGCTCCCCCGCTTCGACATCCTAGCCTGGCGCGAACACGCTCCTTGGGCGGACGAGGCTGATGTGGAGCAGGACCTCATCATCACGAGGGCCCTCCTCGATCTGTTCTCGGACCCATTCCTCTGCGACCGCCTCGCCTTCCGCGGCGGTACCGCGCTCCACAAGCTGTGGCTCCCTCCCGCGGCTCGCTATTCGGAAGACATCGACCTCGTACAGCGCGAACCTGAGGGCATCGGTCCGACCTTCAATCACATCCGCAAGCAGCTAGCCTGGCTGGGCAAGCCCAGGGCCGAAACCGGCGAGGTTCCGAAATTGATCTTCCGTTTCCAGAGTGAGAGCGGACCGACGCGGAAGCTCAAGATAGAAATCAACACGCACGAGCACTTCGCGCATGTCGTCAAGAAGGGCTTCCGGGTCCACCACCGGGCAGCGAGCGGCTCGGTGCGAGTGCCCACTCACCCCATCGACGAAATGCTGGCAACCAAACTGCGGGCCGTCTGTCAGCGCGACAAGGGCCGTGATCTGTTCGACCTATGGTGGTCGCGGAAACACGCGGCAATCAACGAAGCGGAGATCGTTCGGCTGCTCGTCGCGTACATGGACCGAGGCGGCGACCGTGTCGACAGCGCACCAGAGCTGCGAGCCAAGGTTGCAGCCAAGCGTTCCCGCGGCATCTTCGACGATGTACGACCACTCCTGAGGGCCGGCGTCGAATTCGATGTGGCGGAGGCGCTCGAGTGGTTCGAGGCCTCGATCATCTCCCGCCTCCGAAACGATGACGGGACCAGGCTCTTCTCCAGACCCGAACCGCCGCGGTCTTCGTCAGATGGTCGTTGAGCGTTGCAGCAGCCTGACACAGGCCCGGGCTCGATCCGAGCGCCAGGGCTGAGTGTCGTCCGGAGCATGGAAGGGGGCTTGGAGCGGGAGACGGGTCTCGAACCCGCGACATTCAGCTTGGAAGGCTGACGCTCTACCGACTGAGCTACTCCCGCCCGATTTCACGCTCACATAGAGCGCATTTCCGAAAAGCTGACGCTCTGGTGGTTGACCGCCACGCTGTCGCTCCGGTTTCCCGAGCGACGCCTCGCGGAAGGTCGATCCCGATGCCAAGAGTGTCTCGCACGGCGCACATCGTACCCGACGAGCCCCGACGCGCAACCGGCACCCCACTCGCCGATGCGATCGCCTCGTACCACCTCTCTTTCCGCGCAGCCAACCGAAGCCCGGCCACGATCAGGACGTACCTGCGGTCCATGGACGAGTTCGCCCACTTCCTCGAGGCGCGCCACCTGCCGCAGACGCTGCCGGCCATCACGCGAACGCACATAGAAGCCTACATCGTCTCGATCCAGGAAGCAGGGCAGCGCCCGGCAGCAGTCTCGATTGCCTATCGGAGCCTGCAGCCGTTCTTCCGCTGGGCGATCGAAGAGGGCGAGATCGCGTCCTCACCGATGGCTCGCATGAAGCCGCCGGTCGTCCCCGAGACGCCGCCGCCGGTGCTACGGCCCGAGGAGCTGAACGCGATCCTCGACGCCTGTGCCGGCTCGGACTTCGAGTCCCGCCGCGACATGGCCTCGTCCGGCTCCTCCTCGCTACCGACATGCGCAGGGGCGAGCTTGCTGGACTGAAGACCGACGACATCGACTTCAGCCAGCAGGTGGCGCTGGTCATGGGCAAGGGCCGACGACCGAGGGCATGCCCATTCGGCAACAAGACTGCCCAAGCCCTCGACCGATATCGACGCGCGCGGGCCTCTCACCCAAACGCGGACCTCGACGAACTGTGGCTCGCGCCCAACGGACCGCTCGGGCCGAGTGGCATCCTCCAGGTCTTGCGTCGCCGGGGCACCAAGGCGAGCATCGAGAAGCTCCACCCCCACCTCTTCCGCCACACGTACGCCCACATGTGGCTTGCTGACGGCGGCACCGAGGGTGACCTCATGCGCCTCGCTGGCTGGAAGAGCCGCCAGATGCTCGGCCGCTACGGCGCCTCAGCCGCCGACGAGCGGGCCCGCCAGGCCTATCGGAGGCGGAGCCCCGGCGATCGCCTCTAGCCGAGCCCGAATCCTGGAGGTCTCGCGGTCGTGACAAGCTAGGTGGCACGGGCCTACCCAATGATCTTCATCATGGCCACATCGGCTTGATTGGCAGGAAGAAGGTAATCGCAATGGCGAAAGTCAATCGTTCAGCCAGCACTGGTCGCTTCGTGAAGGAAGCGACTGTTCGGCGTCATCCGGGCACCACAGTGAGGCAAACCATCGGCGGCCAGGCAACAAGCTACCGGTCTGCCATCACAGGTCGCTTCGTGACCGAGGCCACTGCCCAGCGACATCCAGCGAACACGATCAAGGAAGGCAACTGAAGCCCTCGAACAGAGATGCAGCAACGCACCTCTTGGGTCCAGTCTTCGCCTCGCGCCGTCCTTGATTCGGTCCGTGACAACGCGTCTAGAATTCTGAGTGGATGCCGTCCTGAGCAGAACGGTCTCGAGGGATTTGGAGAGGACGAAGGTATGAGCGGAGATCGACCCATGATGGCGGCTCGGCTGAAGGATGTGTCTGCGCCCCTCAAGTTGGGGTTCTACGACGAGAGAAAGCAGCTGACGATGGGGTCCGACGGTCAGCCCCTTGTCATGGGGCTACAGGGCGCACTGAAGACCCTAACGGAGGCTTCGTCAGATCCAGGAGACCCCGCCTCGCCACCCTCTGCCTTGAACT
>Ga0307436_1001541_pt1 | contig 10149 bp, 7 predicted proteins | sample SalMarWE160440MG_FD_202513 | JGI IMG/M metagenome (GOLD analysis project Ga0307436, IMG submission 202513) | Salt marsh sediment microbial communities from the Plum Island Ecosystem LTER, Massachusetts, United States - WE1604-40 | ecosystem: Environmental > Aquatic > Marine > Intertidal zone >...
TTTATGCACCTGAAGGGCCATGACGCCGCGCTATGGAAGCGGTTGAGGGGCGAGGCGTTGAAATGTGGGGGGAAATCAATGCCCGGCAGGATCATAGCCACGGACATTCGTCCCGAAGCTGTCGGGGCTGCCCGAAAGAATGCGGCAACGGCCGGGGTGGGGCATCTGATAGAATTCGGCGTATGCGATTATGCCTCGACGGAGGTCCCGATGGGCGGAGGCATTGTCGTGCTGAACCCGGAATATGGCGACCGGATGGGCAAAATGAAGGAGCTTGAAAGTGTTTACAGCGGGATAGGCGACTACTTCAAGCAGAAATGCCGGGGGTACCGGGGCTTCATATTCACGGGAAACCCCGGGTTGGCAAAGAAGGTGGGACTGAGGGCATCAAAGAGGACCGTGTTTTTTAACGGCGGGATCGAGTGCAGGCTGATCGAATACGAATTGTACGAGGGCAGCAGAAAATACGCTGGAGAAAATGCAGGGAGGCAATAGTGACGGACCCGGAAGAAGTCTTTTTTGAAGCCGTCATTCCCGAAGTTCTCATTCGGGAATCCATTCTTTTCCAATGTGTATGTCTACCTTGGATACCCGTTTTCGCGGGTATGACGACTTTTTACGAGTCCGTCAATAGTAAATAGTGAGCAGGAGATTTACTATTCATGTGTTTTAACGTTGCAGATAAGGAGAGAAAAGATGGCCAGGAGTGATAAGAGACGAGGGAAAAGGCACAGGGAATGGAATCTCGGGCTGCTTTTTGAGAACGACAGCGATCCGCGCATAGAAAAGGAGATGGCTGAAGTTGAACGGAAAAGTTATGGCTTCATCAACAAATGGAAGCCTCGCAAGGACTATCTCCGTCAGCCGAAGGTCCTCATGCAGGCCCTGGATGATTACGAGGTATGGAAGCGGGACTGCGGCGCCGACGGAGATCCGGGGTACTATTTCTGGCTCAGGACCCAACAGGACCAGAATTCTCCCGACCTGAAGGCCCGTTTCAACAAGATTGAGGAGTTAAGCCGGAAGATCGAAAACGACATCCAGTTCTTTTATCTGGGCATCGCAAGGATTCCTCTGCGTCTGCGCAGGCTTTTTCTGGCTTATCCCGGGCTGAAGAAGTACAGTCATTTTATCGAGAGGATATTCGCCGAATCGAGGCACCTCCTGGGAGAGCGGGAGGAGAGGATACTGAACCTGAAGTCATCGACTTCCTATTCAAATTGGGTGAGGATGACGGCCGGTTTCCTTGCCAGGGAAGAGAGGAGGGTGCTCCTGGAGGATGGAAGGGCCGGCGTGAAGGCCTTCTCCGACATAGTGAGCCTGATGAACAGCGGAAACAGGAAGGTGCGGGATTCCGCCGGGAAGGCTTTTAACGATATCCTGGAAAAACATGTTGACGTGGCGGAGGCGGAGCTCAATTCGGTCCTGGCCAACAAGAAGGTCGACGACGAACTGCGGCACTTTACAAGACCTGATTTTTCCCGCCACCTCAGCGACGACATCGACAGCGAGGTCGTGGATTGCCTCATCGATTCGGTGTCCGGGAGATTCGACATACCGGCGGAATATTACGGCCTGAAGGCCCGCCTGCTGGGGGTGAAAAAACTGAAATATCACGACAGGAACGCCCATTTCGGAGATATCGGCAACAAGTATCCTTATGAAGGCAGCCGGCGACTGGTTTACAGGGTCTTGAAGAGGCTTGACGCCGGGTTTGCGGATATTTTCGAGTCCTTCGTGGAGAAGGGGCAGATCGACGTATACCCAGGGAAAGGGAAGGCGGGCGGCGCCTTTTGCGTTCATCACTGCCTCTCCCAGCCGACCTTCGTTCTTCTGAACCATACGGACACGCTTCACGATGTCCTCACGATGGCCCACGAACTGGGCCACGGGATAAACAACGAATTCATCAGGAAGAGGCAGAACGCGCTGAATTTCGGTACCCCGACATCCACCGCCGAGGTGGCAAGCACCTTCTTCGAGGATTTTGTCCTGGAAGAGATACTGAGAGGCTGCGATGACGAACAGAGGCTTGCAATAATGGTGATGAAACTGAACGATGATGTCTCCACCATATTCAGGCAGGCGGCCTGTTACAGGTTCGAGCGTGAGCTGCACATGACGTTCGGGGAAAAAGGTTATCTGTCGAAAGACGAAATAGGCGATCTTTTCCGCAAGCATATGGCGGCATACATGGGTGATTTTGTGGAGCAGTCCCCGGGCTCTGAAAACTGGTGGGTGTACTGGAGCCACATACGTTATTTCTTCTACGTTTATTCCTACGCCGGCGGCCTGCTTATCTCCAAGTCGCTCCAGAACTCGGTAAAAAAAGACCCGGCTTTTGTGGCCAAGGTCAAGGAGTTCCTTTCCGCCGGACTGTCCGATTCCCCGGGGAACATATTCCGGAAGCTGGGCATAGATATAACCGACAGGGCTTTCTGGAAAAGGGGACTTGACGAGGTTGAAAGCCTCCTCCGGGAAACCACCGCCCTGGCCCGAAGACTGGGGAAGATATAACGAAGTCAGAAGTAAGAATGCAGAATGCAGAAGTCAGAAAATGACAAGGCTCCTTCCTTTTTGGAGCACAGCTGTTTATTGGAAAATCCCTCCTGGTCTCCCTTTGCCAACGGGAGGAACGGCACCCCTATTTGGCAAAGAGGCCTGCCTGCCGACAGGTCGGGGTAAGGGGAGATTTTCCGGTTAACGGGCATTCAGTGCATAGTAGCAATACTTTTTACTTCTGCATTCTGCATTTTTACTTCTGCATTCTGACTTCTGACTTCTTACTTCTGACTTTACCTTGCCAGTTTCAGTTCCTTGAGAAGTCTCTTGAGGTCGAACTCCTTCTTCATGATCTCCCTGGTCTTCAGCACCTTCTTCTGCTCCCTGATCCTGATCTTGCCCAGGACGGCCTCGATCTTTTCCACAGTGGTAAAGGTATCGTCATGGACGGATATGATCGGGACCCCGCAGATCTTCGCCTTACCTATGATCACGTCATTTGTGTACATTCCGCCTGTGAGGACGATACACTTCGTCGATGTCTCCAGCGCCGCAAGCTGTATGTCCGACCTGTTCGCGCCGGTGATGACAGCCTTGTTCGGCGTCCTCCTGAAGTACTTGATGGCGCTGTCCACGTCCATTGCCCCGATGGAGAAATTCTCTATGAAGTCGTCGAGGGCCTCTTCGCAGCACAGGACCTTTCCGCTGAGGATTTCGTTCAACTGCCTGACGGTGATCGAATCCAGGAGTATGTCCCTGTGGAGGGCCGCGAAAACGTTTATCTTCTTTTTCTCGAGGAAGGGTCTGACGGACTTCTTGACATAGTCGTGGGCGCTCTGCGGTACCTTGTTGATGACGGCCCCGGCAAAACGGTCGCCCAGCAGCTCCCTCGCGCCGATTATCGAGTCAATGGAGCTTTCTCCACTCCAGGGTTCGACGACGAGTGTCTTCGCATTGAGATAAGAGATTATCCTCAGGCCGTTGATGCCGAACAGCGACCCTTCGACGAGGTTGGCTGCCCCTCCGACAAGCACGATATCCTTGTCCGCTATTGAATCGATGGCCTTTTTCACGGCTTCGAATTTGTCCGAGGGCCGGCCCCTCAGTGCCCTGTTCTGGACCTCGTAGGTGACGACGAAGGGTGACACGATGTCGGCGGCTTCCGGAAGGTCAAGGGCCTTTCTCATGAATTCCGCATCGCCGTCGACGAGCAGGTTGCCCTGCTTCAGGGGAATCTTGCCGAAGGGTTTTATAAACCCGACCCCATAGCCTTCTTCTTTCAGCAGAAGGCCCAGGCCGAGAGTCACGAGGCTCTTGCCTGAAAATCCCGACATCGAAGCAATGTATAGATACAGCATGCAAACCTCCTCTCCCGCCCCGGCACAGCCGGAACAGGAATACATTTCACCCCAAAGCTATTGCAGATTTTCCTGTCATTTATAAAGAGCTGTCTCCCATGCGACTAACGGCCTATTATTATCCTTGCGTCGAGTGCCGTGGCCCCTCTTTCATTTACCAGAAGCGGATTGATATCGAGTTCCTGGATGGCGGGGAAATCGGAAGAGAGACAGGACAGCCTCAGTATGGCATCGACTATGGACCCGATATCAACGGGCCTTTCGCCTCTGGCACCTTTCAGCAGCGGAAATGAGCGGACCTCACCGATCATCTCCATTGCGTCGAATTCATCGACGGGTACTATCCTGAAGGAGACGTCCTTGAGTATCTCCACATATATGCCGCCGAGACCGAACATTATCATATGACCGAACGTCCTGTCGAATGTTATGCCTGCTATGACCTCCTTCCCGCCGGGAACTGTTTCATAAACGGAGACACCCTCAATAAAGGCGGAAGGCATGAATTTCTTTGCGTTCAGCGTAAGCTCGGAGAATGCCGCCCTGGCCTCCTTTCTTGAACGGACTCCGAGCCTCACCCCGCCGACGTCCGTCTTGTGCAGGATGTCGGGCGACGAGACCTTCATCACTACGGGAAACCCCGTTTTTTCTGCGGCTGCAGCGGCCTCGTCCGGGTCGGCCGCCAGGTATCTGGCCGGGAATCTGAAGCCGTATGAACCCAGTATCTTCCGTGATTCGTCCTCCGTAAGGCTGTACCGGCCTTTTCCGGCCGCTTCGCCGATGATCTTTGAAACGGAATCCCTGTCGGCGGATATTGAGGGCGGCACGGTCTTTTCTCTGCGTACCCATCGGCCGTAGTCCCGAAGCTTGCGGAATGCGCGGACGGCCGGTTCCGGATAGGAAAAATTCGGGATTGAGGAGGCCTTCAGCATTTCAACGGACGAACGCACACTTTCCTCTCCCATAAAACACGTGATAAAGGGCTTATCAGACTTCGCCGATGATTCCATGACCGCCTTTGCCGCGTCCTCCACATTGATGGTCGCCTGGGGTGTCAGAATGACGAGAAAGCCGTCCATGTGACGGTCTTTAATCGCGGCGTCAAGCACCGCGGAGTACCTTTCCGCCGGGGCATCGCCGATGATATCCACGGGATTGTACAGGGAAGCGTTCTTTGGAAGAAACGTGGAGAGCTTTCGGATCGTTTTCGGGGACAGCTGCGGCAGGTCGATCCCCGATCTTTCCGCCGTGTCGGCGGCGATAATGCCCGGACCGCCTGCGTTGGTGACGATCAGCAGGTTGTTGCCGGAAGGGAGTCTCCTGCAGTTGAAAGCCTTCGCCGTTTCAAAGAGGTCTTCTATCCCGTCGGCCCGTATGACGCCGGTCTGTTTGAAGGCGGCGTTGAATGCCTTGTCGGAGCCCGCGAGGGCGCCGGTGTGGGACGATGCCGCCCTTGCCCCGGCGTGGGTGCCGCCCGACTTGACAAGGATGATTGGCTTGATTCGGGACGCTTCTCTTGCGAGTTGAAGAAACCTTCCGCCTTCCACGACGTCCTCTACGTATCCGAGGATCATGTCTGTCTCGGGGTCGCCGATGAAAAATTCGATGAAGTCGGTCTCGTTAAGGTCGGCCTTGTTCCCCAGGCTTATGAACTTGGAAAATCCGATTTTGTTCCCGATGGCCCAGTCCAGTATCGCTATCCCGAGGGCGCCGGACTGGGAGAAGAAGGCAAGCCTTCCCTTCGGGAGCATGCCGGCGGCGAAGGTAGCGTTGAGGCTGTTGAACGTGTTGATTATGCCGAGGCAGTTGGGACCTACCACGCGCATCCCGCTCTCTCTTATGATCGCCCTGAGTTCCTCCTCGCGCTGTGCTCCCTCGGCGCCGGCCTCCCTGAACCCCGAGCTTATGATGACCGCCGACGACACGGCTTTTGCAGCGCAGTCCCTGAGTACACCGGCCACGAGATGGGCGGGAACAATGACTATCGCGAGGTCTATGTTGTCTTTAATGCCGGCGACGTCCGGGAATGTTCTGGTCCCGAGGATCTCGCCCGCCCTCGGATTGACGGCGAAGATCTTTCCCTCATAGCCGAATCTCCTGAGGTTATTCAGAACGGAATATCCCACTTTTTCCCTGTCATGCGAGGCCCCTATCACGGCTATCGATCGAGGATAAAAGAGTGAGTCGAGCACATTTCAATGATACAGGACAACGAAAAGGCTGGCAACCCGGCAAGGTTATCCTGCGTCGAAGAAAACAAAATTTAACCGCAGACTCACACAGACGGTCAGACAGACAACGGCAACTGCCGATATCTTTTCTTTCGGCCGGCATGGCCTAAAAAAAAAGAAACAGTCTTCGTCCGCGAGTGTCTGCGGTTAAAAAGGGCTGTTTGGCTTTGCCGGCTTGGGTGTTATCGGGAAACCATTGTTTACAAGGGGAAAGGGAGAAAAGGATCATAAAATACTTGAATATTGCGTTGTATTTTTTTATTATGTAAGCATTATGGATGCGCCGGACTTTCGCAGACGAGTGGAGGACGCCTTGGGCAGGGTCAGGACCGGACTGAGGGCCGAGGGCGGAGATATCGAACTCGTGGATGTGAAGGACGACATAGTCTATGTCAGGCTCAAGGGTGCCTGCGGGACCTGTCCCATGTCGGCACTTACTATGAAGAACTGGGTAGAGACAAGCCTCAGGAACGAGATCCCGGAAATAAAGAATGTCCAGGCGGTGTAAGACGGATACATACTTTCAATGGAAGCGGGCCGGCTAGAGTGACTGTGGGGAAGATCTGCAGGCCGGCATTGCCGGGGCTTCTTTTCGTTGCAATTTTCCTCTCACCCGCAGTGTCCCTGGCGCAGCATAAAGTCGCTGTGACGGGCATCCGTTACTGGTCTTATCCCGATTATACGAGGGTCGTCGTGGACCTTTCCGGCAGCGCCGAATTCTCGCGGCACCGTCTTTCCGGGCCTGACAGGATATTTTTCGATATCAAGAGCAGCCGGGTGGGTCCCGGCCTGAGGAGGAAGATATCCGTCGGAAACGGAATGCTTAGGGCAGTGAGGACCAGCCAGTTCGACAGAGAAACGGTCAGGGTTGTCCTTGACCTCGGAAAGATAAGGGACTGCAAGGTAGTAGACCTTGACGACCCGGCCAGGCTGGTCATAGACATATATGGTCATCGCCTTCGTTCGGCCAAAAAAGTGATAGTCATCGACCCGGGGCACGGGGGCCACGACCCGGGCGCCATCGGTCCCCATCATCTATGTGAGAAGGACGTGGTCCTGGATATCGCCCTGAGACTCAGGAAGATCCTTTCGGCCAATCCCGGTCTGAAGGTTTACATGACCAGGGAGAAGGATGTTTTTATCCCGCTGGAGGAGAGGACGGCCATCGCCAACAGCAAGAATGCCGACCTCTTTGTGTCTATCCATGCAAACGCAAGTTCCAGCAGAGACGCGAGGGGCATTGAGACCTACTTCCTGAACTGGACTGACAACGAGGAAGCCATGAAGGTTGCGGCAAGGGAGAACCAGATCTCGCTGAAAAATATGCAAAAGATGAAGAAGGGGAACAGCGTTCTCGGAATGATGCTCAGCGACCTGAAGCGCGAGAACAAGAGGGACGAATCCCTGCGTCTCGCCAGTTATATCCAGAAGATGCTGGTCGGCGATATGAGCAGGGACTACAAAGGTGTGGTGGACCTCAACACCAAGTGGGCCCCCTTTTATGTTCTGCTGGGTGCTCAGATGCCTTCCGTACTGGTGGAGGTCTCTTTTATCAGCAATCCCCATGAGGCGAAAATGCTCTCGGAAAAGGGTTACCGCGAGGACCTGGCAAAGTCGATTGCGGACGGAATTGATGAATACATGTCGAAGACCGGCCCGGAGAGGGTTGCCGGGATAGGACGATCGGTTGACCCGCGGAATTAAGCCTGAAGCAGGGATCGTTCTTTACGTTCTTTTCGTCGTCTTTCTCTTTGTAGTCACGAACCTCAAGGTTTATCTTCTGGTCTTCGCCGTGCTGTCCCTGCTTCTGCTGAGGATACCCTTCAAGACAATTAAGGCTGGATGGATACCGATAAGCATTTTTCTTTCTTATACGTTTATCAGCAACGCGGTGGGCCGGTCCGGGAAGATAATGTTTTCCTGGGGCCCGGTAACGCTTACCGATGAGGGGATCAACATCGCCGCAGTGAGGACGCTCAGGGTCCTCTTCATGGTCGCAGGTGCGAAGATCATGATGGCCTCGGCAAAGTCTGAAGAGACTATAGCCGGCCTCGGGAGGCTTCTCCGGCCCCTGGAGAAGATGGGGTTGCCTGTAAAGGATTTCTTTGAGACCATGGGGCTCACTGTCAAATGTTTTCCCGTACTGAAGGACATGGCGCTCGATACTTACAGGGAAAACATGAAGACTGCCGATGCCAAAGGGTTCTGGGGCAGGGCAAGGGTAATATCGGCCTTTCTCCTCCCCATGTTCGTGAAGAGCCTTCAGTCGCCGGAGCTTTTTTTTGAAGGCAGAAGTCAGAATGCAGAAGTCGGAAGTTCTGAGAAATAAAAGCCTGCAAGCGCCGAAGGCAGAATAGCGCACGGGGCATGGCGCATAGCGTAAAAACAAGAAGCCGCGACGGCAAACCAAACCGGCAGGTTCGCGATACAACGATTCACGTCTCACGATTGAAAACTGATGGAAATTGATCTGCTGATAAAGAACGGGATGGTCTATGACGGCGGGAATGTGCCGTCCTTTCGGGCCGATATCGGTATTTCAGGCGGAAGTATAACGCTTGTGGGGAAATTTGACGGGCGGGAGCCGGACCTGAGCATTGACGCCCGGGGGCTGGCCGTCTCCCCGGGCTTCATCGATACCCATGCCCATTCCGATTTCACACTGGTGGCCGATCCCCGCGCCGAGGGAAAGATCTGTCAGGGCATAACCACGGAGATCAACGGAAACTGCGGCATGTCGGCGGCCCCGCTGCATGGCATGACGAGGGAAAGAAGGGAAGAGGACCTTAGGGAACTCGGAATCCGCGAGCGGTGGAGCACTCTGACGGAGTATTTTACGCTGCTCGAAAAAAGGGGAATCGGCCTTAACATTGCCACACTCGCGGGACATGGGAATATCCGCGGATCGGTTATGGGATACGGCGACAGGGGTCCTTCCGGGCGCGAGCTGCGTGACATGCGCGACATGCTGCGGGAAGCGACGGAAGAGGGGGCAATCGGCCTCTCCACGGGTCTCATCTATCCCCCGGGCATTTATTCTTATGCGGGGGAACTGGCGGAACTTTCAAAAGTCCTCAAAGAGGGAGGCCTCATCTATACGAGCCACATGAGGAGTGAAGGAGACAGACTCACAGAGGCGGTCGGGGAGGTGATAGAGATAGGCCGGAAGGCGGGTGTCAAGGTGCACATATCGCATATCAAGGCAGCCGGCAAGCGGAACTGGCAGAAGGCCGACAGGGTGTGCTCAATGCTGGATGAGGCCCGCAGTTCCGGCGTAAGGTTGACCTGCGACCGCTATCCCTATACGGCATCGGCTACCGACCTCGACGCCATTCTGCCTTCCTGGGTCTATGAGGGCGGGAACGAAGAAGAGATGAAGAGACTGAGGGACGAAGTGACGAGGGCGAGGATCGCCGAAGAGATGGGGCAACAGGTCCTTTCCGATGACTACTGGAAGGGTGTGATCATCTCTTCCGTCGTATCTGAGGAGAATAGATGGATGGAGGGAAAGACCGTGGCCGATATCGGGGGCAGGCTCGGTCTGGACGGGATAGGTCTTGTATTCAGGGTGCTGGTAGAGGAGAACCTGCGTGTGGGCGCCATCTTTATGTCCATGAGCGAGGAAAACCTTTTGAAGTTCCTTTCCCTGCCTTTCTGCATGATCGGCTCCGACAGCTCCGCCAGGTGCTTCGACGGCCCCACGAAGACGCGAAAGCCCCATCCCCGGACTTTTGGTACGTTCCCCCGGTTCTTCGGCCGGTATGTGAGGGGAGAAGGCCTCCTGGACCTCTCCGAAGCCGTATACAGGGCCACCATGCTGCCGGCGCAGACCTTCGGGCTGGCCGGGAGGGGACGGCTGGCCGAGGGCATGCGGGCCGATATCACGGTCTTCGATCCCGGCAAGGTTCTCGACAGGGCCTCGTTTGAAGACCCTTTCCGGATGCCTGAGGGTATCCGCTATGTCCTGGTAAACGGCGTCCCGGCCCTATGGGACGGATCCTTCACCGGAAGGCTCGCTGGAAAGGTGCTGAGGGGCAAAGCACGGCAGCAGGGCGCAA
>Ga0307436_1001543_pt1 | contig 10147 bp, 12 predicted proteins | sample SalMarWE160440MG_FD_202513 | JGI IMG/M metagenome (GOLD analysis project Ga0307436, IMG submission 202513) | Salt marsh sediment microbial communities from the Plum Island Ecosystem LTER, Massachusetts, United States - WE1604-40 | ecosystem: Environmental > Aquatic > Marine > Intertidal zone >...
ACCTACACGCTGTCGAAGTCGTTCGATTGTCAGAATTTCGCAATCCTCGTTCTTAAGGCGTCTTACTAAAGCGAAGCCCACCATCCCAAGATGTCCGGCAACGAATACGCGCTTTCCTGCGAGCGAGAAGTCAGAGGCAACCTTTAAAATTTCTGAGTCCGTCCAATTATTCATTATAGTATTCCCAGAACACCGAATACCTTCTGAAAAATAGTTACTGCTTTCCGGGGTGTTTCCGAACCAAAAAATGGCTTTCCAAATTCAGGCCGCCTTCGTGAAAAAAGCGCTGCTCTCACTGAGTGCCCGAGCGTGCGATAAAAGGCCATGTTGCGAAACGGGTACGTCGCAATCGCCGCGAATACGTATGCGATCGCAGAGAATAGCTTGCCGCGCCGATACTCCACCGCGCCCATCTCCACGAAGAGAGAACTCTGCAGCTTTAATTTTGGAAGGATAGGATAATGGGACAGATGCTTCGTACGAATAAGTGCGACTGCATCGGCTACCAAATTAAACTCTTTCTGCGTAGGCCCCCTCTTTGTCGCATAAATTTCGGCGAGTACGTCCGGTACGAATAATAATTCATACCGCTCCGCAAATCGCAGGAGCCAATCCCAATCTTCTAATTTTCGCAATGCGGGGTTGAACATCCCGATTTCATCGAAAACGGAACGCTCTACCAAAAGCGTTGTACCGGGGGATATCGTGCATCCATATAGGATTTGATGACGGAATTGGTTAGCGGCCATTCTCAAGCTAACGGTCAAGTCTCGACCATTTTTGTGGAGAGAATATCCGGTCGCGCATCCCTTCACATTTTGGTCGCCGTGCCTTTCAAGGGCGGCAATTTGACGTTCAAGTTTGTCGGGTTTCCAAACATCATCGGAATCAAGGAACGCAATCCACCGCCCTCGCGCAGCAGCAATTCCGCTGTTGCGCGCCGCTGCCGCGCCGCGGTTTTGAGGATGCCTAATGGGTGTTACGCGGTCGAGCTTCGTTTGCGCTACGAGATCGGCGGTTCCGTCGGTGGATCCGTCGTCTACAAGAATAATTTCCCAATCAGACAATGTCTGGGCGAGCACACTCTCGATAGCGCGCGTCAGCGTCCGTTCGCTATTAAAAATCGGGACGACAACACTCACTTTCGGCGAATTCGGCAATTTTCCAACCCTCTAATGCTCCCGAATCCAGCGAAGCCTATATTAAATCACAGGTTGCATTTGTACACCCAAAAATCCGCTATCCCGCCAACATCAACAAGACATCTTCGCAAGCCCCGGTTCGTGCGCTTCGGATAAGGGCGTTGCGGCGATTGGCTTCGATCTGTTTAAGAGAGCTCATTGAGGAGACCAAGACGGATCAATTGGGTTCGTTGCACCATCAGTTTTCGGTCGTCATGGTCTTTGCCGCATCTTCAATGGTTTGATGCGAATCTGGAGTCACAGATTTTGGGTGCATTTGCTCCCACAGTCCCTTGGCGATCGCTAGCGCGTCGACGTCGAAGTCCTTCCACCAAGCCACTTCATTGCCGGCCTGATGCAATTGCCGGTGATGACCGCGGCAGAGCGGCACCGTGAATTCATCGCTGACCTTCATTCCAATCGCCCTGGCTTGAGCAAAACGCAGGTGATGCGGGTCGGACGGCTGCCGCCCGCAGACCAGGCAGGGTTGGGACGCAACGAACTTCAAGTGTGCCTTGTCACGCAGCCGCTTGGGCTCGGCGATGGTGAGGGCGCTCTTGTCGATCGGGGCCGGTAACAGCGCAGGCGCCCCTGGCACCAGCGGCGGAGCCTGCGGAGCAATTGTGCGCTCTGCGTGCCGCCGCTCACCGCGGAAGTGCTCAGCGATCTGGTTTTGCCGCCGGCCGTAATAGCGGGATGGCCGTGGGATCGGGGTCGTGTCATCGGGGTGGAAGCCGGTCCGACCCTCCGCCGACGCCGGGACAGGCGGTGCGGCTGTGGGCACGGGCTTCTGCACCGTGGTCGCCTTGCCGCCCCGATAGAGCTCAAGCCCGAACGGCTTCCCGAAGGTGGCCAGGGCTCGTTTGGTGGCGTCGGTTTCGGCAGCTTTGAGCGCGATGTCATGGACCTCGCCGGGAGAGGTCCCGCGACCTTCGCCGGTGCCATGGCCCTCACGAATAATGGTCGCGCCGTCCGCCTGCACGGTGACGCGGACGCGGGCGAGGTAGACTGCCAGGAAGTTTCCGCGGGTCTCGCGGGCCAGCACACAGCGGGATTCAAGGGTTTCCCGACTCCAACCATCAAAGCCGAAGATGCGATTGGCCTCCGATATAGCGTACCAGCCCTCCAGATAGGTCAGTTCACGGCCATTGGCCTCGCGGGTCCGGATATGGGACCGGCCAGGTGGGCGGCGCAGCGCCTGCAGTTGTTTTGCTGAGAAACCCATCACTTTGTCCTCACGCTCAACACCGGTTCAGGGTTGGAGAGGGTGACGCCGGTGATTTCGGCGCCCTGCTTAAGGTCGGTCACCAGGCCCTGCCGGTTGAGCCTCGGCTCTCTTGGCTCCCAGTAGATACTGGGGACCGCTGCTTCATCGATCACCAGCAGGGCGGGCATTCCGGGCCGGATGGAGGCGGTAAAATCCGGCGCCGTGAGTTTCTTCAGATCGAGCTCGACCATGACGTCTCTCGCGATCTGCCGCCGTTTGGCGGCCCGGTCCTGCAGCCGGGCAAGCCGGTCCTCCATCTCGGCGATCCGGCCGTTGAGGCCGGTCGCAAGGGCTTCATCGGCCAGGGCCGAGCGGATGATGGCGGTGACGATCTCGTGCAGATCGGTCAGGCCCTCCACAGTGTCGGCCAAGGTTTGGTCGTCGATTTGGGGGTCTTCCGTTCGGATACGGTCGCGGACGGCGCGGTAAGTGATCGCAGCGAACTCGATATTCATGACGCAACTCCAATACTATTAACATCTACTATGAGTGTTTTTATTTCATCTGCGCTACCTTGTCAACAAGCTTCGAATCAGAAAAGGTCGCGGTTGCATGCTTCAAACCGCGCAAATCCGGGCTGCACGAGCCTTGCTCGGCTGGAACCAGGGGGAGCTCGCCAAGAATGCGAGGGTAAGCATTGCCACCATCCGGCGGATCGAAGGCCAAGAAGGACCGGTCGGAGGCTACGTAGCGACGTTGGTGCGCATCCAATCCGCCTTTGAAAAGGCCGGCATCCGCTTCCTGGACAACGATACGGAAGGCGGTATCGGCGTCCGGCTAGCGCGGCCTAAAGCGTAGCCCATGACCCTGGTCTTGCCAGGCATGTTATTCCTAGGTATAATAATAGGAACCTAGGTGTCTAGATGCCACTCAGCATTAAAGATCCAGAAGCCGACCAATTGGCGCGAAGGCTTGCAGAGCGGACCGGCGAAACCATAACGCAAGCGGTCATCACCGCCCTGCGCGAGCGGCTGGCGCGGGAGCAACTAGACGAGCAGGCCGTCAAAAACTTGGTCGAGGACGTCATGGATATCGGCAGGCACTGCGCAGCGTTGCCATTGCTAGATGCGCGATCCCCCGATGAAATTATAGGTTACGACCAACACGGCTTACCGCAATGATCATCGATACTTCGGCACTTGTCAGCATCCTGGACCAGGAGCCGGAAGCCGAGCGATTTGCGCGCTCAATTGCTACGGCGTCAGAGCGGATGTTGTCGGCCGCCAACCTAGTTGAAACTGGCATTGTCATGCAAACACGGCGCGGCGACGAGGCTGCGCGCGACCTTGATCTCTTGCTTGCTAAACTTAACGTCAACATTGTTCTTGTCTCCGCAAAACAGGCCGACCTTGCGCGTAAGGCCTTCCGTCGGTTTGGCCGCGGTCGACATTCGGCGCAGCTCAATTTTGCCGACTGCTTTGCCTACGCCCTCGCAAAGGACAGCTCGGCCCCGCTCCTATTCAAGGGCAATGATTTTGCCAAGACGGACATTGCTGTGGCACCCTACTGACGCGGACAATCTACCCCGAATCTGAATTTCTGATTTTTTTGGCATCCGCGCGTTGCATTTGCAACTAGGTGCGATTTCCTATCTGCCTCGGTAAGCACCAATAATTATTCGAGGACTTTTTGCGAAACGAAGGTACCACAAGGCCGCTGGCGCACGCTCACCTTCCTGGCCGCGCTGACGCCGCGACCGCATCGATGCCCCTTGCGTCATCGACCGGCCGACTAACGGCGAGAGCTTCCTGGCCTATGTCGAACAGTTCCTGGTGCCCACGCTCAGGCTCGGCGACATCGTCCCCTCTATAACAGGCAGAATCTGATTATCGTCGCATCGTTCGGCAACAGTAGCAGCTCTAGCGTTGTCACAGACAGCAACGACAACAAGTCATACGAACCACTTCGGTGTTTCGCCTAGCGTTTACTGCGCGCAAGATCCTGCATCGCAATTTTCCCAATGGCCTGGATAACGCGAGCAGGCGCGGCGTACGGCACCATATGGCCAACACCGGGCAGCACAGTCAGGCTGGCGTGTGGAAGGGCTTGCGCAAGACGCTTTGCATTGGCATCGGCCGATAAGACTTCGTCAGAATCTCCAGTGATGATCGCCGTTGGTGCAAGTATCTGGGCGTACCTCGGAGCCTGCGCTTCCAGAGATTCGTTTATCAAAGCAATATCCTCGCCATTCGAAATGAACGCCGACGGCCTCAGCAGCAACTCCGCCGCCGTTTTCGCAATATAGTCCGGTGGGGGCGTCTGCGGCGCAAATGCGCTCCGCACCGCCAGTCCGAGCAATAACTTTCCCAGCGGATAAAGAACCGTGTGCGCAAAGATCGATCCCACCACTGGCGATTCTGCAATCCGCGCACTTTGAGCCAGTAGAGCGGTAATTAAATTCTCATACCACGCAACTGTCGGCGGCTGCGGATAAGCCAGTGGGGCAAGCAGCACAAGACCCATAACTCCCTGCCGATACGCCAGCGCATATGCCAAAGCGACCGCACCAGACCATGAGTGTGCAACTAATATGGCGCTTCGGATGCCGCTTTGTTCGAGCGCCTCATGAATGAGCTTCGCTTGCTGCTGGGGTGACGCATCATCGCTGCCGCCGAGTCGATCACTCCAGCCATGACCAGGTCGATCGATCAGGATAACGTGATATTGAGCCGAAAGCCGATCACCGAGCGAAAGTCGCATGTCCTCCAGATTTGCGCTGGCTCCGTGCAGCAAGACAACTGCTGGCTCATTGCCCCGCCCCAGCTCGACTAAATGCAGCCGACCGCCATCAACTTTGATGAAGCGTCCGGTAGGGGGATGCACCCTCTCGATCTTATTGATTTCAATTTGCTCAACGACCGCAGCCATGCCAAGCGCGGCAACCACGACAGTCAAGATGATGATCGTCTTCCAAAATGTATTTTTCATATAGTATTAGGATAGTGTCTATTTCATCTTTTTCAGTCCATCACGAACTTCGGCAATCATGGAACACGTAACCTCGATGACCGCGCCGCCGGACCAAGGCGCGAGCTTGCAAAAAAAGCAGCAGATAGCTGATGCGTTTGCGTTAGCCGTGGTCGTTGTGCTCCCGTGGTCGATTTCGGCAACGCTTTTTCTGCTCGTCCTATGGCTCATCGCGGTCGTTGTCGCGCTTAAGCCGTCGGATATTTACCGCGAATTCCTTACTATCGCGGGCGGAACGCCGATTCTATTGTTTTTTCTCGGCGTGATCGGAATGTTGTGGGCGAATGTAAGTTGGGCCGAGCGGCTGGGGGGCGCCGATTCGTTCTTGAAACTGCTGGCGATCCCCCTCCTGTTTGCGCAATTTCGTCGTTCAAATCGAGCTCCTTGGCTGCTGATCGGATTTCTGAGCTCCTGCACTGTTCTTTTGGTCTTTTTTGACGTTGCCGCGATAAGGCCGGGAATCGAACCCTCTGGTGCTGGTCAACTAGGATTTCCCGTCAAAAACGCGACAACGGAAACCAGTGAATTTATCATCTGCAGCTTCATATTGCTGTTTATGGCGAGCGACGCGTTTCGCGCCAAGCGCTGGTCATTGGCGATCAGCATGTTTGCGCTCGCCGCAGTTTTCCTTGCCAGTGTTTTCTACGTCATTCTATTTCCCAGTTACTGGTTCGTCTTTCAATTCGGAACATTACTAACAATAGCCGCATTGCTCTTGTTGTTTGCGCATAAGCAATTCGGCGCCAAAACGATGTTGGGTCTGCTGGCCATTGGCGCCCTCGCCTGCTCGCTTGTGTACGCTGCTTCGCCGAGCACTCGAAGTCACATTAATGCAACCGATCTGCTCGGCATTTCACGGCCGGTATTCTGGTCGAAATCGCTGCGGTTTATCGAAGAGGCCCCGATCTTCGGACATGGCACGGGGTCTATTGGCTCGTTGTTCGCTCAATCTGCCCAAGGTCAGATTGGTTTGATGGCACAAGTTACCACCAATCCGTATCAAGAGACGCTTTCCATCGGTATCCAGCTTGGAATTCTCGGAATTGCTGCGCTTTGGGTGATGTGGATTTCACAGCTTTATTTGTTTCGCGGCCAAAGCATGGCTGATTGGATCGGCTTAGTCATTGTCGTCTATACCGTTATTAGTTCGATGTCCGATCCCGAACTATTCGATTCCCATCGAGGCTGGACATATGTATTCGGCGTTGGCGTTGCCGGAGGAGTAATCCTTCGAAAGCGAATCAGCTGATTAAATTGTGAACCTGCCGTCGCTAAGGGCCTAAGCGGACTCATGCACCGCAACAAACAGAAAGACCGCCAGTGCGGCGGTCTCTCCGAAATCCGATTATGTGTTTTGATCAGGCTGCGAGAGCAGCGGCGTTCTTTCGCTTCCTCCGCCACCCGGTGGTCAGTTTCTTTGCAGCCACGCCTTTACCTTCTTTGCGACAAACCATTCTGATTAACTATTGATTTACTGTGTTTGCAGACCTCTGCGACCAAGACTCCCCCGGTGAGACGCCTTTAAAGCATGCAAACCATGCTCATTGTTTGTGAGGGATTGATATCCGCTTTTGTGGGGGATGCGTCTTGCACAGTATTCGTCTTGGCATTCTTGCCCTAGTCGCATTGATAGCATCGCTGACCGCTCAAGAGGCAATCGGTCGGCGGGCTCCGACAGAAACTTTACGGTCAAGCTTGGATCCTCCGTATTCGGTCAACTTCGATCCAAAACTTGACTCAGTGCGCAAAGTTAGTTTTACGCTTGCGCCGGGCGGGATCGTCAAGTTCCATAGCAAAATTGGACGTCCAACTCTCCTTCAAGTAATCAAGGGTACACTGATCTCACACCCACAAGGTCGGCCCGAGGCAATTTTGCACGCTGGTGATGGTCTTGTTGAAATCGATGACGGCAATTATTGGGTCGAAAATACTGGCAGCAAACCAGCCGAATTCATTTTTCTGCATGTGCATGACAATCGTACACACTGACTAGTCCGCTTCTCTCCAATTATTCCCAAGCGTCCTCGCCACGCCGCAACCTGTACGAAAGGTTTGCGCGGTGAGCGATTACCATTCCTCATCAAGCACGTGCGACTTGGATCAAAAACGACGGCTTTCAATATGGCTCACGGTGTTGCCGATGACTTTACCATTTTTCGGCAAGCCAAAAGATTAGTTTTCGCGAGCCGCTCGCGCCGTATTGCCGACGTTAACGTTAGCTAGTCTCGTTAATTTGCAAATAAAATATCCGCATCGCCATTTGACGCTATCATATTGAGCGTTCGGGTTAAGCCATAAAAATCCGAACGTTGGCGGGGCCTCTAAGCATTTTATGTCTGAACGCTCCGACGCAACCCTATTCACTCGGAGGCAGCATGTCTCAACTTGAGCGCCGTTGGCGTATGATCCTGATGCGAATCCTGGGCGGTGAGATAGCGGTAATTTGCCTTTTTCTGATACTCATCGTGTGGGGATCCGCCCCGGCCTGATCCATCCCGGCCAGCGTATTGGCCGATAGAGATGCCCTTCATTGCAAGTGGATCCCTTTTGCCGCCATCTTGGATGACATTCTATGAAAAAATACTGCCCGCCGTAAATGGCGGGCGGCATGTCCTAGTTTGCGACGGTGACGATTAGCCGAGGTCTAACTGCATGGCGAGACAACGGCCGTCTTAACAAGGTATGCGGTGGCGTAGCAGTACAAGGGCCTTGGTGCGGACGCCGGGACTCGAACCCGGACGGGATTACTCCCAAGGGATTTTAAGTCCCTTGCGTCTACCGTTCCGCCACGTCCGCGTGGCAAGCCTCGATACCCGCGCCGAACGCGCGGATCGCTGCCCACGCGTGGCGCGTCACGCTACTTCGGTAATAAATCGCCCCAGACCTCGTCCCAGTCCTTGCCGGCGGCATCGGTCACCCGGCCGTCGGCCTCATAGAACTTGTTGGGGATCTGAAAGATGGCGATGAAGGTGCCGCCTTTCGGCGACCAGGCCGTGTGCCGGCTGCCCGCCGGGCGCCAGACGAATTCGCCGGCGCCCACCTCGATGCCGGCGTCGGGGCCTTCCTTGTCGGCGAGCGAGCCTTCCAGCACATAGGTCTGCTCGATCAAGACGTGCTCGTGATCCGGCAGTACCGCGCCCGGCGCCATCTTGAACAACAGCGTCGCCAGCCCGCTCTTGGCGTCGACCAGCAGCGGCTTCACCTCGCAGCCGGGAAACCGCGTCTTCTGCCACGGCATCTCGGCCGGGCGCAGGTGATGCGAGCGCAGGTCTTGCCCTTGCGGCTTCTGGGCGGCGGCTGCGGTCATGGCGTTTCCTCGCGAAAATTTCCTGTTGGCCAAATATTAGCGCGAAGAAGGCAAATTGTCATGGCCGGGCTTGTCACTGGAAGTCGGCTTCAGCCGACTTCCAGCAATATTTAATGCGCAACTTGGGCAAGCCCGAGTTGCGATGCCACCCCGCTTAGGCTGGCACCGCCTTGCGATCATGCGCGGGTCAAGTTCACACCCGGGCCGGCCGAAGGCCGGACCCGGTTGCCCGCGCATGACAAAGGAGAGGCAGAGAGCGGCGCTTCAGTCGCCGCCCTCGCGGATCGGCGGCTGGAAGGCCAGCCCGGTGTCCCAGGGGAAATAGATCCAGGTATCCTGCGACACCTCGGTGATGAAGGTGTCGACCAGCGGCCGCCCCATCGGCTTGGCATAGACGGTGGCGAAATGCGCGGCCGGCAAGAGGTCGCGCACCACCCGCGCGGTCTGGCCGGTGTCGACCAGGTCGTCGACGATCAACACGCCTTTGCCTTGCGCGCGCATCGAAGTCACCTCCGGCGCGACGCCCTTGAGCACCTTCAATTCGCCCACGTTGTTGTAGTTCTGGTAGCTGAAGACGCACACGGTCTCGATGATGCGTACATTGAGCTCGCGCGCCACGATCGCCGCCGGCACCAGCCCGCCGCGGGTGATGCAGACGATGGCCTCGAACGGCCCCGCTTCGTGCAGCCGCCAGGCCAGCGCGCGCGAATCGCGATGGAACTGGTCCCAGGAGACGGGAAAGATCTTGTCCGGGCTCGGCGCGGTCTCGGCTTGCGGTTTCACCATCAGCAGTTCTCCCCCTCACCCGCTCGTCCCCGCGAAAGCGGGGACCCAGGACCAAAAATTGCGGGCCCGCGATCGACGCATTGGATTCCCGCTGGAGCCTGTGCTCGGGCCGGTCAAAGGCCGGACCCGGGTACGGGAATGAGCGGAGCATGTGGCAACAGCAATGGCACGTCGCTAGCGCGCCGCGACGTTGAGCTGCGCGCGCACCGTCACCAGCATGTCCTCCACCGCCGCCTTAACGGCCGCCAGCTTCTGCGGATCGCGCGCGCGCATCACGATATTGGTGTTGGGCCCGAGCTTCTCATCGAAGAACGGATAGCTGCCGATCAGCGTCTCCGGATGCGCCTTGGCGATGACGCCCAATTCACTGCCGACGTCGCCTTCCTTGGCGTCGGCGCGGATGGTGACCGACAACAGCTTGGCGCCGGTCCTCAGCTTGGGCGCCACCTCGTCGAGCATGGCCTGCATGACCGCCGGCACGCCCGCCATCACGATCACGTTGCCGATCCAGAAGCCGGGCGCGCCCGACACCTTGTTGGCGATCAGCGTGGCGCCGTCGGGAATGCGCGCCATGCGCAGCCGCGCCGCGTTGAGCTCGCCGCCGACCTTGGCCATGCGCTCCTTCAGGATCGCCACCGC
>Ga0307436_1001544_pt1 | contig 10133 bp, 7 predicted proteins | sample SalMarWE160440MG_FD_202513 | JGI IMG/M metagenome (GOLD analysis project Ga0307436, IMG submission 202513) | Salt marsh sediment microbial communities from the Plum Island Ecosystem LTER, Massachusetts, United States - WE1604-40 | ecosystem: Environmental > Aquatic > Marine > Intertidal zone >...
AGCCCGAGCCGTCGGAAGGCGAGGCCAACACCTCATCGCGCCGCGCCGAATGGGCAAGCCGGCACCAAGACGCGGCAACGCGCACGCTGATCGAGGCCGATGCGGCGGCCTTCCTGCACCAGTCGGTCTCGAGCCCCTGTCTCAATACGATCTCGAAGGCGGAAGGAGCGTATATCTGGGACGGTGCCGGCAAGCGCTATCTCGATTTCCACGGCAACAACGTCCACCACATCGGCTACGGCCATCCGCGCCTCAAGGCTGCCATCGCCGCGCAGATGGACAAGCTCTCCTTTGCACCGCGCCGCTATGCCTCGGCAGAGGCGGTTGAGCTTGCGGATAAACTTGGGCGCATCGCGCCGGGCGATCTCTCGAAAGTGCTGTTGACGACGGGCGGCTCGGATGCGGTGGAAGTGGCGCTCAAGCTCGCCCGCGCCGCCACCGGCCGCTTCAAGACCGTGTCCTTCTGGGATGCCTTCCATGGTGCCGGCTTCGGTGCCGCCTCGGTGGGGGGCGAACAGCTTTTCCGCTCCGGCATCGCCGGGCCCTTGCTGGCGGGCGCCGAGCATGTCGCCCCCTTTGCCTGCTACCGCTGCCCTTATGGCTGGCCGGCGCCGGACGGCAAGCCCTTGCTCGATCAATGCAGGCTCGCCTGCGCCAACATGGTGCGCTACGTGCTGGAACGCGAAGGCGACGTCGCTGCCGTGATCGCCGAACCCGCCCGTGCCGTGCCCTTTATCCCGCCCACCGGCTTCTGGCAGGCCGTGCGCGAGGCCTGCGATGCGCACGGGACATTGCTGATCTTCGACGAGATCCCCACCGGCCTCGGCAAGACCGGGCGCATGTTCGCCTCGGAACACGATGGCGTGGTGCCCGACATTTTGGTCATGGGCAAGGCGCTGGGCGGCGGCATCCTGCCCATTGCCGCTGTGATCGCCCGGCCGGGCCTCGACGTGGCCGGCGATTATGCCATCGGCCATTACACCCACGAGAAGAACCCGGTCACCGCCCGCGCTGCCCTCACCACGATCGAGATCATCGAGGAGGAGGGGCTGGTGGAAAACGCCGCCCTCGTTGGCGCTCACGCCCTGGCGCGGCTGGAAGAGCTTAAACGCAAGCACGCCGTCATCGGCGATGTGCGCGGCCGCGGATTTCTCATCGGCACCGAACTGGTGACCGACCGCGACGCCAAGACTCCGGCGCGCGATCTCACAGAAGACGTCTTCTACCGCCTGCTCGACGGCGGCCTCTCCTGCAAGATCACCATGGGCAACGTCCTCACCTGGACCCCGTCGCTGGTCACCACCGAGGCTGAGATGGACCGGGCCGTCGACCTGCTCGACAGTGTGCTGACGGCCGCATCCTGATCAGCGGCAGATCGCCTTGAGGCCGCGAAATGCCTGCGCCGAGAGGACCATGCGTGCCTTGCCCGCCGGCAGCGGCTTGATTTTCGCGATGCGCTCTGCGGTGCCCGGGTGCGACGACAGCATGTTGCCGATGCCGGACAGGATGCCGCCTTGCGACGCGCCGCCGCTCTTTTGCTGCATGCGGGTGAAGAAGTCGCGCAAGCCCCTTGGGTCGATGCCGCCCTCGGTCATCAGCCGCCTGCCGAAGGCATCGGCCTGGGCCTCGGCGGCGCGCGAATAGCGCAGGATGGCAAGCAGCCCGGCAAGGCCGCCCAGGGCATTGCCGCCCGATGTGCCGGTGGCCAGCGTCAGCAGCAGTTGCGTTCCCATCAGGCGGACGAACTGGGCTTCGGGATGGCGGTAATAGACATGACCGAGCTCGTGCGCGAGGACGCCCGCCACCTCCTCAGGGCCTTTCGCCTCGGCGATGAGTTCTCCCGAAACGATGATGCGCCCGCCCGGCACCGCGAAGGCATTGACCACGGGAAGCTCGACCACGTCGACCGAGAAGCGGGGCGCATCGGGGATGCTGTCGGTGAGGCGGGCATCGAGTGTCGCCAGGGCATCGAGGCCGGCGGCATTGCCGCAGACCTTGTTCGATTGCACCAGCGTGCGCTCGACGCTGTCGCCCAGCCGCTGGCGCCATGCATCGGGCATCAGGTCCGCCGCCACCTGCGGCAGGAAGCTGAGGACCGCATAGCCGATGGCCGCCAGCACCACCAGGCAGGCCGCGACGATGGCAAGCTGGCGCATGAGCCGGTACGGATTGATGCGCCGCGCCAGATGCGGCGCCGCCCTCAGCACGGCCTCGGCCGCCGGGCCTGCCGGCACCGTCAGCCGGCTGCCTGTCTCGCTCGAGTGCCTGAGGCGCAGCGCATGCCCGGCAAGCGGCGGGTCGACGGCTTCGAGGCCGGAAAAGGCCCACAGCCGCACCTTGCCGGCGGCGTGGTCGGTGATCTCGATGCCGCCCTCGAGAAGCGTCAGGCCGACCGCATGGCTGGCGGCGGTCTCACCGTCGAAGAGCTGGCCGGCGAAGGTTTGCCTACCTGCGTCAGAAGATGTCGATGTCGAAGGCATCGGCAAGTCCCTCGCCGCGTTTGTCGAGTGCCGCGGTCGACTGGCTGATGGCAGACCAGTCGACTGCGCCTTCGGTTTTCAGGCGGTCGATGAAATAGCGGATGTTGCGCTGGGCGATGAACGGCTGGCCGAGGCCCAGCGTGAAAACGAAGATGAGCAAGTTACCGGCATAGAGCCAGATGAGGCTCGGCGCGGTCGCGGCAAGCGAGAATCTGGCGCCGCCGAATTGCGTGTATCGGGCAAAGACGTTCATCTGGCGCGCCGTGTAGCCGGCCCACACGACAGCGTAGATGAGACCCAGGAGCAACAACCCTGCGATGCCGGCGCCCACCATGAGGAGCAGCATCCATGGCGTGATGCCGTAGCGGTCCAGATCGTGCAAGGTCCCGGACACTTTGGCGCTCATGACGATGAGCGGCAGCGCAACCGCGGCTCCGGCGGCTAGCAGAATGGCGAACATGATGAGCCAGCACACGGCATAGCGCCGGTAGAGGGGGCCGCTCGATCCTGCAAAGCCGAAGGGCTCGGAGCCGAACACGGTCTCGTTCACCATGCGGTCTTCCAGCCTCAGGTTCATGGCCGGCGTCGACCAGCCAAGCGTTAAGAGCCTGAGGACGAGGGCGGCAAAATATTTCAGCGTGTAGCGTCCCGGCGAGCCCGCCATGGTGCCGCGGATACCGCGCCACAGGGTGCGCGAAAGCCGGTAGCGGCGGGCACGGTAGACGGCCATGCCGTAAAGCACCAGCACGATCAGCGAGAAGGCGAGATTGAGGCCGGTCGAGACCGCGTTCTGCGGGCCCCAGACCAGATAGACGAGCCCTGAAACGGCGATGAACGGCACGAACAGCACGCCGAACACCACCAGGGCGCCGAGAAAAAGCTCCTCGCCGGTGCCGGTATATTCAAGCGGCTCGCCGTCGATATGGACGCACGACCAGATATGGCGGCGCACCCTCGTCTTGGCCCAGAAGCGGTAGAGCGTGAAGGTGACGATGTTGAGCAGCCAGTTGACGACGGCGATGCGCAACAGGCCGGCGCGCGGCCGGTAAGCGATGCTGAGAGCATCGCCATGGTCCTCCTGCCGCTGATCGGACATTGCGGTCATGGCAAAAAACGCTCCGTTTCTGCGGGCGGCGGAGGGATAAGGCGCCCCGCTACGTGCCCGTCGCACAATGGCAGTATCTGCTTGCCAAGCGGTGAAGAGGGCAGGTACTGCTTGTTGCAGAATTATCACACGGTATGGATTTTCAGCATCGCTCCCCCCATATGGGCCAATTCGTTCTTCATTCCGCCCCAAACCGTTTCTAGCCTGACCATGCCATCGCGGCCGACGGCGAGGGTCAAGGGGATTTCCCGACCTCAAACCGCGATGGAGAGCGGGGCTGTTCCTTCGCCGCAAGGATGCGGGTGGGTGTTGCGAGCAGCGTCAGGCGGGGTCTGGACAGGGCCGCGCGGGGCGTGGGTAGGTTTTTGTCGCCGTCGACGGAGATGGAACGAAGGTTGCAAGAATAAACGGGTGACGAGAACCAAGACCATGGACGCCAAGACCAACATCAAGTCGAGACTGCCCAGCCGCCATGTGACCGAGGGTCCCGAGCGCGCGCCGCACCGGACCTATTATTATGCCATGGGGCTGTCGAGTGAGGAGATTCACCAGCCCTTCGTCGGCGTCGCCTCGTGCTGGAACGAGGCGGCACCCTGCAACATCTCCCTCATGCGCCAGGCGCAGGCGGCCAAGCTGGGGGTTGCGGCCGCCAAGGGCACGCCGCGCGAGTTCTGCACCATCACCGTGACCGATGGCATCGCCATGGGCCATCAGGGGATGAAGTCGTCACTGGTGTCGCGCGAGGTTATCGCCGATTCCGTCGAGCTCACCATGCGCGGCCATTGCTATGACGCCCTTATCGGGCTCGCCGGCTGCGACAAGTCGCTGCCCGGCATGATGATGGCCATGTGCCGGCTCAACGTGCCCTCCATCTTCATGTATGGCGGCTCCATCCTGCCCGGCACCTTCAAGGGCAAGGACGTGACCGTGGTCGACGTCTTCGAGGCGGTGGGGCTGCATTCCGTCGGCAAGATGAGCGATGAGGACCTGCAGGCGCTGGAAGAAGTCGCCTGTCCCTCGGCCGGGGCCTGCGGCGGTCAGTTCACCGCCAACACCATGGCCATGGTTTCCGAAGCCATCGGCCTGGCGCTGCCCTATTCGGCCGGCGCGCCTGCTCCTTATGAGCTGCGCGACCGCTTTGCGATGGCATCGGGCGAGATGATCATGCAGCTGCTTGAGCGCAACATCCGCCCGCGCGACATCGTTACCCGCAAGGCGCTGGAGAACGCCGCGACCCTGGTCGCTGCCTCCGGTGGCTCGACCAATGGCGGCCTGCACCTGCCGGCGATCGCGCATGAATGCGGCATCGACTTCGATCTCTTCGAGGTGGCCGAGATCTTCAAGCGCACCCCCTATATCGCCGACCTCAAGCCGGGTGGCCGCTATGTGGCCAAGGACCTGTACGAGGCCGGCGGCATTCCCATGGTGATGAAGACGCTGCTCGATCATGGTTACCTGCACGGCGACTGCATGACGGTCACCGGCCGCACCATGGCGGAGAATCTTGCCTCGGTGAAATGGAACCCCGACCAGGACGTGGTGCGTCCGGCCAATGATCCGATCAGCCCCACCGGCGGTGTGGTCGGCCTTAAGGGCAACCTTGCACCTGAGGGTGCCATCGTGAAGGTGGCCGGCATGAAACACACGAAATTCTCCGGCCCGGCCCGTTGCTTCGATACCGAGGAGGCCTGCTTCGAAGCGGTTTCCAAGCGCCAGTACAAGGAAGGCGACGTGCTGGTTATCCGCTATGAGGGCCCGCGCGGCGGGCCCGGTATGCGCGAGATGCTGTCGACCACGGCGGCAATCTACGGCCAGGGCATGGGCGACAAGGTGGCGCTGATCACCGATGGTCGCTTTTCCGGCGGCACCCGCGGCTTCTGCGTCGGCCATGTGGGGCCGGAAGCCGCCGTGGGCGGGCCGATCGGTCTGTTGAAGGAAGGCGACATCATCACGCTCGATGCCGATGAGGGGCTCCTGTCGGTCGATGTGAGCGAAGCCGAGATGGCGAGCCGGGCCAAGGCGTGGAAGCCGCGGCCCACCGGCTATAGCTCGGGTTGCCTGTGGAGATACGCGCAAAACGTGGGCCCGGCGTGCAAGGGTGCCGTGACCCACCCTGGTGGAGCAGCGGAAAGTGAGTGCTACGCGGACATCTAAGGCGCGGCCTGTGTTGAGTCGCGGCCTCATTGCGGTGCTGGCGGTTCTGACGCTGGCGGGAGCTGATACAGCGGCAGAGGATTCGACCTTCCTGTCTCAGTTCCACTCCTTCGTGCCGGCTCAGCCGGTGGCCGAAGAGGCGCCGCAGCCCAAGCGCGATTCACCGGCCGAAAAGGCCATGCTCAAGGGCCTCATCGCCTATCGCAGCCAGAGCTATGCCAAGGCGGCCGCCGATTTCAAAATCGCCATCAGGGACGGCCAGCCGCTGGCCGGCTGGTATTTGGGCGAGATGTACCGGCTGGGCCTCGGGGTGTCGGCCGATCCCGCCACCGCCATCAGCTATTACCAGCGCGTGGCCAGCACCTATGACCCCTACGAGACGCGCCCGCAGGTCCTGTCGCTGTGCGTCGATGCCATCGCCCGCTTGGGCGACTACTACCGCGACGGCTCTCCCGGTGTTCTGAAAGCCGATCCGCAGCGGGCCTACCAGCTCTATTCGCTCGCCGCCAGCCACGGCCATCCCGGCGCCCAGTACGGCCTTGCCACCATGTATCTGAAGGGCCTCGGCCTCCATCGCAATCCCGGCCAAGGGGTGAAGTGGCTGAAGCTTGCCGCCTCCAAGCGCTATGTGCCGGCCCAGTTGCTCCTGGGCGAGCTTTACTGGCAAGGCACCATCATCCGCCGCGACCCGGTCCGCGCCATCATGTGGTACACGCTGGCCGAAGAAACCGCGCGCCCGGATGCACAGCCAAAGATCGACAGCCGGCTCAAGTGGCTGGTGAAGCAGGCCAGCGTGTCGGAGCGGCAACTGGGTGAAGCCAAGGCCGCCAAGTGGACCCGTGCCAATGGCTATGCACCCGATACGCCGGTACCGGCCGATGCCCAATAATTGCTTCCTTTGGCATACCGGCTGAAGAGCCTATTCCGGTACGCTTTCGCCCGATCCGCCGAGCTCTGTGGGAAAATCCTTGAGCTTGGGCAATCCGTCCTTCATCGGCAGCACCGTCTCGGCGTAGTTCACATGCACGCCGGGCTTGAATTCGACGCTCGGCAAGATCGCGGCATAGACGTCGATGAGCCCGAATGCGGGATGGTTGGTCATCAGGTGGCCGCCGCATTTCGAGCAGTACTGACGCTCGCTGCTCGGGTTCTTGGTATAGGTGGCGACGAACTCTGCGCCCTTGGTGACCTTCACCGCGTCCGGCGTCCACAGGGTGAAAGCGTTGACCGGCCCGGCTGACCAGTGCCGGCACGACTCGCAGTGGCAATAGCCCATGGCCGCCGGCTCCCCGGTCGCCTCCAGTTCCACCGCACCGCAAAAACACTGGCCTTTATGGACTTGCGCCATCGTCAACGTCCTCCATGCTGCTTGTCTCAAAGTTGTAGGGCAGAATATCAGTAACCCCTAGCGGGTCCAGCGCGGAGTGGTTGCATCGTCGCAGGAAGGCGATTGTCGCAACACCGCACAAGAGGGGCCAGCTCTCAGGTGGCGATCTCCACCACCACCGGCACGTGGTCCGACGGCTTTTCCCAGGCCCGCACGTGCTTGTCGATACGGGCCGAGCGAAACAGGTCGGCGGCCTGCGGGCTCATCAGGATGTGGTCGATGCGGATGCCGTTGTCCTTCTGCCAGGCGCCGGCCTGGTAATCCCAGAACGTGTAGACGCCGTCTCCGGGGAGCGACTGGCGCACCGCGTCGGTGAGGCCGAGATTGAGGAGGGCGTGAAAGCGTGCTCGTGTCTCGGGCAGAAACAGCGCATCGTTCACCCAGTCCTCGGGGCGTTTTGCATCGCGCGGTTCGGGGATGGCATTGTAGTCGCCGGCGAGGAAGAAGGCCTCTTCCAGCGCCAGCAGCTTGCGCGTGCGGGCACTGAGGCGGTCCATCCAGGCGAGCTTGTAAGGGTATTTGTCGGTGTCGGGCGGATTGCCGTTGGGCAGATAGATGGACGCGACCCTGACCGCCCGTTCGCCCGCCGGGATGACCGCCTCCATGTAGCGGGCCTGCTCGTCGTGTCTATCGCCAGGCAGGCGGCGGATCACCTCGTCGAAAGGCGACTTGGACAGGATGGCGACGCCGTTGAAACCTTTTTGGCCGTGGGTGGCGACGTTGTAGCCGATGTCCTCCAGCGGTTCGGCCGGAAAGCCTTCGTCCTGCGACTTGATTTCCTGCAGGCAGCACACGTCGGGCTCGGCCTCCTTGAGCCAGGCAACAAGGTTGTCGATGCGCGCCTTGATGCCGTTGATGTTCCAGGTGGCGATGAGCATGGGAAGAATCCTCAGGGCTGGCCCGTGTCGCGGGCGGTGATGCGGCCGCGCACGGCCATGAGCCCGGCGAGCGCCAGTGCGGCCAATGCCGCCCCGGCGCCGAAGGTGGCATCCGGCCCGATCACGTCCCACAAGCCCCCGGCGATGAGGCTGGCGGCGAGAAGGGCGAGGCCGCCGACGAGATTGAACATGCCGAAGGCGGTGCCGCGCAATTCCGCCGGTGCGGTATCGGCAACGAGCGCTGACAACAGTCCTTGCGTCAGCGCCATGTGCACGCCCCACAGGACGATGCCGAGCCCCGCCCCGATGAGGCCGGAGGTAAGCGCCAGCACGATGTCGGCGATGATAAGGACAACGATGCCGGCGGCGAGGATGGTGTTGCGGTCCATGCGGTCGGAAAGGCTTCCCGCCGGATAGGCGGCCAGCGCATAGACCGCATTCATGATGATCAGCACCGCCGGGGTGAGGGCGAGCGGCAGGCCGAGACCCGCCGCCCTGAGGATGAGGAAGGCCTCGCTGAAGCGGGAAAGCGTGAACACGCCCGATATGGCGATCACCCACCAGCAGGCAGGTCCCAGGCGGGCGAGTTCGGCCGCCGACAGGGGCGATTTCACTTCGCGCAGGTTCTGCGGCCGGGCTGGCTCGTGCACCGCCACGATGATCAGCGCCACGCACAGAAGGGCCGGGGCCACCGCCACCCAGAAGACCTGCTTGAAGCTGTCGTGCAGCAGCCACATGAGGACGATGGCGACGAGCGGCCCGAGAAAGGCCCCGACCGTGTCGAGCGCCTGCCTGAGGCCGAAGCTGGCGCCGCGCAGGTCCGGCGGGGAAATGTCGGCGACGAGCGCATCGCGTGGCGCTCCGCGCAAGCCTTTGCCGATACGGTCGACGAAGCGGGCCGCGAAGATCCACTCCACCGTAGGTGCCAACGGAAACACCGGCTTGGTGATGGCGGCAAGCCCGTAGCCGAGCGCCGCCAAGAGCTTGCGCTTGCCCAGCCGGTCGGACAGCGCGCCGGAAAAGATTTTTGTAATCGCCGCGGTCGCCTCTGCCACCCCTTCGATCACCCCGACGGTGAGCATCGAGGCCCCCATAGCCGTCACCAGATAGACCGGCAAGAGCGCATGGATCATCTCCGAGGAGGTGTCCATCAACAGCGACACGAACCCCAGCGCCCACACTCCGGTGGGAATGGCGCGCAAGCGCGAACGGCGGGGATTGATGGAGGAGGCCATCCGCACCTTATAGCTGCGGTGGCCTGCGTTCAGGAAGGGCCGGACCTTGCTCGACTACAGATTGCGAGCGGCCAAGAAAACCTCGAAGATAGCGGCGATCTCGTGTTTTGAGTGACCAGTTGCCTTCGCGCGGGCGATGGTATCGGCAATCAGTTGCGGATATGCCGGTTCGACGCCGAGGTCGCGGCTGATGCGGAGTACATGATCGAAGGCGGCGGCATGGGCGTCCATGGTGGCGCCCGCATCGTCATAATGGCGAGCCTCGACCCGATCGAGAAAACCGTCCATGGTGCGGCCCTTCCACTGCCAGCGCTCGTCGCCGCCGACAAGATCGCGAATGGTGGAGATGGACATTCCGGCGGCGGCGGCCATGGCAGCGGTATGCAGATAGGCATAGGCAATGCCGTAGAACTGGGCGTAGGCAAGTTTGTCTGCGACCAGCGCCATGCCGGGCTCTTCACCAATGAAGGTCGGTCGATTGCTTAAGGCATCGAGAATGTCGCGGTTGGCATCGAAGACGGCGCGAGGACCGGAAAACAGCATCCGGCACGAAGCCCCGCGTACATCTTCGGGATAGCCGAGGATCGACCCATCGAGATAAAGGGCGCCGTGATCCCGCATCCAGACGTCCAATGCCTCCGACTGGGCGGGCGATATGGTCGAAAGCTGGATGACCGTCTTGCCCTCCAGCGCCCCAGCCACGTCGTCGGATGTGAGAACTGCCATGGTCGCACCATGGTCGAGGACGCACATGACGAGCACGTCGCATCGGCTGACGGCCTCAGCCGCTGACGATGCAACTTCGACACCCAGCTCGCGCAACGGAGCGGATTTCGCTTCCGTCCGGTTCCACGCGACGATGTTGTGCTTGCCGGCCAGCAGCGCCTCGGCCAG
>Ga0307436_1001545_pt1 | contig 10126 bp, 16 predicted proteins | sample SalMarWE160440MG_FD_202513 | JGI IMG/M metagenome (GOLD analysis project Ga0307436, IMG submission 202513) | Salt marsh sediment microbial communities from the Plum Island Ecosystem LTER, Massachusetts, United States - WE1604-40 | ecosystem: Environmental > Aquatic > Marine > Intertidal zone >...
AAAGACGGGGTTGAACTTCTAGAACAATGTGGTGTGGAGGTAGAGAAATATGAGCGTAGAGAAGATCGCTACTAAAACTTGTCACAATTGTTACATTGAAGTAAGTGAGGACGATTTTATTGAATTTCAGGAATTTGTTGAAATTAAGCACCGTTGTGGATATGGGAGTATTTTTGAGGATGGTAGTGTACTTCATGTCGATCTATGTCAACATTGTTTTAAAGCACTTTTGGGTAATATTATTGAAAGCGAAAAATGCGATTACTATTGGTAATAGTATTTTCCTTCTGGTGCTTCAATGCCAACGCAGGAACCTTATACCTTCACACTCTTAGCACACACATTCCGCAAAATAATCACAATCTACTCGAATTTGATCCAGGTTTAGCCTATGAAACAAATGATGGCTATCGCATCGGATTCTACCGAAATGCTTACAATAGGATCAGTTGGTATGGTCTTATCAAGTTTAAACTAACTAAAACGATTGACTTTGGGCTAGGCGCTATTACTGGTTATCAGATTCGTAATTGGGGAATTTCACAAAAAGATTCTGGACTTATTCCTTTTCCTGTGTTAGAATGGAAACTCCCTTGGATACCTAGCGCAAGTTTATTCATTGGGCCAGGTGTGATTAATTTGGAATGGAGATTTGGATTATGAATGAGCAAAAATACAACAGAGAGATTGAAAAAGAAATAAACATGAAAGTTAAGATTATAAACAGTATAAAAGTCGGAGAACATATTGTAGAAATTCCTTTTAATCATCCTAGAATATTTACAAGAACGGAAGAAGTGGAAAACTTTATACTTAGTAATCTAATAAAATACGAAATTTTACAAGACGAGGATATAAAAAAACAATGACAAATTTTGAAGACGTAAAGCGCATTACATCTAGTGAGTATTTTTCTGGTGATGAGTTTTCCTCTAACATATTTGATGCTAAATACTCTCATACTAAAGAGGATGGGACTAAAGAAACCCCCGCAGAAGTATTTTATAGAGTATCCTCGCTTCTAGCTAACCAAGAAACCTCAGAAACAAATAAAAAGCATTATAGAGATTTATGGTTTTCGTTGCTGTGGGATGGATGGTTTCGTCCGGGAGGAAGTATTATTTCTGGGATAGGCAGTTCTAGAAAGGCTTCTCTAGCAAATTGTACAACAGTCCCCCTTCCAGAAGATACTTTAGAAAGCATTGCTAAGTGTGAATATGATTTAATGAAAGTTGCTGCTTATAGACAGGGAGTAGGTGTAGACTTATCTAAACTACGTCCACGTGGATCAAAAGTAGGAAATGCCGCAGAAGAGTCTACTGGCACTATTCCGTGGATGGATAAATTAACACGAATTGGGGACTATGTTGGTCAGTTGGGACGAAAGCCAGCAATGTTAGTTTCTTTAAATGTATCTCATCCTGATATTGAGGAGTTTATTTCCTGTAAAGATAATTTATCTATTATTAACAATGCTAATATTTCTGTTCAAATTACCAACGCTTTCATGGAAGCTGTAATTAATGATGAAGAATGGGAATTGAAATTTGTAGTAGATTCACACAAACAAGAAATTACTAGAAAAGTAAGTGCTAAGAAGTTATTCGAGTTTATTGCAGAGCACGCCAATAAAGCAGCAGAGCCGGGAATACAATTCATAGACCTAATGAAAAAAGGATCTATGATTCAAGCTATTGCAGATGCTAGTGACAAGCATGAGTATGATATTATTAGTACCAACGCATGTTCGGAAAAACCGATGCCAAAATATTCAGTGTGTAATTTATTATCTATAAATGCGGAGATGTTTTCCACAAAAGAAGATGAGTACAAAAAGCAACTAGAGGAAATCGTACCCTCTTTAGTGCGTCTTTCTGATAATGTAATTTCATATGAGCTGGAGCACAATCTGTCTCCACTTCCAGAACAACGGAAAATGGTGCAGGAACTTCGTGAAATTGGTATGGGAGTGACTAATATTCATGGCTGGGTTCTAAAACAAGACCTAGAATATGATAGTGATGTGGCTAGAGAAAAGATTGTGGATTTTATCAAGCACTATTCATATGTTGTCTTTAAAACATCTGTTGAACTCGGCAAGGAGAAAGGTAACGCTCCTGGATTTGATTTAATTAAAGACGATACAAGCTGCTTGAGTAACTCTGTTTATTCTAGAAGTATTGTTGAGGAATTTTACGAAGGATATTATTCCAAGATATCAAATCTTCGCAATTGTGCCCATATGAGTATTGCACCAACAGGCTCATTGTCAGCAATATTTCCTACTCAATGTTTCTCTTCTGGAATTGAGCCTGTAATCGGAGCGTACTACTGGAGACGAACGAGGGCAGTAGAGAAAGGTATCTACACATATTATTTTGTTGTTCCTAACCGAGTTAAAGAGTTTGTTCTGAATAAGATTGAAGATAAGTCTAATAAAGATTACAAACTATTATCAGAATTTCCTGGTTCTGTACTAGATGAAAATGGTAAGGTTGGTCTTAAATTTGTAGACATTATAAACAAGTATACAAAAACTGGTTTATTTAAGCCAGCGCATTTGATTGACCCAATTCAAAAAGTAAAGTTAATGGGAGAAGTTTATAACTGGATTGATTCTGCTATTTCGTGTACATATAATATTCCAGAAGATTCTACTACTGAAACAGTTGAGAATATTTATCTAGAAGCTTATAATAATGGAGTACGAGCAGTATCTATTTATAGGGATAAATCTAGACAAGGGATTCTTATTTTTGAAGACCCAATTACAAACAAACAAAATTTTGAATCGCAGAGTAACACTAAGCAACGACCAGAGTTCATTCAGTATAATTGTGCTCCGCCAAGACCAAAAGAACTTCCTTGTAGTATTCACCATTGCACAATTAAAGGCGAGCCTTGGATTGTACTAGTAGGATTGTTGTATGGTTATCCTTATGAGATCTTTTGTGGAAATAACTTAGATATTCCAAAACAATATTTAGATGGGGCATTGACAAAAGTACGCTCAGGAGTGTATAATCTAAACATTAACGGAGATTCTATTAAAGATGTTGCTTCTCTCTTGATGAATGATGAACAAAAAACAGCAGCTAGGTTATTGAGTCTATCTATGCGACATGGGGTGCCACTAGAGTATATTAAAGAACAAGTTAAAAAAGCTGGTGGCATTGTTGGTGAATTTAGTTCGGTTATTTCAAGAGTTCTATCAAAATATATTAAAGAATATGAGTATCATAAAGCCGAGAAGTGCCCAAGCTGCAATCAAGAGTTTCTAGTAAAAATGGAATCGTGTATAAAGTGCGAAAATTGCGGATACTCAAGGTGTGAATAACTAGGAATTACTATATGAAACCAACATTCACCCAACGAGAAGACAAAACAAGTTTTCGCTGTGGATGTATTTACGGAACACAGAACAAACAATACAAGAATTCCTTTGATATCTTTTATGAAAATGGTGTTTATTTGGGTGAGTTCTATATAGAAAGTGGTGGCGAGTACGTGCTAGAGTTCAATCCTAAGAGACCGCGTGGGTATGTAAATGAAAGCATACTCTTTTCTCTAGCCACAGCGTTAGAAGAACTAAACAAACCTTATCGAGAGGAATTAGATCGATATTTTGAGGAAGACAAGAAAAAGAGACCAGAATTATATGACGGAACTTATAATTGGGGTGCGCCGCTATGAGATTTAAATGTTGGAGAGCAGGATGTTTTAATGAGGCACTAAAGGGGGAGGTATATTGTTCAGAAAAGTGTAGAAATGGTAAGGATGAAAAAGTATTTTACAACTCCTCAAATAGAAACAAAGTATGTCGTATGTGCTATAAAGAAATTCCTAAAAATGAGAAGTGTATAGAAATGAGTAATATACAAGTAGCAGACCATGTGGGTAGCTTATTTTTTCACATTAACTGTTTTAATAATATTGTAAATGAGTTTACGGATCTTCACTCATGAGGACTATACTACTATGTTTTATGCTATTTTTTATAGTAGCGGGAACATCTTATGCTGATCGTCAATATTGGCTAAATTGGACAGCACATGAATCATGGAAATATCTTACCGAAACGAATAGTACTTTATCTATAGCTACAATTTTAGCCATTGTGGATGTTGAATCTAACTTCAATCCAAACAATATCACTAACGACGACTACGGACTCTTTCAACTAAACGCAAATAACCTAAGAGTGTGGGGAGTCTCTAAAAAGTTAGCACTAGATCCAGAAGTAAATTTAAAATGTGCTATTGACTTTCTTAATCATTTATGTAAGGTATATAATCAGAGACTTACTGATGTTATTCAAGCATACAACCTAGGTGAAACAAAATTTAATCTCGGTGCTAGAGTTCCAGCATATTTAAAAAAAGTGTTGACAAAACGCAGGAAGTATATTAAAATGGGATATTAAAACAATATGATACAGATTCCAAACTATAACATTAAAGTAAAGAAACTGCGGGAAGATGCAGTTATTCCAGAAAAGTCACACGCTGGAGACATGTGCTATGATCTTACACTAACACACAAGATCGAATCGTATCCGCTACTCAATGCGGAGATGTGGGGAACTGGATTATCTATTGAGTTACCCGTCGGGTTTGGCGCTCTTATGTTCGCCAGGTCAAGCATTTATAAGACAGGATATATGCTAGCAAATGGAGTTGGAGTAATTGATAACTATCGAGGAGAATGGAAAGCTATATTTATTAAGACTGCGCCCAATTTCATGTGTCTTGAGAGTCAGAAAGTGCGACGATTGTTACAGTTCATGATTGTGCCTATTTATGAAGTTGCGAAAGTTCTTCAGGTAAATGAGCTATCCCAAACTGTTAGAGGAGAAGGTGGATTCGGATCAACAGGAGAATAATCTAATATGAAAAAATTTAAAGGTTGGGCGTGGTGGATTGTATTTAATGCAATCACATGGTTTACGTTATATGAGTGGTTATTTGTAAATAATAACCTTTGTGAGAGTGCATTTAAATTCTATCTATGGTTTACTGTTGTAGTTTCAATTCTTGCTTGGATTGCTAGTTTCAATAAACCGATACCAAAAAGTTCAATAACAGTACCTCATGGAGTAATATTTTTTGTAGACTTTTGTGTATCTTTAGTACTAGCAGCTTTTGGACATTTCTGGTATGCCGCATTTTTAATAATTTCTACTTTGTTTCAACTAGGGAGCAACGAGAAATACCATGGAATTTAGCTACTTTTTAGTTCTAGGCATGGCCGTTTATGCACTCATCTCCAACGTGAGTAAGGCATCTAACGAAACAAACTCGGTCAATTTATTAACTGTACTTCTTAGCACCTTTTATGTAACTGTTTTGGCTGAACTTGGAAAGATGGTTGGATTTCTCAAATTCTAAGAAACTAATGAAAAAAGTAGCCTTTATAATTCCTGCCCACATTAATCCCAATGTTAAATTTGGTGGAGTATTACAACTCTATCTTCTAGCAAAATGCCTCACAGATCATTCAAGCATTTTTGATGGAAAGGTTCTTAGGCTAGGGCCAGAACTGACTTGGTTAGATCCCAATCTGAAAAAATTAGAAGAGAGTGATGCAACTTTGCACGGGTATGATAGTGTAGTTATACCAGAAGTTATTCCACAAGCAACTTGGTGGTGGTTAGGAGTACCCAATCATTATCTATATGCACAGGCTTTTGCAGAAGAGTATGTTAAAGTTCCATTAAACAGATTGTCTAATAAAGCTTATTGGGATTTGGGATATACTGGAGTGTTTGCAGTATCTCCTTTTGTAGCTCATAAACTTGACGAGTATAGATTGTGGGATAAAGAAATTCCTGTAATTCCTAATATTTTTACTAAGGAATGGCTAGATACTGTTGGAGAAGTAAGAAAGCACACACGGAGACACCAAGCAAAAGTATTATTTGTAGATCGTAAAGGGTGCGAAGTTTTTAATGATGTGCTAATTAAGAAAATATCTTCTGATAAAACCCGAGATTGGGAGGTGTCACGTATTTCTAACGCGACAGAAAGAGATGTCATCAAAGAGATGGCTTCTAGCAAGTGTGTTGTATTGAACTATAGGGAAGAGGGATTCTATCGGATGGCGTTGGAAACAATCTTGTGTGGATGTGTGCCTATTGTGTACCCTGCTGGCGGTGGAGAGTATTTTCTAGCACATCGAAGGAATAGTCTTATTGTGGATGATTATGATGATATTGCTAAGTACTGGTACTATATTAAGTATGTGACGAGTTCTAACTTTTATGATGACTTGCCATCTTTAGATTTTAGTGTTACAATCCCTCATACAGAAGAAGCCGTTTGTAAAATTTTAGAGGAGAGTTTAATTAAAAAGGCTAATGCAAATGCCTAGAGAGCTATTAGTATCTATTACAAAAAAAGATCTAGATATCTCTTATTTTTCTGGAACTGGCGCTGGCGGTCAGTACAGGAATAAACACCAAAACTGTGTGAGAATTACACATAGGGATTCTGGAGTGACGGTAACTGGACAATCAAATAGAGAAAGACTAGCTAATACTAAAGAAGCATTTGAGAATCTACTAGCAAATCCAAAGTTTAAACTATGGCATAATATTAAAATAAGAGAAGCAATAGATAAAATTTCTTGGGAGCAAAAAATAGAAAACTCTTTAACAGACGAAAATCTTAAATGGGAAGTTAAAGACGAAAAAGGAAGGTGGGTAGAAGATGATTAATGCTCTAGGAAGGAATGTAGGAAAGTTTAGAATCTCTATGGAATTATTAGAAGATAACTATACTGATCTACTACATACAATTTTTAGTAATATAATAATTACTCGTGCTGAGTGTTTATATGATTGGAATGCTATAGAATATATAGGTCATTCTAAAGTGTGGTTTCAAGAAGTGAAAGAATATTGTGAGATTCCAGAATATACGTTTAATATTAAAAATGGTAAAATTGAAGCTTTGAGATTAACTTAATGAACATAATTATCTCATGTTGTGGCGGTGTAGGAAACGTCATAGAAGCATCATCTGCTATTGTAGCTATTCGCCAGTTATACCCATCCGTGCACATAACTTTTGTTTACGACCACTACTCAGCTAGGATATGGTGGCACTGGAAGGAGAATTTTCTCGTAGATGAGTGTGTGTGGGTCGGCGATCTAAAACACTCTTACTATAATATCTCCGTCTCTTTTGACAATGGGGGGCCATTCGTTCACGCACACAATACAGGTATCATAACCTCTAGCCAACACTTTCAGGCGCCTTATCATATTTGGAATAGCGGGTGTACTCTATCTGAAACTCAATTAAATTTTACAATCCCAGCACAACTTGGGTATAAAGGAAAGATACCTCGTTATTTTATCTCAGAAGAATTTAAGGTTACACCAACTAGTAGAAAAGGAATCGCTATCGGTATTGGTTATCAAAAGTCTAAAGTTTATTGTGATTGGAGCAAGAAACATTGGGGAAATGATAACTATGCAGAGTTGATTAATGGATTGTTGAAAAAAGGTAAAAAGTCTGTTTTAGTGGGCAGTAAAGAGGATTGGAATACAGATGGTAAGGAGATATGTAAGTTATGTACACGACTAGAAAATTATTGTGGTATTTCGGATGATATTTTTGATACTGTGCGTATTCTAAATACTTGTGAGTCTTTTATAGGAAATGAAACTGGACTAATGATCGCTGCTGCTGCTCTTGGTTTAAATGTAAACATTGTCTATCCGAGTACAAAATCGCATCCAAATTGGAGAGCGTCTGACAATGTTCCAAATATCAAAAAGTTAAAACAATTTTTTAATGCTTCTCCAATTGAGGTAGTTAATGGACATATCTAAAGGTTACGAGAAAAAACAAGATGGTGTGTTACATCAACTCAATTCAGTTCCTATACAGTATGATAATGCGTATGTAGGACAAGCGGCATTTTCTCACAAAAGTACAGCAAATTTAAGAGTAGGATATATTTTAGAGCATATTCCTGCGAGTGAACTTATTAGTGTATTAGATTTTGGTTCTGGTCAGGGACATTTTGTAAAGAATATGAATAGTGTGATTCCTACATCGGCCTATGATCTAGCCAATCTTCCAGAACTTGAAGACTTTTATATTCAAAATCCTTACCAATACAACTTTAGCCTAGTTACTTTCTTTGATTCGTTGGAGCATTGTTATGATATTGGATGGGTGATTTCTAATATTAAAGCTAGGTACATTTGTATTTCAGTTCCTTGGTGTCATAGTTATAGTGAGTACTGGATGACTAAATGGCGGCACTTTAAGCCCAACGAGCACTTGTGGTATTTTACTGAAAAGTCTCTATTGACATTCATGGATAGAATGGGATATAATTGTCTCTATCGTGGAAATATAGAAGATTGTTTAAGAAAGCCACAGTATATTGATTTGCCCAATATTTTAACCGGAATTTTTCATAAGAGATAATAATATTTATGAGAATTTTAATCATTGGCTGTTGGTCTGAGCTAGGAACAAACACAGCAATGTATTATGCGTTGAAGAATCTTGGGCATACTGTAGAATTTTTTAACTATATTGAATTTGGGACATGGAGACTTAAAGAATCTCTTACAGCAACAGAAGTTCAAATATCAAATGTATGTAAAAATATGTGTCCAGACCTAATTATAGTATGTAAAGGAGAGCATTTAAGTCCTTTTTTTCTACATGAATTAAGTAAAAACTATGCAACTGTTTTATATCATTTCATGGACCCAAGAAAGGAATTCAATCGAATAGAGGCGGAGTTTTTGGCTAGAGAATGCCACTACCGTAACTTTACTTCTAGCAAATTAGCAGAGAAGTATGATGGCTTCCAGGTATTCGAGGGATATGGTCCTAAAGTGTGGTATAAGAAAGATACAACCAAAGAGTATGATGTAACTTTTGTTGGTGGTTTAGATGATCATAGGAAGGATTACATTGATTCTTTAGAGTTTTATGGTGTCAATGTAAATACGTTTAATGGACTTTCTTATGAAGAAGTAAATGATGTCTATAACAAATCAAAAATCGTGTTAAATTTTGTTAGAGATCCTGATATTATTTCGGATAGAGTAGTGCAGGCTCTAGCAACAAATACCGTGCTACTTACTGAATTTTCTCCAGAATTATTTAAGTTGCACAATTGGTTCAGATGGACTAATTTTGTTTTCATTGATAAATCAGATCTATTTAAGAAAATTGAGTATATTAGTAAGTATTATGATAAGCAATTAGAAATTAAAAATACCTTTCCCATTGAAAACTTTACTTGGGAAAAGCAAATGGAGAAGATGTTAAAGAAAATTCAATGAAAATACTAATATTTTTCCCAGGGGGTCTTGGCGATTTCTTAATGTTTACTCCAGCATTAAGACGGTATACAAAAGAAAACCCAAATCACGAAATAACTATAGCTACTCATAAGAATAATTATTTAACACATATTTTTGATAACCATCCTTATATTAAAGGTGGATATGTTCATACTCCACATCCTTGGGTAGATTACAATGAAAATTATATCGCTGGATGTTCGGATATTATAGATAACTATTTACCAAAACATTGTAATAAATTTGATTCCGTTATAAATATAGTTAAATTGCCTAATATGCATAAAATTTACAAATATGCACAAGAGATGTGTGTTTCTTTAGTAACTGATTATTTAGACGTTTTTATTCCAAATGAGATTGTTGAAACTGTAGACAAGGACCTAAAAGAAAAAGGAATTGATAAATTTAATTTAATTCATTCGGTTAGTGGGAATCCTGTAAAAAATATTCCAAAACATCTACAAGAAATGTTTAAACAAGAAAGTAATGTGCCAGTTATTGCTATTAATAAAAGTAACCCGCACGAAAATATTAATTATACTTTTGAATTAATTAAGAGAGCTAGTAAATTATTCGTATGTGATTCTGTATGTATGCACGCGGCGGACGCTCTTAAAAAAGAAAATACTATAATTTTTAGAAAAGAAAATGTGCCGTGGGAGTGGAACTACGTCAAACCTTTGCATATAAAATACAAGGAGGTTATATCTAAATGATAATCTCATTTAAGTATAAGTATATCTTCATGAAAACACGTAGAGTATCCAGTACTAGCATTGAATATTA
>Ga0307436_1001546_pt1 | contig 10122 bp, 8 predicted proteins | sample SalMarWE160440MG_FD_202513 | JGI IMG/M metagenome (GOLD analysis project Ga0307436, IMG submission 202513) | Salt marsh sediment microbial communities from the Plum Island Ecosystem LTER, Massachusetts, United States - WE1604-40 | ecosystem: Environmental > Aquatic > Marine > Intertidal zone >...
CTGACCCGTGTCGGGGTCCATCGTCACCGTGCCTTGGTAGGTGTTGATGTAGCGGCCACCATCCAGTCCGTGCCAGCGCGGAACGGGAAACTTATAGAGGTCGATGTCGCTGCCTTTGATGATCCGTTCTTTCACCGGACCAGTGGCAACTTCGACGGGTTTTACGCGCTGCGCGAAGTAGTGCTGCGTGGCCTGGACGAGTTCTGTAACCGGTGCGTCCTTCGGCAGGCCGAGCATCATCGCAATGCGCGAGTAGTTCGAAAGTCCGCCGGTGAAGATTTGGCGAGACCAGACGTCATTGCTCTTGCTGTAGCCTTTGATGCTGTTGAACAGCAGCGCCGGGCCGTGGCCCTGGCCGAATGCACGCCGCGTGATCGCGCCCAGCTCGCCGTCCCAATCGACCTCGGCGTTGATCTCGTGGAGCTCGCCCGCTTCACGCAGTGCTTGGATCCACCCACGCAGGTCGCCGAAAGCTTTCGGCTTGATGCGCTCGGAAATGTGACCTTGGCCTGGCATCGCTTCCTCTCCCGAACTCTGTGTCCTCCGGGTGGCTGGACGGCCACCCCTGCAGAACAGCGGCAACTTACCGTTATCGGCTCACCCGATCGCGGGCGGCCGGTGATCTGCGACGTGATCCCTTGAAGTTGCATGGCGAACTGATACTAATGAAATTATAAATTTGGATGCTAGCAATAAACGCCATGAATATCAGGAATTTCGACCTGAATTTGCTGCTCGTTCTCGACGCCCTCATGGACGAGCGCAATGTTACACGCGCCGCGGAGCGCTTGCGGCTCTCACAACCGGCGGTAAGCGCCGCGCTCAATCGGCTGCGCGATTCCTTCGGAGATCCGCTGTTTGTGCGGATGCAGCGGGGCATGCTGCCGACCCCACGCGCCGTTGAATTGGCGCACGCGGCCAAGGTCGTCCTCGGTCAGGTCGAGGAGATCATCGACGCCCAGCCCTTCGAACCGTCTCATTCGCAAGCGGTATTTCGGATCGGCGCCAATGACTACGCGCAGCTTGCGGTCATCGTGCCCCTGATCCGCCGGCTCGGGGATATGGCGCCGAATATTCGCATCGAGGTCGTTGGTCTTGGCCAAAATCTGAGCGAACAGCTCGAGCGTCAACGTGTCGATCTTGCCATAACGCTATTCACCGAACCGCCAAAGGGCGCGCGCACGGCGATGTTGTTCCGCGAGAACTACATGTGCGCCGCGCGAAAAGATCATCCTCAGGTCGGCAGAACCCTCTCGCTCAACCAGTTTTGTGCGCTCCCCCAAGTGGCGGTGGCATCCGCCGATCCGCGTTCGGCGGATCCCGTCGATGAAACGCTCGCTGCGCTCGGCCGCGAACGGCGGGTGGTGCTGAAAATGCCGAACTTTTTCATTCTGCCGCACATGTTGCAGCACAATGATTTCATATCCGTGGCCCCTGAACGGCTGATCCGATATTTTAGTCCGACGCTGAAAGCGTTGCCGCTTCCGATAGATGTGCCAGGCTTCTCGATGAACCTTGTCTGGCATGAGGGCACGCATGCGGGCGCAGCTTATGTTTGGCTGCGCGAGCAAATTTTGAAATTGTCGAACCAATATCCCTGGCGATAAGCGCTTAACAGTGAGCGTCTCACGAGGTCACTGGACGACCTGGTGGCCGACACCATCGATCGAGACACGTCACGATGCCTTAGAGAGCGCGTCGGAGAGTGGGTGGGATCCCGAACTGCGCCGCGCATTGTTGATGATCGTGTGCACGGTCACCGAACGCAGCGTCGCTGAGGTGATGCGATCGACTTCATGCAAGACGCGACCCAGTTCGTTTGCCAGCGCGTTGCCGGCTTGCAGATTTTGGCCTTCTTCGTTTGGCCATCCGGTCTCGAACAGGCAGATGATGTCGTACAGCGTGAGGCGTTTTGCGTTGCCGCGGAACGAAAACCCGCCGCCCGGACCGCGCGCCGAGCTGACGATATTCGCTTTAGTCAGCGCATGCAGAATTCTGACGAGGTGATTCTGGGAAATCTGATAAGTCTGTGCTAACTCTTGCGCCCGGATTTGTTCATTGGGGCGGGATGCGAGCTCGATCACCGCCCAGATCGCATACCGTGTCGCTTGCTGCAGTTTCATTGCTAGCCAAGCCCGTACAAGAGCCCTTATCGTATCACGGCTGGCTGACTCTCATCTCCAGCTCGACAAACGGCCCCGCCGTCATCCCAAAGCTGCGCAGGAATGACATCAGCAGATGGTCATCGATGTCGATCATCGTCCGGATCGCGCCAACCCCATTCTTCTTGAACCGCGAGATCAGCTCCGTCATGAGAGCCGTGGCGATTTTTTGCTGACGATGTTCCTTTTGGACCCCGATGGCGTATAACCAGCCGCATGTCGGGGCGCGCACCGGCCACGAGCGAATCTCGCCCAGCACGTAGCCGACGATCTTCCCGGAGCTCTTGGCCACAACCACGCACAACGTCGCGCTCGTGGCCTTTTGACGAAACATGTCGCGCCAGAAATCTGCGCGCGCATAGCCCGCAATCCTCGCGTCAAGGTCGATAATCTCGGCAAGGTCAGTGGCATCGGCCACGGTGACGGTGACGTTTGGGCTCTCGGCGCGGCTTTCCGGTTGCGCCGTAGCGTCCATAGGTCCGTTGGCTGACCGGATCGTTCCGCCTCTCATGTCGCGGCATCCATGTTTGACCAAGGATATCGCAAGTGCGGATCGAAATAAAGTGATTATGATACATGAATACCTTTACTAACCGTCGAGATGGATGTTAGCGTCTCGCCGCTTGCGGGACCTGGTTCGCTGACTGCCCGCGCGGTCGTTTCATAGTGTGTTTATGTCCCGTACGCTCGCCGGGAGTCGCTGGTGGCGCAGTTCGTAGGAACGCCGACACTTCGGAAGGAGGACCCCGCCCTGCTGTCCGGGCGCGGCCGCTATGCCGACGATCTGCCGATTCCCGCCGGAACGCTGCACGCCCACGTCATCCGCTCGAGCCACGCGCATGCCGACATCGTCCGCATCGATACCAGCGAGGCGTTGAAGCGCCCCGGCGTGTGGGCGGTGATCACCGGCGAGGAGGTCAAGAAGCTTTCCGACCCGTTCCTGATTGCACTCAAGGCGCCGGTGCATCAATGGTCACTCGCCGTCGGCCGCGTGCGCTTTGTCGGCGAGCCGGTGGCGTTGGTCCTTGCCGAAAATCGATACCTCGCCGAGGACGCGGCCGATCTTGTGCGCATCGAATATCGCCAGCTGCCCGCTGTCGTCGATCCGCTCAAAGCGTGCGAAAAATCCGCGCCGCTGCTGCATCCGGAAGCGAAGACCAACGAGATCTCGGTCCGCGAATTTTCGTACGGCGACACCAAGAGCGCCTTCGAAAAAGCCGATCACCGCATCAAGCTGACCACGGATTATCCGCGGCTCTCCTATACACCGATGGAGTGCTACGTCGTCGTCGCGCAATATGATCCGACCGACGACAGCTACGACGTGCTGGCGAATTTCCAAGGCCCGTTCAGCACGCATCCAGTGATGGCGCGTGCCGTGCGTGTGCCCGGCACAAGATTCAGAGTGCGGATTCCGCCCGACAGCGGCGGCAGTTTTGGCATCAAGCTATCCGTGTTTCCCTATATGGTGCTTGCGGCAATTGCCGCACGCGTCACTGGCCGGCCGGTGAAATGGGTCGAGGACCGCGTCGAGCACCTAGTTGCCGCGAGCTCCGGGCCGAACCGCATTACCGAGATCGAGGCGGCGGTCACCAAGGATGGTCGTATTCTCGGCCTCAAGCTCGATCAGCTGGAGGACTACGGCGCCTTCCTGCGCGCGCCGATGCCCGGGCCGCTCTATCGCATGCACGGCTCGGTGACCGGCGCCTACGACATTCCCAATGTTGACGTTACCAATCGTGTCGTCCTCACCAACAAGATGCCAGCAAGTTTGATCCGCGGATTCGGCGGACCGCAGCTCTATCTGGCGATCGAGCGGCTGGTGCAGCGGATTGCCGTCGAGCTCGAGCTCGATCCGCTCGACGTGATCAAGCGCAACATCATCCCGGCGGCGAAGTTTCCCTACAAGACCGCGGCCGGCTCGCTCTACGATTCGGGCGATTATCTGCGCGCGATCGAATTGACGGTCGGCGACGGGCGACTCGACGAATTGAATAAGCGCCGCAACGCGGCGCGCGCCGCCGGCCGCCATTACGGCATCGGCTTTGCCGCGGTGGTCGAGCCCGGCATGTCGAACATGGGTTATCTGTCGACGCTGCTGACCGCCGACGCGCGGGAGAAAGCCGGTCCGAAGAACGGCGCCGTGTCGATGGTGACGGTCAACGTCGATCCGCTCGGCGCCGTCTCGGTCACTGCCGACGTGACGGTGCAGGGACAGGGACACGAGACCGTGATCTCGCAGATCGTCGCCGATCAGCTCGGCCTCAAGCCTGACGATGTCAACGTCATCCTCGAATTGGACACCGGAAAAGACCAGTGGTCGATCGCCGCCGGCACCTATTCCTGCCGCTTCACGCCGGGCACCGCGGTCGCCGCCCACATGGCCGCGATACAAGTCCGCGATAAGCTCAGCCAGATCGCCGCCAAGCAGCTCAACACGCTTCCCGACGACATCGAGTTCGTCAATGGCAAGATCGGCAGCAAGCGCAACCCCGACAACGCCATACCGTTCGGCCGCGTCGCCGGCACGGCGCATTGGTCGCCTGTCATGCTGCCCGAGGGCATGGCGCCGAGTCTGCGCGAGACCGCGGTATGGTCGCCGCCGGAGCTTGAGCCGCCGTCGACCGACGACCGCATCAACACCTCGCTTACCTACGGTTTCGTTTTCGACATGTGCGGGGTGGAGATCGACCCGTTGACCAATGAGCTGCGGGTTGACCGCTACGTGTCGATGCATGACGCCGGCAAGATCCTCAATCCGATGCTCGCCGAAGGTCAGATGCGCGGTTCCTTTGCGCAGGGGATTGCCGCCGCGCTGTACGAGGAATTCGTCTACGACGAGACCGGTGCGTTCCTCTCCGGCACCTTCGCCGATTATCTGGTGCCCACCGCGAGCGAGATTCCGCGCGTCGAATTTCTTCACATGGAGTCGCCGTCGCCGTTCACCCCGCTCGGCGCCAAGGGTCTGGCGGAAGGCAATTGCATGAGCGTGCCAGCGTGCATCGCCAACGCGGTCGCCGACGCGCTCGGCATCAAGGATGTGACCGTCCCGGTGACGCCACGCCGCATCCACGGCTGGCTCGCGGAAGCCGAGCCTCCGCCGCCGGCGAACGCGAAGCACGAGACCGTCGCCGCGCCGGCAGCCGAGGCCGGGCGCAACCTGCAAGGCCGCGGCTCGTTCGACGTGCCAGCGTCGCCGAGCGCAGTCTGGCGGTCGCTGCTTGATCCGGAAAGCCTCAAGGCGGTGATCCCGGGCTGCCACGAGCTGCAGCGGCTTGGCGACAACGAATATCGCGCGCTCGTCTCCCTCGGCGTCGGGCCGGTGCGGGGAAAATTCGAGGCGACCGTCAAGCTGAGCGATTTGGTGACGGAGAAATCCGGCCGCATCGCCGGGGCGCTCACCGGGCCGCTCGGCGGCGCATCGGGTGCCGGCAATCTGCGCCTGGAAAAGATCGCTGCCGGTACGCGCATCGACTACGACTACGCGGTCACCGCGGCCGGCAAGGTGGTCTCAGTCGGCGGGCGCCTCCTCGACGGTGCGACCGCGATCATCATCCGGCAGTTCTTCGAGCGGCTGGCGCGGCAATTAAATCCGGAAGCCGCCGGCGCCCCGGCGCGCGCCTCGGCCTGGCAGCGGTTCCTCAACCTCCTGGGTCTGGGCGGAGGTGGCGCATGAAACCGCATCCGTTCGATTACGTCCGCGCCGACACGGCCGAGGAGGCGATCGAGATCCTCGCCGAACATAGCGATGCCGCGCGCGTGCTGGCCGGCGGCCAGTCGCTGCTTGCCATGCTCAATCTGCGCCTGCTCGAGCCGGAGGTGCTGGTCGACATCAACCGCATCGCGGAGCTGTCGGAGATCCGGGAAGTCGGCGGCAAGGTCGAGGTCGGCGCGGCGGTGACGCAGAACCGGCTGATGGCCTGGCCGGGCCTGAAAGAAAAGCTGCCCTTTCTGGCGGCGGCGCTGCCGTTCGTCGGCCATTTTCAGACGCGCAACAAGGGCACCGTGTGCGGCTCGGTCGCGCATAACGATCCCAGCTCCGAAATCCCGCTGTCGCTCGCCATGCTGCAGGGTGAAGTCGTGCTGCGGTCGCGCCGCGGCACCCGCGCTGTCCCGGCCAGCGAATTTCAAGTCGGGATGCTAACGACCGCGCGCAAGCCGGACGAACTGGTCACGGCCGTGCGTTTTCCCGTGCAGACGGCGCGCCGCGTTGCGTTTCGCGAGGTGGCGCGCCGGCACGGCGATTTTGCGATCATCGCGGTCGGTGCGATCGCCGACGGAAACCGTATCAGGCTCGGGGTGGGCGGAATGGCCGGCCGACCGTCAGTTCGAGAATTCACGGCCGGGGGCGATCTAGCCGACGCCATCAACACTCTCGCCTGGGAGCTTGAAGGTTACGAAGACCAGCATGCCTCCAGCCGCATGCGGCGCGATCTATTGCGCCGCGTTGGGCCGGCCGTTATCGAGGAGGCGTTGCAATGCGCCGGGTAAGCCGCGATCAGCGAAGCAGGGTCAGCGTCAAGCTCAACGGCCGCAATGTGTCGGCCGAGGCCGAGCCGCGCATGCTGTTGAGCGATTTCATCCGCCAGGCGCTAGGCGCGACCGGAACGCATGTCGGTTGCGAGCACGGCGTGTGTGGCTGTTGTACGGTATTGCTCGACGGCGTCGCCGTGCGCTCATGCCTGACGCTCGCCATGCAGGCCGACGGCCGCGAGATCACGACCGTTGAATCGCTCGCCCGCGCCGACGGTGCGCTCAATGCGTTGCAGCAGGCGTTCCGCAAAAATCATGCCCTGCAGTGCGGCTTCTGCACGCCGGGCATTCTGATGTCATTCACCGACTTCCTTCGGCGCAATCCGAAGCCGTCGGAAGCGCAGGTGATCGAGGTGCTGAGCGGCCACATCTGCCGCTGCACCGGTTATGCCGGCATCGTCTCGGCCGTTCTGGAAGCGGCCGGCAGCACGGATTCGGCCGCAGGAGGAAAGCCATGAACAAGCCGCAGGAAGCGCCGCAGGTTGCCAAGAAGATCTATGAGGAACGCGTCACCATCGACGGCAAGAATGTCGTGCTCTCCCACAACGAGCCGCCGGTGATCAATGCCGGCGTGCTCGCAAACGCCGACGTCTTCCGCATGATCAACATCTTCGCGGAGAAGTTCTCGCCGACCAATATCGACAAGGCGGACGGCACGCCACTGCGCCTCTACACGTCGGACCACGTCAAGATCGATGTCTCCAAGCGCCGCAAGCACGACATGGGCTTCTGGCATCGCAACATCGACGCGCACGAAATTATTTTCTGCGTGAAGGGCGCGCTGAAGTGGGAGACCGAGATGGGCGTGCGCATCATGCATCCGGGCGACATGCTGCTCATCCCCCGGGGCATCGGCCACCGCTCCATGCTGTGCGAGGATTCAACCGACGATAACGTGTTGATCGAGTTGAAGATTTCCGATCCGCTCACCTACGTCGGCGAGAACAAGTAAATAGCAAGAAAAGCGAGAATTTCGTGCAATCAGTTGATCTTGTCGTCACGAATATAGACTGGCTCATCACGGTCGATCCCGGGCGCCGCGTCATCCGCGATGCGGCGATCGCGGTCAGCGGCGGCAAGATCGTCGCCATCGCCAAGTCGGCGGAGATCACGAAGAGCTATTCCGCCACGCGCACTGTCGATGCGAACGGAGCGGTGGCGACGCCGGGCTTTGTCGATTGCCACCTGCATTCTTCGTTCCAACTCTCGCGCGGGTTGGCTGACGAGGCCAACGCGCAGGCGTTCCTGTTCGAACGCATGTACCCGTATGAGGCGGCGCTCGAACACGAGGACGTGCGGTTGTCGGCGACGCTGGCCGCGGCGGAGCTGCTCAAGCACGGCGTCACCTGCTTCATCGATCCCGGCAACTATCATCCCGAGGCGTCGGTCGAAGGGATCATGGCGACCGGCATTCGCGCCATCGTCTCGCGCTCGTCATTCGATCTCACCAAGTCGGTGCTCGGCATCCTGCCGGAACGCATGATCGAGACCACGCAGGTGGCGCTCGAACGGGCCGAAGAAGTACTGGAAAAATACGCCAACACCGGCAATCCGCGGCTCGGCGCCAGCGCCTCGTTCCGAGGTCTCAACAACGCTTCCGACGAACTGATCCTCGGGCTCGACAAGCTCGCCAAGCGCTACAACGCGCTGCTGCAGACGCACGCCTGCTTCAGCTATTCGACGCACGATTCCAGCGTCACGCGCACCAAGATGGCGGAGATCGAGCGGCTGGAATCGCTCGGCGTGCTCGACGAAAGATTTCTGGCCGTCCATTCCGGCTGGCTCGAGCCTGAGGAGGTCGCGATCTTGGCAAAGCGCAAGCCGTCGCTGGTGTGTGCGCCGAGCTCGAGCCTGCACAACGGCTACGGCAATTTCGTCGTCGGCAAGCTGCCGGAACTCTTGGCGCTCGGTGTCAACGTGACGGTCGGTTCCGATCATGCTTCTTCCGGCATCGTCGACATGCCGCAGGAAATGCGGCTGGCCTGCTGCTGCTACAAGGAAACGCGCCTCAATCCGCGGGTGATGTCGCCCGAAACAGGGCTCGAAATGGCGACGATCAACGGCGCCAAGGCGGCGCTGCAGAGCGACCGCATCGGCAGCCTCGAGGTCGGCAAGGACGCCGACATTGTCCTGTTCGATACCAAGCGGCCGGAATGGCAGCCCTTGATCAATCCGCTCTCCAATCTCGTTTACAGCGCCACCGGCGACTCGGTGCGCGACGTGTTCGTCGCCGGGGAGCAGGTGGTCACCGGCGGCCGGCTGACCAAGATCGACGAGACGGCGCTTTATCCGCAGGTCCCGGTCGCCGTGGCGCGCTTCGGCAAACGCTTGAAGCTGGACCAGATGGTCCAGCTGCGCTGGCCGGTCTCTTAGGCTGCTTGGTAGGTACCGGACAAGCGTGATGGACATGCTGACGACCCCCGCTGCGTCAGACGTGACGGCCTTGGACGAGGTCAACTTTCCATTTCCTGAATATCCGGCGGCGGGAACGGCGACGGAAGTGGCCGACGGCATATTCTGGATATCGACCCCGGTGCCCTTCGTCGCGCTGAAGCAGGTCAACCTTTGGCTGCTGCGCGACGGACCAGGCTGGACCATGATCGACTGCGGCTATGGCAAACCCGTCGTCCGCGAACAGCTCATGCAGGTGTGGTCGAGCGTTCTCGGCGGCCGGCCGATTACCCGGCTTATCGTGACTCATTGCCATCCTGACCACGCCGGCAATTCGGGCTTCATCGCCGGGCATTGGGGCTTGCGGCCGTGGATGAGCCAGGGCGAATGGCTCACCGCCAATCTGGCGCGCGCCGACAAGGACGCCAGTATCATAGCCGCGCGCGAGCGCTTCTATTGCCGGCATGGTCTTTCGGAGGCGCAGGTCGGCAAATTCGTGGCTGAGGTGGTGCCGTACAAGGACGGCGTCGAGCTGCCGCCCGACTACCGGCGCCTGCGCGACGGCGATAGCGTGTCGATCGGCGACGATCGCTGGAAGGTTATCATCGGCGAGGGGCACTCGGCCGAACATGTCTCGCTCTATTGCGGTAAGCGACGGATCTTGATCGCGGGCGATCAGATACTGCCCGCCATCACCACCAATGTGAGCACGTGGCCGAGCGAGCCGGAATTTGACGCGGTCGGCGCCTTTCTTGCGACCTGCAAGAAATTTCTCGACCTGCTCGACTCCGACGCCTTGATCCTGCCGTCGCATCGCAAGCCGTTCTTCAACGTTCGCTATCGTTTGCGCGAGCTCGCGGTTCATCATGCGGAACGGCTCAATCTGATACTGGCCGGAGCCGGCCGTGAGACTTCCGCCGGCGAATTGGTCGACGTCCTGTTCAGGTCTGGGCTCGACGGCCATCAGATCGGCTTCGCGATGGGCGAGATCATCGCCCACCTCAATCATCTGGTCGTGCTTGGACATATGCAAAAG
>Ga0307436_1001547_pt1 | contig 10118 bp, 7 predicted proteins | sample SalMarWE160440MG_FD_202513 | JGI IMG/M metagenome (GOLD analysis project Ga0307436, IMG submission 202513) | Salt marsh sediment microbial communities from the Plum Island Ecosystem LTER, Massachusetts, United States - WE1604-40 | ecosystem: Environmental > Aquatic > Marine > Intertidal zone >...
CTGCAAGGTGACCTCGACCTTCGTCGGCTCCAATGATGACTTCGCGCCCAAGCTGTCGGCAAGCCAGGGCGTTTACGACATCGTCTCGGTTTCGGCTGACACGACCGGCGTGATGGTCCAAGCCGGGCTGGTCGAGCCGATCGATATCTCCAAGATCAAGGGTTGGGACGGGATTTTCCCCCTCTTCCGCAACGCCAAGGGCATCAATCATGACGGCAAGGTCTACGGCGTGCCACTTACCTGGGGGTCCATCCCGTTGATGTACCGAACCGACAAGATCAAGCAGCCGCCGGATTCCTATGCCGCCCTGTGGGACCCGAAATACAAGGGCAAGATCGCCCTGTGGGACGACAAGAGCGCCATCTACGGCACCGCGCGCATGCTCGGCTACAATGACGTCTACAATCTGACCGACGCCCAGCTCGCCGCGGTCAAGCAGAAGCTGATCGAGCAAAAACCGCTTCTGCGCAAGTACTGGAGCACGGCGGGCGAACTGGTGAATCTCTATGCCTCGGGCGAGGTGTGGATCTCCAACACCTGGGGTGGATTCCAGGTCAACGAGCTGAAGAAGAAGGGCATCCCGGTCAAGGAGTTCCTGCCCAAGGAAAAGGCTGACGGCTGGGTCGACAACTGGATGATCGTGAAAGGCTCGCCCAACGTCGATTGCGCCTACAAATACATCAACTTCATGGAGTCACCGCGCGGCCAGTGCGGCGTCTCGTCGGTGACGGGATATTCCGCTGCCAACCCCGTCGCGGCCAAGACCTGCATGACGCCGAAGGAATTCCATGCCAAGCATGAAGACGACATCGGTTACGTTAACGACCTGGTGATGTGGGAGGCTCCGGCCCGGCTCGACGCCTATACCAACACGTGGAACGCCGTGAAGGCGGCGAACTGACCACACGTACCCTTGCCACCGCCGGCCTCTTGGTGCCGGCGGCGGCAGCCGCGACAGGGGGAGCCATCCGACGTGCCCATTCTGGAAATCGAGCACCTGACCAAGACCTTTGCCGGCGACATCGTCGCCGTCGACGATGTATCGTTCGCATTGGAAGAGGGCGAATTCGTCACCCTGCTCGGGCCTTCCGGCTGCGGCAAGACCACCATGTTGCGGCTGATCGCCGGGTTCGAGGCCTCCGACGGCGGCCGCATCGTGCTCAACGGCCGTGACGTGACCGACGAGCCGCCTTACCGGCGCGAGGTCAATACGGTTTTTCAGGACTACGCGCTGTTTCCGCACATGACGGTGAAGGACAACGTGGGCTACGGCCTGCGCATATCCGGCGTGCCGCGCGCCGAGGTGGCCGAACGGGTTCGCGATGCCTTGCAGAGCGTCGACCTCGTGGACAAGGCCGACAGCCGCCCGATGGAACTGTCCGGTGGCCAGCGCCAGCGCGTGGCGCTTGCACGCGCCATCATCCGCCACCCCAAGGTGCTGCTGCTGGATGAGCCGCTTTCCGCGCTCGACGTCAAGCTGCGTGAGGCGATGCAGATCGAGCTGCGCCACCTGCATCAGAAATTGCGCATCACCTTCATCCTCGTCACCCACGACCAGAAGGAGGCGTTGGTCATGTCCGACCGCGTGATGGTGGTGGAGCGCGGCCGCATCGTGCAAAGCGGCACGCCGACAGACATCTACGAGCATCCGGTGAGCCCCTATGTCGCCGACTTCATCGGCACGGCCAACATCGTGCCGGCAACGGTGGTGGGGCGGGAAAGCGGCCACCTGGTGACGGCGGTTGGCGATGCCCGGCTGCGCGCCCCACTTGGCCCCAAGGGCTTTGAGGCCTCCGCGCCGGTGCTGCTGGCCATCCGGCCGGAAAAGCTCCGGCTCTCAGGACCCAAAGACGCTAAAGCCGATTGCCTGACGGGAACGGTGGTCGAGACCCTGTTTCAGGGCAATTCGCTGCGGCTCAAGCTGGCGATTGCCGGCGGCACGCCGTTCGCCGTCGATCTGCCGTTGGGCGCCGCGCTCGATGAGGTCGCTCCACCGGCCATTGGCGAAACGGTCGCCATTGCGGTCGACCCGGCGAACATTGTTGTCTTCGATGGCGAGGTGGCAAGGTGAGACTGACCGCGCACCGCCGGCTCAACTCGCTCGCCGTCCTGGCGCTGCCGCTGGCGTGGACCTTACTGTTCATGATCGTGCCTTACGCGATCATGCTGGCCTACAGCTTCTTCCGCAAGCAGGGCTTCACCTTCGTCCCCGATTTCAACCTTGCCAACTACGCGCTGCTCATCAAGGATCCGCAGTATCGCGAAGTGCTGCAGCGCACCTTGAAAATCGCCCTCACGGTGTCGCTGTCGGCGATGGTGCTCGCCTATCCACTGGCCTATTTCATCGCCTTCAAGATCAGCTCCCAGCGCGTACGCCTGTTTCTCTACATGATGGTGATCATCCCTCTATGGGTGTCGTATCTGCTGCGCGCCTACATCTGGAAGACGATCCTGGGGAGCGAGGGCGTGCTCAACTCGTTCCTGGTGTGGACTGGCGTCATCTCCGAGCCCACCCCGCTCCTGCTCTACAACCAGTTCTCGATGGTGCTGACCCTCACCTACATCTTCGTGCCCTTCATGTTCATGCCGATCTACACGGCACTGGAAAAGATCCCGCGCAGCCTCATCGAGGCCTCATGGGACCTCGGCGTCGACCCCTTGCGAACATTCCTGAAAGTGACGCTGCCCCTGTCTGTTCCAGGGCTGCTCGCCGGGTTCACCTTCACGTTCTGCCTGTCGTTCGGCGACTTCATCGCACCGTTCCTGGTCGGCGGGCCCACCGGCACGCTGGTCGCCAACGTGGTGCAGTCGCAATTCGGCATCGCCTTCAACTGGCCGCTCGGGGCCGCCATTTCGATGGTCATCCTGTTGATCGTCATCACCATCATTTCCATCTCCGACCGCTTCGAGCGCGCCGGCCGCATCGATATGGGCTGAGCCATGGCGAGCGAAGGCATTTTTAGCACACGAGAGGTAGCCGGCGTGGCGCTGCGGCGCAAGCGGCGCAGCGATGCCTCGACCCTCGCTCTTGGGGCCGTCGCGGTCCTGGTGCTGAGCTTCCTCTACCTTCCGGTGATCGTCCTGATCGTCTTCAGCTTCAACGACAACTCGGTGATGACGCTGCCGCTCAACGGTTTTACGCTCGACTGGTACCGCAAGCTGTTCGCCAACGACGAGATGCTGAGGGCGATCCGCAACTCTTTCTATGTCGCCACCTTCGCCACCGTCCTGACCACGCTGATCGGGGTGCCGGCTGCCTTCGCCCTCGACCGGTCGGACTTCCCCGGCAAGGCGATTTTCCGCCGCATCGTGCTCCTGCCGCTGACACTGCCGGGCATCATCACCGGCATCTCTATGCTGCAGATGTTCCATCTGCTCGGCTTCAATCTCAGCCTTCAGACAGTGATCATGGGCCACGGCACGGCGCTGATCGCCATCGTGTTGACCCAGGTCTATGCGCGCCTGCAGCGCTTCAACCGCCGCTGGGAGGAGGCATCGAGCGATCTCGGCGGGCGGCCGTGGCAGACGTTTCTTCTGATCACGCTGCCCAACATCCGCTCGGCCCTCGTCGGCAGCGCGCTCCTTGCCTTCACGCTGTCGTTCGACGAGATCCCGGTGACATTCTTCCTCACCGGCCGTGAGAACACCTTGCCCATGTACATCTATTCGACGCTCAGGCGCGGCTTCACGCCGGAGATCAACGCCATCGCCACGATCATCGTCGTGGCCTCGCTGGGCGTCATCCTCGTCTCGATCAGGCTGTTGCGGAACACTGACGCGCCCGGAGGGCGGTGAACACGACGAGGACAACTGCCAACCCGCCATTCGTTGAGGAAACAGAACCAGGAGGACCATCATGAACATCCAGACCAAGATCAATCCTGCAGTCACCAAGGGCGCGCTTATCGGCGGTGAGTGGGTCGATGGCTCGGCCCAACACTTCGAGGTCCGCAACCCCCACAATGGCCAGGTGCTGCACAAGGTCGGGCGGTGCGACAAGCGTGACGTCGATGCCGCGGTGGCCGCGGCGCACAGGGCACAGCCGGCATGGGCGGCGCTCTCCGTCATCGAGCGCGCGCAGATCATGCGCCGCATCCACCAAAAATTCCTCGAGCGCGCCCAGCCCATCGCCGAGATGATCACCGCCGAGATCGGCAAGCCCATCACCGACGCGCGCGAAGAGGTGTTCGAATATTCCGTGCCCTCCTGGGGCAAGGCGGCTGAGGAGATCCTGCGCCATCGTGGGCTCTCCTTCCCTTCGACCCAGGAGCGCACCACCAACAAGCGGCTGGTCATGAACCACCGCCCGCTGGGGGTGGTGGCGGCGATCACACCCTACAACTTCCCCACCGACATCTCCTCCATCGCGCTCGCCCATATCGTTGCGGCCGGCAATACCGTCATCTGGAAGCCGTCGGAGTTTGCCGCTGTCAGCTGCGCCATGCTGGCGGACGTGTTCAAGGAGGCGGGGCTTCCCGATGGTGTCATCAACATCGTTCAGGGCCTGGGCGATGTCGGCGCCATGCTGGTCGAGCACGAGGGCGTCGACGGCATCTTCTTCACCGGCTCGACCAGGACCGGCAAGGAGATCGCCAAGAAATGCGCCCTGCGCCCGCACCTTCTGGAACTGGGCGGCGATGGCCCCTTCATCATCCTCGCCGATGCCGACATCGACCGCGCCGTCGATGCTGCCATCAACGGCTGCTTCTATTACACGGGCCAGGTCTGCACCTCGGCCGAGCGGCTTTTGGTGCACGAGGCCGTCTATGACGAGTTCCTGCAAAAATTCCGCGCCGCGACCAAGGCATTGAAGATCGGCGATCCGGCCGCCGAAGACACCCAGATGGGCCCCATGTGCAACGGGGGAACGCTGAAGCGGGTGCGCGAGCACGTGGAGGACGCGCGTGCCAAGGGCGCCAAGATCGAGCAGTTCGGGCCGGAAAAGGATCTCTATTACCCGGCGACGATCCTCACCGGTGTGACCACCGACATGCTGATCATCAAGATCAAGTCGGCCGAGGAAGCGGTCAAGATCGCGCATCAGTCGGGTCTCGGCCTGATCGCCTCCTTGTGGACGCGCGATCTGGCGACCGCTTGGCGCGTCGGCGAAGCCCTGCCGCACGGCTCGGTTAATATCAACGAGACGTCGAACTACTGGGACCAGCTTGCCCCCTTCGGCGGCACCGGGCTCAGCGGCGTCGGCAGAGAGCTGTCGCAATGGTTCCTGGAGACATTCACCGAGCGCAAGCTTCTGGTGTTCGATCTGGGCGGCGCTAACGAGCGTTACAGCCGCCGCGCGGAGGGTGGCTGGTAGGTGACAAGCTAGCCCGCATTTCTCACACTGAGTAGGGGCATCGGGGCTCCGAATCAGCGAAAGTTGTGTTGCACCAACAACTTGAGCTGAGATAGAGGGGTTCCCCGATGCCGACAGAGTGTAGCCAGGATTCGTTCGCCTTCGCCAGTGTGGAGGGACGCCGAGTGGAGGCGACGTTTGACGGCGGGGCAGTGACGTCGGACGCTGGTGCGCTGCTGCTTGGCGCCACGGATCGGGCGATCGGGCTGATCGAACGCTTGGACGGGTACCCCCCATTGGTTGCTATCATCAGAACGGGTGCAGGGCGGTAGCTATAGCCCACCCTCCGCATTCGGACACGAACTGCATGAATGTCGGGGATCAGAGCAGATTGCTATCGTGCCGTGAACGAGCGGTGGATCAACAATTCGCCTTCACGCGCCCTTGGCTCGACTAGGTACATTCCGGCCACGATGATCGCAAAACCGACCCAGGCAACAGCCGAAAGTTGCTCGTTGAGAAGCAACATGCCCCACACGACGCCAGCAATGGTCATGGTATAGGCGCTTTGACTGTAGAAGACAGCGCCCGCCGTCGAGACCAGGTGGAATGCGAGCAGTAGTGACGACGCGCCGACGATGCCCATCAGGACGACCAGCACATCGAGCCGGACGACATGGAGATCCAGCGGCATCAGCTTCCCGGTCGAGTAGGCAATCGGCAGCAGCATCAGCGTCGACAATGCCATCATGATCCCTACCGACGCGAAGGTGTCTATGTGCTCGGGCCGTTTACCATCGAGGACCAGCGCCTCGATCGCGAAAAGCAGCGGAAGCAGCATCGCAAACAACAGCCAACCGCTCTGGGACGCGTGGGCTAGGTCGAACCGGGTCAGCAGGACCGCTGTCACCCCGATAAGGCCGACGATTAGCCCCAAGAGCCGGCGGGGCGACGCGCGCTCGAGACCAGTGACGGCGGAAAAGGAAAACACCATAAAGCCCTGTAGCGTCACGATCATCGAAAGCATTGCCGCCTCGACATGTTCGGTAACGATAAAGGTGGTCATGCGTTGCAACATGCCGGCAAGGATTGCCCAGCCGAAATAGAACGTGAACTCCGATAGCCCGAGCCGGGGCAGTTTCCTCCGATAGGCGGCAACGCTCAGGCAGAACGCGGCGGCAATCGCGTTCACCCAGACGGCAAGGCCCAACGGGTTGGCGCCGGCCCCCGAGGCCATACGCGACAGCGCCGGCGTCAGACCCCATACAAGGCCGACCGCGATGGCGAGAAAGCTGCCCTGCAGCGCCTGGATCGCGCGCTCGAGTTTCATCTCGCGCTGGTAAATTTCCGCCGCCATCCCGCGAAAGACATTGGCGAGGTGACCAAGCGGATCGTTGCGCCCGGCGATGTCATCGAGTCCGAGACTGTCGGGGTTGAAACGGCCGCTTTCCAGCACCTCCGCCGCTTTCGTCAGCCGTTTGATGCGCCGGAAGTACTCGCGTTCCTGGTCACGGTAACGCTTCTTGGTCAGCGAGGCGCCGAGCCGCGCCTTCAGCAGCACCGGATCGAAGTTCTTGGGAAGGAAGTCCTCGGCACCGAGCTCGATCGCCCGCACCACGCTCTCCGTCTCGTCGTCGAGCGAGGAGATGACAATAACCGGGATGTCCCGCAGGTCCTCGTCGTGCTTGAGAAAGTCGAGCACCTCAAAGCCGTCGACCTCGGGCATGACGATGTCGAGCAGCACCGCGTCGTAGGGCTGCGACCTGAGCATCTCGATTGCCCGCGCCCCGTCTTCCGCTACATCTGCCGCGTGGCCGAGATTCTCTACGGCGCGGCGCATTTTCATGCGATTCAGATTGTTGTCGTCGACGACGAGAACGCGCGCCTGCGCCTGACCAGTGGCGACCGTAGCTGTCCCAAGTTCATTCATGGCTGAGCTGAAGTTGGGCCAAGGCGCTCCTGGCCATGTCGACTTCGCGGTGGATCTCGGCGATGATGGTGCCAGGCTCAGCCAGCATTCCGTCACGGCAGGCATGTTCGAGCGTCTCGCACAGGGTGCCCAGCGTGAATGCACCGAATTCGCGCGAATTCGATTTGAGCGTATGTGCGGAAATCCTGAGACGGTCCAGATCGCCGGCCATGGCCGCCTGCCGCATACTTTCGACAAGCCCGGGGGCGGTGTTGTCGAATTCCTCGATCATCTCCTGCAGAAATTCCGGATCGCCGCCCGTTACCTCAAGCAGGCGCGCTATTGCCCGCTGGTCGATCACTTCGCCCGTCATACTGCCCCCTCGCGACCCGATGTGCTGTCACGCGTCTGTGCATCTCGGTGGTTCTTGGCCGCGTTCATGCACTCGGTCAGGGCCTCCACGTCGATGGGTTTGCTCAGATAACTGTCCATGCCGGACTTGAGATATCGTTCCCGCTCCGAGCTCATCGCGTTGGCGGTGAGAGCGACGATGAAGGGCACGCGGTTCGCGGGCAGCAGCGACCGGATCGAGCTTGTCGCCGCGATGCCGTCCATTTCCGGCATCTCGATGTCCATCAGGACGATGTCGAAATTGCCCGACTGACAGCTTTCTATCGCTTCCTGGCCACTGCCGACCACGACCGGATTGTATCCAAGGCGCTTGAGGATCTTGCGTCCAACTTTCTGGTTCATCGAATTGTCGTCGACCAACAGGACGCGGAAATCCTTCAGCGCGTTCGAAATCGCCTGGTGGCTGGGGTGATCGCCTGCTTCCGGCGCAGCCTCGGGCGCCATGGCCTTGACCAGCGCGGCCAGAAGCTGGGCCGACTTGGCCGGCTTGCTGAGTGTTGCGGCATAGTTCATGTCTGCGGCGCCTTCGCGGAATCTCTCCTCCATCGGGGATACCGAGCTGAACAGGATCATCGGAGGAGCCGCGTCGCCCAGAAGGTCGCGGGCGGCACTGGTGAACTGGAACCCATTCATGCCCGGCATCTTGTAGTCCACTACGATGAGGTCGAAACGCTCGCCCGAACGGATCAATTCAAGCGCGTCCTCGGCGGTGGCGGCGGCCGTCGGCCGGAGTTCCCAGCCGCGGAGCTTCTCATTCAGTATCAGGCGATTGGTCCGGTTGTCGTCGACGATCAGGATTTGCTTACCCCTAATCGCCGCCAGTTGCGCATCCCGACTCGTCCGATCGGGAATCTGCGCAACTTCGCCCGGCAGGGTGAATGAAAAGGTCGTGCCTTTGCCCACGGTGCTTTCGACCTTGATCTCGCCGCCCATCAACTCGACGAGCCGCTTTGTGATCACCAAGCCGAGCCCGGTGCCGCCGTAGCGCCGGGTGGTTGAGGCGTCGACCTGGCTGAATGACTTGAACAGCCGGTCCATCCGGTCGGCCGGGATGCCGATTCCAGTGTCACGGATGGTGAACGTGAGAAGCGTGGTGTCGCCCGGCTTGCGGGTTGCGCTGGGAATCATCGTCGAGACGGTCAGGACCACCTCACCGACCTCGGTGAATTTCACGGCATTGTTCAGCAGATTCATCAGGATCTGCTTGAGCCGCACGGGATCGCCGTAGATCCCGCTTGGGACATCCGCATTGATCCGGCATGCAAGCTCGATGCCTTTGTTGGCAGCCTTCGACCCGACCAATTCGAGCGAGCTCTCGACAGTCTCGACCAGCTCCATGGGCATCCGTTCGAGTTCAAGGGCGCCGGCCTCGACCTTGGAGAAGTCCAGAATGTCGTTGATAATCGTGAGGAGTGTGTCCGCCGCCGTCGTGATCGTGTCGCTGAAATCACGCTGCTCTTCGGTCAGGTCGGTGCCGCGCAACAGCGAACTCATGCCGATGATGCCGTTCAGCGGCGTGCGGATCTCATGGCTCATCGTCGCCAGGAATGCGGTCTTGGCCTCGTTTGCCGCCTCGGCCGCGTCCTTCGCGCGCTTCAGTTCGTCCGAGATCCGCTTGATCTCGGTAATGTCCGAATGCACAGCAACCGTCCCGCCCCGGTCGGTGCGCCGGTTCGAGATTTGCTGCCACTGATTGCCGACTAACTCTTGGATGAAAGGGCCTCCGGCGGCGCGATGGCGGACCACCTGCCGCTGAACCCACGTTTCCGGATCGTCTGCCGAATTCGGAAAGCGCCCTGTCCCCGCCGCGCGGCGGACCAAGTCCTCAAACGAGATGCCCTCAGGCAACTCACTGTCGGCTTCGCCCAGCATTATCTCGCGATATCGCCGGTTGGCGACGACGAGCCGATCGCCCTGATCAAACAGCGCGAAGCCTTCGGAGATGCTTTCTATCGCGTCGGTCAGCAGGCCGCGGGCTTCGCTGGCCGTTGCCTCGGCTCCGGCGAGTTCGGCCGTGCGCTCGGCGACCCGCCGCTCCAATTGGTCATTCGCGGCCCGGAGCTCCTGCTCGTAGGCTTCCTGACGCTCCTGCAGTTCGTTGAACGCGTCCACGACACGGCCGATCTCGTCCTTGCTTTTCCAGGCGACGGGCTTGCGCGGCCCGTCGGATTGGGACCGGTTGATCGATTCGAGCAGAAGGCCGAGTGGACGGCCGATGATGCGGCGATGCACGGCCAGTGTTGCGCCGATAATTGCGATCAGCAGGATGCCCGCCATTCCGATGGCGAGCGACAGGCGCTCGCGCTCGAGTGCACGCAGGCGTTTATCGGTGAGCGACACGCGCAGCTCTCCGATCCCGACTTTGTTGTTGTTGGACTCGTAGACGATCTCCGCAGTCTCGGAGTAGGGGGCGGCTGTGAGCTGTTTGCTATCGCCCACCTCGGCAACGAGCCGATTGTGGTCGTCGTAGACCGCGGCGGCCAACACGTCGGCATCGGTCGAGAT
>Ga0307436_1001548_pt1 | contig 10117 bp, 7 predicted proteins | sample SalMarWE160440MG_FD_202513 | JGI IMG/M metagenome (GOLD analysis project Ga0307436, IMG submission 202513) | Salt marsh sediment microbial communities from the Plum Island Ecosystem LTER, Massachusetts, United States - WE1604-40 | ecosystem: Environmental > Aquatic > Marine > Intertidal zone >...
CGCAGTCGATCCGCCGCGCCTCCGCCATCCTCGACGGCGACCCGCAACACCCGTTCGGATTCGACCCGTTCGAAACGCTGGCGGTTGTCGACTATGGCGACTGCGCCTTCGACCACGGCAGACCGGGCGAGGTCGCCGCTGACATCGAGCGCCAGGCGGCGTCGATCATCGCCGGCATTACGCAGCTTTTTTCGCTCGGCGGCGATCATTTCGTCACCTACGGACTGCTCAGGGCCCACGCCCGCCGCTACGGCAGGCTCGGTCTCGTTCAGTTCGACGCGCATCAGGACACCTGGCCCGACGACCCGGCCCGCATCAGCCACGGCAGTTTCGTCGCTCGCGCCGTCGCCGAGGGTCTCATCGACCCGGCCCGCTCGATCCAGATCGGCGTGCGCACCCAGGCGCCGCAGGATTGCGGCATCGCCGTCCTTCCCGCCGAGACCGTCGACGCCGTCGGCGTCAGCGGTATCGCCGAGCGCATCAAGGAACGGATCGGCAGCGCCAGCGCCTACCTGACCTTCGACATCGACTGCCTTGACCCGGCGTTCGCTCCGGGAACCGGCACCCCCGTTGCCGGCGGGCTGTCGAGCCGCGAGGCGTTGAGTATCCTGCGGGCGCTGGACAGCGTCGATTTCATCGGCGGCGACGTGGTCGAGGTGTCGCCGCCCTACGACCACGCCGACGTGACCGCCCTCGCCGGTGCGACGGTGGCCATGCACTATCTTTGTCTTCTCGCCGAACGACGGCGCGGCTGAGCCTTCGCCGCGTCCCTCGCGCAGGGCTGCGCGGCGTGCCATAGAGAGCCCCATGAGCACCACCATCCCCATCGGCGTTCTCGGTGCCTCCGGCTATACCGGTGCCGACCTCGTCCGCCTCGCCATAGCCCACCCGGCGATGAAGATCGCGGCGCTCACCGCCAACACATACGCCGGCAGGACCATGGCAGAGGTATTCCCCCACCTCGGCTTCGTCGAATTGCCATGCCTGACCACGATCGAGGATGCCGACTGGGGCGCGGTCGCGGCGGTCTTCTGCGGCCTTCCCCATGGCACCACCCAGGAGATCGCCAGGGCCGTGCTGGCACGCCACCCCGAAGTCAAGTTCATCGATATGTCGGCCGATTTTCGCCTGCGGGATCCGGCCACTTACGCCGCGTGGTACGGCCACCCCCACCAGGCGCCGGAGCTGCAGGCGGAAGCGGTCTACGGCCTCACCGAACATTACCGCGCAGCGATCCGCGGAGGCCGGCTGGTCGCCTGCCCTGGCTGCTACCCGACCGCCGCCCTGATGGCCCTCGTGCCGATCGTCGCAGCCGGTGCCATCGACGCCGACGACATCATCATCGATGCCAAGTCGGGAGTGTCCGGCGCCGGGCGCGGGTTGAAGCTCAACACGCTCTTTTCAGAGGCCGGCGAAGGCCTGTCGCCGTACTCGGTCGGCAACCACCGCCACGCCCCCGAGATCGAGCAGGAGGTTTCCCGGGTCGCGGGCCACGGCGTCACCGTCAACTTCACGCCCCACCTCATCCCGATGAGCCGCGGCGAACTGGTCACCTGCTACGTCCGCCTCGCTGGCGTGACGGTCGACGGTCTGCGCCACATCCTGGCGACGGCCTATCGCGACGAAACGTTCATCCACGTCGCCCCGGCCGGCACTCTGCCGCAAACCCAAAACGTGCGCGGGTCCAACTACGTGCAGATCGGTGTCGTCGCCGACCGCATCCCCGGCCGCGCCATCGTGATCGCGGTGCTCGACAACCTCGTCAAGGGCTCGGCCGGCCAGGCCATCCAGAACTTCAATCTGATGTTCGGCCTGGCCGAGACGACCGGGCTCACCCAGCAGCCGCTGTTCCCCTGACCGTCGGCGACCTCACCTGAGGATCACCTCGACTCGCCCGAGCCGTTCAATCTCGACGACGGCGACATCGCCCTCATCGAGCCACTGCGGTTTGCCGAGGCCGCCGAGCAGCACGATTTCGCCCGCCTTCAGGGACTGTCCGCGGCTCACCAGCGAATTGGCCAGCCAGGCGAGCGCGTTCAGGGGATGGCCCATGACCTCGCTGCCGCGGCCACGAGCGACGTTGATGCCATTGACCGAAGTGACGCCCGAGAGCTGGGCGGGATCGCCCACCTCGGCCGCCGGGACCGCGTCGCCGACCACGCACGCCGCGGCGTAGAAATCATCGGCGATCAGCGTCGGCGCACCCGTTTGGTGACCGTCGGCATAGCGGTCGTCAATCACCTCGATCGCGGCGAAATAACTCTCGATCACGTCGCTCAGCTGGCTGGCCTCGAACGGGCCCTCGCTCGCCGGCAGGTCGCGCCCGATCTTGACGGCAATCTCGCTCTCGACGCCGACGTGCACGTAGAATTCGTGGGCAAGCGTCGCACCGCTCTTGTGAACGGAGCCGGCAAACAGGCCGCCCGAACAGGGGGTGCTGACGCGATGCCGCTTGCGCGCAACCGGCGTGGTGCAGTCGACCTTGTAGCCGGTGCGCCCGCCGAAGCGGCTGCGGGCGATCATCCCGTGCACCGCCTGCTGGATCCAGTAGGCCTCGGCTTCATCGCGCGGCCGCATCATCACCGGCAACGGCTCGACCGGCAATCCGGACAGGCGGGCGGCAGCGAGTAGGGAGGCGGCGTTGCCGATGCGGTCCATGACTCAACCTCCTGCGACAATATTGGCCGGCGCCATGGCCGGCGACGTCGAACGAAGATGGGCGACGGCGGCGACGAGAACGATGACGGCACCGAATTGGTGGGCGAGCGCCAGCGGCAGCGGCGCGCCAGCGACCAGTGTGGTGATACCGAGCGTTGCCTGCGCCGCGACCAGCGCCGCCAGCGTCACCGCACCCGCCCCGGCGGCCGTGCCTCGCGCCTGAAAGGCATGCGCCAGCGACAGGAGGAACAGGAGATAGGCACCGAGGCGGTGGTCGAACTGAACGGTCCCGACGTTTTCAAAGAAGTTGCGCCATACCGGCGACTGAATGAACAGGCCGGAGGGGATAAGCCTCCCGTCCATCAGCGGCCAGGTATTGAACGTCCTGCCGGCGTCAAGGCCCGCGACAAGCCCGCCCAGGAAGATCTGCACGAAGGCAACCACAACGATCACCACCGCGACCCTGCGCACGCCGGCCGGCACCGCCTGCCATGGCCGCGCACCGAGTCCGCGCGCCAGCCACACGACGTAAGCGAGGATGGCGGCGCCGAAAGTCAGATGAATCGCGAGCCGGTATTGGCTGACGTCGGTGCGGTTGACCAGCCCGCTTGCCACCATCCACCAGCCGATCGCCCCCTGCAGTCCGCCGAGCGCGAACAGCGCGATCAGTCGCGGCTTCATCGCCCGCTCAAGGTGGCCGCTCGCCCACAGACCGATGAGCGGCACCAGCACCACCACGCCGATCAGCCGGCCGAGCAGCCGATGGGCCCACTCCCACCAGAAGATACCCTTGAAGCCCGCGAGGGTCATGTCCGGGTTGACGAGGTGGAACTCAGGTATCTGCTTGTATTTGGCGAATTCTTCCTGCCACTGCGTCTGGTTCAGCGGAGGCACCACGCCGTGGATCGGCTGCCACTCGGTGATCGACAGGCCTGAGCCGGTAAGCCGTGTTGCCCCACCGACCACCACCATCGCGACGATCATCGCCGCAACCACCACCAGCCACCAACGCACGATGGCGCGGTTGCGGGCGCGATCGCGCAAAACGACGGAGTCGGTGCCGGCAAGGCTTGCCATCGTCAAGCTTCCGGGCCATTCGATACAGGCCGGCCCGCCCGCCGGCAACAGCGCAAATGGCTGCGGGATAGCAATGGGCACGCGCACGCGGAAATTCATCGGCGCCACGCTCCTGGTGGTGTTCGTGCCTGTTTACGCCCTGCTTATCGTCGCAATCGCCGGGCCTCTGGTCGGCGGCGCGTCGACCCTAGCCCAGACTCTCTTCTTCTTGGTTAGCGGATTAATTTGGGTTTTACCGGCTGGCGCGCTGATTTCCTGGATGCTGCGCCGGGACCGGCCACCGCCGGCCTGACCTCAGGCGGCCTCGCCGGCGGGCCCCTGTTCGCTCGCCCGCGTCAACGCCGCGCCCGACTCGTCCTCACCACCGCGAGCGGCGTCGACCATCAGTAGTTGAATCGCCGCATCGCTCACCGCCTTGACGCGCTCAAACGCGCTCTTGGTGCGCGGATCAGCCGCAGCGAATTCGCTGACCACAACAGCCGCGCTGCAACCGGGCGCGAGCAGCGCGATCATGTCGTCGCGCGCATCAAGGACGACGTAGTCGTAGGTGAGCGTCAGTGCCGACAGGATGGTCTCGAGGCGATCGCGGTCGATCAGGTCCGCCTTCAGCGGCCGCCGACCGCGCGGAATGAAATGAACGCGCGAGCCGCGGTCGCGAAAGATGACCTGAGCGAAAGACGCCTCCCCGTCGAACAGCTCGGCAAACCCGGGCAGGTCGCCTCCCTCGCCCATCGATCTGGCATCGGCGTCGTCGCCGTGGAAATCGACCACGACGACGCGGGCGTCGGTGCGCGCCAGCGAGCGCGCCAGCGCCACGGCGGCTAGCGGCCGGCCGCTTTCGTCGCTGCCCTCGGCCAGGGTCGCCAGGATGCGTTTGGCGCCGGCGCCGGCGATCTCGCTGCTGATCGCCGCCAGCGATTCCTCAACCCGGTCGATCAAAGCCGGCGCCAGGGTCGGCTCGCTCGGCATTATGCGGCGCACGCTGTGGTCGTCGGCCCAGCGCAGATGGCCATCGACCGGCATTGCGCCCGGCACCATCGGCAACGGCCCGGCGAAGGGAATCCGCCGCATGGGGCGGCCGCTGGCCAACTCGCGCATCAGCACGAACCCCACCGCCAGGATGAACGCCACGATCGCCGCCGCCGCCGTCATTGAGGCCTTCCTGGGGAAGTCGGGCTCGATCGAGGCTGCCGCCCGCGAGATGATTCGCGCGTCGGCCGGCAGATAGTCGGTCTGTTCGCGAGCCAGCGCCTCGCGGTAGCGGCGCAGATACGAATCGAGCAGGTCACGTTCGGCGGCGGCCTCGCGCTCGAGCGCGCGCAATTGCACGCCGGCATCGTTGGCGCGGGCGGCGGCGGCCTTGAGCTGGTCGAGGTTGCGGCTGATCTCCTCCTCGCGCACCGCGGCGAGCTTGGCCTCGGCTTCCAGCGAGGAGACGATCTTGCCGGCTTCCGCGCCGATCTGGCGATCGAGATCGGCGACCTGGGCGTTGAGCTCCCGCATGCGCGGATGCTGCGGCAGCAAGGTCGCCGACAGCTGCGCAATCTGCGATTTTAGCGTCACCTGCTGCTGGACGAGCTGCTGGATGAGCGGCGAATTGAGGACATCCGGGAGACTGGCGGCGGTCCCGGCGGCGAGCGCCGCGCGAATCTGCGCCGCCTTGGCCTCGGCGTCCACGCGCTGGGTACGCACATTGGCGAGCTGGGTGTTGAGGTCGGCAAGCTGCTGTTCTGGCAGCGTTGTGGGGCTCTGGCCGCCGCCGGTGGTGAACAGGTCGTTCTTGGCGCGGAAGTCTTCCACCTTGGCTTCGGCGGCGACCACCTTGCCCCGCAGGTCGTCGATCTGGCTCGACAGAAAATCCGCCGCTTCGCTATTCGTGTTGCGCTTGGCCTCGCGCAGCATGGCGATGTAGCCCTCTGCGACGGCGTTGGCGACGGCTGCGGCAAGCTTGGGGTCGACCGAGGAGAAGTCGATACCGATGACCCGCGACTGGCCGACCGGGTAGACCCACAGCTTGTCGTAGTAGGTCTGTACAACCTCTTCGTCGAGTGGACCGCTGCTCGGCCGGCGAACGATGCCGAAGCGCTTGAGAAACGTGTCGAAATCGGAAGGCTTGGCCAGCGCCGGGTTGAACTCGGCCCGGCTGGCGAGGTCAAGCTTCTGGCTGACCTTGTCGGCGAGATCGCGCGAGCGGATGAGCTGGACCTGACTGGCGATCGCCTGCTGATCGAGCACGGAGTTGGCCTGCCCGACGCCGCTGTCGGCGGTGCGGGTGAGGTCCGATTCGCCGGTTTGGATGAGGACGGTGGCCGTCGACTTGTAGACAGGGGCGATGTGGCCGAGCACCAGGTAGGTGACGATGGCAACAATCGTCACGAACACAAAAAGATACGGCAGCTTTCTTATCAAAGCAGATAAGAGAGCACCGACGTCGACTTCGACGTCCGTTAGCGCTGCCGACCGGTTGTCCATGACCAGACTCAACGATTGTTGGGCCGGAATGATCGGGCGTTATGGTAATCACAACGTTAACAGCCCAGCCTCTCCGATATACTTTTCGTTAAGTTCGCTTAACAAAGTACTACCGGCATCGATACTTGCGTCGCTCCGGAGACTGATCTTTACCAACGATTAACCATACCGGCCGAATAGTCGCGGGAACGTCACGCACACCCTATCGGCCGGGCCCGCGATGCGCTTGCATGCACTGCTTTTTTCCGTGATCGGCCTGATGCTCATCTCCGGCTGCGCAACCGATCCGACGGTCACCGACGCCGTCCACCACGAGCTGGTGTCGCCCTATCGCCTTGACAGTGGCGACCACCTGCGGGTGATCGTTTTTGGCCAGCCGGACCTGACCAACACCTACGTGATCGACCAGGCCGGTGCCATTTCGATGCCGCTGATCGGTACCGTGCGGGTGCGCGGGCACACCACCGGCCAAGTCGAATCGGCCATCGCCAGTCGCCTGCGCAATGGCTTCGTCCGAAACCCTGACGTATCGGTTGAGGTCGACCGTTACCGGCCGTTCTTCGTGATGGGCGAGGTCACCGCCGCCGGGCAATATTCATTCGTGCCGGGCATGACGGTCCAGCAGGCAATCGCGGTGGCCGGCGGGTTCACGCAACGAGCCGACAAGACCTCGATTGAAGTGACCCGCAGTAGCGGCGGCACGGTCAGTACCGCCACGTTGCTACTCAGCGACCCGGTGGCGCCCGGCGACACCCTCTACGTGCGCGAGCGACTGTTCTGACCCATGCGACTGGACGATGCGCCTGCGGTAGCCGCCGAAGCCGGCGGACGGACCGGCGGGGCACCCGCGTTGCGAATCGTACACTGCTTCCGCGCCCCGACCGGCGGCCTTTTTCGCCACATACGTGACCTTGCCGAGGCCGAGGCCGCCGCCGGCGACATGGTCGGCATCATCTGCGATTCGGCGGCGAGCGGGGCGCTCGACGAGCAGGCTCTCGCCGCGGCCAGCGTCCATCTTGCCCTCGGCGTTACCCGCACGCCCATGCGCCGTCAGGTCGCGCCGTCCGACATCGCCGCCACCTGGCGGCTCCTCAAGCATATCCGTTCCCTTGCTCCTGATATCCTGCACGGCCACGGCGCCAAGGGTGGCGCCTACGCACGGATCATCGGCACCCTCTTGCGGGCATCTGGTTTGCGCGTAGCCCGCATCTACACCCCCCACGGCGGCAGCCTGCACTACGACCGGGGCAGCCTCGCCGGCCGCGCCTACTTCCTTGCCGAACGGATACTCGGCCGCATGACCGACGCCTTCATTTTCGTCAGCCGGTACGAAGCCGATCTGTACGCCGACAAGGTCGGCCGGCCCGGCAAACCGGCGACGGTGATTCTCAACGGCCTGCATCCTGACGAATTCGAACCGGTGACCGCGGCGCCCGACGCCCGCGATTTCCTCTATATCGGCGAGCTGCGCGACCTCAAGGGCCCGGACGTGTTCATTGCCGCGCTGGCCCGTATGGGCAGCGCCCTCGGGCGCCCGGCAACCGCGGTGATCGTCGGCTCCGGCCGTGACAAGCCGCGCTACCAGGCGATGGTGACGGAGCTCGGCCTGTCCGACGCGATTGTTTTTCGCGACCCGATGCCGGCGCGCGAGGCCTTTGCGCTGGCCACAACGGTAGTGGTGCCGTCGCGGGCCGAATCGATGCCCTACATCGTGCTCGAAGCGATCGCCGCCAATCTCCCCATCATCGCCACGCGTGTCGGCGGCATCCCCGAGATCGTCGGCACCGACGCGAGCCTGCTCGTCCCGCCCGGTGACGCCGAGGCGCTGGCGACGGCGATGGCCAGCGTCGTCAGCGACCTCGACAATGCCCGCCGTATGGGGCAGCGCTTGAGGGATGGCGTTCGCGCCCATTTCGCCCTGGCGCCGATGGCCGAGGCCGTGACCGCCGTCTATCGGGATGCCGTTGCCCATTAAGGCTAATTTGCGGTTTCTCACCTCCCGACAAACGTTTCAATTACTAACAGCAAGCGTTCACTACTTGCAGTTCCGCCGAGCCGATTGGCAGAGGCCGGCCACGCGGATCGCCACGTTTGCGGATGACTCACCAAGACCAGACATTCGACCTCGCTTCCGCCGCGGCCATGGCCGACGGCACCCGCGCGACGGTCATCGATGGCCGGACCGGCCTCAACGCGGCGGCGCGCACCGTCGCTGCCGGTCTGGCGCGCCGGCCGATATCGCCGGTGCTGCTCACCGGCTTTGCCCGCCTGATCGAGTTCACCATGATCCTCGCCGCCGGCGCCACGGCGTATGTCTGGTACGTGGCCCCGCAGAGCGGCATCGACTGGTGGTATGCGGTGCCGCTCGTCGCCGGTTCGCTGATCGCCGTCCTCTTTATCCAGATCGCGCACGGTTATGCGCTTTCCGCCTTCCGCGCCGGCGGCTTCCACCTTGGTCGGGTCTTTGTCGCCTGGACGCTCACGTTCGCCCTGCTCGCCGTCATCGCCTTCTTCGCCAAGATCGGCGGCTACTATTCGCGCGTTTGGTTCGGCCTGTGGTTCGCCTCCGGCCTGGTGATGGTGACCGCCTTCCGCCTGTCGCTGACGGCGACGGTGCGCGACTGGACGGACGCCGGCCGGCTGCAGCGCCGTGCCGTCATCGTCGGCGGCGGCAAGCCGGCCGAGGAGTTGATCGGCGCCCTCGACGCGAGCCCCCACGGCGGCGTGCGTATCTGCGGTATCTTCGACGACCGCCGCGACGAGCGTTCGCCGGCGGTGATCGCCGGCTACGCCAAGCTCGGTACCGTCGCCGAGCTGGTCGACTTCGGCCGCCTCGCGCGCATCGACCTGCTTATTGTGTCGCTCCCGATCACCGCCGAGAACCGGCTGCTCGAGCTACTCCAGCAGCTTTGGGTGTTGCCGGTCGATATCCGCCTGTCGGCCCACACCAACCGCTTGCGCTTCCGCCCGCGCTCCTATTCGTTCATCGGCGCGGTCCCCCTCTTCGACGTCTTCGACAAGCCGATCGCCGACTGGGACTTCGTCGCCAAGTCAGTGTTCGACCGTGTTCTCGGCGGCCTCATCCTGCTCTGCGCCTTGCCGGTGATGGCGCTGGTCGCCCTCGCCATCCGCCTCGACAGCCGCGGCCCGGTCCTTTTCCGCCAGAAGCGCTACGGCTTCAACAACGAGCTGATCGAGGTGTTTAAGTTCCGCTCGATGTACGTCGACCAGACCGACGCCAACGCCAGCCGGCTGGTGACCAAAGACGACCCCCGCGTGACCGGGGTCGGCCGTTTCATTCGCAAAACCAGCCTCGACGAGCTGCCGCAGCTCTTCAATGTTGTCCTCAAAGGCAATCTTTCGCTGGTCGGACCGCGCCCTCACGCCGTCAAAGCCAAGGCCGAGAAGCGGCTCTACGACGAGGTGGTCAACGGTTATTTCGCCCGCCACCGGGTCAAGCCGGGCATCACCGGCTGGGCGCAGATCAACGGCTGGCGTGGCGAGACCGACACCGAGGAGAAGATCCACCGGCGCGTCGAGCACGATCTGTTCTACATTGAGAACTGGTCGGTCGGCTTCGACCTCTACATCCTGGCGATGACGCCCTTCGCCCTGTTGAGCACGCACAACGCTTATTAGCAGCCCCCGCCAAGAGTGGCGCGCGTTGCGTCGGCCCGGTGCCGTAACCTATAGTCACGCCCGGTCGGAGCGTGGCGCAGTCTGGTAGCGCACTTGACTGGGGGTCAAGGGGTCGCTGGTTCAAATCCAGTCGCTCCGACCAGATTCTTCCGCGCACGGTCCACCGCCTTCACCGTGTCTGATCGAGCAGTCGCTTCAGCTCGAGCAGCTCTGACAGTGCCCTTTGCAGGCGACGGACCTCATCCCCGCTCAGCCGCTCCGCGGGCGGCCC
>Ga0307436_1001549_pt1 | contig 10112 bp, 8 predicted proteins | sample SalMarWE160440MG_FD_202513 | JGI IMG/M metagenome (GOLD analysis project Ga0307436, IMG submission 202513) | Salt marsh sediment microbial communities from the Plum Island Ecosystem LTER, Massachusetts, United States - WE1604-40 | ecosystem: Environmental > Aquatic > Marine > Intertidal zone >...
CGATCTCGGCCGGGAGATTGGCCAGCGCTTCGAGATCGGCGCTCGTCTCCTCCTTGCGGGCCCGCAGCGTCTCGATCTGCTCGCGCGAATTGGCAATGCGCTTTTGCCAAAGATCTTCCTCGGCGCGGATCGCATCGATGCGCTCTTGCCGCAGGCGGACCTCGCGCTCGAAGCTTTCGAGATTGGCTTCGGCCCGTGCGGAATTGGAGCGGGCGGTCCCGGCCTCGGTCTGCGCGGCCTCGAGTGCGGCTTCGAGACCGTCGAGCGAAGAGAGCGCGAGCAGCGCTTCCTCGGTGCGCATCGCCTGCTCCTTGGCTTCGGCCCGAGCCGACTTGGTCCGGGTCAGAGCCTCCGCCAGTGCGCCGAGCTGCTTGCTGGTGGCTTGCACCTTGTGCTCTTGGCCCGCGATCGCGTCGCGCGTGCGGTCGAGCGCGGCATGGGTCTCTTTGACGATGTGCCGGATGGCCTTGACGGCTTCGCCGCTGACCATCGCCTCGCGGCTTGCCTCGGCCAACGCGGCTTCGGCCGACTTCATGCGGACCTCGGCCTCGGCGGCATCGGCATGCAACGCTGCAAGGCGTCCGCGTTCAATCAGGCGCGCGCCTGCTGCAGTGGCCGTGCCGGCCTTCATGCTATAGCCGTCCCAGCGCCACAGGTCGCCGTCCTTGGACACGAGGCGCTGCCCCGGCTTCAGAGCCGCCTGCATGTCGTGACCTTGGTTCGCATCGACTAAGCCGATCTGCGCCAATCGCCGCGCGAGCGCCTCCGGCGCCTGCACGAATTGGCTGAGAGGGATCGCCCCCTTAGGAAGCGCGGGATCGCTCTCGCCTTTCGTCAATCGCCAATGCATCGGTGCAGCCTCGTCGCTTGCTGCGTCGAGATCATCACCTAAAGCCGCGCCGGCCGCCTGTTCGTATCCTGCGGTGATGCGCACGTCCTCGACGATCGGAGGCCATTTGCTCCCATCTTCGGGCTTGAGCAGCTTCGTCAGCGTCGCCAGCCTGGTTTCGAGCTCCTGAGACTTGAGCTTGGCCGTGGCGGCCAGCTCGCGCTTCTTGGCCTCGAGCGTGCGCGCCTGCGTCTCCTCGGCTTCGGCCGATGCAAGTTCGCGTTCCGCATGCTGGACCTTCGCCACGAGATCGGTGAGTTCTGCGTTCAGCTTGGCCAGATCGCCGTGCGACCCGCTCTCCGCTTCGAGTTTGGCCAGCTCTTGCTCGATCTCGCCAGCCTGCGTCTTGAGCCGCGCCATGCGCTCCGCAATTCTGGTCTTCTCGCCCGCAAGGCGGCTGCGCTCTGCTTTCGCCTCGGCAAGCTCGGTGGTGGCTTGGCGCAGCGCGGTCTCGGCCGCGGCGAGCGTCGTTGCCGCGCTGGCCGCCGCCGCCCGGAGCTGGGGCTCCTCTTGATCGCGCGAGCTTGCGGCGGCGAGCTTGCGGCCTTCCTCATCGAGCCCGCGCAGCATGCCTTCGGCCTCAGCGATGTGTTCCTCCTCGCGGGCGAGATCGCGCGAGGCTTGCGCTAGCCGCGTTTCGAGCTCCGCCTGGCGCGCTTTGGCGCGGGCCTCTTCGCGCTCGAGCGCATCGCGCTCCACGCTCAAGCGGTGCAGCACGGCCGCGCGCTGCGCCTCCTCGTCGCGCAGCGGCTGAAGCTTCTCGGCGGCTTGCGCCTGCTGGCGCAGTGCCTCGCCCTCGGCCTTGGTCTCTTCGGCGACCGCCGCGAGGGCCTCTTGGAAGGCGGCTTCGTCATGCTCGACCTGGGCGCAAGCCGCGGTCCATTGCAGGTGATGCTGCAAGGCTTCCGTCTCGTGGATCTTGTCGGAGAGTCCCCGGTAGCGCTGGGCTTGGCGGGCCTGGCGGCGAATCGCCTGCAGTTGCGAGGAGATCTGGCCGATCAAATCGGCAAGCCGGGCGAGATTTGCTTCCGTGGCTCTCAGCCTAAGCTCCGCCTCATGGCGGCGGCTGTGCAGGCCGGCGATACCGGCGGCGTCCTCGAGCACGCGACGGCGCTCTTGCGGCGGCGCGTTGACGATCTCGCCGATGCGCCCTTGGCGCACCAGGGCCGGCGAGCGCGCACCGGTCGAGGCGTCCTCGAACAGAAGCCGGATGTCGCGGGCGCGCGCGTCCTTGCCGTTGACCTTATAGGCGGAGCCCGCCTCGCGCTCGATCCGCCGCGTGACCTCGAGGAGCTCGGCGTCGTTGAACTCGGCGGGAGCTTTCCGCGCGCTGTTGTCGATGAACAGCGTCACCTCGGCCATGTTGCGGGCCGGCCGGTCCTGCGAGCCGGCAAAGATCACGTCCTCCATGGCCGTGCCGCGCATGCTCTTATAGGAGGTCTCGCCCATGGCCCAACGCAGCGCTTCGAGCAGGTTGGACTTGCCGCAGCCATTCGGGCCGACGACGCCCGTGAGGCCGGGCTCGACCAGGAGCTCGGTCGGCTCCACGAACGACTTGAATCCGAGAAGGCGAAGTTTGGTGATCTGCAACGGGCGATCCTCAGAAGGAAGTAACGACGCGTAAAGGTTTACGCGAACTTAACGGAACGTGAACTTGGCAGCGATTCGACGTGGTTCGCAACCGGCCAGGCGTCAAGACGCTTGAGGTGCGATGAGGGCCTTCATTTGGTCGAAGGTGACCTCTCCCTGGGCCGCCTTCTTGCCGTTGATGAAGAAGGTGGGCGTGCCAATCACGCCAAATTTGCGCCCCCGCTGCTTTGCCTCCATCAAGCCATCGATAATGGCTTGATTCGATAGGCATTTGTCAAATTTCGCCCGGCTGATCCCGCTGGATTTTGCCACCTTATAAATGGCGTCCGGGCGGACTTCCTGGCTCACCCATTCGGGCTGCCGGCGGAGGAAGGTCTCCACCAGGGGGAGATATTTGCTCTTGGGCACGCATCGCGTGATGATCGCGGCCGCCCCCGCCGTGTGACCGATGGGGAACTCCCGGATGATGTAGTGGACCTTGCCCGTATCGATATAAGCCCGCTTCACCTTGGGAAACACCTTGGCATGGTAGTTCCGGCAATGGGGGCAGGTCAGGGAGGCATATTCGATGATCGTTACCGGCGCGTTGGGGTTGCCGTAGTCGCGCTCGCCCAGCGGCCCCGGCTGGAGCAACTCGTCCTTGAAGGCAAGCGCCTTCGCCGCCGGGTCGGGGGCGGTGCTGGCCGCGCCGCCGCAGCCCGACAGGCCAAGCGCGGCGGCGACGAGAACGACGGCAACTCCTCTAGCAGGGATCATCCCGCGACCTAGCCGCTCGGCGGCGACGTATCCTTAGGCTTTTTGCCCCCAAGTACGGCGTCGAAATCGCTCATCTCATGGCCACCGGCCAGGCGTTTGCCGTTGATGAAGAAGGTCGGCGTGGAATCGACGCCGAAGTCCTCGTTGGCTCGCCGGCGCTCCTCGACGATTTTGTCGAACAGCTTCTTGTCGGCGAGACATTTATCGAAGGATTCTTGCGAGAAGCCGGCCTGCTTGGCGATCAAGCCGAGTTTTTGCTTGCCGTCTTCACCGGGCACCGCCCAGGTCTTCTGCGTCTCGAACAGGCCGTGGATCATCGGGTAGAAGCGGTCCGGACCGGCGCAACGGGCGAGCATCGAGGCGGCGACCGCAAGCCCGTCGAGTGGAAACTCGCGGAAGATGAAGCGGACTTTCCCAGTGTCGATGTACTTCTTCTTGAAGTCTGGATAGACGTCGTTTTGGAAATGCGCGCAGTGGGGGCAGGTCATCGAGGCGTATTCGATGACGGTGTTCGGCGCGTCCTTATTGCCGAGCGGGATGTCCGGAAGCGGTCCGCCCTTCATCAGCTCGGAGACATCGATTTCTCCCTTCGGCGCACGGGCTTTCGGCCTATGCTCGCCGCTGAAGTAGACGATGCCGGCCACGACCACCACGGCCACCACCGCGCCGATGATGTAGAGCCCTGTCTTGCTCTTTCCGCCTTCGCCGGTTGGATCTGTTGGCTTTTTCTCAGTCTTCGCCACTGTCGCTACTCCACTTACATGCTGTGAATGATGCCCCCTGGGCGCTTGGCGGGCCTACAATCGTTGATCGATCCCGATCCGGCAAGAGCGAGAAGGCCGCAAGCCCTCAACCTCTTGTGACCCGCGTCTTGGCGCCGGCGCCGAGGCGGGCAAGCGCCCGGGCCAAGCCCTCGTCTTCGATGCCCGCCTCTTTTGGCAGAGAATAGGCGGCAAGCGGCACTTTTCGGGGCTTTGTGCGCTTGGCCGCGCGAGCGATGGGCGCTTGCAGGAAGCGCATCTCAGTCACCGCGCGGTAGCCGAAATAGGCATTCACCCGCTCTAGGATTTGACCCGACCGGTGCTGGACCTCGATGGCCCGCGGGCCTTCGATCCTAAGCACGAGCGTCGCCCCTTCGGCGCGATGGCCGCGCTGCCTGGTCTCGGTCTCCAGCTCGTCACGGCGCCGCGGCCACACCACCCGGTCGGGCATTGTGAATTTCGCAAGCTCGCTGCCGACAATGGCCGGCCAGCCGCTGAGGAGGGCGGTCGTGGCGAAACCACGGGCCCGCGCCGCGGGGTCGAGCGCCTTCGCCACGTAGCTGCCGATGGCGCGCGCGCCGAATTTTGGCTTTCGCTGGTTCATGACCCTCTCGCGGCCGTGGAAAGCGGCTGCGCTCCCCTTGCCTTCACCCTTTCGGAGTCTACACCATGGTTCGGGGAGCGGACGGCCGGAATGGGACTTTTGCAGACAAGCCACATGGCAAGCGCCGATGAGCGATCCGCCGCTGCGGACCTGCTCGCCTGGTATGATCGCGAGGCCCGCAGGCTCCCCTGGCGGGTGCCGCCGGGCACGCGGCAAGACCCGTATAAGGTCTGGCTCAGCGAAATCATGCTGCAGCAGACCACGGTCAGGGCAGTCCTGCCCCGCTATGCCGATTTCCTGCGGCGCTGGCCCGACGTGAAGGCGCTTGCCGGCGCCGAGCTCGGCGAGGTGCTCGCCGCTTGGGCCGGGCTCGGCTATTATGCCCGCGCTCGCAATCTCCATGCCTGCGCCCGGGTGGTGGCGGAGGAACACGGCGGCAAGTTCCCCAAAACGGAGGCGGCTCTATGCAAGCTCCCCGGGGTGGGCAGCTATACCGCGGCGGCCATCGCGGCCATCGCCTTCGGCGAGCCCGCAACACCGGTCGACGGCAATATCGAGCGCGTGATCGCGCGGCTCTTTGCCGTGGAGACGCCGCTCCCGGCCGCCAAGTCGGAGATCAAGGCCCTTGCCGAAGGCCTTACGCCCGCGGATCGCGCCGGCGACTACGCCCAAGCCATGATGGATGTCGGCGCCACGATCTGCACGCCACGCCGTCCGGCTTGCGGGCTCTGCCCGCTGCGGCCCGACTGCCAGGGATATGCGCAAGGCACCGCCGAGCAGTTCCCTTACAAAGCAGAGAAGGGCGAGCGACCCACGCGCCGCGGCGCGGCCTTCGTCGTTCTTCGTGAAGACGGCGCCGTGCTGCTCCGCGAACGCCCGCTCAAAGGCCTGCTCGGCGGCATGCTGGAGACGCCGTCGACGCCGTGGGAGGAGACCGCGCCAAACGGCAAGGCGGTTGCGGATCATGCGCCGGTCGAAGCCGCATGGGACGAGCTGCCCGGCCTCGTCGAGCACACCTTCACGCATTTTTATTTGCAGCTTGCCGTCTATCGCGCCGAGGTCGGCAGGGATGCCGCGCTCACAGGGGCCGCGGAGCCGGAGCGGTGTCTCTGGCTTCACGTCCGCGATCTTCACGGGGCGGCGCTGCCGAGCCTCATGCGCAAAGTGATCGCGCATGCACTTGAACAATCCTCCCGTCAAACCCGGCGATGACGCGAAAAAAAGGAAGCTCAAGCCTGCGCAGTGAGCTTCGCCCGCGCGGCCGCGCGCAAATCGTCGATAGGCTTGAGCGCGCCGTCAGCCTCGTAGTGCCAGAAGGTCCAGCCGTTGCAGGCCATGGCCCCTTGCACATGGGCACCGATCTTGTGGATCGAGCCTTGCGCGCCGGCGCACGCGATGGAGCCGTCGGCGCGGACCTTCGCCTCGTGGCGCGCGGCGGGATCGTAAAGCGCGGTCCCCGGCGATAGCAGCCCGAGCTCGACCAGCGCCCCGAAGGGAATGCGCGCCTCGGCACGTTTGCCCTTGGCGACTTGCAGCGAGGCGGGATCGAGTGGCTTCAAGCCCTTGAGCCGCTCGCGCGCGGCCTCCGCATAAGGTTCCTCGCGCTCGATACCGATGAACGTACGCCCCAACCGCTTGGCGGCGATGGCCGTGGTCCCTGAGCCCATGAACGGGTCGAGCACCACGTCGCCGGGATCGCTCGACGCCAGGATCACGCGATAGAGCAGCGCTTCGGGCTTTTGCGTGGGATGCGTCTTGCGCCCGTCCTGCTTCAGGCGTTCGGCGCCTGAGCAGATCGGCAACAGCCAATCGGAGCGCATTTGCAGATCCTCGTTCAGCGCCTTCATGGACTCGTAGTTGAACGTGTAGCGCGCCTTCGGGCCCATCGACGCCCAGATCATCGTCTCATGCGCGTTGGTGAAACGGCGGCCGCGGAAATTCGGCATCGGGTTCGTCTTCCGCCAGATCACGTCGTTCAGCACCCAGTAGCCCAGGTCCTGGAGAATGGTGCCGACGCGGAAGATATTGTGGTAGCTGCCGATCACCCACAGGCTGCCATTCGGCTTAAGCACGCGGCGGCAGGCGGCGAGCCACTCGCGCGTGAACGCGTCATAGGCGCCGAAGCTCGAGAACTTGTCCCAATCATCGTCAACCGCATCGACGCGGCTGTTATTGGGCCGGTAGAGATCGCCCGCGAGCTGAAGATTGTAGGGCGGGTCGGCGAAGACCAGATCGATGCTTGCTTCCGGCAGAAGCGACAGCTGCTCGATGCAGTCGCCGATAATGATCTTGTTACGGGGGAGACGTGCTCCCCCGGTGTTCCCCACACCCATGCCACCACTCTTATGTACGCAATACTGAACGCGCCCGCCTCTTTGGAGGGCGGGACCGGCTCATGCTGGCGGACGACGGTAAAGGTGGGCTTAACCCGCCCGCAGGCAAGAGTAGACAAGGCTCGAGCGGAAGGGAGCGCCTATGGGCAGAGACATAGTCATGGTGCACGGGGCCAATTGCGGCGGCTGGTGCTTCGATGAATTCCGCAAAGTCTTCGAAGCCAGAGGCTTCACCTGCCACACGCCCGACCTGATCGGCCATGGCGCCGACAGGGCGACGGCAAAAGGGACCTTGGCCTCCGTGGGCATGACCGACTATCGCGCGCAAATGGCGGCCCTCGTCGAGACGCTGGCGGCGAAGCCGGTCGTGTTCGGCCATTCCATGGGGGCGATTTTGGCGCAGCAGCTCGCGGCGGACGACCTCGCCTTGAAGCTCGTCCTGACGAGCCCGGCGCCGCGCGCCGGCATCCTGCCGCCGACCGATGCGGAGAAGCAGCTTTGTCAGGATCTAATGACGATCGGCGACTTTAAGACCCGCGTCATCGATCCGAACTTCGAACTCGCGTGCATCTACACGCTCAACTGTCTGCCTAAGGACGAGCAGCGCCGCGTGTTCGATCAATTCGGCCCTGAGTCGGGCCGCGCCCTGTTTGAGACGTTCTTCTGGATGTTCGATCAAAGCAGCGCGACGGCGCTCGACACGCGCGCGGTGCACTGCCCCACGCTGTGCCTGTCAGGCACCGCCGACCGCATCGTGTCGATAGAGAGCGCGCGCGAGACGGCCATCGGCTATCCGCATGCCGCGTTCTGGGAGCTCGAAGGCCACGCGCATATGCTCTTGCTCGAGCCTGGCGCCGACAAGATCGCTGGCCGCATCGTCGACTGGCTCACCAGGTACGAGCCTTCCACGTATTAGTCTTCGACGATTTCCTCGAGCGTACCCTCGCCGCGATTGGCGAGGGTACGGGCCGCCCGCTCTATGGGAGCGAAGGATTTGCGGTGGTGTGCACACACGCCGTGCTTCTTGACGGCGCGCGCATGCTCTGGCGTGCCGTAGCCTTTGTTGCTCTCCCAGCCATAGCGGCGATAGCGCTTGGCGAGCTTCACCATGATGCGGTCGCGGGTGACCTTGGCAATGATGGACGCGGCGCCCACCGACAGCGACAGAGCATCGCCGGCGACGATGGCGCGTGCTTTGCCGGGGAAGCGCTTCGGCACCAGGTTGCCGTCGATCAGCGCGGCGGCTTTCGGCACTTGCAGGCCCCTAAAGGCGGCGCGCATGCCCCATAGGCTCGCTTGCAGGATGTTGTCCCGGTCGATGCGCTTCACCTGGCCGATAGCGACCGAGACGCAAGCGGTGGCGATGATCTCGTCATAGAGATCCTCCCGCACCTCAGCGGTCAGCATCTTGGAATCGTTGATACCTTCGGGGATACGGTCAGGATTGAGGATCACCGCCGCGACCACCACGGGCCCGGCCCAGGGCCCGCGCCCCGCCTCGTCGATGCCGGCGACCGGCAGGCCGTACAAGTCCATCATCTCCGTCTCGAAGTCGAAGCTGGGCAGGCTCGGCGCTTGGACGGTTTCGGCACGAAGTCCCATGACCGGGCACTTTCCCTTAAAACCCGCCGCCTTTGCAACGTTCTGAGGCCAAGAGGCCGCGGACTTGTGGAAAAGCCGGCTAAAACAGGCGCAGCTGCTGTCCCGGACGGGCAGGGGGCGTGAACCGGTCGGTGCGGAGTTCGACCTTGTTTCGGTTCAAGCCCAGCCGTTCGGCGGCCATCTCGAACCGGCGGCCGATCATCCACGCATAGGGCCCGTCGCCCTCCATGCGCTCGCTCCATTTGGCCTCGTAGAGCTTGCCGCCGCGGGTCTGGCGCATCAGCGATAGCACGCGGTTGGCGCGGTCCGGGCAGTTGGTGCGCAGCCACTCCACGAAGAGATCGCCGATCTCCAGCGGCAGCCGCAGCAGGACGTAGCCCGCTTCCGAGACGCCGGCCGTTGCCGCGCGCTCCAGGATGCGCTCCATCTCCGCGTCGTTGAGGCCGGGGATCACCGGCGCGCACATAACGGACGTCGGCACGCCAGCGGCGCTCAGTCTCTCCAGCGTCTCGAGACGCTTCTCGGGCGTGCTTGCGCGCGGCTCCATGGCGCGGGCGAGCTTGTGGTCGAGCGTGGTGACCGACAGCGCAACCTTGACCAGCCCCCGCTTTGCCATCGACTGCAAGATGTCGAGGTCCCGCAACACCAGCGCCGACTTGGTGACGATGCCCACCGGGTGGTTGGTGGCGCTCAAGACTTCGAGGATACGCCGCATGATGCGGTAGCGCCGCTCGATCGGCTGATAGGGATCGGTGTTGGTGCCGATGGCGATCATGCGCGGCTGGTAGTTCGGCTCGGCGAGCTCGCGCTCAAGCGCCTGCGCGGCATTGGTCTTGGCGAACAGCTTCGTCTCGAAGTCGAGGCCGGGCGACAGGCCGAGAAAAGCGTGGGTCGGCCGCGCGAAGCAATAGATGCAGCCATGCTCGCAACCCCTGTAGGGGTTTATCGAGCGGTCGAAGCCGATATCGGGTGAGTTGTTTTTGGTGATGATGCGCCGCGCCGGCACCTCTTGCACTTCCGTGGCGAGTGTATCGAGGTCGCCGAGCGACTCCCAGCCGTCGTCGGCCGGCTCGTAGGCAATCGGCTCGAAGCGTCCCGAGCGGTTTGTCTGGGCGCCGCGGCCGTGACGCCGGCCGAAGGCGACACCGCCCGCATCATGCGGGAAGCCGTCCGAATCGCGGGACTTTCTAAGCGCCACTGTCATGCGGTCTATATAGTTTCGAGATAGGAACAAAGCAAGAACATAATTAAGGCTAACTGATGTGACGATTGCCGCAAGGGCGGCAAACGCTATAGTCCGCCCATGATTTCCGTGGTCATCCCCACTTTTAATGCCGGGCCCGGATTGGTTCACACCCTGGCGCCCCTGGTGCCCGCCGTGGTTGAGGGCCAGGTCCAGGAAGCCATCATCGCCGACGGCGGGTCGACGGACGACACATGCGCCATTGCCGAGGCCGCCGGCACGCATTGGGTCGTGGCGCCGCGCGGGCGTGGCACCCAGCTCGATGCCGGTGCGGCGCTGGCGCGCGGGGACTGGCTGCTTTTTCTTCACGCCGACACGGTGCTCGAGCCCGGCT